>Ga0164243_10004922_pt1 | contig 20620 bp, 17 predicted proteins | sample OricompcompostOP_FD_108781 | JGI IMG/M metagenome (GOLD analysis project Ga0164243, IMG submission 108781) | Organic Plus compost microbial communities from Emeryville, California, USA - Original compost - Organic plus compost (OP) | ecosystem: Engineered > Solid waste > Mixed feedstock >...
GCGTCGCGCATGCGGATGCTGACGTCCACCAGGGTCGGCTCGTGCTTGAGCTTTTCCACCGGGTCGCCCGGGCGCCATTGCTGCAGGTCGATGATGTTGCTGCCCTGGCGCGCGGTCTTGATCTGGTTGGTCTCGGTGAGGCCAATCCAGCAGTCGCGGCCCTGGTCGAAGCACACCTCGCCGTCCTGCCGGCGACACTGGTCCAGGCCGCGCATCAGGCTGGAGCCGCACAGCACGTTGAGCGGGTTGGTGTGGGCGACGAAGGTGCGCACGTAGTCGTCCGCCGGGTTCAGCACGATCTCCTCGGGCTTGCTGTGCTGGATGATGCGGCCGTCCTTCATGATGGCGATGCGCGAGCCGATCTTCAGCGCCTCGTCGAGGTCGTGGCTGACGAAGACGATGGTCTTGTGCAGCTGCCGTTGCAGCACCAGCAGTTCGTCCTGCAGCTGCTGGCGGATCAGCGGGTCCAGCGCCGAGAAGGGCTCGTCCATCAGCAGGATGTCGCCGTCCATGGCCAGCGCGCGGGCCAGGCCGACGCGCTGCTGCATGCCGCCGGAGAGTTCGTCCGGGCGCTTGTCGCGCCACTGCGACAGGCCCACCAGTTCGAGCTTCTCGTCGATCACCTTCTTGCGCTCGGCGGCCGGGCGGCCCTGCATCTCCAGGCCGAAGCCGATGTTCTCGGCCACGGTCAGCCAGGGCATCAGGGCGAACTTCTGGAACACCATGGCGATGCGCTTGGTGCGCATGGTCTTGAGCGTCGCCGGCGAGCAGTTGGCGACGTCCACCTGCTGGCCTTCGTGCTCGATCAGCAGCTTGCCGCGGCTGACCGTATTGAGGCCGTTGATGCAGCGCAGCAGGCTCGACTTGCCCGAGCCGGACAGGCCCATCATCACGCAGATCTCGCCGCGCTCGACGTCCAGGTTGGCGTCCTCCACGCCCAGCACCTGGCCGGTGCGCTTGAGGATTTCCTGACGGCCCAGGCCTTCGTCGAGCAGGCGCAGGGCTTCCTTGGTGTTCTTGCCGAAGATCACATCGACGTTCTTGAATTCAATCGCAGCCATGGTTGCTTACCTCCCCCGCAGCGAGCGTTGCTTGCACACCCGGTCGAGCAGGATGGCGAGCAGGACGATGGCCAGGCCGGCCTCGAAGCCCAGGGAGATGTCCGCGGTGTTCAGCGCGTTCACCACCGGCTTGCCGAGGCCGTCGGCGCCTACCAGCGCGGAAATCACCACCATCGACAGCGACAGCATGATGCACTGGGTGATGCCGGCGCCGATGCTGGGCATGGCGTGCGGCAGTTCGATTCGGGTCAGCAGCTGCCAACGCGAGCAGCCGAAGGCCTTGCCGGCGTCCATCAGCTCCGCCGGCACGTCCTGGATGCCCAGGCAGGTCAGGCGGATGGGCGCGGCGATGGCGAAGATCACCGTGGAGATCAGCCCCGGCACCACACCCAGGCCGAACAGCGTCAGGGTGGGGATCAGGTAGACGAAGGTGGGCACCGTCTGCATCAGGTCCAGCAGCGGGCGCAGGGCGGTGTAGAACCAGGGCTTGTGCGCCGCGAGGATGCCCAGGGGCACGCCGATGGCAACGCACACCAGGGTGGCGAAGATGACCTGGGCCAGGGTCTCCATGGTTTCCTGCCAGTAGCCCAGGTTGAGGATCAGCAGCAGCGATGCCAGGGCGAACAGCGTCAGGCCGATGCTGCGCTGGATGAAGTGCACCAGGCCCACCATGATGGCGGTGAGCAGCAGCGGGTGGAACCACAGCAACCCGCCGGTGACACCGTGGATGAGGAACTCGAGGACATCCGAGATCTTGTCGAAGACCGCCGAACCATGGCGGGTGAGCCAGTCGACGAAGGCGGCGATGTGCTCACCGAGGGGGATCTTGTGTTCAGTCAGAAACATAGTGCGGGCCCATCAAGCAAGGTGGAAGCGACCGGCCAGGGTCACTTGGCGAAAGCGACCTTGGCCGCGGCGAGCGCCGGCTTGCCGTCACGCGTGGTGACGCCAGCCAGCCAGGCATCGAGCAGTTCCGGGTGATCCTTCAACCAGGCCTTGGCCGCGTCCTCGGGCTTCTTGCCCTCGTTGAGCACGGCGTCCATCAGTTTGTTTTCCATGTCCAGGGTGAAGGTGAGGTTGGTCAGCAGCTTGCCGACGTTCGGGCATTCCTGGACGTAGCCCTTGCGCACGTTGGTGTAGATGGTCGCGCCGCCGTAGTTGGGGCCGAACACGTCATCGCCACCCTGCAGGTATTGCATCTTGAAGCGGGTGTTCATCGGGTGCGGTTCCCAGCCGAGGAACACGATCCACTGGCTGCGGCGGTCGGCGCGGCCCACCTGCGAGAGCATGCCGGCCTCGCTGGACTCCACCAGCTTGAACTTGCCCAGGTCGAACTGGTTCTTGTCGATCATGCCCTGGACCAGGCGGTTGCCGTCGTTGCCCGGCTCGATGCCGTAGATCTTGCCGCCGAGCTTGTCGGAGAACCTGGCGATGTCGGCGAAGGTCTTCAGCCCGCCGTCGTAGGCCGCCTGGGTGACCGCCAGGGTGTACTTGGCGCCCTCCAGGTTGGCCCGCACGGTTTCCACCGAGCCGTTGTCGGCGTAGGGCTTGATGTCGTTGGCCATGCTCGGCATCCAGTTGCCGAGGAAGACGTCGAGGTCCTTGTTCGCCAGCGAGCGATAGGTCACCGGCACGGAAAGCATGTTCACCTTGGTGGTGTAGCCGAGCGACTCCAGCACCTGGCGAGTGGTCGCGGTGGTGACGGTGATGTCGGTCCAGCCGACGTCGGAGAAGCGAACCGTGCCGCACGACTCAGGTTCAGCGGCCTGAACCACCAGCGGCGTACTCAGGGACACAGCCAGTAGCAAAGACTTGCAACCTTTCATGAGCGTACTCCTCTACGGGATGGGGCGATCTGCGTGGGTTTCTAGGTGGGCCGCGCCGGGACGCGGGCCCTTTCTTCGTCGATTCGGAAACGATCATGGAACAGGAAAAATCCGCCGCATACCGGGTGCGTCGCAACCAGTGCAGGCGAAGTCGCAATCAGCACCAGGGGTGTCGCATCCAGTTCCACGGCCCTGTTCCGGCAGCCCGGAGACGTCGCCCTCACTGCTGGGCGACGGCCTTGGACTGGGCCTGGGCGCGCGGCTGCACGCCCTTGAGCCAGGCATCGCGCACCTGCGGGTTGGCCTGCAACCAGTCCTTGGCGGCCTGGCGCGGATTGCTCCGTTCATTGAGCACCGCGTCCATCAGGCGGTTCTCCATGGCCAGGTCGAATTTCAGGTTGCGCAGCAGCTGCGCGACGTTCGGGCATTCATCAAGATAGCCGGCCCTGACGTTGGTGTAGACGGTGGCGCCGCCGTAGTTCGGGCCGAAATAGGCATCGCCGCCTTCCAGGTAGCGCATCTGCAGGCGGGTGTTCATCGGGTGCGGTTCCCAGCCGAGGAACACGATCGGCTGCTTGAGGGCGCCGGCGCGGCGCACCGAGGCGAGCATGTCGGCCTCGCTGGACTCCACCAGTTGGAAGTCGCCCAGGCCGAAGGCCTTCTCGGCGATCATCTTGCGGATCAATTGGTTGCCGTCGTTGCCCGGCTCGATGCCGTAGATCTTGCCGCCCAACTGCTCCTTGAACCTGGCGATGTCGGCGAAGCTCTTCAGGCCGGCGTCGTAGGCATACTGGGGAACGGCGAGGGTGTACTTGGCGCCCTCCAGGTTGGCGCGCACCGTCTGCACCTGGCCGTTGTCGGCGTAGGGCTTGATGTCCGCGGCCATGCTCGGCATCCAGTTGCCGAGGAAGACGTCGATGCGCTTCTCGGCCATGGCCTTGTAGGTATCGGGGACGGAGAGACGCTCGACCTTGGTGCGGTAGCCCTGTTCACTGAGCACCAGGCGGGTGACGGCGGTGGTGACGGTGATGTCGGTCCAGCCGACATCGGCGAAACGGACCAGCGAGCAGGACTGTGGTTCGGCGGCCTGGGCCAGGCCTGAGCAAAGAACGGGTAACGCCAACAGCGACAACAGAAAACACTTCATGAGGTCAGCCTCTAGCAATTACGGGGAGGGGTCAAGCGCAGGTCCGAAGGCGAAACCCTAGCCGTTCGTCGACCGTTCATCATGAAACACCCCGAAATATGGGGCTGTCGACTGATTGATGTTGTCTATCGACCAAGTCTCAAATTCATAATTATTTGTCGCATTAGCGACATCGCCTGGCACGATTCTTCCCATGTCGCACGCCGCGGCGCTTTTGGATAAGGCCAAGTCGGTGCCGGACGCCGGCCCCGCCGGCCGAGGGCCGATCATGCCCCGCATCAGGAGTGCCCGCGGGCGCTCCGCATCACGCCCAGTTCCTGCGGAGGCCGGCATGGCTATCAGTGTGTTCGACCTGTTCAAGATCGGTATCGGCCCTTCCAGCTCGCATACCGTCGGCCCCATGCGCGCCGCCGCCCTGTTCGTCGGCGCCCTGCGCGAGCGCCAGTTGCTGCCCCGCGTCGACCGCGTCGAAGTGAAGCTCTACGGCTCGCTCTCCGCCACCGGCGTCGGCCACGGCACCGACCGCGCCGTGATCATGGGCCTGATGGGCGAGTGGCCCGACCGCATCGACCCCAGCCAGATCGCCCCGCGCATGGCCGACCTGCTCGGCAGCGGCGAACTGCTGCTGGCCGGCGAGCGGCGCATTGCCTTCGACTGGGTGCGCGACATGCGCCTGCTGGAGGAGAACCTGCCCTACCACCCCAACGCCATGAGCCTGGTCGCCTACGAAAACGGCGCCGAGCTGTACGCCGACACCTATTACTCCATCGGCGGCGGCTTCGTCGTCGATGCCGAGCAGGCCGCCACCGGCAGTCTCGACCAGGACGCCACCCGCCTGCCCTACGACTTCAACAGCGCCGCCGAGCTGCTGCAGCTGTGCCGCCGCCACAACCTGCGCGTCTCCCAGCTGATGCTGGCCAACGAGCGCATGTGGCGCAGCGACACCGACACCCGCGACGGCCTGATGCGCATCTGGCGCGCCATGCAGGACTGCGTGAACAACGGCCTCAAGGCCGAGGGCATCCTCCCCGGCGGCCTCAACGTGCAGCGCCGCGCCGCGCGCCTGCACCGCAACCTGCTGGAGATCGGCAAGCCCAACGTCATCGGCTCCACCCTCAGCGCCATGGAGTGGGTCAACCTCTACGCCCTGGCGGTCAACGAGGAGAACGCCGCCGGCGGGCGCATGGTCACCGCGCCCACCAACGGCGCGGCCGGCATCGTCCCGGCGGTGCTGCACTACTACATGCGCTTCAACCCCGATGCCAGCGAGCAGGATGTGGTGGATTTCTTCCTCGCCGCCGCCGCGGTGGGCATCCTGTGCAAGAAGAACGCTTCCATCTCCGGCGCCGAAGTGGGTTGCCAGGGCGAAGTCGGCTCGGCCTGCGCCATGGCCGCCGCCGGCCTGGCCGAAGTGCTCGGCGCCAGCCCCGAGCAGGTCGAGAACGCCGCCGAGATCGGCCTGGAGCACAACCTCGGCCTGACCTGCGACCCGGTCGGCGGCCTGGTCCAGGTGCCCTGCATCGAGCGCAACGCCATCGCCGCGGTGAAAGCCATCAACGCCGCGCAGATGGCCCTGCGTGGCGATGGCCAGCACTTCATCAGCCTCGACCAGGCCATCCGCACCATGCGCGACACCGGCGCCGACATGCACGACAAGTACAAGGAAACCTCCCGCGGCGGCCTGGCCGTCAGCATCATCGAGTGCTGACCCTCTTTTGCTCACTCCGCGCGCCCGACGCCACCTTTTGGCGCAGCGTCGCGCCGTTATCGGACAGGTCTGACAAGCGTTACTTTCGGAAAATGCTGGCACTCGGCAGCCACGGGCCGAGTGCTACCAAATGCCCCAGAGGCCACGCCCCATAGGCGTTTGCGACATGTCAGGGGTCGCATCCAAGCTCCCAAAAGCGCCGTTCCCAGGCGCTTTTCTTTTTTTATTGAACGCCCAATCAACATAGGCACGGCATTTGCCTTGCTCTTGGAAGCGGTGGTGACCTGCGGGTCACCCAGGCAGAAAACAAGCATAAGAAAGCCCCTCAGGGGCAACCGTGACTAGCGTGAGGAGATCGAGCATCATGAATGCTTTCAACCCCGGAGTTCCCCCGCAAAACCGAGCTCCGCAGTCCATCGGCTTCCTGCTGCTGGACAACTTCACCCTGATCTCCCTGGCCTCGGCGGTGGAACCGCTGCGCATGGCCAACCAGCTCTCCGGCAGGGAGCTGTACCGCTGGCACACCCTCACCCTCGACGGCCGCCAGGTGTGGGCCAGCGACGGCCTGCAGATCACCCCCGACGCCAGCACCGACGGCGCCCCACCGATGGATTCGCTGATCGTGGTCGGCGGCGTGGGCATCCAGCGCAGCGTCACCCGCGAGCACGTGAGCTTCCTGCAGACCCAGGCGCGCCTGGGCCGCCGCCTCGGCGCGGTGTGCACCGGCAGCTGGGCGCTGGCCCGCGCCGGCCTGCTCGACGGCTACGACTGCAGCGTGCACTGGGAATGCCTGGCGGCGATGCAGGAGGCCTTCCCGCGGGTGGCCATGAGCACCCGCCTGTTCTCCATCGACCGCAACCGCTACACCTCCTCCGGCGGCACCGCGCCGATGGACATGATGCTGCACCTGATCGGCCGCGAGCACGGCCGCGAGCTGTCGGCGGCGATCTCCGAGATGTTCATCTACGAGCGCATCCGCAACGAGCAGGACCACCAGCGCGTGCCGCTCAAGCACATGCTCGGCACCAACCAGCCGAAGCTGCAGGAAATAGTCGCGCTGATGGAAGCCAACCTGGAAGAGCCCATCGACCTCGACGAACTGGCGGTCTACGTCAACGTCTCGCGGCGCCAGCTGGAGCGGCTGTTCCAGAAGTACCTGCACTGCTCGCCGTCGCGCTACTACCTGAAGCTGCGCCTGATCCGCGCGCGCCAGTTGCTCAAGCAGACCTCGATGTCGATCATCGAGGTGGCCTCGGTGTGCGGCTTCGTCTCCACCCCGCACTTCTCCAAGTGCTACCGCGAATACTTCGGCATCCCGCCACGCGATGAACGCCAGGGCCAGCCGATCGGCCAGCCGGTGATGGTCATGCCGATACCCCAGGACCTGGCGCTGATGCCGCATTCCTCGGCGATCTCGGCGCTGAGCCAGGCGCAGGGGGAGTCGACCTTTGCCAGTGTGAGGGTTTGAGGGGGCTTTTGGCTCCTACGGCGTATAACCGCGAACGGTTATGCGCCCTACGTTCTTCACCTGTGGCTTTGGTGTCTCGGTTTGGTTCCGCCCCTCTCCCTAACCCTCTCCCTGAAGGGAGAGGGGACCGTTGGGCAGAAACGGTTGTTCTGGCGTTAGCCGACAACTCCGCAGGTATCAGGACGAAGCCATGCCTTCTCTCGGCACGGACTAGCCCCCTCTCCCTTCAGGGAGAGGGCTGGGGAGAGGGAATGGAGGTAACCTGAAGTACCCATACCACCGGCAAGCACCGTTCGCGAGCAAGCTCGCTCCTACAGAAAACCCGTCAGCTCAACCACTCGTCACAGCACTCGCCACGCACTTGTCCCGCCCGCTGCGCTTGGCCTCCAGCAGCGCCGCATCGGCCCGGCTGAGTGTCTGCGAGTAGCTCTCGCCCAGGCGGTATTCGGCCACGCCGAAGCTGGCGGTCACCGACAGCGCCTCGGTGCCCACGCGCACGGCCAGCGAGCGGATGTCCTGGCGTACCCGGTCGATCACCTGGTCGGCGTCGGCCATGGCGGTTTCCGGCAGCAGCAGGAGGAACTCCTCGCCGCCCCAGCGCCCGCACAGGTCGTACTGGCGCAGCGCGGCCTGCATGGTGCAGCCGATCTCCACCAGCACGCGGTCGCCCACCTCGTGGCCCCAGGTGTCGTTGACCTGCTTGAAGTGATCGATGTCGAGGATCACCAGCACGTAGGGCTTGCCGCTGCGCTGGGCGCGCTCGCTTTCCTCGCGCAGGCGCTCCATCAGCAGGCGGCGGTTGCCGATGCCGGTCAGCGGGTCGTGGGTGGAGGCCTCGCGCAGCGCCACGTTGAGGTCGCGCATCATGTTCTGGTAGCGGTCGGAGATGCGCGCCACCTTCTCCAACTGGCGCAACTGCTTGTGGTAGCGCTCGGACAGCGTCGAGTTCTGCGCCCGCGCCATCGACTGGAAACCGTCGGAAATCCGCGCGATGCGCTCCAGGCGCGCGAGCTGGTCGAGGGACTGCTGGTGCTTGAGGAACAGCGCCTCGCGCAGCGGATGGTCGAAATACTGCGGGTCGGCCAGCAGCTCCTCGATCAACAGGTCCAGCTCGCGTTCGCTGTTCATGGCATCACTCGTCGTAGGGCTGTATGACGAACGGGAAGCTACAGTCTTCGCGGAATTCCTCGGCCAGTTCGGCGACGCGCTCGTTGCGGCGGTCGTAGTGCCAGCTCACCTGGGTCTGTCGACCGTTGCGGTGGGCTTCCTCGAGCAGGTCGAAGATATCCATCATCGCCTTGATCGAACTGGTATTGAGGTATAGCAGACGCAGGTCCAGTGCCAGCGGGCGCTGCTCCCCGGCGAGGAAGCGTTCCACCCATTCGATCACCTGGCCGAAGAGTTCGTAGGAGTTCTCGGGATAGGAGTCGCCCTGCATGGCCAGGACGCCGGCTTCCCAGTCACCGTGGATCGACGGGGTGGACTGGGTGCCGCTGATGTGAAGGTCACTCATACCTTTGTATTCCTGAAACGCGTGGTCAGATCACGGCGCGCAGACTGAAGAACGCGCGCCCATCGGGTTGTTCGGTAAGGGAGGTCTGCAAGGGCATGCTGGACTTGCGGGCGATGTCCAGCAGGCCCAGGCCGGCGCCGCTGCTGACCCCGGAATCGCGCGGGCGGCGCAGCTGCTCCTTGTAGGCCGCCTTGAGCTGGGCCTTGTCGAGCCCGGCGATGGCCTCGATGTTGCGCACCAGCTCGCGGCCGTCCGCCAGCTCCACCAGGTTGCCGGCGGACACCACGTAGTGGCCGTCGTCGTCGCGGGCGATGGCCACGGTGGCCGAGGCGTCCTGGTCGCCGTAGCCGCGCTGGGTGGCGTAGTGGCGGATGTTCTGGGTCATCTCGATGTAGACCGCGAAGACGTCCATGGCCTCGCTGGGGTGCGCCTGCTCGGCCTGCATGTAGTTGCGCAGGGCGTGGCCGATCTCCTCGATCAGGCTGCGCGAGATCGGGCCGTTGAAGCACAGCAGGATGCGTTGTCGGGTGTAGCTTTCACGCATGGCCAACAGGTCTAGTGTCTCCATGGCGTACTCCTACTCGAATCGGAAGGACAGGATGGTGATGTCGTCGCGTTGCGGCCGTTCGCCCTGATAGTCCGCCAGGGTAGCGGCAAACACCCGCGCCTGCTCGGCCAATGGCAGACGTGAATGACGGCGCAGCAGTTCGGCGAAGCGGCTGTTGCCGAAACCGAAGCCGTGCTCGCCGCCGGCCTGGTCGAGGAAGCCGTCGGTGCACAGGTAGAAGGTCCAGCCCGGCTCCAGCGGCAGCTGGATATTCTCGTACTCTCCCTGGCGCTTGTCGCCGATGGCGCGACGGCCGCCCTTGTATTCGCGAACCTCGTCACCATTGCTGGCAAACAACGAGATCTTTGCCCCGGAGAAGTGCAGCAGCCGGCGGCCGTGGTCGACGCGCACGAAACCGGCATCCATGTTGGTGGCCAGGGCCTGGGTCACCCGCTCCTGGCCGATCATGCCGCGCATCACCTGGTCGGTCTCGCGCAGGATCGACGCAGGGTCGTGGCTCTGCACGCTGTCGATGGCGTGGTCGATGGCGGCCAGCGCCAACATGGTCATGAGCGCGCCGGGCACGCCGTGGCCGGCGCAGTCGACCACGCCGATCAGGCTGTCCTCGCTGCCTTCGCGGTAGATGTAGAAGTCGCCGCCGACCACGTCGCGCGGCTTCCACAGCACGAAATGGTGCTGGCCGAGGGACGACTGCAGCTGGCGGTCGGGCAGGATGGCGCGCTGGATCAGGCTGGCGTAGTCGATGGAATCGCCGATCTTCTTCTGCGCCGCGGCCATCTCGCGGTTGGCCTGCTCCAGGGCCTGGGTGCGCTGGCGCACCTTGTCCTCCAGGTCCTCGGTGTGCCGGCGGACCTGGTTGGCCATGCTGGCGAAGGCGTCGGACAGCTCGCCGATCTCGTCGCCGCGGGACTTGGGCAGCGGGTTGTCGTACTGCCCGGCGGCAATCGCCTTGGCCGACTGGCGCAGGCCGCGCAGCGGCTTGAGCAGCAGCAGCTCGACGGTGTAGGCGAAGCCGATCAGCAGTAGCGCCAGCAGGCCCAGCAGGGTGCCCGCCAGCGGCCAGATCCAGCGGCTGTCGAGCACCTGCGCGGCATGCAGGTCGACGGCGCTGAGCACGTGCCAGCGCAGCTCGGGAATGTACGCGGTGGCCAGCAGCTGCCGCTTGCCGTCGAGGGTGGCCCAGAAGGTGCGCACCTCGCCCGGGTGCGCCTGGGCGTCGTCCAGCACCTGGCGCAGGCCCTTGCGTTCCTCGTCGCTGGCCAGCAGGTCGAAGACCCGGTGGCCATCGTTCCCGGCGGTGCCGGCGCCGGAACTCAGGGCGATCAGCTTGCGGTCCGGGTGCGCCTGGATGGCGCCGTCGGCGTCGACGATCATCGGCGTCACCCCGGGCTCGCGGCGCGAGATGAACTGGTCGAGGAAGGCGGTCAGGTCCAGCCCGCCGCCGGCCAGGCCGACCTTGTGGTTGCCGGCGATGACCTGGACGTTGAACCAGACCTTGGTGGCGCGCAGCTTGGCGTCGTAGTTGACGTTGATGTTGTAGGGGCTGTCGCTGGCCATGGTCGCGAAGTACCAGGCGTCCTGCGGGTCGTCGCGGCTGAGGGTGTAGCGCGGGGCGTTGGACAGCGGCGAGGTGGAGTCGTTGAAGTAGTAGTGCAGCGAGGAGTCGACGATGACGAAGTAGGAATACTCGCCCTGGTCGCCGCGGTAACCGTCGGCCTCACGGAAGAAGCGCGTGCGCCGCTCGGAACTGCTCTCGTCCAGCAGCCAGTCCTGGGTCACCACCGACTCGGCCAGGCGCCGCGACAGCGACAGCTCGCGGATCACCGGGGCGAGGATCTTCTGCTGGTTGAGCAGGGTGAAGTTCTTCGCATAGGCCAGGCCAAAGTGCGTACGGATGTCCTCCATCGCCTTCCAGCCGAGCAGCACCGCGGGAACCAACGCCAGAACGCAGGCCAGTAACAGCGCTACCACCGATTTGCCGCGCAATCCCCATCGTGCCGCCATGGCTGTCCCCAGAAATCCCGTTCGCCGAGTCAGTGTCGTTCTTTTGGCGAAAGCGCAATTGTGCAGGCGAGCCTTTCCCCAGGCAATGCAAATTAATGGCTATTTGCCATATTTTTGACGTCATCCGACTGACTCATTCTAGACGCGATTTCCCCCGCCGCCACGGCGCCCCCGCTGCAGCACAGGGAGGCGGTCCTCCCGGGGTCTTGCGCCTCAGCCGGCGGCGAAGGCCGCGTGCAGTTCGCCCAGGTTGGCGAAGTAGTGCGCCGGGCTTTCGGCCAGCAGCTCCTCGCGGCTGCCGAAGCCGTAGCCGACGCCGGCGGCGCTCAGGCCGTTGCGGTGCGCGCCGATCAGGTCGTGCTTGCGGTCGCCGATCATCAGCGTCTGCGCCGGGTCCAGGCCTTCGAGGCGCAGCAGGTGCTCGATCAGCTCCACTTTGTTGGTGCGAGTGCCGTCCAGCTCGCTGCCGTAGATCACCTTGAAATGCCGGGCGAAGTCGAAATGCCGGGCGATCTCGGCGGCGAACACGGTGGGCTTGCTGGTGGCGATGAACAGCGTGCGGCCCTGGCCGCCGAGCAGCGCCAGCAACTCGCCGACGCCGTCGAACACCCGGTTCTCGTACAACCCGGTGTCCTTGAAGCGCATCCGGTAATGGTTCACCGCCTCCCAGGCCCGCGCCTCGTCGAAGCCATAGGTGCTCATGAAGCACTGCAGCAGCGGCGGGCCGATGAAGTGTTCGAGCCGGCGCAGGTCCGGCTCGTCGATGCCCAGCTGCGCCAGGGCATACTGGATCGAACGGGTGATGCCCTCGCGCGGGTCGGTAAGGGTGCCGTCGAGGTCGAAGAGGATGTTCTGGTAGTGCATGGACGAAGCTGCGGCAGGAAGAATCGAACCGGAAGCATACAACTGGCCTCCGTACCTACCAAACGCCCATGCAATGACTTCCTACCCTTTTTCTGGAGCCTCTTGCGAGTCCCATGAAAATCAATGGCTTGGAGAGGCCCCTGAAAAAAGGGTTATGCGTGTGGATAGGGTGCTTTCTCATGGGAAGTCAGGGGGTTGAGGAGTAACATCTCTACTTCAGTCAAGCAAACTTCCCTCATTCACTTCCCCCGCAGGCAGCAGTAGCATCGAGCAATCATCCCGCTTCGGCACCCGCGACCATGGACGAATTCGCCCCTTCCGACCTGAAGACCATTCTCCATTCCAAGCGCGCCAACCTGTACCACCTCCAGCACTGCCGAGTATTGGTCAAGGGCCTTCGTCTCGGCCATGCGTGGCGATACGGGGCAGGACTTCCGCCAGAGCTGCATCGAAAGCCTCACGCGCACCGAGTCCCTCGACTTCATGATCGACACGCTCAAGGCTGTGGTCGATATGCTGGGAGAAGGCAGTCGGTGAACGTACTGCTGATCGCGCAATGCGATAAACGCGCGCTGGCCGAGAGCCGGCGCATCCTCGATCAGTTCGCCGAGCGGCGCGGCGACCGCACCTGGCAGACGGCGATTACCCAGGCCGGCCTGGACACCCTGCGCCGCCTGCTGAAGAAGAGCGCACGGCGCAACATTGCCGTGGCCTGCCACTGGATTCGCGGACAGGATCATAGCGAACTGCTCTGGATCGTCGGCAACGCCAGCCGCTTCAACGCCCAGGGCGCCGTCCCCACGGACACGACCAGCCTCGATGTCCTGCGCCGGGAAGACGAGAACGATTGGCACAGCGCCGAGGACATCCGCCTGCTCGCGCAGATGGCGGCCCTGTTCCACGATATCGGCAAGGCCAGCGACGCCTTCCAGGCGAAACTGAAGAGCCGCAAACCGCTGGCCGATGCCTACCGCCATGAGTGGGTATCCCTGAGGCTGTTCGAAGCCTTCGTCGGCCAGGCCACGGACGACCGGGTCTGGCTGCAGAACCTGGCCGAGGCCGAGGAGCAGGCGCAAACACCCTGGTTGGCAAGCCTGCGCTGCGATGGCCTGGAAACGCCGGGCAACCCCCTGCATGAAAACGGCATGCCGCCCCTGGCCCGGGCACTGGGTTGGCTGATTCTCACCCACCACCGACTGCCCCTGGGCCCGCACCGGGGCCCCGCTACACTGGCGCGCCTGCCCGGCGCCATCAAGCCGGAATGGTGCGGCCCGCGTGGCGATGCCACGACCAAGGAAAAGCAGAGCTGCTGGCGTTTCTCCCACGGTCTGCCCTTCGCCAGTGGTGCCTGGCGGCGCAAGGCGGCTGCCTGCGCCAGGTCGATGCTGGAGCGCAACGGCTTCGTCCAGCGCGGCGCCGGCTTTCTCGGCGATCCCTATGTCATGCATCTTTCCCGTCTGGCCCTGATGCTCGCCGACCATCACTACTCGAGCCGCCCGGCCAGCCCACTGGGCGACAAGGGCTTCCCATTGTTCGCCAATACCGACGGCGCCAGCGGATCGCTCAAGCAGCACCTGGACGAACATCTGATCGGTGTCGCCCGGGGCGCACGGCAGTTGCTGGGCCTGCTGCCACGGCTCGAACGGCAGTTGCCCCGCCTGGCACGCCACAAGGGCTTCCAGCGCCGCGCCACGGAAGAGCGCTTCCGCTGGCAGGACAAGGCCTTCGACATGGCCAGCGCCCTCGCCGAACGGGCCAGCCGGCAGGGCTTCTTCGGCATCAACATGGCCTCCACCGGCTGCGGCAAGACCCTCGCCAACGGGCGCATCCTCTACGCCCTGGCCAGCCCCGGGCATGGCATGCGCGCCACCATTGCCCTCGGCCTGCGCACCCTGACGCTGCAGACCGGGCAAGCCTACCGCCAGCGACTCGACCTGGGCGACGACGACCTCGCCGTCCTCGTGGGCGGTGGCGCCATCCGGGAGCTGTTCGAACTGACTCGACAGGACCTGGACGCACGGGGTAGCGAGTCTGCCGAGCCGCTGCTGCCGGACAACAGCCACGTGAGCTACGAAGGCCGCCTCGAAAGCGGGCCCCTGAAAGACTGGCTCGCGGGTAACCCGGCCGCCGGCAAGCTACTCGATGCACCGCTGCTGGTCTGCACCATCGACCACCTGGTCCCGGCCACCGAAAACCTGCGCGGCGGCCGCCAGATAGCCCCCATGCTGCGCCTGATGACTTCCGACCTGATCCTTGACGAACCGGACGACTTCGACATTGACGACCTGCCCGCCCTTACCCGCCTGGTGCACTGGGCAGGCCTGCTCGGCAGCCGGGTGCTGCTGTCCTCGGCCACCTTGCCGCCGGCCTTGGTGGAAGGGCTGTTCGAGGCCTATCGCAATGGCCGCCAGGTCTTCCAGCGCCATCGCGGCGAGCACCCGGGAGCCCCGGCGAACGTGGTCTGCGCCTGGTTCGACGAATACGGCTGCACGGAACGTGACTGCACCACGCTGGAGCCGTTCGCTGCAGCCCATGCGGCCTTCGTCGAACAGCGCGCACAGCGTTTGCGGCAAAGCGAGGTCCGCCGTCGCGCCGAGATCCGCAGCCTGAGCCCCGAAACCCGGACGCGCGAGGGTATCTGCACGGAGCTGGCACGGCAACTGCCGGCCTGGATGGGCGAATTGCATCGCCAGCACCACACGGCGCACGAGGGCAAACGCGTCAGCTTCGGCCTGCTGCGCCTGGCGCACATCGAGCCGCTGATCGACCTGGCCCGCGCGCTGCTGGCTGGAGTCGCGCCACCGGGCTGCCAACTGCACCTGTGCATCTACCACTCCCATCACCCGCTGCTGATGCGCTCGGCCATCGAGCGCGAACTCGACGAACTGCTCAAGCGCGGTGACGGGGACGCGCCACGGCTGTTCGCCAGGGAAAGCGTGCGCCGGGCGCTGGCGGAGCACCCGCAGGACGACCATCTGTTCGTGGTGCTCGCCTCGCCAGTAGCGGAGGTGGGACGCGATCACGATTACGACTGGGCCATCGCCGAGCCCTCCTCCATGCGTTCGATCATCCAGCTCGCCGGCCGCATCCGGCGCCATCGCCCGGGCGCCTGCGCCAGCCCCAACCTGTACCTGCTGGCGCAGAACCTGTGGAGCCTGGAGGGGCGCCACCCCGCCTATCGCCAGCCGGGTTTCGAAAGCAAGGACTTCCCCCTCGACAGTCACGACCTGCATGACCTGCTACCGGCCGAGCAACTGGCGGTGATCGACGCCACGGCGCGCATCGTCGAGCCGCAGCCCTTGCGCCCTCGCATGCACCTGGCCGACCTGGAGCACGCCCGGCTACGTGCTCTGCTGCACGGCGGCAATGCAGCGATAGAGCTGAACACCCAACTCTGGTGGCAATCACCGGCTTCGCTGTCCGGCATCCTGCAGAGCGACCAGCCCTTCCGGGCAGGTAACCAAGGGGACAGCTACGCCCTGCTGCCCGATGAAGACGACGACGCCAGGCTGCGCCTCCACCACTACGAAGAAGGCCAATGGACCGCTTGCGGCACTCTGTGCGAGCTACTGCCGCTCCCTCTTCAGGCCGAAAACATCAGCTTCTGGGCGACCGCCGACTATCTCGACGAACTCGAAGCACTGGCCAGACGCAGCGACATGGGGCTGCGTGATTGCGCGATGCGCTTCGCCAGGGTGCAGCTTCGCGAATCGACCCAAGGCTGGAGCTACCAATCGGCCTTGGGTTTCAAACGCAGGCTCTGAAGAGAGGAAAGACGTGTCGAGCAGATGCCGGTTTCCTTAACACGTCGAGGAAACGTGTTAAGCAAATGGCGTTTTCCTTAACACGTGGAGAGAACGTGTTAAGCAAACATCGGTTTCCTTAACACGAGTAGAGAACGCGTCAAGAAAGGCGCTGTTCCGTCGACACGTCGGCGTGCCCCGCATTGAGCAGCAATTCGAACAACGCGTCGTTGAGGTAGAAGTTCTCCTTGCCGATGCGATGCTTGCTGAGCATGCCGATACCCACCAGTTCATCCAGATAGCGCGCCGCCGTCTGACGGCTCACTTGCAGTTCATTCTTCCAACGCCAGGAGGTCGTGATGCTCCAAGCAAACGCTCTGGCCCTGCGCCAGGCCATCCAGTCCTTTATCGACGAACGCCTGCAAGCCAAGCTGGACAAGCTCAGGCCCGACGATGAAGGCAAGCGCCAGGCGCTGATCGAGGGGCATCGCCGCGAAGCCTGGTTGGCCGATGCCGCACGGCGGGTCGGCCAGATCCAGATGGCCAGCCATACCCTCAAACCCATCCACCCGGATGCCCGCGGCAGCAACCTCTACGTCATGCCCGAGTCACCCAAGCCCCCTGGGCTTGTCGGTACCCACAGCCTGAAGGGCGAGCTGGCCCATGACGTAGTGGGCAACGCCGCCGCGCTGGACGTGTTCAAGTTCCTCAACCTCGAGTTGGAAGGCCGCAGTCTGTTGCAACGCCTGCTGGACGACGAACCGCAGGTACTCGCAGCGCTTTCCGAGGAAAGCAGTCTTGCCAGGGAATGGCGCGATGCATTCGTGAGCATCACCCGAAGCAAGGGCAAAACGGCCTCCCACACTCTGGCCAAGCAGCTGTATTTCCCGCTTGCGGAGAGCGGTTACCACCTGCTCGCCCCGCTGTTTCCCACCAGCCTGGCGCACAAGGTGCAACAGACACTGCGTGCCGACCGTTTCGGCGAGGCAGCCCGGGCAGCCCGCGAGGCACGCGCCAAAGGCGAGGGCTGGCCCCACGGCTACCGCGAGTACCCGAACCTGGCCATCCAGAACTTCGGTGGTACCAAGCCGCAGAACATCAGCCAGTTGAACAGCGAACGCCACGGCGAGAACTGGCTGCTGGCATCCCTGCCGCCACAATGGGAGAGCCCGGAAGTGCGCCTGCCGCTGGACACCGACTCGGTGTTCCCATTCCTGGCTCGCCATGATGGGACGTTGCGCCGCCGCGTCCGCGAGCTACGCGATTTCCTGGCACACACCAGCCACAACAACCTGGCGATACGCCGCCAGCGTGAACGCCTGCTGGGCGACATCTGCGATCGGCTCCTGCACTACGCAGCCCAAGTGCGCGAGCCTTCGGGCTGGAGCGCCCGGCAGGACTGCCGGCTGCACGACGCCGAGCGTCTCTGGCTCGATCCATTGCGCGGACGGCAAGACGAAATATTCTCCGCCCAGCGAGTTCGCCTGGATTGGCCCCAGCAAGTCGGCCAGCGCTTCGCCAACTGGCTGAACCAGGCCCTTGGCGGTCATGAACACCGGCTGGGCGAAGACGAAGCCAGGCAATGGACCCATGACCTGCACAAGGAACTGCAACTGCTCAGGGAGGAGCTCGAACATGACCCCAGTTGAACCCGAGGCCCTGCTTCTGCTCCCACATCTGCGGGTGCAGAACGCCAACGCCATCTCCAGCCCGCTGACCTGGGGCTTCCCCGCTCCCAGTGCCTTTACCGGTTTCGTGCACGCACTGCATCGCCGCGTGGCCAACGAGTTGGACCTCCAATTGGACGGCGTCGGCATCATCTGCCATCGCTTCGAACCACAGGTCTCGCAGCCGGCCGGCAAGCGCACCAAGGTCTTCAACCTGACGCGCAACCCGCTGAACAAGGACGGCAGCACGGCGGCTATCGTCGAGGAAGGCCGTGCCCACCTGGAGGTCAGCCTGCTGGTCGGCGCCAGCGGCAATGCCCTCGACGATCATTCCCTGGCCAGCCTCGCCCATCGGCTCCTCCACGAGGCCCATGCCATGCGCCTGGCCGGCGGCAGCATCCTGCCCGCCACCCGGCCCACGAGCGGTTATCTGGAGCCGTCGCTCGAGCTGCTTTCCGGCAATGCGGACGAACAGCGCCGTCGCTACCGGCGCCTGGCGCATCGCCTGCTACCCGGTTTTGCCCTGGTCAGCCGTGAAGGTCTGCTGCAAGAGCACCTGGAAGACCTACGCCAAGGCGATCCCCAGGCAAACGAACTGGATGCGCTGCTCGACCTGTCGCGCCTCAACATCGAGCCCCCGCCCCACCATGAGGCTGGCCGCCCCGCCCAATGGCAGTCCAGGCGGGCGGCCGGTTGGCTGGTGCCGATTCCAGCGGGCTATGGCGCCCTGTCGGAAACCTACGCGCCGGGGGAAGTGCTCAACGCTCGTGACCGGAGCGTTCCACTGCGCTTCGTCGAAACCCTCTTCACCCTTGGCGAGTGGCTGAGCCCGCAGCGGGTCGCCGACCTGCGCCATTTGCTCTGGTACCACCAGGCCGACGCCCGGGCCGGGCTGTACCGCTGCACCACGCCTCACTATGCCCGCGAAGCCACCGCATAAGGAAATCGACATGTCCAAGCAAGAACTCAGCACCGCTTCCGTCCTGGCCTTCGAGCGCAAGCTCGACCCGTCCGACGCATTGTTCAGCGCCGGGCGCTGGGAAAACCGTGGCGACTCCGCCGGCTGGACCAGCGTGGCCATCCGCGAGAAATCCGTACGCGGCACCATCTCCAACCGTCTGAAGACCAAGGACCGCGACCCGGCGAAGCTCGACGCCTCCATCCAGTCGCCCAACCTGCAGACCGTGGATGTGGCCAACCTGCCCAACGATGCGGACACCTTAAGAGTGCGCTTCACCTTGCGCGTGCTGGGCGGTGCCGGCACGCCGTCCGCCTGCAACGACACCGCCTACAAGGCCAAGCTGCTGGAAACCGTCGGCCAGTACGTGGGCAGCCAGGGCTTCGGCGAACTGGCGCGCCGCTATGCCGGCAACCTGGCCAACGGGCGATTCCTCTGGCGCAACCGCACTGGCGCCGAGGCCATAGAGGTCCACGTGCGCCACCTGCGCAACGGCGAAGCGGTACAGAGCTGGACCTTCGACGCCTTCGCCCACAGCCTCCGCGCCTTCGAAGGCGGGGCCGAGGTGGACGGCCTCGCCGCCCTGATCGCCGAGGGCCTGGCCGGCCAAGGCCACGTTCTGCTGGAAGTCATCGCCTTTGCCCGCATCGGCGACGGCCAGGAAGTCTTCCCTTCGCAGGAACTCATCCTCGACCGCGGCGACAAGCGCGGACAGAAGAGCAAGACCCTGTACCAGGTCCGCGAGGTCGCCGCCATCCACTCGCAGAAGATCGGCAACGCCCTGCGCACCATCGACACCTGGTACCCCGACGAGGACGGTCTCGGCCCCATCGCCGTGGAGCCTTATGGCTCGGTGACCTCTCAGGGCAAGGCCTATCGCCAGCCGCGGGAGAAGCTGGATTTCTACAGCCTGCTCGACCGCTGGGTGCTGAAGGACCAGGCGCCGGCCCCCGAACAGCAGCACTTCGTGATCGCCAATCTGATCCGCGGTGGCGTCTTCGGCGAAGCGGAAGAGAAGTGAGCCATGGACCACTACCTGGATATCCACATCAGGCCCGATCCGGAGTTCCCCAGCCCCCAACTGATGAATGCGTTGTTTGCCAAGCTGCACCGCGCATTGGTGGCACTGCCCGAGGAGAACATTGGCATCAGCTTCCCGGCCGTCGACGAGAAGCGCCCGTGCCTCGGCGACCACCTACGCCTGCACGGAACCAGCGCCGCGCTGGATTCGTTGATGGCGCAACCCTGGTTATCCGGCATGCGCGACCACCTGCGCCTGGGCGAACTGCTGCCGGTTCCCGAGGGGGCGCAGCATCGCCAGGTCCGCCGCGTGCAGGCCAAGAGCAACCCGGAGCGCCTGCGGCGGCGGCAGATGCGCCGCCATGGCTTCAGCGAAGAAGAAGCCAGGCAACGCATTCCCGACAGCGCCGCCCGCCGGCTCGACTTGCCCTACGTCCAGTTGCGCAGTCAGAGCAGTGGGCAGAACTTTCGTCTGTTCATCCACCACGGCCCTTTGCAGAGCCAACCGGTGGCCGGGCACATCAACCGCTATGGGCTGAGCGATGGGTGTACTGTTCCCTGGTTCTGACCCTTTTTTCCGGGGCATTCTGTACATCTTGGAAAATCAGTCACTTACAAGGGCCGTCGAAAAAAGGGATAGATGGGCTTAATGGCTGGTTTTCCTTTTAGCCACAAAGAGTTGGGAGCTTGAGTCTCTACTTCACTGCCGTGTAGGCAGCTAAGAAAATAGAAGCCGCCCGGATATTCGTCGTTCTCGACTTCACTGCCGTGTAGGCAGCTAAGAAAAGGTGTGCCCAGGCCGGCTCAGGGATGAGTTCCTTCACTGCCGTGTAGGCAGCTAAGAAAATGACCCGCAAGAAAAAGACCGAGGAAACCATCTTCACTGCCGTGTAGGCAGCTAAGAAATATACGGCTTGGATTCTTCAGCCGAGCTTCAACTTCACTGCCGTGTAGGCAGCTAAGAAATACACCCCACTGATGAACGTCGACGCCATGAGCTTCACTGCCGTGTAGGCAGCTAAGAAAAACCCCGAGCTGGTCAAGACGGGACTGGACCTCTTCACTGCCGCGTA
>Ga0164243_10004923_pt1 | contig 20615 bp, 21 predicted proteins | sample OricompcompostOP_FD_108781 | JGI IMG/M metagenome (GOLD analysis project Ga0164243, IMG submission 108781) | Organic Plus compost microbial communities from Emeryville, California, USA - Original compost - Organic plus compost (OP) | ecosystem: Engineered > Solid waste > Mixed feedstock >...
CAACCCCTCCGCATCGGCGAGGACGGGGGTCAGGTCCTTGAAAGCGATTCCGGGACTGGGGAAATCGTCGACGAGACGCGCATGGCGGGCGATCGCCTCCTGCGCCCGTACCACCGCCTCGGCGGTGCGGTCGCCTGTCACCTCGGCCATCGTCTACTCCCTCGCTCCACGGTCGTCCGACGACCCGTCATTCCCTGATCGTCCAACGACCTGTCATTCCTTGATCGTCCAACGATCGATGTTCCACCCGGTGCCGCTGCGCGCCAGACCCGGCACGACGCCACCGATCCGATCCTTCCACTGCCGCACCCGGGGAGATGCGAACAGGGGTATCGACGGCATCGCCGACCACGCGGCGTTCTCGATGGAGCGGGCCAACCGGAGCCGTTCGGGTTCGGATGCGGTCACCGCGTACTGGTCGACCCCACGGCTGATCTGCGGGTCGCGGATGCCCGACAGGTCGAGCGGATCGCCGCCGCGCAGCGCGTAGGCGTCACGGGTGGGATCGGCAGCACCGGCGGCCGCGAACGATGCCCCGCCGGCGATGATCATCGCGTCGACGTGCTTGCCGAGCGCGTCGGCCTGCATGTCCGGGTTGGCGACGTCCTCGACCACGAAGCCCGCGTCGCGGCACGACTCCGCGATCGCCGCGGTCATCTGCTTCCAGCGCTCGGTCGGCGCGAGGTACCCGAGTCGGACCGTCCGCGGGCGCAACGCACCCTCGCCGCCCTGCCCCGTCGCCTCGCGCAGCAGCGTCCGCGCACGTTCGGGATTCGGCTTGCGGTAATTGCGCCCGAACTCGCCGTTCATCGGATCGGCGAGGTTGTCGGCCGGGACCAGCACGCGCAGGTTCCACATCTGGGCGCCGTTGGAGAAGTCGCGGGTGAGATCCGGCCGGGGCACGCACGAGGCGAAGGCCTGACGCATCCGGGCGTCTCCGAAGACGCCGCGAGCGGCGAGCACGATCTGCTCGACCCCGACCGCCCGGGACGGCGACGACGGACCGTCGGCGCCGGACGAGCCGGCGATCTCGCCGTCGACGATCCCGGCGGTCACGTCGACGACGTCGAACTTCCCGTCCGGCAGGCGGCGGGTGGCGTCGGTGCCGCGACCCCAGATCACGATCCGGGAGGTGGCCGGACGATCACCCCACCACTGATCGTTGGGCACCAGCACCAGCCCACCCGATCGCGAGTAGCGATCGATCCGGTAGGGCCCGGACGAGGGGAAACGATCGTGGTCCACCGGGCCGAAGGTCAGGGCGAAGCCGGTGTTCCAGGCGGTGGCGATGCGCGCGATCGCGGCACGGTCCATGCCGCGGATCGAGTCGACGACGTCGGCGAGCCCGGCCTCGCGGGCGACGACGTGGGCGGGCAGCAGCGTCCCGGCGCCGAACAGCGACAGCCAGTCCTGGTAGAAGCGGCCGGACGCGAATCGCACCGTCGCGGTCTTGTCGCCGGGCGCGCACTCGACGGCCTCGATGTCGCGGTAACCGGCGGTCGTCGCCGGGGTGAATCCCGGGAACCGGCCGCTCATCGCGGCCCAGGCGAGCAACAGGTCGTCACAGTCGAGCGCGACGCCGTCGGAGAACTTCGCCTCCGGTGTGAACTCGTACCGCAGCGTCGGCACCCGGTCGGGCACCTGGGTGACGGTGCCGACGTCGCGGTCCGGGATCACCTGGCCCTGCGGCCCGAGCAGGCTGAATCCGGGCAGCAACCGGGTGGTCGCCATGAGCACGCCGTCGGCGTTGCCGTCCACCGTGTTGGCGTTGTAGCCCGAGATCCGCGCGTCGACGACGTAGTCGATGGTCGGCGGCCCGCCGTCGCCGCAGGCGGTGAGCACACCGGCACCCGCGACGACCCCGACGAACAGGCTCAGGACCCTGATGACACCCCGCTGCCTCACGAACACGTCGTGAGACTAGCGGTTCCGCCGGCGTTTGCCCGTCGGGACCTTCGCTTCCGTGTCGTCCGTGTCGGCCACCGCGGCGCGCGCCGGGCGACGATGCCGCACCGGACGATCCCGCTCCGACGTCTCGATGCCGGCGCGACGGTTGAGGACCCGGGTGGTGTGCCGCTTGACGTCCTCGCGACGCTCTTTGAGCGTCACCAGCAACGGCGCGGCGAGGAACACCGACGAGTAGGTGCCGACCACGACGCCGACGAGCTGGATCAGACCGAGGTCCTTGAGCGTGCCGACACCGAGCAGCCACACCGCCACGACCATCAGGGCGATGATCGGCAGCACCGAGATGACGGTGGTGTTGATCGAGCGCATGAGGGTCTGGTTGATGGCCAGGTTGGCCTGCTCGGCGTAGGTCCGGCGCGTGGTCTGCAGGACCGAGCGGGTGTTCTCGGCGACCTTGTCGAAGACGACGACCGTGTCGTAGATCGAGAAACCGAGGATGGTGAGCAGGCCGATGACCGTCGCCGGGGTGACCTCCCAGCCGACGAGCGAGTAGACGCCGGCGGTCGCGACGATGTCGAAGAACAGCGACACCAGGGCCGCCACCGACATCTCGCGGTCGAAGCGCACCGCGATGTAGACGAAGACGATCACCAGGAACACGATCAGCGCGATCACCATCTTCTCGGTGATCTCGCGGCCCCAGGTGGAGCTCACGTCGGAGATGCTGACCTCGGCGGCGGAGAGTTCCGGACCGAATTCGGCGGCGAGGGCCCGGGTCACCGCCTCGGCCTGCTGGAGGTCGAGGGTCTCGGTGCGCACCTGGACGGTGGCGCTGCTGCCGGCGCCGGCGGTCTGGACCGATTCCGGCTCCTTGCCGAGCGCGTCGGTCACGACGGTCTCCACCGAGTCGGCGGTGATCTCCGAGGAGACCACGGGCACCGACATCTGGGTGCCGCCCTCGAAGTCGATACCGAAGGTGAACCCGCGGATCGCGATCGACGCGACGCAGATCAGCAGGAGCACGCCGGTGACGATGTACCACATCTTCCGCTTGCCGACGATCTCGAAGGCACCCGTACCCGTGTAGAGCCGGGAGAAGAACGACCGCTTGGTGTCGGCGACGAAGTCGGCGTCGGTTCCTTGCGACGGCGTGGCGTCGTCGAGGACCGCGGTGTCGGCGGTGTCCGGGTTCTGGTTGTCCGGTGTGGTCATCGCGCAGACCCCTTCTCGCTGGTGTCGGTGTCCGGGTTCGACGACGTCGCGCCGGCCGCCGTCGCGCCGGCCTTGGCCGCCGCCTGCCGGCGGGCCGCGACCTTGCGTTCGCGCGCCACCTCGGCGACCGCGCCGAGACCGTTGACACTCGGCTTGGACATGAACGACGACCGGCTGGCGAGCACCACCAGCGGGTGCGTCACCAGGAACACGACCATGACGTCGAGGATCGTGGTGAGACCCAGGGTGAACGCGAAGCCGCGCACCTCGCCGATGGCAAGGATGTAGATCACCGCCGCGGCGATGAAGCTGACGGCGTTACCCGACCAGATGGTCCGACGGGCGCTCGCCCAACCGCGGGGCACCGCCGACCGGAAACTGCGTCCCTCGCGTATCTCGTCCTTGATGCGCTCGAAGTAGACGACGAACGAGTCGGCGGTCATGCCGATACCGATGATCAGACCGGCGATGCCGGCGAGGTCGAGGGTGAACCCGATCCAGCGCCCGAGCAGCACGATGATGCCGTAGACCATCGCTCCGGACAGCACCAGCGACAGGATCGTCAGGATGCCGAGCATGCGGTAGTAGGCCAGGGCGTAGAGGAACACCGCGATCAGGCCGATCGCGCCTGCGATCAGGCCCGCTCGCAGCGATGACAGGCCCAGGGTCGCCGACACCGTCTCGGCGTCGGAGGCGTTGAACGACAACGGCAGCGAACCGTATTTCAGGACGTTGGCCAGCTCGTTCGACGACGCCTCGGTGAACGGGTCGGCGCTGCTGCCGCTGATGCGGGTCTGGCCGCCCGGGATCGGCTCGTTGATGGCGGGCGCGGAAACGACGCGCGAGTCCAGCGTGAACGCGGTCTGCGTCCGGTTGGGCGCTTCCTGCGCGGTGTACTTCGGCCAGAAGCTCGCGGCCTTGCCCTTGAACTCGAGGGTGACGACCCATTCGCCGGTCTGCGGGTCGGTGCCGGCGGCGGCGTCCTTGATGTCGCGGCCGTCGATGATCTGCGGGCCGAGGAGGTAGACCTCCTTGCCGTCGGTGGAGCAGGCCACCAGGTACTCGTCGGGCTTGTCGTTGCCAAGGAGCGGGTCGTTGGCGGTCGGCGAGCAGTCGATCTTCGACATGTACTGCTGCAGCGCCTCCAACTGCTGCTGGGAGGCGTCGCCGGGGGCCTGGCGCAGCTTGCGCTGCTCGGCGATCGCGGCCGCCGCCTCTTCGGTGGGCGTGCCGTCGGCGCTCTTGTCGTCCTCGGGCTCCTCCGGCTTCGGCGGCTGCGGGGTCGCCGGCACCGCCCCGATGACCGGGCGCACGTACAGGCGTGCGGTCTGGCCGAGCGACTTGGCCTGCGCGCCGTCCTGACCGGGGACCGTGATCACCAGGTTGTTGCCGGTGACGACCACCTCGGATCCCGCGACACCGAGACCGTTGACACGTTGCTCGATGATCTGCTTCGCCTGGTCGAGCTGGGAGCGGGTGGGCTCCTTGCCGTCCTCGGTGCGGGCGGTCAGGGTGACCCGGGTGCCGCCCTGCAGGTCGATGCCGAGCTTGGGCTCCAGGGTCTTGGGGCCGGTGAAGTACACGAGTCCGTAGACGACGGCGAGCAGCGCGAGGAACGCCACCAGCGGGCGCCACGGCGGGGTCTCACGACTCGGTCGCGACCGTTTCCGGGCGGGACTGGCCGCCTTCCCGGTCGAGCGAGGAGTTGTCACAGCTGTTCTGGTCTCCTTCTGGGAACGTCAACCGGCCGAGGTGGATCCGGCCGCAAGACCCCCGACCGACGCGGGCGGCCCGTACGCGCGCGAGCGCACACGGGCCACCTCAGAGCAGACAATCGCGTCGGAGGTCGTGTCGGGCACCGCGTCACGACGACGCGGCGCCCGGATGATCACTTGTCGGTGTCGCGACCCTCGTCGGAGGACGGCTTGTCCAGGCTCACCGAGTCATCCGAGTAGCCCTCGAACTCGTCCTCGGGGGCGGTGTGCCCCGGGTAGGTGGCCGCGGCCTCGTCGGTCGGCACGATGCGCATGATCGCGAGGCGGTTCCAGCGGGTCACCACGCCGGTGGCGATCTCGACGTCGACGTAGTCCGAGGAGGTGGCGTCGATGACGGTGCCGAACAGGCCGGAGGTCAGCTGGATACGGGTACCCGTGGACACCGAGCTCTGCATCTCCTGCATTTCGGCGACACGCTTCTTCTGCTTCCGCATCGACAAGAACATGAAGCCGGCGAGCAGTGCCAGCAGGAGGGGGAAGAGCAGAGCGTCCATGGGTGAGAGTCAGTCCTTTGTATTTCGTGGGTGTACCGCGAGCCATCACCCCGCGTCAGTGGACGTGAGGGATCTTCGTGGCTCAGCCGTGCTCCACACAGTGTGCCACGTCCGGCGCCCGCGTCATCCCTGCAGGTGGTGTGCTACCTCACGCCCGGGTCGGGGTGCCGGGGTTCCCCGGCGGCGTCCGGGATCGGACAGTCGGGGTCAGAGGTCGTCGAACAGCGAGCCCGTCGGGATCTCCCGGGGGCGGGCGCCGAAGCTCGCGTTCATCGCACCGGCCGGCGGGGTGAGCCCGAGGTGGTGCCAGGCGGCCGCCGTGGCGACGCGTCCGCGCGGCGTTCGGGCGATCATGCCGGCGCGCACGAGGAACGGCTCGCACACCTCCTCGACGGTCGCGGGCTCCTCACCGACCGCGACGGCCAGGGTGGAGACCCCGACCGGTCCCCCGCCGAATCCCCGGATGAGGGCGTCGAGGACGGCGCGGTCGAGTCGGTCGAAGCCGAGTTCGTCGACGTCGTAGACCTTGAGCGCGGCGCGGGCGATGTCGACGGTGACCGTGCCGTCGCCGCGGACCTCGGCGTAGTCGCGGACGCGCCGCAGGAGCCGGTTGGCGATGCGCGGCGTCCCGCGGGAGCGTCGGGCGATCTCCTCCGCGGCGTCGGGCCGCAGCGCGATGCCGAGGATGCCGGCCGAGCGCTTGAGCACTCGCACGAGTTCGCCGGGCTCGTAGAACTCCATGTGCGCGGTGAAGCCGAACCGGTCGCGCAGGGGGCCGGTCAGCGATCCGGAGCGGGTGGTGGCCCCGACCAGGGTGAACGGCGCGACGTCGAGCGGGATCGAGGTGGCCCCGGGCCCCTTGCCGACGACGACGTCCACACGGAAATCCTCCATCGCCAGGTACAGCATCTCCTCGGCCGGCCGGGCGATGCGGTGGATCTCGTCGATGAACAGGACATCGCCCTCGACGAGGTTCGACAGCATCGCGGCGAGGTCGCCGGCGCGTTCGAGTGCCGGACCCGACGTGACGCGGATCGCCGCGCCCATCTCCGACGCGATGATCATCGCGAGCGAGGTCTTGCCGAGTCCGGGTGGTCCCGACAGCAGGATGTGGTCGGGGGTGCCGCCGCGCTTGCGGGCGCCGTGCAGCACGAGTTCGAGCTGTTCGCAGACGCGCGGCTGGCCGATGAAGTCCGCCAGCGACCGGGGCCGCAACCCGGCGTCGAGGTCGCCGTCGGAGCGGACCGGCGTCGCCGAGACCTCCCGTTCGGCGAAATCGGTGGCGCGGTCCGGGTCGTCGGTCATCACGAGGCCTTACCGAGCAGCGTCAACGAGCGCCGCAGCGCGGTGGACGCGTCGGCGTCGGGGGTGTCGGCCAGGACGGCGGCGACCGCCTTCTCGGCATGTGCGGCGGTGAAACCCAGACCGACGAGGGCCTCGGCCACCTGGTCGCGCACTCCCCCGCCGGCCACCGCACCGCCCGCCGCGGGTTCCCCGGCCGGGCGGTCCACCTTGTCGCGCAGCTCGACGCACAGGCGCTCGGCGACGCGCTTGCCGATCCCGGGCACCGAGGTGAGCGCCTTGGTGTCGGACTCGGCGAGCGCACGGCGCAGCGCATCGGGCTCCAGGACGGCGAGGGTCGCCATCGCGAGTCGCGGTCCGACGCCGGTGACCGTCTGCAACAGAGCGAACAGCGCACGTGCGTCGGGCTCTGTGAACCCGTACAGGGTCATCGAATCCTCGCGGACGATCATCGAGGTCAACAGCGTCGCCTCTTCTCCCCGGCGCAGCCGCGACAGCGTCGCCGGGGTCGCGAGGACGCGGTATCCGACTCCCGCACAATCGATCACGGCGTGATCGAGTGCGATCTCCACGACCGGGCCACGGACTGACGCGATCATGCGCGACTCCCCTCTCGTGCCTCGGCGATCCGCTGCCGGTGTCGGGCGGCGGCCGCCTCGGCCTTCTTCTGCGCCTCCGCCATCCGCTCCATCATCGGCCCGCGCCAGCAGTGACAGATCGCGATCGCCAGCGCGTCGGCGGCGTCGGCCGGCTTGGGCTTGGTCTGCATCCCGAGGATGCGGGTGACCATCATGGTCACCTGGGCCTTGTCGGCGCGACCGCTGCCGGTGACGGCGGCCTTGACCTCCGACGGCGTGTGGAACCGGACCGGCACGTCGCGCTGCCCGGCGGCGAGCGCGATGACCCCGCCGGCCTGGGCGGTGCCCATCGCCGTGGAGACCTGGTTCTGGGCGAAGACCCGTTCGATGGCGACCGCGTCCGGCTGATGCACGTCGAGCCAGTGACACGCCTGGGTGTAGACCCTCATCAGCCGCTCGGCGAGCTCCATGTCGCTGGGGGTGCGCACCACGTCGACGTCGAGCGCGGTCACCGATCTCCCGCGTCCGGACTCCACCAGCGCGATACCGCACCGGGTGAGCCCCGGATCGACGCCCATGACGCGCACAAAACCCTCCCGAGCGAACCTCTTGCGAACAGTTGTTCGAGATTCTATCGGGAGGGTCCGACAACCCCGGGGATCAACACGCCCCGGGCAACGCTCAGTCGTTCTCGAGCTCGGCGAGGACCTCGTCGCTGACGTCGACGTTGCTGTAGACGTTCTGCACGTCGTCGCAGTCCTCGAGGGCGTCGATCAGTTTGAACACCTTGCGCGCGCCGTCGGCGTCGACCGCGACCTCGACCGACGGGCGGAAGCTGGCCTCGGCGGAGTCGTAGTCGATGCCCGCCTCCTGCAGCGCGGTGCGCACCGCGACCAGGTCTCCGGGCTCGCTGACGATCTCGAAGGACTCACCGAGATCGGTGACCTCCTCGGCCCCGGCGTCGAGCACGGCCATGAGGATGTCGTCCTCGGTCTGCCCGTTCTTCTCCAGGGTGACGACGCCCTTGCGGGCGAACAGGTACGACACCGAGCCCGGGTCGGCCATGCTGCCGCCGTTGCGGGACATCGCGGTGCGGACCTCGCCGGCGGCGCGGTTGCGGTTGTCGGTGAGGCACTCGATGAGGATCGCCACGCCATTGGGGCCGTAGCCCTCGTACATGATGGTCTGCCAGTCGGCGCCGCCGGCTTCCTCACCGGCACCGCGCTTGCGCGCGCGTTCGATGTTGTCGTTGGGAACCGAGGACTTCTTCGCCTTCTGGATGGCGTCGAAGAGCGTCGGGTTGCCGGCCGGGTCTCCGCCGCCGGTACGTGCCGCCACCTCGATGTTCTTGATCAGCTTGGCGAACATCTTGCCGCGCTTGGCGTCGATCACCGCCTTCTTGTGCTTGGTGGTGGCCCATTTGGAGTGGCCGCTCATGTGTCCGTCGCATCCTTTCCGGCGCAGGTACGCGGCTCGATGCCGCGGGCGTCTGCTCTATCGCTGGTTCGGCACGATCTTACCGACGCACCATCTCCACGAAATATTCGTGTACTCGGCGGTCCCCCGTCACCTCCGGGTGGAAGGACGTGGCGAGCACCTTACCCTGCCGCACCGCGACGATCCGTCCCTGCGCAGGTCCCTCGGGCACACGCGCGAGGACCTCCACATCCGGCGAGACCGATTCGACCCAGGGCGCCCGGATGAACACCGCGCGCATGCGCTGCGCGCCGGGCCGGTCGGTGATCCCGGCGAAGTCGAGGTCTGTCTCGAAGCTCTCCACCTGACGGCCGAATGCGTTGCGGCGCACCGTGATGTCGAGGGCGTCGAGATGGCGTGCGTCGGGGCGGGTGTCGAGGATGGTCGAGGCCAGCATGATCATCCCGGCACACGAGCCGTAGGCCGGCATCCCGTCGCGCAGACGCGCGACGAGCGGGTCGTGGAGGTCGAAGATGCCGAGCAGCTTGCTCATCGTCGTCGACTCGCCGCCGGGGATGACGATCGCGTCCACCTCGTCCAGCTCCGCCTGCCTGCGGACCGGCACCGCCTCGGCCCCGGCCGCATGCAGGGCGTGGACGTGCTCGCGGACGTCGCCCTGAAGTGCGAGAACCCCGATCCGGGGTCGTGTCGCCGCGCTCACCGGTCGGTCCGCGCGTGCTGGTCTGCGGGCATCTCTCGTCCGGTGCGGGCGAGGCCCTCCTGCGTCACCGCGGCCACCATGCGGCCGGAGCGGTCGAAGATCCGGCCCTGGGTGAGCGCACGGCCGCCGGCGGCAGACGGCGAGGTCTGGTCGTAGAGCAGCCAGTCGTCGGCCCGGAACGGGCGCATGAACCACATGGCGTGGTCGAGCGAGGCGACCTGCGGGTTGGAATCGGGGTGCGGAACCCGCGACGAGCCGAGCAGCGTCATGTCGCTCATGTAGGCGAGGGTGCCGACGTGGAACACCGTGTCGTCTGGCAGCCGGTGCCGGTATCGGAACCAAACCCGTTGCTGTGCAGCGAAATACGGCGACGTCACCATCTTCTCGCGCGGCACCACGCGCAGGTCGAAGTTGCTCCACTCCTTGAACACCGCACGCTCCTCCTCGCCCATCTCGTCGAGCCGGTCGTTCAGCTCGGTGGGTTCGGGGACCGGCGGCATGCGGTCCTGGTGTTCGATGCCGGTGTCGGTGCGGACGTGGAACGAGGCCGACATCGTGAAGATGGCCTCGCCCCGCTGGATGCCGGTGACCCGGCGGGTGACGAAGGACCGCCCGTCGCGGATGCGGTCGACGAGGAAGACCGCCGGGATGTCCGGGTCGCCGGGGCGCAGGAAGTACCCGTGCAGCGAGTGGACGTGGAACTCGGGGTCCACGGTCCGGGTCGCCGACATCAGCGACTGGCCGGCGACCTGGCCGCCGAAGGTGCGCTGGAGGTGACTCGGGAACGCGCCACCCCGGTAGATGTCGGTCTCGATCTGCTCGACCTGGAGTATGTCCTCGATGGCTGCCACGCTGACCAGTATCGCCCACGTGACGGCGATCGCCGTGGTGAGGGGCGAATCCGGGTCAGAGCTCGTCGAGCGACATGATGCCGTCCTGGATGGCACGGGCGACGAGCGACGCCTTGGTCGGTGCGGGACGGCCGATCTCGGCGTACTTGGCGCGGATGCGGGTGAGATGGGTGTTCACGGTGCCCAGCGAGATGTAGAGCTCCTTGGCGACCGCGGGCTTGGAGTCGACGAGCATCCAGGTGCGCAGCACCTCGATCTCGCGAGCGGTGAGGTTCGGCTTCGCGCGGCCGCTCGCGGCCTGCGAGCCGCCGTCGGAGACGGCGGGACGGGCCGGCGCGGCGGGCACGCGGTGCAGGTGCGGATGACCGGCGCGATGGCCGAGCCCCGGCTGGGCGGCCTGATGCGGGATGTGCCGGCCCGGCAGCGGCATCCGGCGGGCCGCGAGGCGCGCGAGGGCCTCCTGGCGGCGCTTGAGCGCCTCGGCGTCTCGACGAGCGTCACGCAGGTGCTGGGCCGGGTGGGCGATCGCAGTCATGGTGTGTCCTCTTCACTCATTCGAACCGGATGGTTTCTGGCCGGGACGTTCCGGCGATGAGTTGAAGATTATGGGCGTGCGCGCCCGGCGTCGATGGGGAGAACTCCCCATGCCGTTTTCGCAGGTCACAGCCTTGCACGTGTGAGTGCGACCCGGATGCGCCCCCCTAGGGGACCACCACTACCGGGCGGAGGGCCGAGCCGGATCAGCCGGCGGCGTTGCGCGCCGCCTCGGCGTCGATCAGCGGCAGGTCCGCACGCGTGACGATGCGCGAGGCGATCGCGTACTCGACGAGCTTCGTGCGGCGGTTGGACGCGAGCTTGCCTCCCCCGCCGCGCATCCCGCTCACACCGAGCTGATCGAGCTTGTCGCAGACGTTGTCGAGCTTGCGGTTGAACTTCGTCAGCGACCAGCCCAGCCGCCGGGCGGCCTGCGCCGAGGACGGGATCGCACTGGCCCCGGTCCCCTCGCGACGCAGGATCTCCTCGGCGAGCACGACGATGAGCAGCTTCTGGCTCTCGGTCAGGGTCGGCACGCCCTGCGTGGTGTGGCCGCCGGAGAACTCCGGCCGGGTCACCGACTTCACCTGCGGCGCCCGGGCGAAGACGCTCAGCTCATAGGTGGTCGGTCCGGCGGTGAACACGATCGTCGTCTCGCCGAAGACGAGCGGCATGCGCGCACCCGGTCCGAGCGTCGCCGTGAAACCGACGTCGCCGGCCGAGACGCTCGCCGACAGGTGGGTGCCCAGGTTGGTCAGCCACCACAGCCCGTTCTCGTTGTGCACCACCAGGAACCGGCGATGCAGGTACGGGTTGTCGTCGATCGACAGGTCGGCTTCCCGGCCGATGAAGAAACGACGCCCGGGATCGAGTTCGGTCCGCTCCCCGCAGTATTCGACGTATGTCGCGGAGTCGTCGGTCCCGGAAGCGGCGGCCCCGGTGCCGGGAACCGGCGCAGCAGGCGACACCGGGCTGTCCTGACCAGGATTCATCGGGTCCGTCCGATCAACCGGCGCTCTCCGCGCCCGGGTTCTCGCCGGCGGCGTCCGCGGCGTCGGTCGACGTCTCCGCGGAAGCGTCGACGGCAGGCATCGTCAGCGTCGGCACCGACTCGTGCACGGCCACCACGATGACGGTGACGTTGTCGTGGGCGCCCAGGGCGAGCGCGGCGTCGACGAGGCGTTCGGCCGCTTCCTCCGACGACGAGGAGCTCGCGAGGATGTCGCCGATCTCCTCGTCGGGCAGTTCGCCGGTGAGTCCGTCGGTGCACAGCAGCAACACGTCGCCGGGGAAGGCCGGGGTGTTGAAGAAGTCGGGAACCGGATCGATCATCCCGGCGCCGAGCGCGCGGGTGATCACGTTGCGCCGAGGGTCGGTGCGCGCCTGCTCGGGTGTCAGGAATCCGGCGTTGATGAACTCCTGGACCTGCGAGTGATCGGTGGTGAGCTGCTGCAGGGTGCCGTTCTGGAACCGATAGGTCCGCGAGTCGCCGATGTTGAGCACCAGCCAGTGCGGGTTGTCGTCGTGCATGACGAGGACGGCGCCGGTGGTCGTGGTACCCGCACGACGGTCGGTCTCGGTGTCGATCTCGCCGATCCGTCGTTGCGCGGCGACGAGGAGGTCGTCGAGCTGCAGCTTCGTCGCGTCCAGCTCGCCCGCGCTCGTCGCCTGCGAGAGGGTGAGCAGCGCCGCCTCGCTGGCCAGTTCGCCGCTGTCGTGTCCGCCCATGCCGTCGGCGATGAGATAGATGCCCGGCAGGACGAGCGCGGCGTCCTCGTTGGTCTCGCGCACCCGTCCGACATTGCAGGCCGCCGACCACTCGAGCCGCAGTTCACCCACGATGTGTGTGCCCGAGACCGAGGCGTCTCGAACGATGGTCGCCGCATCCATGATCAGCAGATACTACCGTCGAAGAGCCCCCGGATCGCGAGTCCTGCCGAGTGTTCGGTCGCAGGCGTGTCGGCCGGGGGCGTCTCCGACGGAAAGATCACCAGCCGCGCTCGGCCAGTCGGTGCGGCTGCGGGATCTCGTCGACGTTGATGCCGACCATCGCCTCGCCGAGGCCGCGCGACACCTTGGCCAGCACGTCCGGGTCGTCGTAGAAGGTGGTGGCCTGCACGATGGCGGCTGCGCGCTGGGCGGGGTTGCCGGACTTGAAGATGCCCGATCCGACGAACACGCCCTCGGCGCCGAGCTGCATCATCATCGCGGCGTCGGCCGGGGTGGCGATGCCGCCGGCGGTGAACAGCGTGACCGGGAGCTTGCCCGCCTCGGCGACCTCGGCGACGAGCTCGTAGGGCGCCTGCAGCTCCTTCGCCGCGACGTACAGCTCGTCCTTCGGAAGCGAGGTCAGACGACGGATCTCGTCGCGGATCTTGCGCATGTGCGTGGTCGCGTTGGACACGTCACCGGTGCCGGCCTCGCCCTTCGAACGGATCATCGCCGCGCCCTCGGTGATGCGACGCAGCGCCTCGCCCAGGTTGGTCGCACCGCAGACGAACGGCACGGTGAACGCCCACTTGTCGATGTGATTGGCGTAGTCGGCCGGGGTCAGCACCTCCGACTCGTCGATGTAGTCGACGCCGAGGCTCTGCAGGATCTGCGCCTCGACGAAGTGGCCGATGCGGGCCTTGGCCATCACCGGGATCGAGACGGCGTTGATGATGCCGTCGATCATGTCCGGGTCGCTCATCCGCGAGACGCCGCCCTGGGCGCGGATGTCGGCGGGCACCCGCTCGAGAGCCATCACGGCCACCGCGCCGGCATCCTCGGCGATCTTCGCCTGCTCGGGGGTGACCACGTCCATGATCACGCCGCCCTTGAGCATCTCGGCCATGCCCCGCTTGACACGGGCGGTGCCCTGGCCGACCTCGGGAACGGTCGCGCCGTCTTGACTCACTGATTTCTCCTCGTGTCCACGACCGCTCTCATCGCGATCTGGTGTCAGATGTCAGGTCGATCTCACCGCGCCGCGGGCGGTGACGCAGGTTCCGCGACGGTTGTGCGATCAGTCTAGGTGAGCACCGGTTTCTCCCCGGTGGCAGGGATCACCCCGACCGCGTCACTTCTGCCGTTCGGGTGTGACTCGTTCGATGATCTCGAAATACGTCGGCAGCGGCGCGCGGCCGCCCAACCGCAGCCATCGGACCAGGCGGCGTTCCCCGAGCGCACGGGTGTCGCGCACCGCGTCGTTGTAGAAGCGGCGCGCCATCATCACCCGCGTCTCCGCGTCGGCGAGCTCGACGACCAGCGCCTGCGACCGCTGGTGCGCGCCGGTGCGCGCCAACCCCACCGACAGCGCGTTCTCCGCGTCCTCCCGGGTCTCCGGCGCGGCGCGCTCGGCGCGATCGGCGAGCGCCGCCAGGTCGCGCGCGGCCGCCTTCTCGTCGTCGGTGGTCGCCGCCGCGTCCATCTCGGCGGCGATGGCTCGCACCACGACGGCCCGGCGGTCGAGGCTCGACTCCAGGGACTTGCGGGCGAGGTCGACGCGGACGTTGAGCCGGTCGAGGCGGTTGGCGGTGTGATACGCCCAGCCGGCGAGCGCGAGGACGGCGACGACCGCCAGGACGATCCAGGCGGCCATCAGTCCGACACCACCACCGGGCCGGCGCCGACGGTCACCGTGTCGTAGACGCGCAGGATCTGGTCGGCGACCCGGGACCAGTCGTACTTGTCGGCCCGGATGCGTCCGCGGGCGACGAGCTGCTCGCGCGCCTCGTCGTCGGAGAGGAGCTCGATGATCCCCCGGGCGAGCTGTTCGGGGGATCCGGTCTCCACCAGCCGTCCGGCCCGGCCGTCGTCGAGCACGCGCCGGAAGGCGTTGAGCGAGCTGGCGATGACGGCGGCACCGGCGGCCATGGCCTCGACGAGGACGATGCCGAAGCTCTCGCCGCCCAGGTTGGGTGCGCAATAGACGTCGGCCGAGGCGAGCGCGCGCGCCTTGGTCGCGTCGTCGACCTGCCCGAGGAACACCAGATGATCGGCCAGGGTCCCGGCGCGCCGGCGCAGTGCCGCCTGGTTGCCTCCGCCGACGACGAGGACCCGGATGTCGGGGAATCGCTCGACGACCGACGGCAGTGCGCGCATGAGGATGTCGATGCCCTTGCGCGGCTCGTCGAACCGGCCCAGGAACAGCACGGTCTTGCCCGGGTGCGGATAGCCCTCGAGCGGTTTGGCATTGGCGAAGCTCGCCACGTTGATCCCGTTGGGGATCTCCACCGCATCCGACCCCAGCGACTCCATCTGCCAGCGACGGGCTAGCTCGCTCACCGCGATCTTGCCCGCGATGCGTTCGTGGTAGGGACGCAGGATCCCCTGGAAAACGCTGAGCCACAACGACTTCGACGTCGAGGTGTGGAAGGTGGTGACGATCGGCCCGGATGCCACCATCAGCGAGAGCATGGAGATCGACGGAGAGTTGGGCTCGTGGACGTGCAGCACGTCGAAGCCGTTCTCGGCGATCCAGCGCCGAAGCCGCAGATAACCCTTCGGGCTGAAGTTCACGCGCGAGACCGAGCCGTTGTACGGGATGGCCAGCGCCGGTCCGGCGCGCACGACGTACTCCGGCAGCGCCGTGCCGCGCGACGCCGGCGCCAGGACGCTGACCTCGTGACCGCGGTCGATGAAGACGTCGGCGAGTTCGGTGACGTGCGCCTGCACGCCGCCCGGGACGTCGAACGAATACGGGCAGATCATGCCGATCCTCATGCCGCTCCCCCGGTGTCGTTCATCCGTGCCTTCTGCCGGTCGGTCCAGTCCGCCTCCCACAGCGGCTGCAGCATGTGCCAGTCGGCCGGGTGGGCGGCGATGTTCTCCGCGAACGCGTCGGCGAGTTTCTGCGTGGTCTCCTCGACGCCGCCGGAGGTGTCGATCTCCTCGCCGCAGCACATCGCCGAATACGGTGCCTCGTCGAACCAGTGGTGGACCGCGAACAATGCTGCCCCGGTCTCGATCGCGAGTCGAGCCGAGCCGGCCGGCATGCGGGTGCGTTCGCCGAAGAACTCGACCGGCACACCGTGCCGGTTGATGTCGCGCTCGCCGAGCAGGCACACGATCCCGCCCGCGCGCAGGCGCTCGGCGAGAGCGGCGAACGGCGGCTGCTCACCACCGCTGAGCGGGAAGATCTCGAAGCCGAGCGTCTCCCGGTAGGCGACGAACTGGTTGAACAGCGACTCCGGCCTGAGTCGTTCGGCGACGGTCGCGAACCGGCCGTAGTGGTGCACCAGCCACACCCCGGCCATGTCCCAGTTGCCGGTGTGCGGCAACGCCAGGATCACCCCCTTGCCCTTGGCGAGGCCGGCGTCCAGACGTGCCCGGTCCTCGTCCGGCACATGGACCCTCGACGACGCGGTGGCCCGATCCTGCGCGGGCAGGCGGAACGCCTCGCACCAGTAGCGCGCATAGGACCGCATCGCGTCTGCGACCAGGTCGTCGGGAACCTCGGCGGGCTCGACGCCCAGCACGCGGGACAGGTTGCGCCGCAGCTGCTCCGGACCGCCGTCGCGACGGCCGGCGAACTCGCCGGCGCGGTCGAAGACCGTCCGCGCCACGCGTTCGGGCGCGTGGCGTACCGCCGCCCATCCGGCGCGGTAGCCCAGATCTGCGGTGAGAGCGGACAGGTCGATCATCCGGCGTCGGGCGTGTCGGTGTCGGGTTCGGGCTCGGTCTTGAGCGGGATCAGGTCGCGGGCGCCGGGCGAGCGCGAGATCGACCACATCCGCTGGCCGACGGTGATCACGCTGCCGACCGCCAACAGCCACATGGCGACATGGACGGCCCACCAGACGCCGAGGCCGGTGAATCCGGTGCCGACCAGCACGATGATCAACCGGTCGGGTCGTTCGATGAGTCCGCCGTCGCCATACAGTCCACTGGCCTCCGCCCGCGCCTTCGCGTACGAGATGACCTGCGAGGTCACCAGGCAGATCAGGGTCGCGACCAGCAGGATGTGGTGCGGCTCGGTCACCGTGCACCACCACACCAGGCCGGCGAAGATCGCGCCGTCGGCGATGCGGTCGCACGTGGCGTCGAGCACGGCCCCGAACCGCGTGCCGCCGCCACGGGCCCGGGCCATGGCGCCGTCGAGCATGTCGAACATGACGAACAGCCAGATGACCAGGGTGCCCCAGAACAGGTACCCCATCGGGAACAGCGTCAGCGCGGCCGCGACGGTCGCCAGCGTCCCGATGACGGTCATGATGTCGGGGGTGAGCCCGGTCCGGATCAGGGCGCGTCCCATCGGCAGCGTGACCTTGGAGACCGACGCCCGTCCCAGAATGCTCAGCATGGGTGAGCTCCTTCCCCGTCAGTCATCGAGGCGCTGCCACGCCTCGGCGAGCAACGCGCGCGTGTCGCGCAACAGCTGCGGCATCACCTTGGTCTCGCCGACGATGGTGATGAAGTTCGCGTCACCCATCCAGCGCGGGACGATGTGCTGGTGCAGATGCTCCGAGAGCGAACCTCCCGCGGCATAGCCGAGGTTGAGACCCACGTTGAAGGCGTTCGGGTTCGACACCGCCTTGATGGTGCGGATCATCTTCTGCGTGAACGCCATCAGCTCGGAGGCCTCCTCAGGGGTGAGATCCTCGAGGTCGGCGACCTGGCGATAGGGCACGATCATCGTGTGGCCCGGGTTGTACGGGTACAGGTTGAGCACCGCGTACACGTGCTCCCCGCGCGCCACGATCAGACCGTCCTCGTCGGACATCCGGGGGATGTCGAGGAACGGGTGACCGCTCTTGTCGGCCGGCTTGGTGTCGGCGATGTAGGTCATGCGGTGTGGGCTCCACAGCCGCTCGAGCCGATCACCCACACCCACGCCCTGGTCGCGGATCTCGCCCGACGACTCAGCCATCGACGACCCCCGCGGACAGCCGCGACTCGATGAGCTCGGCGGTCGGCGACTCGTTGCGGCGGCTGCCGACCCACTCGGTGATCGCCGCGATCGCCTGACCGACCGGCACCCCGTTGACCTGGGTGCCGTCGCGGAACCGGAAGCTCACCGCGTGCGCCTCGACGTCGCGCTCACCGGCGAGGAGCATGAACGGCACCTTCCCGGTGGTGTGGTTGCGGATCTTCTTCTGCATGCGGTCGTCGGAGTGGTCGACCTCGGCGCGGATGCCCGCGGCCCGCAACGCGTCGACGACGCCCTGCAGATGATCGGCGAAGGCCTCGGCGACCGGGATGCCCACCACCTGGACCGGCGACAGCCAGGCCGGGAAGGCACCGGCGTAGTGCTCGGTGAGGACGCCGAAGAACCGCTCGATCGACCCGAACAGCGCGCGGTGGATCATCACCGGACGCTGCTTGGTGCCGTCCGGCGCGGTGTACTCGAGCTCGAAGCGTTCCGGCAGGTTGAAGTCGAGCTGAATCGTCGACATCTGCCAGGTGCGGCCGAGCGCATCCTTGGCCTGCACCGAGATCTTGGGGCCGTAGAACGCGGCGCCGCCCGGATCGGGCACGAGGTCGAGACCGGAGGCCTGCGCGACCTCGGCGAGGGTGGCGGTCGCCTCTTCCCAGACCTCGTCGGAACCGACGAACTTCTTGGGGTCCTTCGTCGACAGCTCGAGGTAGAAGTCGTCGAGGCCGTAATCCTTGAGCAGGCCGAGCACGAAGTTCAGGATCGAGGTCAGCTCGTCCCGCATCTGCTCCCGGGTGCAGTAGATGTGCGCGTCGTCCTGGGTCATGCCGCGCACGCGGGTGAGGCCGTGGACCACGCCGGACTTCTCGTACCGGTACACCGAGCCGAACTCGAACATGCGCAGCGGCAGCTCCCGGTACGACCGGCCGCGCGACCGGAAGATCAGGTTGTGCATCGGGCAGTTCATCGGCTTCAGGTAGTAGTCCTGGCCGGGCTTGCGCACCTCGCCGTTCTCGTCGTACTCGGCGTCGACGTGCATGGGCGGGAACATGCCGTCGCGATACCAGTCGAGGTGTCCCGACACCTCGTACAGGTGGCCCTTGGTGATGTGCGGGGTGTTCACGAACTCGTAGCCCGCCGCCACGTGCCGCGCCCGCGAGTAGTCCTCCATCTCCTTGCGGATGATCCCGCCCTTGGGATGGAACACCGGCAGGCCCGAACCGAGCTCGTCCGGGAAGCTGAACAGGTCGAGCTCGGACCCGAGCTTGCGATGGTCGCGCTTTTCCGCCTCCGCGAGCATCTCGAGATAGGTGTCGAGGGCCTCCGAGGACTCCCACGCGGTGCCGTAGACACGCTGCAGGTCGGCGTTGTCCTGATCACCGCGCCAGTAGGCGGCCGACGACCGGGTCAGCTTGAACGCCGCGATGTACTTGGTCGTCGGCACGTGCGGGCCGCGGCACAGGTCGCACCAGATGCGCTCGCCGGTACGCGGGTTGAGGTTGTCGTAGACCGACAGCTCCGCGCCGCCGACCTCCATGACCTCCGCGTCGTCGGCGGCGCCCTTGTCGTCGATCAGCTCGAGCTTGAACGGCTCGCCCGCCAGTTCGGCGCGCGCCTCGTCCTTGGACTCGTAGACACGGCGTGAGAAGCGCTGCCCCGACTTGATGATCTGCTTCATCTTCTTCTCGAGGGCCTTGAGGTCCTCGGGCGTGAAGGGTTCGGCGACCTGGAAGTCGTAGTAGAAGCCGTCTTTGATCGGCGGGCCGATGCCGAGCTTGGCCTCGGGGAACAGATCCTGCACCGCCTGCGCGAGGACGTGGGCGCACGAGTGCCGGATGACGCTGCGGCCGTCCTCGGTGTTCGCCGCGACCGGCTCGACGTCGGTGTCCTCGGTGGGAGCCCACGACAGGTCACGCAGGTTGCCCTCGGGGTCGCGCACGACGACGATCGCCTCGGGACCCTTGTTGGGCAGGTCGTGCTCTCGCATTGCGGTGCCCGCGGTCGTCCCAGCCGGCACACGGATCGTGGCTGGGCTGGTCACCTGGACGTCGTCGGGCACGGGGGCGCTCCTTGAGTGGGGTTCGGACACGCGAGAGCGCGTCCGGATCGGACGGTTGCGTCTCCGATGGTATCCGCGCGGCCCGACGACCGACGGAACCCCTCCGGATCAGGAGAAGATCGGACTCGCGAGCCACCCGAGATGGTCGAGGTCGACCCAGCCGGCAACCGTGTAGATCGCGTTCAGCAACCACAGCGTCACCAGGACCACCGCGCACGTCCCGATCCAGAAGATCGACTGCACCGACCAGTGCTGCCGGGAGATCCAGTCCATCCACCGGTCGTACTGTCGCCGCACGAAGGTGAGCAGCCCGTGCGCCCAGGCGAACTCGGAGGCGAGGATGCCGAGTCCGAGGAAGACGATCAGCCACCCGGGACCCGGATATGGGATGGCGACGATGCCGCAGGCGAGGACGACCGTGCCGACGACGGCGACCGCGACGCGATAGACGGGATACCACCGGGGGCTCGACCGCACGACGTATCGGCGATGACGCGCGTGCACACGAACGCGATGCCACCGGGAGCGCGACGACCTCGTATCGCCCGCTCGTGAGGTGTCCGTCGGAGATGTCGCCATGTCCCCCACCCCGGAATCGGTCATCTGATCGGTTGACGCTCAGGCTACGCGAGGGGAACGGGGTCGTCCGCGTAAGAGACCGCCACATGCAAAAACCCCGCCGGCGTCACCGACGGGGTTTCGTGCTTGTGATGGTGGTCCCGGCTGGGATCGAACCAGCGACCTCCCCGGTGTGAACGGGACGCTCTTCCACTGAGCCACGGGACCGTGTTCGTCGCGCCGACTCGCGGTGGGCGCGTCGTGCACGAGCCAGAAGATTACACGCCTTGCCCCGAGTTCCCAAATCGCCCACGTGCGCCACGTCACAGCCGCCCGTTTCGGACCCTC
>Ga0164243_10004924_pt1 | contig 20615 bp, 20 predicted proteins | sample OricompcompostOP_FD_108781 | JGI IMG/M metagenome (GOLD analysis project Ga0164243, IMG submission 108781) | Organic Plus compost microbial communities from Emeryville, California, USA - Original compost - Organic plus compost (OP) | ecosystem: Engineered > Solid waste > Mixed feedstock >...
CCGGGCAGGGCTGAGCCGCCGGCGGATCGGGTAACAGGGCAGCGATCAAATCGTGACCAACCAAATTCTCGGCACCGCGGAAACCTCTCTTCCTTTGGGCTCGGGCGCAGGTAGGGTCACAGATCTAGGAGGTGTGGCTGATGTCGACATCCGAAGGATTCCCTCACTCTGGTCGCAGCCGCGAGGAGCTCGAGAGTCATGTGCGTCTTCTCGAGGGCGAGATCACTGACCTGCGCCATCGGCTGAGCGACCTGCCAGGTGGCTCCCGTGGGCTGGAGGCGCGGCTCGCCGACGCGCAGCGCTCCCTCGCCGCGGTGACCTCCCAGAACGAACGCCTCTCCACGACGCTGCGAGAAGCGCGCGAGCAGATCATCAAACTCAAGGAGGAGGTCGACCGGCTGGCCCAGCCGCCGGCCGGCTTCGGCACGTTCATCGGCCGCAACGACGACGACTCGGTCGATGTCTTCACCGGGGGCCGCAAGCTACGGGTCAACGTCTCACCCAACGTCGACCTCGACGCGCTGCGCTACGGCCAGGAGGTCATGCTCAACGAGGCCCTCAACGTGGTGGAGGCGCTCTCCTACGAGACCGTCGGCGAGGTCGTCATGTTCAAGGAGCTGCTCGCCGATGGTGAGCGGGCGCTGGTCATCGCGAACGCCGACGAGGAGCGCGTCGTCCGTCTGGCCGAGCCGTTGCGCGGCGACGTCATCCGGGCCGGCGACTCGCTGCTGCTGGAGCCGCGCTCGGGCTATGTCTACGAGAAGGTGCCGAAGTCCGAGGTCGAGGAACTCGTCCTCGAAGAGGTCCCCGACATCGCCTACGAGTCGATCGGCGGGCTCGGCAGCCAGATCGAGGCGATCCAAGACGCGGTCGAGCTGCCTTACCTCTACCCCGAGCTCTTCAAGGAGCACCAGCTCAAGCCGCCGAAGGGGGTCCTGCTCTATGGCCCTCCGGGCTGCGGCAAGACGCTTATCGCGAAGGCGGTCGCCAACTCGCTGGCCAAGAAGGTGGCCACCCGCACCGGAGCGGAGGGGAAGTCGTACTTCCTCAACATCAAGGGCCCCGAGCTGCTCAACAAGTACGTCGGCGAGACCGAGCGCCACATCCGGCTGGTCTTCCAACGCGCCCGTGAGAAGGCGTCCGCGGGCACGCCCGTGATCGTCTTCTTCGACGAGATGGACTCGCTCTTCCGCACCCGCGGGACCGGTGTCTCCTCCGACGTCGAGAACACCATCGTCCCGCAGTTGTTGAGCGAGATCGACGGTGTCGAGCTGCTGGAGAACGTCTTGGTGATCGGTGCCTCCAACCGCGAGGACATGATCGATCCGGCGATCCTGCGGCCGGGCAGGCTCGACGTGAAGATCAAGATCGAGCGGCCCGACGCCGAGGGCGCGCGCGACATCTTCAGCAAGTACCTCACCTCCGAGCTCCCGCTCCATGCCGACGACATCGCCGAGTTCGGCGGCGACCGCGAGGCGGCCGTCGCCGGCATGATCCGGGCCACCGTCGAGCGGATGTATACCGAGTCCGACGAGAACCGTTTCCTCGAGGTCACCTACGCCAACGGTGACAAGGAGGTCCTCTACTTCAAGGACTTCAACTCCGGGGCGATGATCCAGAACATCGTCGACCGGGCGAAGAAGATGGCGATCAAGGACTTCCTCGACCACGATCAGAAGGGTCTGCGCGTCTCGCACCTGCTCCAGGCGTGCGTCGACGAGTTCAAGGAGAATGAAGACCTGCCCAACACCACCAACCCCGACGACTGGGCCCGCATCTCCGGCAAGAAGGGCGAGCGGATCGTCTTCATTCGAACCCTGATCACCGGCAAACAGGGCACCGAGCCGGGCCGCTCGATCGAGCAGGTCGCCAACACCGGGCAGTACCTCTGACCGACCGGGGCGTGGGGCTACCCGAGGACGGCGTGGCCGGTGGAGCAGTGGCCCCCATGGCCGGGAGAGCGCCGGCCCGGCGCGGTAGGGCTGGTCGAGTTCGGTCACGGTGAAGCCGAGCACTCCACCCTGGCGCAGCACCCGGCAGATCTCGCCGAGGGCGAGCTCGACCTCGGGAATGGTGCAGAGTACGAACGTGCAGAGGATCGCGTCGAACTGCAGGCGCGGAGCGACCCGCTCGCTCCACGAAGTCCATCGGGTGCCTCCCAGCGTCTCCAGCGCGTCGCCCGCGCCTCGGCTCACCTGCGCCTGGGCAACCTATCCGGCCCTCGGGCGCGTCCAGTAAGGCAACCAGTAAGCAAGAGGTCATCTCGTAGACCGAGACTGGCATGGTTTGCTGGATCATTCGCGGAGGGTTCGTCGTTCTCGTTCTCGGCGGCGCCGCAATGGTCGGTGGCAGCCAGCGTCGCGGGGGCGCTGCTGACCAAGGCACCATGAGCAGCCGCTGAGCCGCATCAACAACGGTGCTGGCACGGGCCCCGGAGGCGGCATAGGGTTCGGCGGCGGCTCTTGAGCGGTCCTAGTCGGTGACGTCGGCGACGGTGGCGCCGAGTGCGGTGACGAGCGCGTCGCCGTCCACCATGAGGCCGACGCCGTGGGCGCCTGCGCCCATGTTCACTCGCCCCGTGACCAGTTCGTCGGCGATCACCGGCCAGGCCGTCGTACTCCCCAGTGGCGTGATCGTGCCGCGCTCGTAGCCGGTGGCCTCGAACGCCTCCTCGGCGGGCGGCATCGCCGCGCGGCTCACCCCGAGGAGGGCCCGCAGCTTAGGCCAGGCGATCTGCCGGTCGCCCGGGACGAGGACGAACCGGTAGTCGCCATCGCCCAGACGTACGACGAGCGTCTTGGTCACCTGGCGTGGTTCGATGCCGAGTGCGACAGCGGCCTCCTCGAGCGAGCGAACCCGCGGGATCGGGGTCACCTCGTAGGAGAGGCCGAGGCTCTCGGCGGCGGCGATCGCCCGTGCGGAGTTGTCCGTCATGGACGGCAGGGTAACCGCGCACATCCCGCTGAGGCGGCCGACGCGGTGTAGGTCCTCCGCGTAGCCTGGTCCCATGAGCGAGCGTCAGCGAGCGACCATCGAGGGTCTCGGGTCGCCGCGTCCGTATTCTTGCTTCTCCTCGACGGAGGCGGCGACATGAGCGAGCGTCAGCGAGCGACCATCGAGGGTCTCGGGTCGCCGCGTCCGTATTCTTGCTTCTCCTCGACGGAGGCGGCGACATGAGCGTTCGACGGGTCATGGGGACGGAGATCGAGTACGGCATCTCGGTGGCCGGGCAGCCGCAGGCCAACCCGATGGTCGCCTCCTCGCAGGTAGTCAATGCCTACGCCTCGGCGACGTTGAAGGCGCGCCGCGCTCGGTGGGACTTCGAGGAGGAGTCGCCGTTGCGTGATGCGCGCGGTTTCGACATGTCGCGCCACGTGGCCGACCCGAGTCAGCTCACTGACGAGGACCTGGGCCTGGCCAACGTCATCCTCACCAACGGCGCGCGCCTCTACGTCGACCATGCTCACCCGGAGTTCTCCACACCGGAGGTCACCACCCCGCTCGACGCGGTGCGCTGGGACAAGGCCGGGGAGCAGATCATGCTGGATGCCACCAAGGCTGCTGGCCGGCTTCCCGGCAACCCACAGATCACGCTCTATAAGAACAACACCGACAACAAGGGCGCGTCCTACGGGGCGCACGAGAACTATCTGATGCGGCGCTCGACGCCGTTCGCGGAGATCGTTCGTCATCTCACCCCCTTCTTCGTCTCACGCCAGGTCGTCACCGGCGCCGGTCGTGTAGGGATGGGACAAGACGGCAAGAAGCAGGGGTTCCAGCTCTCCCAGCGTGCCGACTTCTTCGAGGTTGAGGTGGGCCTCGAGACCACCCTGAAGCGGCCGATCATCAACACCCGCGACGAGCCGCACGCCGATCCGGAGAAGTACCGCCGACTCCACGTGATCATCGGCGACGCGAACCTCGCCGAGATCTCCACCTACCTCAAGATCGGCACCACGTCGCTCGTCCTCGCCATGATCGAGGACGGCTTCATTGCCCGGGATCTCAGCGTCGACGGGCCAGTCTCCGCGCTGCGGGCGGTCTCCCATGACCCGACCCTCACCCAGACGGTCAGCCTTCACGACGGGCGCACCCTGACCGGCGTACAACTGCAGCTGGAGTACCTCGAGTTGGCCAAGAAGTACGTCGAGGACCGGTACGGCGCTGATGCCGACCCGCAGACCAAGGATGTCCTCGAGCGCTGGGAGTCGGTGCTCGATCGTCTCGAGCGGGACCCCATGGAATGTGCCACCGAGTTGGACTGGGTGGCCAAGCTGAAGCTGTTGCAGTCCTACCGCGACCGTGATGACCTCGACTGGGACGACGCCAAACTCCACCTCATCGACTTGCAGTACGCCGACATCAGGCCCGAGAAGGGGCTCTACCACCGTCTGCTGAAGGCAGGACGGATCCGCCGGCTCCTCAGCGACGAATCCGTCGAGGAGGCGATGCACGAGCCCCCGACCGATACCCGCGCCTACTTCCGCGGTCGCTGCCTGGAGAAGTACTCCGCCAACGTTGCCGCCGCCTCGTGGGACTCGGTGATCTTCGACCTTCCCGGCCGCGAGTCCCTGCAGCGGGTGCCGACGATCGATCCGCTGCGTGGCACGCGTAAGCACGTCGGCGCGCTGATGGATCGGGCCGAGACCGCCGAGGAACTCTTCGCAGCACTCACCGGCGCTTGAGGACCAGCCCACGGCGGTGTTCTCTGTGCGAGAAATCGCGGATTGTCGCAACCGCTCGTGCGGTCGGTGTGGATAGGTTGGAGCCATGGCACAGGAGCAGAAGCAGCCTCGGAAGTCCTCCGAGACCGAGGAAGCCGTCGAGACCGCCCCGGAGACCGATGTCGCCGAGCGCAAGGAGGCTCTCGACAGCGATGTCGACGACATCCTGGACGAGATCGACGACGTGCTCGAGACGAACGCCGAGGACTTCGTCAAGTCGTTCATCCAGAAGGGCGGGGAGTAGGCGTCGATGAGCGATCCCCGCATCCCGGCGGCCTTCATGACGCCGGGCACCTCGTCGTTCAGCGACTTCGTCGCCCTGCAGTCGCCGGAACTGCTCCCAGGCCATCGGTCGGGCACGCCCCTCGCCGGCAACGCCGGTGACCTGGCCCCGCACGGCACCACCATCGTGGCGGCGACCTTCGCCGAGGGTGTGGTCATCGCCGGTGACCGGCGGGCCACCCAGGGCAATCTCATCGCCGAGCGGGACATGCGCAAGGTGTTCCCGGCCGATGAGTACTCCGCGGTGGGCATCGCCGGCTCGGCCGGGCTCGCGATCGAGCTGGTGAAGCTCTTCCAGACCGAGCTCGAGCACTACGAGAAGATCGAAGGCACCACGCTCTCGGTCGAGGGCAAGGCGAACCGGCTGGCTGCCCTGATCCGGAGCAACCTCGGCATGGCGATGCAGGGGCTGGTCGTCGTACCGCTCTTCGTCGGGCTCGACCCGGACGACCCGATCGGTCGGATCTTCGCCTACGACCCGACCGGCGGCCGCTATGAGCAGACCGGCTTCGCCGGTGTCGGCTCGGGCTCGCTGTTCGCCAAGGGCGCGCTGAAGAAGCTCTACCGTCCCGACCTCGACGAGGCTGGGATCGTGACGGCGCTCGTGCAGGCGCTCTACGACGCCGCCGACGACGACTCCGCGACCGGTGGCCCCGATCTGACTCGGCGGATCTTCCCGGTCGTGCATGTGATCACCGCCGAGGGCGGGCGGACGCTGCCGGAGGCGGAGGTCACCGCCGTCGCCGAGCGGGTCGTGGCCGGCCGGATGGAGCGGCCCGACGGGCCGATCGCGGCGATCGAGGGGAACTGACATGAGCATGGGTTTCGGGTACGTCAGCCCCGAGCAGCTGATGAAGGACCGGGCCGACTTCGCCCGGAAGGGGATCTCCCGCGGACGAGCTCTGGTCGCCGTGCAGTACGCCGACGGGGTGCTGTTCGTCTCGGAGAACCCCTCGGCCGCACTCCACAAGGTGTCCGAGATCTACGACCGGATCGCGTTCGCCGCCGTGGGCCGCTACAACGAGTTCGAGAACCTGCGTATCGCCGGTGTGCGGCTCGCCGACATGCGCGGCTATGCCTACGACCGCCGCGATGTGACCGGACGAGGCCTGGCCAACGCCTACGCCCAGACGCTGGGCACGATCTTCAGCTCCGGAGGGGAGAAGCCCTACGAGGTCGAGCTCTTCGTCGCGGAGATCGGCGACCGGCCCGAGAGCGACCAGCTCTACCGGCTCACCTACGACGGCCAGGTGGTTGACGAGCACGGCTTCGCCGCGATCGGCGGAGCCGCGGATGTGGTGGCCGGCTATCTCAAGGAGCACTTCGCTGAGGGCGCCTCACTCGAGGACGCCGTCAGGTTGGCTGTCGCCGCCCTCGGACACTCGCAAACGGAGGCGAACGGCGGGACCGACCGGGTCATTCCGATCGACGACCTCGAAGTCGCGGTGCTCGACCGGACCCGGACGCAGCCGCGGAAGTTCCTCCGGATCCGCCCCGCCCGGCTCGAGCAGATCCTCGGTGACCGCACCGCTGCCACCGTCGCCTCAGCGTCGACGTCCTCGGCTGAAGGGCTGCCGCCTACGGAGGGCCAGTCGCCAGAGACTACGTCGCCCGACGGCGGCGACGACGAGCCGCCGATCGCGCCCCCGCTCGACTGAAGCACCGACCGTTTGGGCCGACTCGATGCCGACTCGATCACCGAGTCGGCGTACATGTACGCCGACTCGGCGATGCGCAGCCGGGATGCCCATCCACCGACTAGTGTTTCCACATGGACCGGCGGATCTTCGGGATCGAGAACGAGTACGGCGTCACGTGCACGTTCCGCGGCCAGCGCAGGCTGAGCCCGGACGAGGTCGCGCGGTACCTGTTCCGCAAGGTCGTGAGTTGGGGGCGTTCCAGCAACGTCTTCCTGCGCAACGGCGCCCGGCTCTACCTCGACGTGGGCAGCCACCCCGAGTACGCCACCCCCGAGTGTGACGACGTCGTCTCGGTGGTCACCCATGACAAGGCCGGCGAGCGGATCCTCGAAGGGCTCCTCCTCGACGCCGAGCAGCGGCTCCATGACGAAGGCATCGCCGGCGAGATCTACCTGTTCAAGAACAACACCGACTCCGCCGGCAACTCCTACGGCTGCCATGAGAACTACCTGGTCAGCCGGGCCGGCGAGTTCAGCCGGCTGGCCGACGTACTCATCCCGTTCCTGGTCACCCGGCAGCTCATCGTCGGTGCGGGGAAGGTCACCCAGACCCCGCGTGGTGCCGGCTTCGCGGTGAGCCAGCGCGCCGAGCACATCTGGGAGGGCGTCAGCAGCGCCACGACGCGCAGCCGGCCGATCATCAACACCCGCGACGAGCCGCACGCCGACGCGGAGAAGTACCGCCGGCTGCACGTCATCGTCGGCGACTCCAACATGTCCGAGACGACCACGATGCTCAAGATCGCGAGCTGCGACCTCGTCCTGCGGATGATCGAGGAGGGCGTGGTGATGCGCGACCTCACCATGGAGAACCCGATCCGCGCCATCCGCGAGATCGCCCACGACCTCACCGGCCGCCGCAAGGTACGACTCGCCAACGGCCGCGAGGCGAGTGCCCTCGATATCCAGAGCGAGTACCTCGCCAAGGCTCGCGACTTCGTCGACCGCCGCCAGATCAGTACGCCGACGATCGAGCGCGCCCTCGACCTGTGGGAGCGCGGGCTGAAGGCCGTCGAGTCCGACGATCTCGGCCTCGTCGACCGGGAGATCGACTGGGTCATCAAGTGGAAGCTGATCGAGCGGTACCGCGCCAAGCACGGCCTCCCGCTGGGGCACCCGCGGGTCGCCCAGCTCGACCTCGCCTACCACGACATCCACCGGGGGCGCGGACTCTACTATCTTCTGGAGAAGCGCGGCGCGGTGGCGCGCGCGACCAGCGACCTGAAGATCTTCGAGGCGAAGTCGGTCCCGCCGCAGACCACCCGGGCGCGACTGCGCGGCGAGTTCATCAAGAAGGCACAGGAGCGCCGCCGCGACTTCACCGTCGACTGGGTCCATCTTAAGCTCAACGACCAGGCCCAGCGCACGGTGCTGTGCAAGGACCCGTTCCGAGCCTACGACGAGCGCGTGCAGAGACTCATCGACGGGATGTGACCAGCAGCGACACGAGTGCGGTGAGCCGGGGCGACAGGCGCGCAGCGACCGGGTCGCACGGTCTCATGGAATCGCCGGATAGGGTGGCTCCGCTCCGCTCCCGCCGACCCGTGCTAGAAGGTAGAACCGTGACTCGTGTGCCCAGCCCGCACCGGCTGCGCCGTGCGCTCGCCGCGCTCGTGCCCGTCCTCCTGATCCCAGCCCTCGTTGCTTGTGGAGGCACCAAGGCGGGGTACGGCGACAAGACCGTCTCGGGCTTCGGCGGGGTCAGCATCTCAGGCGACTTCGGCAAGGAGCCAAAGCTCGACTGGAAGGCCGACATCGCCTACCCGTCGAGCACCAAGGTCAAGACGCTGATCAAGGGGAGCGGGCCGGCGGTCCAGTCGGGCAAGTCCGTCTACGCCAACTTCTACGTGGGCAACGCCACGACGACCCAGTCCACTTGGAACTACACCTCGCTGACCGAGTCACCCAGCGGCATGGAGATGGACGCCAGCATGGGGGATGCCTACAAGGCGCTCCTCAACGGCGCCCACATCGGTGACCGCCGGATGGCCATCGCGCGGGCGGTCGACGTGGTGGGCGCCGACGGCAATCCGACCTACGACATCGGCAACCACGACACCCTGGTGCTGGTGGCCGACATCCTCAAGGCGGGTCCGGACGCGACTCCCCACGACGTGCCGCAGAGCCAGCTGCCGAAGCTGAAGTTCGACAAGTCGAACAAGCCCGTCGGCTTCGACTTCGCCGGCATCAAGAAGCCGGCCACGAACGGCAAGTTGCTGCGCGCGGTCATCAAGCAGGGCAAGGGGACCACCGTCACCTCCGACATGACCCTGACGGTCAACTATCTGGGCATGACCTATCGCGGCAAGAAGCCGTTCGACGAGAGCTATTCGAAGAAGCCGGCTCAGCTCGCCCTCGACAGCGTCGTCAAGGGCTGGGCGGGTGGGCTCACCGGCCTCAAGGTCGGCAGCCGGGTCCTGCTCCAGATCCCGCCGTCGCTCGGCTACGGCGACAAGGCACAAAGCGGCATCCCGGCCAACAGCACGCTCTTCTTCGTGGTCGACATCGTCAAGGCCGAGGCGACGCCCGCTTCATCCGGCGCCACGGGACAGTGAGGGCTGATGGCGGCAGCGAAGACCGAGCGGTTGATGAATCTGCTCATCATGCTGCTCGTCCAGCGCGGGTTCGTCACTAAGGAGCGGATCCGGGAGGTGCTTTATCCGGCCTCGTCGGACGAGGCGTTCGAGAAGATGTTCGAGCGCGACAAGGAAGAGCTCCGCAGCCTCGGCGTGCCGATCGAGGTCGGCGCCCTGGACGCCTTCTTCGAGGACGAGCAGGGTTATCGGATCAGTGCTGAGCAGTTCGCCCTGCCGGCGATCAACCTGACCGCCGACGAGGCGGCGGTGGTCGGCCTGGCGACCAAGGTGTGGGAGCACGCCTCGATGGCGGAGGCGACCGCAGAGGCGGTCCGCAAGTTGACCGCCGCCGGCGTCGACGTGGACGTGAGCGCGCTCGAGATCGTCCAGCCTCGGCTCTCGGCCGAGGAGGCCTCCTTCGACGTCTTCGTGCGGGCCACTCAGCAGCGGCAGGCCGTGGAGTTCGACTACCGCACCGCCGGCGCGGCCACGACCAGCACCCGGCATCTGCAGCCGTGGGGTGTCGCCCGCTACGCCGGCCGGTGGTACGCCGTCGGTTACGACACCGATCGGGATGACACCCGAATCTTCCGGCTCTCCCGGGTCATCGGCGACGCCCGCCCAGTAGGGGAGACCGGAGCCTTCGAGGTGCCGCCCGGCACCGACGTACGCTCCATCGCCCGGACGCTCGCGCCGGCGCCGCCCACCTCGCGGGCGGTGCTCCTCGTCCGTCCGGGCGCGGCACACTCCCTCCGGCGTGCCGCCGACGAGATCGCGTACGCCGTCGTGGGGCCCGACGGGCGGACCGACTGGGACCGCGTGGTGCTCACTCGTATCCCGGCGGACCTGATCGGGGAGGTCCTGGCACACGGGCCCGACGCCTATGTCGAAGAGCCCGCCGAGCTGCGTACCGAGGTGGTCGGCCGGCTCCGCCGCGTCCTCGGAGTCTCCGCATGAGCGCGACGGCATGAGCGCGGCAAGCGCGGCCAAGGAGCAGGTCGCCAGGCTTCTGACCCTGGTGCCCTATCTCCATGCCAAGGGCGCGGTCCGCCTCGATGAGGCCGCCCGCGACCTCGGCGTACCCGAACGGCAACTGGTGAAGGATCTTCGGGTCCTCTTCCTCTGCGGTCTGCCCGGCGGCTATCCCGACGACCTCATCGACGTCGACATCGATGCCCTCGTGGCGCCCGAGGGCGACCGAGTGATCAGGGTCGCCAACGCCGACTACCTCGCCCGGCCGTTACGCCTGACCCCGACCGAGGCGACCGCGGTGATCGTGGCACTCCGTGCGCTGCGCGGCGGTGCGGTCAGCACCGCGACCCGCGAGGTCGTGGACCGGGCCCTCAGTAAGCTTGAGCAGGCGGCCGCGGAGGGGGCGGCGGATGCGCGCGTCGACCCCGGCGAGGAGCCGGTGGACCAGAGCCTGGCCGAGCTGCGTCGACGGCTCGAGCGAGCGGCCGCCGACGGCGTACAGGTACGGCTCGAGTACTGGGTTCCGGCCCGCGACGAGGAGTCACGGCGGGTGGTCGATCCGCGCCGGATCGTCACGATCCGGGGCATCGACTATCTCGACGCCTGGTGTCACAGCGCCGATGCCCCGCGAAGCTTCCGGCTCGACCGGATCCGCTCCGCCGAGGTTCTGGAAACGCCGGTCGTGACCCCTGCCGCCCTGGAGGATGGCGCGACCGAGGGTGCCGAGGGTGATCAGGGCGAGATGGCCGAGGGCTTCTTCACCCGCTCCGCCGACGCCACCTTGGTGACGCTGCGGCTGGCGCCCGAAGCGCGCTGGGTCGCGGAGTACTACTCCGTGGTCGCGCTCCGCGACGCCGCTGAGGGTCCGGAGGGCTCGATCGAGGTCGACCTGCCCGTCTTCGACAAGCGCTGGCTCATCCGGCTGTTGCTGCGGCTGGCGCCGTACGCCACGGTGGTCCGGGCCGCGGCCGCGCCGACTGACACCAAGGTGTTCACCGAAACGTTCACCCAGACCGCCCACCGGGCGCTGAGCCTCTACGCCAACGACGCGTAGACTCGACCGAGTTCCCCCAGTAGTAGATGAGGTCTTCGATGTTCAACCCATTGATCGGGATGCCCCAGGGAGCCGAGTGGCTCATCATCCTGGCGATCGTCGTGCTCGTCTTCGGCGCGGCGAAGCTGCCTGACCTCGCCCGCGGCACCGGCCAGGCCCTGCGCATCTTCAAGGCGGAGACGCGTGGCCTGAAGGACGACGACGAGAAGGCCAAGGAGGCTGAGGTCGACCCGGCTGCCCTGGAGGCCGGCGACGCCGCGAAGGCGGAGCGTCTCGCCGAGCTCGACCGACGCCAGGCGGAGCTCGAAGCCGAGCGTCAGCGCCTCGACGGCGGCTCCTGAGTCGTCGCCGCCCTGGTCAACAAGGTCGTCACCGTTGTCCATCGCAGGCGTCGTCCACCTCTTCCGCGGTACCCCCGTCCATCCCGTCGGTGCCGACGGGCGGATGGCCCTCTCCGACCATCTGCGCGAGCTCCGGGCACGCATCCTGAAGGCCGCCCTGGTCATCGTGGTCGGCTTCGTGGTCGCGCTCTTCTTCTACGACCAACTCTTCGACCTCGTCTGGGATCCCTACATGAAGGCGCGCGACGCCCTGGGGAAGGATCGCAGCCTTGGGACCACCAGCGGGGTCGCGGGCGGCTTCATCGCCTACCTGAAGTTGTGTGGACTGGCCGCGCTGATCGGGACCAGCCCGCTCTGGCTCTACCAGATCTGGGCCTTCATCCTGCCGGGGCTGCACCCCAACGAGAAGCGCTGGACCCGGATCTTCCTCGCCTTCGCCGGCCCGCTCTTCCTGTGCGGTGTGGTCCTCGGCTACGTCACCCTGCCCAAGGGCGTCGAGATCCTGGTCGGCTTCACCCACAAGGGCCTCACGAACCTCGTCGAGTTCAACGACTACCTCTCCTTCTTCAGTCGTACGCTGCTCGTCTTCGGCATCGCCTTCGAGATCCCGGTCTTCGTGGTGCTGCTCAACCGGGTCGGTGTGCTGCCCGGCAAGGCACTGGGCCGTTACCGTCCGTGGATCATCGTCGGCATCTTCGTCTTCGCGGCCGCAGCGACGCCGTCGACGGACCCGTTCACGATGACCTTCATGGCGGTCCCGATGTGCGTCCTCTTCTTCGTCTCCGAAGTCATCGCCCGGCTCAACGACCGGCGCCGCGCCAGTCGTCGAGTGAACGCCGGCCTCGATCCCGACAGCCCGTCGGTACTCTGAGCAGGTGCTCGGAACAGGCGGAGGTCCGACCCCCTGGCAGGACGCGGACCCGTTCGACCTGCCCGACTGGCTCGGAACACGCGAGGTGACCTGGACCTCGTCGTCCGCCCTGCGTGCCTCCGCCCTGGTAGCCGGCGAGTTGTCCGCCGCCGACGAGGAGCCGGTCGGGTGCGACCTGCTCGCGGTCGACGAGGCCTACCCGGTTCCGGTCGCCGACGATGACCTGCGTACCGCCGCTCATCAGGCCTGGCGACGCGGCGACGTCCATCTCGGGAGTCGTGGCGGCCGACTGACGCTCGCCGTACCCGGCAGCGGTATCGACGCAGACCGGACGCTGGACGCGGTGGCGCGGTTGGCCAAGTCGGTCGGAGCCAGCCCGAGCTCGTACGCCGTGTGTCTACGGCTCGGCCAGGACGGCCGTCGGGCCGACCGGTGATGCCCTAGTCTTCGGCGCGTGACCAGCACGATCGCTCTGCTCGCCAACCCGGCCGCCGGCCGCGGCCACGCCCATCGGTTGCAGGACGAGGTGATCGACCGGCTGGTGTCCCGAGGGCTCTCGGTCGAGCCGATCGTCGGCACCGACGCCACGGACGCGGTCGAGCGGGCCCGCAAGGCCGTCGCGGACGGTGTGGACACCGTGGTCGCGCTCGGGGGCGACGGACTGCTGCACAGCGCGGTCCAGGCCGTGGCTGGCACGGAGGCGAGCCTTGGCGTGATCCCGATCGGTACGGGCAACGACTTCGCGCGCTCGCTCGACATTCCCCGCGACGACCCGCTGGCCGCCACCGATCTGATCATCGACCGGCTGGCCAGTGGCGAGTCCCGCCGGATCGACCTCGGTCGAAGCGGCGAGCAATGGTTCGCGACCGTCATGGCCGCGGGCTTCGACGCCGCGGTCAACGAGCGCGCCAACCGGATGCGGTGGCCGCATGGCGACCTCCGCTACACCCTCGCCACCCTCTCGGTGCTGCGGCGCTGGGCGCCGGTGCCCTACACGCTGTCGCTGGACGGCACCGAGCGACGGGTGGACGCCATGCTTCTCGCCATCGCCAACACCGACTCCTACGGCGGCGGTCTCCAGATCCCCGCGGGGGCGCTCCCCGACGACGGCCTGCTCGACGTCATCATCATCACGCCGACCTCGAAGATCGAGTTCTTGAAGGTCTTCCCCCAGGTACGCACCGGGCAACACGTCCACCATCCCGCCTTCGAACGGGTCCGGGTGCGCTCGGTCACGGTCGCGGCGCCGGCCGTGACCGCCTACGCCGACGGGGAACGCTTCGGCCCGCTGCCACTCACCGTGGAGTGCGTACCCGGGGCGCTCTCGGTGCTCACGTAGGCTCGAGTCATGGACGCCTCGGCCCCCAGCCCGGCTCAGCGCTACGCCGAGTTCCAGCGCACCAAGGGCCACCCGGTCCTCAAGGACTTCACCGCCCTCTACGACTTCCCGCTCGACGACTTCCAGATCCGGGCCTGCGAGGAGATCGAGGATGGCAAGGGCGTCCTGGTGGCAGCACCGACCGGCTCCGGAAAGACGATCGTGGGCGAGTTCGCGATCCACCTCGCCCTCGCCACCGGCCGCAAGGCGTTCTACACCACGCCGATCAAGGCGCTCTCCAACCAGAAGTACCACGACCTGGTGAAGCGCTACGGTCCCGACGACGTCGGCCTGCTGACCGGCGACAACGTGGTCAACGGCGAAGCCCCCGTCGTGGTGATGACCACCGAGGTGCTGCGCAACATGCTCTACGCCGGGAGCAGCACGCTCCTCGGCCTCGGCTTCGTCGTCATGGACGAGGTGCACTACCTCGCCGACCGCTCCCGAGGCGCGGTCTGGGAGGAGGTCATCATCCATCTGCCGGAGTCGGTGTCCGTCGTCTCACTGAGCGCGACCGTCTCCAACGCCGAGGAGTTCGGCGAATGGCTCACCACCGTGCGGGGCGAGACCACCATCATCATCGAGGAGCGCCGGCCGGTGCCGCTCTACCAGCACGTCATGGTGGGCCGGCGGATCATGGATCTGTTCGCCTCCTCTGACGTCGACGCGGCCGCCGGGTTCGTGAAGGAGGGTGCGCCGGTCAACGGCGAGCTGATGAGGGTCGCCCGCGACGATTGGGCCGCGACCAAGATCCGCGACCGACGCACACCCCGCGACAAGCGCGGCCGCGACGGGCGACGTAACGTCGGCAACGGTCGCCGAGTCTGGATCCCGAGCCGTGTCGAGGTGATCTCCGCCCTCGAACGAGAGGGCCTGCTCCCGGCCATCGTCTTCGTCTTCAGCCGGGTCGGCTGTGACGCCGCGGTCAGCCAGACCCTCGCCGCCAACCTGCGGCTCACCACCCCCACCGAGCGGGACACGATCCACGATTACGTCGAGCAGGCCTGCGCCGACCTGCCGGCCGAGGACCGGCACGCCCTGGGCTATCACGACTTCCTCGACGGGCTGACCCGCGGCGTCGCCGCCCACCATGCCGGGATGCTGCCCGCCTTCAAGCAGGTGGTCGAGGAGCTCTTCGTGCGCGGTCTGATCAAGGTCGTTTTCGCCACCGAGACCCTCGCTCTGGGCATCAACATGCCGGCCCGCACGGTGGTCATCGAGAAGCTGACGAAGTGGAACGGCGAGACGCACGCCGACCTGTCGCCGGGGGAGTACACCCAGTTGGTCGGCCGGGCCGGCCGCCGTGGGCTCGACGTGGAGGGGCACGGCGTCGTGCTCTGGCAACCGGGGATGAACCCGCGCGAGCTCGCCGGTCTCGCCTCGACGCGTACCTATCCGCTGCGGAGCAGCTTCCGGCCGTCGTACAACATGGCGGTGAATCTGGTCCATCAGTTCGGTCGCCCGCGCTCGCGGGAGTTGCTGGAGCAGTCCTTCGCGCAGTTCCAGGCCGACAAGGCAGTGGTCGGCCTCGCCCGCCAGGTCCGCAAGGCCGAGGAGGCGCTGGACGGCTACCGCGAGGCGGCGCAGTGCGACCGCGGCGATTTCATGGAGTACGCCGCCCTGCGCCGCCGGATCAGCGATGTCGAGAAGAACGCATCGCGCGAGCGGCGAGCCGACCGGCGCGAGGAGATCATCGAGTCGCTACAACGGCTGAAGCCGGGTGACGTCATCAACGTGCCGACCGGCAAGTTCGCCGGGTACGCCGTCGTGGTCGACCCCGGCTACGATGCCGAGGCGCCCCGGCCCTATGTGGTCACCCTCGACCGACAGGCGCGGCGGCTGGCACTGGTCGACTTCAACCAGCCGGTGGCGGCACAGACCCGGCTCCGGGTGCCGAAGTCGTTCAACGGTCGGAACCCGCAGATGCGCCGCGACCTGGCCAGCCATCTGCGCGACCGGACTCGCGATCTAAGGCCGGTGGCCTTTGCCGGCGGCGACGGACGTGCCCACCGCGGCGCCCAGCGCCAGAGCGCCGCGGAGGCCGAGATCGCCGACCTGCGCCGTCAGCTCAAGGTGCACCCCTGCCACGCCTGCCCGGACCGGGAGGATCATGCGCGCTGGGCGGAGCGCTACTTCAAGCTCGACCGTGACACGGCGACACTGCGGCGGCGGGTCGAGGCGCGGACCAACACGGTGGCCCGGCAGTTCGACCGGGTCTGTGAGGTGCTCACCACGCTCGGCTACCTGGCCGGCGAGCCCGGCGACGAGCGGGTCACCGACCAGGGTCGGCACCTGATGCGGCTCTACTCCGAGATGGACCTGGTTGCGGCCGAGTCCCTACGCGCCGGACTGTGGGACGCACTCTCCCCGAGCGAACTGGCGGCGGCGCTCTCGGTGCTCGTCTACGAGGCGCGGCGTGCGGACGACGCATCCCCACCGCGGATCCCCGGCGGTCGGGTGAAGGACGCCATCGGCGAGATGGTCCGGGTCTGGGCCGAACTCGATGAGCTCGAGCGCAGCCACAAGCTGGACTTCCTGCGTCAGCCCGACCTCGGCTTCGCCTGGGCGGCCTACCGCTGGGCCGAGGGCGACGATCTGGACGACGTACTCGGCGTCGTGGAGTTGGCCGCCGGCGACTTCGTCCGCTGGGTCAAACAGCTCATCGACCTCGCCGGCCAGGTCGCCGATGCCGCCGGCGAGGTCCCGCTGCGGCGAACCGCGCGGCAGGTGGTTGACCGGCTCAAGCGCGGTGTTGTGGCCTACACCTCGGTGAGCGAGTAGCAGCGGTCATCCGCCAGTCGGTCGACGGCTGCGGGCACCTACGATGGCGGGCATGAAGGTCCGACCTGACGTCTCGCCGTACGACGCACTCCTCTTCGTATCCTTCGGCGGACCGGAGCGGCCCGAGGACGTCGTACCGTTCTTGGAGAACGTCACTCGCGGACGAGGCATCCCGCGGGAGCGCCTCGAGGAGGTTGGGGAGCACTACTTCGCCCGTGGTGGGAAGTCGCCGATCAACGACCAGAACCGAGAGTTCCTCGCCGCGCTCCGCGCCGACCTTGCCGGCGCCGGGATCGACCTGCCGGTCTACTGGGGCAACCGCAACTGGGATCCCTATCTCGCCGAGGCGATGGCCCAGATGAAGGCCGACGGCGTACGCCGCGCCGCGGTGCTCACGACCAGCGCGTACGCGTCCTACTCCTCCTGTCGGCAGTACCGCGAGAACCTCTACGACGCTGCGGGTGGCGAAGCCGGAATCGCGCAGGCGCCGGTGCTGGACAAGCTTCGCCACTACTTCAATCATCCGGGTTTCGTCGAGCCCCTGGTCGACGGCGTGCTCGCCTCGCTGCACGACCTGCCCGAGGCGGAGCGCAACGCGGCCCGGATCGTCTTCGTCACCCATTCCATCCCGGAGGCGATGAACGCGGCGAGCGGGCCGCCCACCGCGGGGGGCGCCTACGTCGCCCAGCATCTCGATCTCGCCAAGGTGGTGGCCGCGCGCGTTGCCGAGGAGACCGGCCTCACCCACGAGTGGGACCTCGCCTACTGCAGCCGGTCCGGCGCGCCGCACGTCCCGTGGCTCGAGCCCGACATCAACGATCACCTGGAGGCCGTCGCCGCCGCGGGGGTCCGGGCGGTGGTGATCTGCCCGATCGGGTTCGTCTCCGACCACATGGAGGTGGTCCACGACCTCGACACCGAGGCGCTGGACACCTGCCAGCGTCTGGGCCTGCTCGGTCGGCGCAGCGCCACCGCCGGCAGCGACCCGCGGTTCGTGGGAGCGGTCCGGGACCTGCTCCTGGAGCGGGCCGCCGTGGAGCGCGGTGATGAGGTCGCCCGCAATGCCGCCGGCGCCCTCGGCCCGCTCTGGGATCGGTGCCCGGTCGGCTGCTGCGCACCGGTCACCCGCGTCGGCAGCGCGCCGCCGACGCTGTGCGGCGTGGACTCGCCGCAGTACGCGGGGGAGCCCGCCTAGCGGTGTGATCGCCGATACCTCACGCCGACCCCTTGGCAGCGACGGTGACCGGCCGGAGGGCCCGTGAGACGCTGGGACCATGCCGAGCCGGGAGAAGCTCCTCGAGATCGCGATGACGGCGGCCCGCGAGGCGGCCGCCCTCGTCCGTGAGCGCGCGGCCGGGGCGGTCGCGGTGGCCGCGACCAAGTCGACGCCGACGGACCCGGTAACCGAGGCCGACCGTGCCGCGGAGGCCCTCATCCGGCAGTCGATCACGGCTCAGCGTCCCGACGACGCCTTCCTCGGCGAGGAGGGCGGCCAGACCCCCGCCAGGAACGGCGCCAGCGGCGTGCGCTGGATCGTGGACCCGATCGACGGGACGGTGAACTTCCTTTACGGCATCGCCCGCTACGCGGTTTCGATCGCTGCCGAGATCGACGGCGTGGTCGTCGCTGGGGCGGTCGTCGACGTCCCGCGCGGCACGGAGTACGCCGCCGTCCGCCGTCTCGACGGCAGTATCGACGCCCGCCGCGACGGCGCAGCGATCGCCTGTCGCCCCCCGGCGCCGCTGGGCGAGCGGCTGGTCGCGACCGGCTTCTCCTACGACGCCGACCTGCGTCGTCTCCAGGCCGAGGCGATGGTCAGGCTGCTGCCGACCATCCGTGACATCCGGCGGATCGGCTCGGCCGCGCTCGACATCTGCGGTGTCGCCGAGGGCAGCGTCGACGGGTATCTCGAAGAAGGCCTGCACCTGTGGGACCACGCCGCCGCGTGTCTGGTCGCCGAGGGCGCCGGCGCCCGTTGGGAGGCGACCACGGGTATCGGCGGCCGCCGCTTCGTCCTGTGCGCGCCCGCCCACGGCTATGCAGAGCTCCGTGCGGCCGCCGCCGCGGCCGGCCTGCTGGCGCCCGGCGCGACTGCGGGAAACACACCGGACTGAGCGGGATTTCCCGGCCGCGGCCACTGGTTGGGAACTTCGTTCGAAGATTCCTCATCGATCCGGCTCCAACCGGGAATAGGTGGGTGCTACCGAACGTTCACGCGGCGCATTGCCGATCTGGTGTGCGAAATGAGCGCCGATGGTGCACAATCTCGGCCCGTGCCGCGGCTTTCGGGGGCCTGCGGGGGGATGAAGAGCGAAAGGGGAGTGGCGCATGGCGACGGACTACGACGCACCGCGTAAGAACGAGGAAGACCAGTCCGAAGAGAGCATCGAAGAGCTCAAGGCTCGGCGTCACGACAAGAACTCCGGGAAGGTCGACGAGGACGAGGCCGAAGCTGCCGAGTCCTTCGAGCTTCCGGGGGCGGATCTGTCCCACGAGGAGCTCGCGGTCGAGGTGAAGCCCAAGCAGGAGGACGAGTTCACCTGCATGAGCTGTTTCTTGGTCCACCACCGCAGTCAGCTGGCTGACCCGGACAAGATGATCTGCTTCGACTGCGCCTGAGGCGTGGGGCAGCGCGACGTCGGCGAGGCAGCCGCCCTGACGGCTGTCTTGAGACCGAAGGCCGCACGGACGATGTGTCCGTGCGGCCTCGCGCTTCGGTGAGGGCCTTGAGCCCAGCCACAAGGCGGCGGGCACGACGGCGAGACGCTGTGGGCTCAGCCCACTTTGCGCCGCTTCGGACGCTCGGGCTCGTCCTTCTCCAGTTGCTTGGGCAGGTGTCCGGTGGACTTGACGTAGTAGTTGGCGGCCCGACGTTGGGCGAACATCCGCGCGAGCGCCACAGTGGCGCCGGTGGCCATCGACCAGGCGACTGCCTCCCAGAGCTCCACATCGGGGTCGGCCGGGTTGGCCGGCGGCTTGCGACCGGTGGAAGCCTTCCAGCCGGTGCTGAGCACCTTGTTGGTCAGCTTCGCCGCGCTGATCCCGCTGACCAGCGCGAAAGCCGCCCAGATCTTGGAACCTTTGTCTGCCTTGGACTTCGCCATGTCTCCACCCTAATGGGCGTGGTCAGCGGATTTGATCGGCCGGCGGCTCGCCGTTGGCCCCGGTGAGTGCTGAGATCGCCCGAGCGAGGCTCTGCGGGTGACGCGTCGACAGCAACCAGTACGGCGCCGGGTCCGCCGGGTCGGTGATCTCGACGCGGACGGCGTGCTTGAGATACGGCCGTAGCAGCAGGTAGGCCCGCGCGTCCGCGTCCCGGCCGGCGGCCAGCCGGGCCTGCTCGGCATCGAGCGGCTCGGCCACGCCGAGATAGGCCACCTCGATCCGCGCGTTGCCGGCTTGGAGGGCCCCGTCGGTCACCGTGATCCGCGGCGACCCGTAGGCGAGCATGGTGGCCGAGAAGAGCGCCACGAGGGCGGCCGTGATGCCCCAGGCCAGTGCCTGGGGAACCCACAGGATCACCGCCAGCCAGATGGTCGCCAGAAACATCACACCCTGGACCCACCAGCGCAGTGGCACGGTGAGGCGCTCGTCGTAGGCGGGTGTGGTCACGAGCGGAGTTTTTCATCCCCGTCCCCTTCGCCGCGTGCCGACCCCAGGGGATAGGGTCCGGCAGGTGGCTGAATCCGACGCCGTAGGCGGTCTGACCCAGGCGAACCTCGACCCCGGCACCGGCCTGGAGGTCGCGTTGCTCCGCCTCGATGCGGAGCTGCCGCTGCCGGCCTACGCCCACCCCGGCGACGCGGGCGCGGATCTGAGGTCGGCCATCGACGTGACGCTCGCCCCGGGGGAGCGTGCCCTGGTGCCGACCGGGGTGGCACTCGCGCTCCCGGAGGGTTATGTCGCCCTGGTCCATCCGCGTTCCGGCCTGGCGGCG
>Ga0164243_10004925_pt1 | contig 20615 bp, 14 predicted proteins | sample OricompcompostOP_FD_108781 | JGI IMG/M metagenome (GOLD analysis project Ga0164243, IMG submission 108781) | Organic Plus compost microbial communities from Emeryville, California, USA - Original compost - Organic plus compost (OP) | ecosystem: Engineered > Solid waste > Mixed feedstock >...
CTTCCAGTGATCGCGCATGGTCAACCGGATAGCCGGTAGAACCGCCACCAGTCGTGGGCGATCGAGAGATCCTCGATGGAGGTGAAACCGGCTTCGCGTGCGTAGCCGTGGAGCGTGTCGCGGCGCATGACCGCCCCTGTCGTGGCCGAGGGTTCTCCCTCACGACCGACCGCGAGGCAGTGAAGGATGCTAAACCCATACATGAACCGCTCGATGTCATCGCCGGGAGCGGTAAAGTGCTCCGCAACCTTCTCATCGGCGATGAGCACGGTGCCGTCCGATCTGACGAGCCGACGCATCGCCGTCAATGCGGCCACGGGATTTGCCATATCGTGAATACACTCAAACGCGCAGACGAGATCGTAGTCTCCGGCAAGGAGCGGATCCCCGGCGTCACGGATCGCGAACGTGACCCGGTCTGCCACGCCCGCGTTCTCTGCATTGGCGCGCGCCAGGTCAATGGACGATGGGTCCAGGTCACACCCATCGACCGTGACCTTGGGATAGGCGCGCGCCATCGCAATGCTGGACCAGCCGCCACCGCAGCCGATATCGGCGATCCGGGCCGGCGGATCGGCGCGGAGACGCGCATCAACGTCTGGCAGCGCGGGCAGCCATGCGGACCCCAGCAAGTTCACGAAGAGCGGGCGTGTCATGCCGGCCTGGCCTTCCCGGCCATCCGAACCGTACAGGCGATATGGGACGCCGACGCCAGTGCGATAGGCATCCACGAGCTCCGGCAACACGCCGCCGATACCGGCGAGAAAGCGGGCCGCCGGAACCATCGCCGCAAGACAATCCGGATCGGTCAGGACCTCGGCGTGTCCGGCGGGGAGGCGGAACACCCATCCGCGATCACTCGTCGTGGCATCGAGAATGCCGGTGACGGCTTGCTGCTCCAACCATTCGCGAGCGTATCGCTCGTCTGTCGCCGTTCGCTCCGCCATATCGGTACTCGTCAGCGAGCCGCCATCGCGAAGGGCTGCGTAGAATCCAAGCCGGTCTCCCAGGTAGATGGCGAGCAGATCCATCGCCCCGAGCATCGACCCAAACAGCCGCTCCGCGAGCGCGTCTCGCTCCATGGTCTCCAGCGTGGGCATCGGTTCCCTCCCCGCGATCTGTCCAATGACGCATCACCATGCTGCGCCATCGATCTGGTCGGGGCATCTGTCAGATGACAGATTCGCCGCGGGCAGGAGAACCTACGGAAGGGGCGGCAGACGATTCCCGCCGATGAGCAGGCCCGCACGATGGGCGACATCGGCTGCTTCCGTGCGGGAGCGAACGCCCAGCTTGGCGAGGATGCTGGCGACATGGGTTCGAGCGGTGCCGCGGCTGATGAAGAGGGCTTGGGCGATCTCCGGATTTGACTTGCCGCGCACGACGAGCCGGAGCACATCCATTTCGCGCGGCGTGAGTGGCTCCCTGGGCGATGGATCAATCGCAGGCGCATGCTTTCCCAGTAAGGCGTCCACCGCCTGCCGAACCATGTCGAGGGGATGGTCATCCGCCGCGGCGCGACCCAACGCAAACGCGGCAGCGAATTCGCCTTCGCCAGCGATGTGACGCGCCTCCTCGACGACCTGGTCATGCCGCGCAAGCTCTTCGCCCCACAGCACGAAACCGAGCGGAACGTTGATCCCGTCGGCAAGTCCGAGCAACGTTGCGCTGAGCTGCGCATTAACCCGCAGCGCGATGTCGGCCAGCCCGTTCGCTACAACAGAGATCGTCCATGGACTGGCAAGCGCTGCCGCGAGTTCGGCGGCGTCCCAGTAGCGTTCGACAGCCTCATGGACGCGACCGAGTGCGAAGAGGCTGGCCGCCAGAAAGCACAGGGTGTTTGCACGGCCCCAATGGTCTGCCACAGCGGCAAAGGCGGCGAGCGCAACTTCCTGCAACTCGACGGCCCGGACCTCGTTTCCCTGATAGTGTTCCGCGACCCCCTGCTGGTTATGGGCCCACGCAAGCCAGGTCGCGTCGCCCGCTTCCTGCGCGTCGCGCTGAATCGCGGCCCATGGAATGGCCGTTTGCGGATCGCGACGGCGATTCAGAATCAACGTCGGCGCCAAGCGAGCCCGGAGGCGATCGAGCGCATCGCCGAACTGGTCCGCGAGCGCGAGACTCGCACTCGCTGCGTCAACCGCGACATCAGCCTCTCCCTGATAGCCAGCCAGAATGGAAACACCGTAGAGCGCCGAGGCGCGCAACTGCGGATCGCCGCCATCGAGCGCCAGTGCCTGGTCAAGCCATGCCCGCCCCTCGGCGAATGCCCCGCGGAGGCACCAGTATTCTGCCAACCCCGCGGCGAGGCGAAGGGCGGCGGTCGCGTCGCCGCGCAGGATCGTCCAACGCAGCGCCGCCCGCAGGTTGTCCAGTTCGGCCTCAAGCCAACCAAGCGCTGCATCCGATATCGGGGCCGTGGCGCGCGGGGGCCAGCACGCCTCGACCGTTTCGACGCACCAGGCGGCATGCCGGTCACGCGTCTCCGCCTCGCATCCATCGGCGCTCAGGGCATCGAGGGCGAATCCGCGTATCGTCTCGAGCATCCCGTGGCGGGGGCCAACACTCGCACCGGGATCGAATCCGATCAGGCTCGCATCAACCAGCGAGGTGATGCTGTCGAGCAGGTCGTCTGGGCTGTCCGCATCGTCTCCAGCTATGGCAGCGGCCGCATCCAGCGTCCAGCCGCCGGCGAACACCGAGAGCCGGTGAAACAGGCGGCGCTGACGAGGGGGCAACAGGTCGTCGCTCCAGGCGATCGCGGCGCGAAGTGAGCGCAGCCGTGCGGGATGATCCTGCATTCCCCCCGTGAGGAGCGCCAGCGGTCGGTCGAGGCGCTCCAGAATGGCTCCAGGCGATAGGGAACGCGAGCGGGCAGCGGCGAGCTCGATCGCGAGGGGGAGCCCGTCCAGATGCCGGCAGATCGAGGCAATGGGAGGCGCCGTGTCATCATCCAGCACGAACGTCGGCCGCGCGGCGGCAGCACGGACGACGAACAAGCGCACGGACTCCGCCTCCGAAACGGCCTCCGCCGTTCTTGGCCCCTTCACCGGAGGAAGCCCGAGCGGCGCCACGGGATAGTGATGCTCGCCGTTCAATCCGAGCACGATCCGGCTCGTCGTAAGAACGGCGAGTTTCGTCGACGCCGCAAGCAGCCCGGTCAGAATCGGGGCCGCCTCGATGACGTGTTCGACATTATCGACAAGAAGGAATCGCGACTGATTGCGAATGGCGGCCGCAAGCCGCGCGACCGGGTCTGCGCCGGGAGCGATGCGGACGCCCAAGGCGTGCGCGACCGCATCCAGGACGAGGTCGGGCTCCGCCACCGACGCGAGCGGGACGAACGCAACGCCATCTGTGTATGCAGAAGCGACGTGGTCGGCGACGGCAAGCGCGAGGCGCGTCTTGCCGACACCGCCGGGACCCGTGAGTGTCACCAGCCGGGCGCCGGCATCAAGCAAGAGCGCACGAACCTGTGCGATGTCCCGTTCCCGGCCGACGATGGGCGTGAGTGGCGTGGGAACAGGACGAACGGGATCGGACGATTCGACGTGGTCCATGGCGCACCCCACCCTCGCGAACGAATCGTATGCTTGCAGCATGGGTCCGACGTGCGCGCGCGTCAATCGGCCTCGGCGATCAGTTCTTTGACTGGCCAGACTCGAGAGGAAGCGAGGAATGCATGGGCGGTTGCTCCCTTGCGCTTACCGAGAAACGTCTGGATCAATTACTCTGGGGGCACCATCCAAACCAACTAACAGGTGCCTTCTCACCGCTGATTGGTAAATTGGTCAGAGACTGGAGGTCAGGACTGCTGGCCGTCGATAGATCGTCTCTCATCGGTCTCGTCATGGGCAGAATGGGACGGATGTGCTCAATGCTGGGACTGATCAAGTTGACATCCCATTAGGAACACCATGTCCCACGCGTGCAGAGCAGCTAGGTAGCAGACACCCATACATGGCGCTTTGCTCCGGGCTGCGGGAGCGAAACAGAGAGAATACCTCCATGGCCTACACCGTTATGTCACATCGCGTGAAGGCCGAGCGGGTTCGAGTCCATACGCCCGCTTCCCTGATGATCGGGGATCTTCTAGCCGGCAGGGACTCCGGCTTCCAACCAAGGAATCGCCGCTCGAATCGGTGTCCCCCAAGCCATGACACCGCCGTTCCTGATGTCCAGCGAGCCGACAAAGCGTCTCCGCAGTGTTCGTGCGTGCAGGAAGACTGGAGACGCGCCCTTGCCGCACATCCCCTCGCAACCAGGAGCACGCCCCCTTCCCAGCTTTCCATAGACGTCAAAGCGCCCAGACGTGATCCCTGAGCGCGGCGCGGTATCACCCCCTAAATCGTCTCATCCTCCCGCCGCACGCTGCCGAAAATCAGATTGAGGACGCCGTGTACTCGTTCCAGCGTCTGGTCGTCCACCCGCCCCCACCGCTCCGGGCGCCGCTGCGCGCTAGCGGCTCTCACCTGATCGCACATGATGACCGAGGGCCGACGCAAGCCGCCCTGCTGACACATGGCCCGCGCAGGATCTCGTTACCCGATAGTGCGTAGGTGGTCGGCACGTCAGGCGCCGGTGGCCCGGACGGCGAACGTCTGAATTCGCCACGCCGGCATGCTATCGGGCACCGCCCCCGTCCCGAACGCTCTTCCCGTGAGGTCGACGGCTTCCACCGTGGCTCCGGCCCCCACAAGCGGCCCCTCGAGGACCAGTGGCTCGTTGAGCGCTTCCACAGCCAGCACGCGGATATCGGTGTCCCCCGATTCCACATTGCGGGAGAGGCTCGACAGCACCACACGATCGGGCAAGGGGCTCAGGAAGGAACCAACCTTGGGGGTCCTGCCGCCACTACCAGGCTCGACCCAACGGTTGACCGGCGGCCGAAGTGTCTGCTGCGCTCGGGCGATGCTGCCAGCCGACCGCCAGTCCCCTCCGGTTGGATACCAGGCGAATCGATAGACTTGTTCGCCCGCGTTCTCCCAGAAGAATCGCGTATCGCCACAGGATGGAGCGCTGCGGAGGAGCACCGCTTCAAGACCTCGGTCCCCAAAGCAGAAGCCAGGATGGGTCGTCACTTGGAGGAGCCCGGCGTCACCATTTCGAACATGCACCCATTCCTGCACCTCACGGTATCGTCCGTAGTCCTCAAGGAGGATCTCATCGCCATTCCTGGGGGCGGCAAGGGGCGTGGTCTCGGTCCATCCTGAGCCGTGGAACGGGCTACCATAGGCGACGCCATCCGCAGTCGGACTGGTTGGCAGAGCAAGGCGAAGCTGCCAATTGTGGGCACCCGACCAGCGAATCCTGACCTCAAGCTCGAGGTGGCCATCGTGCCACAGCGAGACGTCCTGTTCGATCGTGTTCCCAAGCACCTCCCGTTCGATCCTAATCGAGGAGAAGAGCGGACCGGTTGCGCCAGCCGACACCGAGCGCAGAGTCGATTCGACCGGCGCCGTCGCATTGTCGGTCCGGAGGGTGACATCGTTCCCGGTTTCGCGGATGGCTCGGATTGCGCCGAGCTCAGGACGTCCCCAGTCGGCACAGTGCTCACCGTCATGGAGGCGGGTGATCGCCCCACTCCTGCCGTCGACCTCGACTGCCACACCCCCGCATGCCATCACAACGGCGTGGTCGGTTCGCTCGACCTGAACGGGAGCTTCATCGCCCCCCCGGTCAGCCATGGCCACGAAGGGAATGTGACAGTAGCCCACCGACGGGATGGCGTCGACCTGAACCAGCAGCTCGATCCCGTCGCTGTCCGCACCGATCATCTGCTGCGGCAGGAGCGTCCCGGCAGGATCGCCAGCGGCGGCGCGCATACCGGCATCCCATGCTGCGCTCGGAATGGTCATGCGCAGGCCTCCCGTCCAAGGCTGGCCGAGGGGGTTGAAGGCGATCACGCCAGGGGCATCGGTGACAAGGCGCACTCCAAGTTCGCGGAGTCCGTGGTCAATGATCTGGCCGGTGTAGTCGAGCACCCGCCCTTGCATCTGTCGCTTCTGGAACGTGCTCAGGGCCGCTTCGTACCCGCCGCCGTTGTGATCCTCGGTGAACAGGTGCATCTTCCAGATCTCGGCGAGTTCCTGCCCGGCGGGGATGGGATCCTTGGCGGCGAAGAATGCCGATTCGTAGAAACGGCCCTGCCATGGCACCTCGTGTGGCGGGATCGCAGGGATATCGAGGTGGTCGAGGACAACTGCCAGCGTTTCCGCCGCGAGCAGCTGGTATTCCGACTGCCGGTTCCGTCGGAAGAACTCGACCGTCTCGTCACAGGCAACGCCCCAGACAGAAGGAATCTCACCCTCGACCACCGGCAAGCGCTCTATCCCGTCATACGGTGCCAGCACCCTGCTCGGGACGGTGTACCCGAACGTCAGGTCCGGGTACGCCACGCGACTTGCAGCGATGAGGTCCTGCAAGGAGGCACCGTAGCGTTCCCGAAAGTCCCCCGGATCGGTGAGATCGCCCGCGCCGCCATTGACCGGAATCGTGCCAAGCGGAAACATCGCACCCGATGCCTCAACATCAATCCCGGTGCGGAGCCAGTCGAACGAAACCGGCAGATCGTCCAGCTCGATGGGATAGTAGATGTAGTGCTTCGGCCAGTTGAGAAACGTGAGCTCCGTGCCATCGGGAGACCGATGACGCCAGACCGCCCCGTCCTCGAACACCTTCCGGGAGGTAACGTAGTACCTCACGTTGGCTTGGGCGTAGATCTGGCTTGTCTGTGCGACGAGCCCCGGGAGATCGGGATGGGTCGCCACCGGGTTTGGGTGCCCAAGGAACGCCTCGGACCACGCGGCTCCGACCTGGATATTCCGGATGTGCGACTCGCCGAGGATGAGGTGCTCCCAACGGTCGACGAAGACCGTGCCGATATCCACCCGCCCCTCCCGGATCAGCCCGAGCAACGGTTCGCGGTATTCGGGGTAGCGCTGCAAAAAGTAGTCAGCAAAGACGACCGTCTCGAGCAGGAATGTCTCGTCTGGGTTTGCTAGGCAGCGATCCAGATAGGCACGGATGAGGGTGGCGCCTCGCTCAAGACAGGTTTGGTAACTCCCCAGCCAGTAGAGATCGAGATGCGAAGACGGAACATAGGCGATGTTGGTCGTGGTCACGGGTTCTCCCAACCATGCTGGAAACGCTGCTGACCCTGATCGCAGGTTGCAAGTCCCCTAGAGGATGCCGTGGCGTGCAAAGGCCTCGGTACTCGAGAGACCGTTCGAGATTTCCTGCAGAACCGTCTGCTCTCCGGACACCTTCTCAAGAGCGGCAGCGATGACATCATCCTCGATCTGCTGCGGAACGATGACGACACCGTCGATGTCGCCAAAGACGATGTCACCGGGCTCCACGTTCACGCCACCAATCTCGACACGACAGCGAAAATTCGTAACCTGCGTCCGCACGGAGGAGTCCTGGCCGAAGCTGCCGCGACTGAAGACGGGCCATTGCTGGGCCAGAACACCGCGCGTGTCGCGGTGGTAACCATCTATGACGGCTCCGACCGCGCCGCGTTGACGCGACACCTGGGTGAGGATCTCTCCCCAGTACGCGCAGCGATGCAGCCCGCCCGTCGCGAGGTAGACCTCATTCGACTGCAGCTGGTCGAGGGCTTCGGTGAGGAGCCCAAATGGCTTCTCCTGTGGTCCATACACATCGATCATCAGAACCGGCATGGCACGGCCGGCGACGACTGCGGGTTCGCCGATCGCCCGGATCGGGGCCGGGAGGAATTGATGCTCGAACCCCATGCGATCGAGGACGTCGCCGACGACGTTGGAGTGGAGGGAGGTGCGAAGTGTCTCGAGTGCATTCATAGCCCGCTCTCCCCGGCTACTGGTGGGTTGACGCCAGTCACCGCCCGAATCGCGGCGCGCATGTACCCGAGCGCGAAGGCCATACCCGCATGCCATGGAGCGTCACAAGTCATCTGCGGCGTGTGATCGGGGATCAGCACGCCGTTGTAGCCGTTGCGATGGTAGATCTCGAGGGCCCGGTACATGTCGACATCGCCCTCATCGATGAACACTTCGTGGTAGTCCGGCACCTTGCCCCGCACATTGCGCAGGTGGACGTAGGCAATCGCTCCATGCCGGCTGTACTGGTCGATCGCCCCGTATACATCGCCTTCGGACATTTCGGCGATCGTTCCCTGGCAGAACTCGAGGGCATTGGCGTGGCTTGGCACAATATCGAGCAGCCGCTGGTAAAGCTGCGGCTGGTTGACCAGGCGGGCGTGGCCGCGCAGGGTTGGCAGGGGCGGGTCATCCGGGTGCGCGGCCAGGCGGACCCCGGCTTCCTCGGCAACCGGCACGACCTCACGAAGGAAGCGTGCCAGCCGATCCCATAGCTGATCGGGAGTGACCGGCGGAACCGTTCCTGGCAGCTCTCCATCCGCGTACTGCATGTTCCAGACATGGCCGTTTGGAATAGGCGTCTTGGCCGGCGAGGCGGTCGAGGAGAAGCCGACCGACTCGGCCCCGCCCCGCGCAAAGGGCCCGGTCACATGGCCCCAGACCCCGGCGATGCTGAAGTTATAGCCAAGGACCAGAACCCCCGCCTCACCCATGCGGCGCACGATCGTCTTGACGTCCTCGATCTGTTCGTCGCGGCGGGGACCGTCGAGCAGGACATCGTACCAGTGCGATGGGTCAAGGTTCTCGATCGCGGCGAGTCGCAATCCTTCGGCCTCGATCTCCCGCCTCAGCGCGACCAGTTCGTCCACGGTCCAGAGCGCGCCGGCGTTAAGGCTACTCCCCCAACTCGATCCGCTGCTGTCTGCCGCAGGGAGTCGCGGGGCATCGGAAAAGTAGTTCACCAGGTGAGCGACGATGTGGGTGGCGCCGGCCTGCCTGGCGAACCGGTAATTCTCAGGCCGGAGCATGTGGCGATAGAGGCCAAGGCCGAGGTTCATGCAGTCGTGTCCTCTTCTCGTCGGGAGTGGGCGGCGCCTGCGATGTGCTGCACCGCCTCATCGAAATGAAGTGCCATGATCGCCGCCGCCTGGTCGGGGTCGCGCGCGCGCATAGCGTCCACGAGGAGTTCGTGAAGTTCCTGGACCCGCAGGTGATGGACCCGGTTGGCGCGACTGCGGAGTCCCGCTTCAATCGTGTCGCGCAATGGGCCACGGATCGAATCGATCAGGTGGTAGAGGGTCGTGTTGTGCGTCGCTTCGGCGATGTGCAGGTGGAGCTGCGCGTCCAGGTCGGTGTAGACCTCGCTCTTTCCCACGGCCGCGTGCATCTGCTCGACGGTGGCCGCGAGCGCGTCGAGATCGGCATCGGTGGCGCGGAGTGTGGCAAGACGGGCGCTCTCAACCTCGAGCCCCTTACGAACCTCCAGCAATTCGACGAGCGCGGTCTCGTCGACCGATATCGCGAGATGAAAGTAATGCGACAGCAGCTCGCTGGTGACCGGCTGCACGATCGCCCCACGGCCATTCTCCGTGCGAATCAACCCGCGTGCTTCCAGCGTCCGCAGCGCCTCTCGCACCACGGGACGGCTGACGCCGAACTCCGCGGCGATCGCCGATGTGGACGGGAGGAAGTCGCCGGGGGCGAGGTTGCGATCCGATACCAGTTGGACGAGCCGCTCCGCTAACTGCTCCGGAAGGGTCTCACGTCGAAGGGTGAGGGACATGCCGGTCAACTCCCGATTCGTCTGGCTACCGTCACAACCTCAGGAGCTTCACGATAGCATCACCCCCATCTTGCTGTCTACCTATCGGATAGGTTGACAGCATGAAACCACCTCCGCTACGATGGCGGCGATTTCCCAAGGGCTCTGACGTGCCCTTCCCGAATCTCTGCACCATCTGAATCAGAGACCGCGAAGGCATCCACCTGCCGGAGATCGGGGCGAGCCGTGTGGCGAATGCCCTAGCCGTCAACGACGACGCCACGTTTGGCGTGAGGAGCAGATCCATGAGCGAGTCGATTCGCCCACTTTCACGGCCGTTCCGGATGTCTCGTCGCTCTCTGGTAGGGGGGAGTCTGGCACTCGCCGCGAGCGCGACGTTTGCCGCACCAGCCCTCATTCGCCACACGGCAGCCGCCACGGAGGTGACGATGTGGTCGTCGTTCACTGGAGATGTGGAGCTCGGGGCGCTGAACAAGATCGCCGACGGATTCAATGCCAGCCAGTCCGATTTCACGACCAAGATCGTGCAGGTCGCCTCGACCAATGAATCGGACGTCACCAAACTGATGACGGCCGTTCGCGGCGGCGTGGGTCCCGACGTCTACCTGTTCAACCGCCCGTTCGCCATCCAACGCGCAGCGGACGGCGTTCTCCAGGATCTCAGCTCCTACGTCGACGTCGATGAGCTCGCCTCACACTATGTGGAGTTCGCCTTCAACGAGTGTCGGTGGCAGAACGGGCTCTTCGCGCTCCCATTTGATACGGACGCCCGCGCCCTCTACTACCGCAAGGACATCCTCACAGAGGTCGGCGCGGATCTCACCCTGTTCGACCCGGCCAACGGCCCGATCACCCTCGCGAAGCTGGAGGAGATCTCAGCCCTCATCGACAAGAAGGACGACAACGGGAAGTACACCCGCATGGGCTTCGTCCCGTGGTACGCCCAAGGGTGGCACTACACCTGGGGGTACAACTTCGGAGGCAGCTTCTACTCGGCGGACGAGTGTAAGGTTACCGCGACCGATCCGGGGGTGAAGGCCGGGTTCCAGTACATGTACGACCGGGCCTCCGCCCTTGGGGCATCGAACGTCCAGGAATTCCTCTCTGCCGTCAATCGCCCAGACGCTCCTCCCGCCCAGAACCCGTTCTATACCGGTTCGATCGCCATGATGATCAGTGGCGACTGGGAGATCGCGGGACTCGCCAACTACGCGCCGGACGTCGAATACGGCATCACATACATCCCGGTTCCTAAGGAAGGCGACAAGCAGACGAGCTGGTCGGCAGGCTTCTCGGTGGTGATGCCACAGGGAGCGAAATCGCCCGATGGAGCGGTCGCCTTCATGAAGTACATGGCCGGGCCGGAGGGCCAGCGCGTCTATACCACCGATACGTCGCACCTTCCGACGTCCAAGGAACTGCTTGCGGACGACTCGCTCTTCACCGAGCAGCACACGTTCTTCCGGGACATGCTCGCCTATTCGCGGGCCCTCCCCACGACCCCCGTCGGGGCGCAGTTGTGGGACGAGCTCACCTCGGCGCAGGAGAAGGTGACGCTCAACAACGCGACCCCGGACGACGTGTTACCCGAAGTCGACAATCGGGTTCAGCAGCAGCTCCAGCGATACTGCTAACTGCCTGCAAAGGGACAAGGGGAGAGGATGCGACCTCTCCCCTTGTTACCGTGGAGACGCACGCTTCATGCGCATGCAGACTATGACCGTTCCAGCAACCCGTCGTCGCTGGACACTCACGCGAGGCGAAGTCCGCCAGCTCCTCATCGGCCTGATGTTCATCAGCCCCTGGCTGGTCGGATTCTTCGTCTTCCTGGCTTATCCGATCTACTACTCCTTTCGCCTCAGCTTCACCCGCTACACCGGTTTCGGCATCCCGCAATACATTGGCCTCGATAACTTCCGGGACATGTGGCACGACAGCCTCTTCTGGACATCCCTCATCAATACGCTCTATTACACGGGGCTGGCGATCCCGATCGGCATGATTGTCGCCATGTCCCTCGCTATCGCCATGAACCAGAACGTGCCGGAGATACCCTTCTACCGAGCGGCTTTCTATCTGCCGTCCTTGCTCCCCCTTTTCGCAGTGTCGTTCATCTTTGTAGCCCTGCTCGATCCCCGCCGGGGCATCGTGAGTCGGGTCATCACCTGGTTCGGCGGACCGACCATCGATTGGTTTGGCGATCCAGCCACAGCCAAGCTGGCCCTCGTCATCCTTGCCCAATTCGGTGCCGGTCAGATGGCACTGATCTATCTGGCGGGGCTCAAGGCGATTCCGTTGACGCTCTACGACGCGGCGGCGATCGATGGCGCAGGAACGTGGCGCAAGTTCATTAACATCACCTTGCCGCTGATGACGCCCGTCATCCTCTATAACGTGATTCTCGGCATCTCGGCCGGTCTGCAGGTGTTCACCCAGGCCTACATCATCACGAATGGCGGGCCGGCCAACTCGACGACGTTCTACGTCTTCTACCTCTATAACAATGCATTTCGCTACAGCCAGTTTGGGTACGCTTCGGCCATGGCCTGGGTTCTGTTCCTGATCACATTCGTGCTGGCCATCCTGATCTTCCGGTTGGCGAGCAGGAGAGTGCACTATGACCTCACCTAAGCGCACCGGCACGCTGAGCCGCCAGGGACGGCAGCGCACCATGGCAAGGCTGGTGCTCATCCCGATGGCCATCTTCTACACGCTGCCGTACTACTGGATGATCGCCACCGCCCTGAAGTCGAATCAGGAGCTGGCGCAGTCGCCGCCGACGCTGATTCCCCATTCGTGGCAATGGAGTAACTTCCAGGATGCCGTCAATTACATCCCGTTCAGCCAGTACCTGCTCAACACCTTGATCATCACCGGTCTCACGATTCTCGGAGCAGTAATCTCGAACCCGCTCGTGGCGTACGGCTTCTCTCGCGTTCAATGGCCCGGTCGCGATGCCCTCTTCTACGTCGTGCTGGCCACGGTGTTCATCCCATTTCCCGTTCTGATCGTCGCCCTGTTCGACATCTTCGCCAAGCTCGGTTGGGTGAACACGTTCCTGCCCCTGGTGGTGCCCGCCTTCTTTGGCAACGCGTTCTGGATCTTCCTGATGCGGCAATTCCTGATGCAGATTCCCCAGGAGATCTCGGACGCCGCCAAGATGGACGGGGCCAACGAGTTGCAGGTGGCCTATCAGATCATCCTGCCCCTCGCGCGACCGGCGATCGCCGTGGTGGCGATCTTCGCCGCCATCAGCGCCTGGAACGACTTCCTTGGACCGCTCATCTATCTCCAGGATGAGAGCAAATACACCCTCTCCATCGGCCTGACCTTCTTCCGGTCGACCCACGACGTCCAGTTCAATCTCCTTATGGCGGCCTCGACCTTGGTCGTGCTCCCGGTGATCGTGATCTTCCTGGCCTTCCAACGCTCCTTCATCGACGGATTGACGGTGGGCAGCATCAAGTAAAGACCGAACATAGTGGGACATGGGACTCACCCGGAAGCGGCCTTCATTCGGCGAGTGATTCCCCGTCGGGGGCGGGCGTCAAGGCGTCCTACGGGTGGATCGCGCGTTGCCGCCCCGACGGGGACTGTTGGCATCCCGCAGGTGCCGGCTCACGCATATCCGTCTACAATCCTTAACATCACCCGACTGGCATTGTTGCCCCGCGAGGCTCACCCCGCCGGCCCCGGAGATCGGCGCGCCATGACGCCAGGTTAATGGTTCCCTCGGCAAGTTCTCTGCCTAGCCGTCGAAGGGGAGCAGCGGGGACCGTACCCGCCACGAGGTGAGGTCGGGAGGGGTCAGAGACCTGGCGTCACTGGTATGGTCGCCGATGGTCGTTCCGGTAGGCGAGTGCCTGTCTTGTGGCCTGCTCGATCTCGTCGGCCGTCGACGTGAGGAGATATCCGGAGACGCTCACCAAGGTCCGACGTCGGACGCTCTGCCATGTTGCGCAATCGGAGCTCTGGATGTGTGCGGCGTGGCTGCTTCTGCCGAGTGCGCCGCGGCGCCATGAATGGCGAGCGCCTCCGCCTCCATCTCGATCGTGTTTCGTGGCGTCGGCGTGTGTTTGGACCCAGAGGGAGTCTGGCGATGGGAAGGGTCATGGGGTGCTTCTTTTGAGAGGACGTCTGCCGCCCTCTCGCATGAATGAGCGTCCCCACGCCCGCCCCGCGTTCCTCGCCCTCTGATCTGCCTCACATGTCTCGAACCGGCAAAGGATCTGGAAGACCGGGTAGGCCTCTGCTACAATCTCCGGCGGAGAGGTGTCCGAGCGGTTTAAGGTGCTGCTCTCGAAAAGCAGTGTGGTGATGAGCCACCGCGGGTTCGAATCCCGCCCTCTCCGCCCAAGGGGTCGCCGGCACGCCGGACGCCCGCTCGTCGACAAGGGAAGGGTCGCATAGCCTGGCCTAGTGCGCACGACTGGAAATCGTGTATACGGTAACACCGTATCGCGGGTTCGAATCCCGCCCCTTCCGCCCCCAGCTGACACCCCGGATGCGTACCGCATCCGGGGTGTTCTTGTCTCAGGGCCAGGATGCAGAACCTCCGTTCAGGCACCTGGCGGGTTGGCAGACGGCGAATACCCGATCCAGCCGTCGTCGGACCGGTGGATGCCGCCCAACGCGTCCTGCGCGTCTTGCGTCCGCGCGAAGGCATCGACCTCGGCACGGGTTGGGATGGACGACTGCGCGCCGGCCTTCGTCACGGAGAGCGCGCCCGCCAGCACCGCCCGCTCTACCGCCTGCCGGAAGCCCATCCCCTCGGCGAGCGACGCCGCGAGCACGCCACAGAACGTGTCTCCCGCGCCGGTGGTATCCACGACCTCCGCCCTTACTCCGTGGACCGCGAACGGGGTGCCCTTCTCGATGCCGATCACGCCCGCCGCCCCCACCGTGAGGGCGATTCGGGGAACCGGAAGCGCCCCCAGGGCGGCGACGAGCTCGTGAATCGCAATCTCGCCCCCCAGTCCCACGATTGCCGCTGCCTCGCCCTCATTGACGATCAGGACATCGACCAGTGGCAGCAAACCACGCCCCTCTTCCGGATCGGGCGCGGCGTTGAAGATGACGGTGGCGCCCCGGTCCATTGCGGACCCGAAGAGTTCAAGCAACGTCGCCTTTGGCAGCTCGTTCGGCGCGAGCACAACACCCGGCATGATGGCCTCCACCGCGGACCTGGCTGTCTCCGGCACCACGGTCGCCACGGCACCGGGAATATAGGCAATCCGGTTCTCGCCCCCTTCCTCCACCGTGATCAGGGCAATACCAGATGCCGCCTGGTCGGTCGTCTGGACGAATGTCAGGTCGATACCGTCCCGAGCAAGGTCGGAGCGGCGCGCCTTTCCGAAGCCGTCCTGCCCGACGGCGCCGATCAGCGCGACGCCGGCGCCAGATCGCGCCGCCGCAACGGCCTGGTTCGCCCCCTTGCCTCCGCCGAAGATCGCGAAACGCTGGCCAGTGACCGTCTCGCCCGCCTCCGGCGCCCGCTTCACAGTCGCCACGAGATCGGTATTGATCGCACCGCCCACCAGCACTCGGGGCACACGATTTCCCTCGGTCTCCTCGCTCACCACTCCGCTCTCCTGTGCTCTCGATCGGTACAACGATGCGGTCATGATCGCACAGGGCAGGCTTGCTATACTTGGAAGAGAAGTGAAGAAGAGGCTGTGACGGAGACGGGACGGTCCACCGGTCGCATAGAGAGCGATGCCACGCGCTGCAAGCATCGCCGATGTCAGGAACCGTCGATTCACTCCCGAGCCGGATGGCGAACGCGTCGCATTGGTCGCGCCAGTAGTTGTCCGGGCTGCTCCCCCTGATCGGAGCGATCAAGCGCGTCGTGTCTCTGCGGGACCGGCGAAGCAGGGTGGTACCGCGTGGCAACCCCTCGTCCCTGCCGAGGGGTTTTTTCGTGCCCGGATCCGGACACGACCGTTACAGGAACACGAGGAGTCACGGTGGATCTTGAGGGATTGAAGGCGGAGGCCATCGCCGGCCTTCAGGCGCTCGCGACGGCCTCGGACGCCGACGCATGGGAGCGCGACTATCTGGGGCCTAAAGGGAAAATCACGGCGCTCCTGCGGGGCCTCGGCCAGCTGCCCAAGGAGGATCGCCCCGAGGCCGGTCGCGCCGTCCAGGCGCTGAGGGCCGAACTCATCGATGCGTTCGCTCCCGTGCACGAGCGCCTGGCGAACGAAGCGCTGGCCGCGCATCTCACGGCGGATGCAGTCGATGTCACGCTGCCCGGCCGCCAGCCGGTGATCGGCGGTGCGCACCCGGTCTCCATGATGATCGATGAAGTCGTGGAAATCTTCGCCCACCTCGGCTTCCAGGCGGTGTTCGGGCCAGAGGTGGAGACGGGGCGCTACAACTTCGACCTGCTCAATATCCCGAACGACCATCCGGCCCGCGATGTCTGGGATACGATGATCGTGGACACCCCGAGCGAAGAGATCGTCCTCCGCACGCACACCTCACCGATGCAGGCGCGCACGATGGAACGCCTGCAGCCGCCGGTGCGCGTGATCGTGCCGGGCCGCACCTTCCGCTTCGAGGCGCAGGATGCCTCCCACGAGTGGCAGTTCACACAGTTGGAGGGCCTGGCGGTCGACGAGCACATCACGATGGCGGACCTGAAGGGCACGTTGCAGGAGTTGGCCCGGCAACTCTTCGGGCCGGAGCGGCGCATCCGCTTCCGCTGCGATTTCTTCCCGTTCGTGGAGCCCGGCGTCGATTTCTCGGTCGATTGCGCGGTCTGCAACGGCAAGGGCTGCCGCGTCTGCAAATACACTGGCTGGCTGGAGATGGGCGGCGCAGGGATGGTCCATCCGAACGTGCTGCGCGGCGTCGGCTATGACCCGGACAAGGTCACCGGCTTCGCCTTCGGCCTCGGTATCGACCGCCTGATCATGATGAAGTACGGCGTCGACGACGTTCGCGCCTTCGCCGGGACGGATATCCGCTTCCTGCGCAAGTTCTCGCTGCTCAGCGTGTAGGGACTTCGTATCGGCCGACGATCACAAGCCGCTGCGAGGCTCGTCCCGACAGGCGGACATTCATTTCCACCCGACGCGATCGCCCGGAGAGACACCATCACATGAACGTTCCCTACAAGTGGTTGCGGGAGTACGTAGCCACCGACCTGCCGCCCAAGGAGCTCGCCCGCCGGATGACGATGGCCGGGCTGGAAGCAGAAAAGATCGAGGAGACCGGCGCCCTCTGGGACAAGGTCTACGTCGGCCTCGTGAAGAAGGTCGATCAGCATCCCGATGCCGACCGGCTCGTGATCGTCGATGTCGACGCGGGCGAGCATTCCCTGCGCGTCGTGACCGGCGCACCGAACATCGCCGCAGGGCAGAAGGTCGCCCTCGCCAACGCCGGTGCGCGGCTGGTCGATGCCTATGCCGACGAGTACAAACTGAAGACCCTGAAGCCCGGCGTGATCCGGGGCGTCAAATCCGAGGGCATGGTCTGCTCCGAGAAGGAGCTTGGGATGTCCGAGGAACACGAGGGCATCCTTGTGCTGCCCGATGATGCGCCGGTCGGCACACCGCTGGCCGATTACCTGGGCGATTCCGTGATCGAGTTCGAGATCACGCCGAACCTCGTCCACGCCTTCTCCATCCTCGGCATCGCGCGCGAGGCAGGAGCAATCACCGGCCTCCCGGTCTCGTCGCCCGCCCTTGCCGAACTCCCCGCCGACCGCAAGGTGGATACGCTGATCGCGATCGAGAATACCGACCTCTGCCCGCGCTACTCCGGGGTCGTAATCGATGACGTGAGGGTTGGTCCGTCACCGGACTGGCTCGCACGGCGGTTGACCGACGCTGGTGTGCGCCCCATCTCGAACATCGTCGACGTCACGAACTACGTCATGCTCGAACTCGGGCAGCCGTTGCATGCCTTCGATCTCACCAAGGTGCCAAGTAGCCGGATCGTGGTGCGCGAATCCGCTCCTGGTGAGCGGATGGAAACGCTCGACCACCAGATGCGGGACCTGCCAACTGGCACGCTGCTCATCACCGATGGCGATCACCCGCTGGCCCTCGCCGGACTGATGGGCGGCGTCGACTCGGAGATTTCGGATACCACGACGTCGATCCTCCTCGAATCCGCGAATTTTGAGATGAAGCGGGTCCGGCGGACCTCGCGCGCCCTCAAGCTCCGCACCGACGCCTCCGCGAGGTTCGAGCGCGGACTCGATCCGGACCTGTGTCTGGACGCTTCAGCCCGCGCCGTGAGGCTGATCCTCGACCTGTGCCCCGGCGCGACGATCCGCTCCTGGCAGGATGTCTACCCGAATCCGGTCCAGCCGCGCTCCGTCACCATGCAATTCGCGCAGATCGAGCGCCTCGTCGGCATGCCGATTCCGGCGGACGATGCCCTGGCGATCCTGACGCGCCTTGGGTTCACGCCCGACCTGACCGACGGCACGCTCAACGTCCAGGTGCCCACCTGGCGGACAGATGTCACGCTGCCACAGGACGTGATCGAGGAAGTCGCCCGCATCCACGGCTACGACCAGCTTCCGGCCACGCTCATCACCGGCACCACGCCGCTTGTGGAGCGCGATCCGGTCTTCCTGCTGGAGCGCCACATCCGGCGCACGCTGGTCGCGGCCGGAGGGTTCGAGGCGCGAACCTACGTCACGATTTCGGATGACGACGCGGCCCGGTGGTCCAATCCGGCGACGGGCGGGCTCGCTCATGCCGTCGATCCGGCGAACCGCGTGCGCCTGCGTAACCCGATCCAGGCCGAGAAGCCGATCCTGCGGACCTCGATCGTCCCGGCCCTGATCGAGGCGACGGCAGAGAATTTGAAGCACGAACGGACGGTCCGTCTCTTCGAGATCGGGCACGTCTACCTCGGCACGGAGCCAGACGCCCTGCCGGACGAACCGTCGACGCTGGGCATGGTCTTCGCCGGGCAACGTGAGCCGTTCGACCGCTTCCACCCTCGTGCGGAAGCCGCCGACCAGCTCGACTACTTCGATATGAAGGGCGCGGTCGACGCGATCCTCGCCCGCCACCAGCACCCGGCGCTGACGTGGTCGCGGCTGGACCACCCGGCGCTGCATCCGGGCCGCGCGGCGGCCGCAACGCTGCCCACCGGCGAGCGTCTGGTTGTGCTCGGTGAAGTCCGTCCCGATGTCGCGCGCGCGCTCGGCGTCGAGGACGTGCGCCTCGTGATTGGGGAACTGGACATCCAGTTGCTCCACACACTCCAGGATGGTCGCGCCGCCGGCCCGGTGACGGTCGACAAGTTCCTCCCGGCGGAGCAGGACTTCGCGATCGTGGTGGATGCGGATCGGCCGGCGGAGGAGGTGGAGCGGGCCCTGCGGTTCGGCGCGGGTCCGCTGGTGACGGGCGTCACCCTGTTCGACATCTTCGCGGGACCACAGTTGGGCGAGAACAAGAAGAGCCTCGCCTACCGCGTCACGTTCACGGCGCCGGATCGCGCGTTGACGGACAACGAACTGGAGAAGGTGCGCAAGAAGATCGAGAAGACCCTGAAGCAGCAGGTCGGAGGGGTACTCCGTGCCTGAGCCGTCCGCAAACACAGCTGTCTCGATTCGCATCGCTTCTGGATACGACGATGCGCTCCGCCTGCTGCGCCGCTCCGGAGGCATGTGCGAGCCTGAGCTGCCACCGCACATCCTCGCCATGTACGAGCGAGTCTTCGGTGAGCCGGTCGGTGCGAGCGAGGCCGTCCGCCGCATCGTGAGCGCCGTGCGCGACCGGGGTGACGAGGCGGTGCGGGAGTACACGCGCGCCTTCGACGGCGCCGTACCGGACGTGATCGAAGTCCCGCGTACGGCATGGGATGACGCCTGGGAGGCGATGACGCCGGAGATCCGAGAGGCATTGGAGCTCTCGGCGGCGCGCATCCGCGCCTTCCATGAGAAGCAGCCCGGTGGTTCGTGGATCGAGCCGGAACCGCTCGGCATCTACGGCCAGCTCGTGCGGCCGTTGGCGCGTGTGGGGCTTTACGCCCCGGCGGGGACGGCGCCTCTTCCCTCCACCCTGCTGATGGCCGCAGTCCCGGCGCGTGTCGCCGGGGTGGAGGAGATCGTGCTCTGCTCGCCGCCAAGCGCCGGCGGCAGGGTCCATCCGATCGTGCTTGCCGCGGCGCGGGTGGCAGGGGTGGATCGCGTCTTCGGCATCGGCGGTGCCCAGGCGATCGCGGCGATGGCCTTCGGGACGGAGACCGTACCGCAGGTCGACAAGATCCTTGGTCCGGGCAATTCGTTCGTCCAGCTCGCCAAGCGGGAGGTTTTCGGGACGGTCGACATCGACCAGCTCGCCGGGCCGACGGAGACGCTGCTCATTGCCGATGAGACGGCCGACCCGGCGCTGGCGGCCGCTGACATGATTGCGCAGTCAGAGCACGGGGCGGACTCCGCCGCGACGCTGATCGCCACCTCGCGGGAATTCGCGGCGTTGGTGGAGGCGCACCTCTCGATCCAGCTCCGCACGCTCGAGCGAAGCGACGTGGCGAGGGCATCGCTGCGCGATCACGGCCTGATCGCCGTTGTCGACACGCTGGATGAGGCGGTTTCGCTGGCCAACGCCTACGCACCGGAACACCTTTGCCTGCTCGTGGCGAATCCCTGGGATCTCGTGCCGCTGGTGAAGAACGCGGGCGGCATTTTCCTCGGCGAACAGAGCGCAGAGGCGCTCGGAGACTATACGGCAGGCCCGAGCCACATCATGCCAACCGGTGGCACAGCCCGATTCTCCTCCCCGTTGAACCTGCGGGACTTCCAGAAAATCATCTCCCTGATCGGGGCGAACGAGCGGGCGATCCGGAAAATCGGACGCGCGACAGCCGCCTTCGCGCGCGCCGAAGGTCTCAACGGCCACGCGATCGCCGTGGAGCGCCGGATCGCGGACGATTGATCCAGGATATGCACAGAACGCACAAGGGCCGCGCTGAAAAGGACGCGGCCCTTGTGCTGC
>Ga0164243_10004926_pt1 | contig 20614 bp, 21 predicted proteins | sample OricompcompostOP_FD_108781 | JGI IMG/M metagenome (GOLD analysis project Ga0164243, IMG submission 108781) | Organic Plus compost microbial communities from Emeryville, California, USA - Original compost - Organic plus compost (OP) | ecosystem: Engineered > Solid waste > Mixed feedstock >...
CTACCAGGACGTGCTGACCGAGAAGACCGGCCACTACGAGGCCGTTCGCGTGCGCTTCGATCCCGCCAAGATCGACTACGCGCGCCTGCTGCAGCGCTATTGGAAGCTGGTCGACCCGACCGACCCGGACGGGCAGTTCTGCGACCGCGGCCCCTCCTACCGCACCGCCATCTTCGTCGACGGCCCCGAGCAGCGCCGCATCGCCGAGGCCTCGCGCGCCGAGGCGGCCAAGCAGCTCAAGACCGGACGGATGACCACCCAGATCCTGCCGCTGGGCGAGTTCTGGCCGGCCGAGGCCTACCACCGCGACTACGCCAAGCGGAACAAGCTGGCCTATGCCGCATATCGCGCCGGATGCGGGCGCGACAGGCGGCTGACCACCGTGTGGGGGCGCGGGTAGAACCCTGTCATCCCGCTGCATCCCGGGTCGGCTGCGCCGCCCGGGACGACACTAAGGATCGGTCTCTGCGCGGGCCTCAGTGCTTCCAGAGTTCGTCCGAGGCGATCGCAGCGCCCTCGGCCAGGCTTTCCAGCTTCAGCCAGGCCACCGCCGGGTCGCAGCCCGACCAGCCGACGAAGGTCGAGAAGCCGCAGTCGGTGCCGGCCAGGACGCGCTCGCGGCCCACCACGTCGGCGAAGCGGCCCAGGCGCTGGGCGATCAGGCGCGGATGTTCCACGTGGTTGGTCAGGGTGTCGATCATGCCCGCGATCAGCGACATGTCCTGGGGAAGCTTTCCGCCCTTCCACACCTCCCACTCGTGCTCGTGGCGCGGGTTGGCGGCCTCGACGTAGAGGAAGCCGACCTTGGCCTTCAGCACCTCGTCGACGAGGTCCTTCAGCTCGACGTCATGGTGGTGCGGCCCGGCGTAGTTGCCCCAGCACAGGTGCAGCCGGATCTTCTCCCTGGGCAGCCCCTCGATCGCATGGTTGAGCGCCTCGATGGCGGCGGGGACGTGGTTGTCGATCGGCACGCCCCGCCCCTCGGCCTGGCTGCCCGAGTGGCGGTGCATGGGCAGGTCGGGGGCGTCGAGCTGCAGGTTGAAGCCGGCGTCGATGATCGCCTTGTACTCGACGGCGAGGGCGTCGGCGGCGGCCTCCAGGAACTCCATGTCGGTGCGGTAGTAGAGGTTGGGGAAGTTGAACAGCATCTGCCCGGGGCTGACCGCCGGGATGAACGCGTCGTCGGGGTCGCCGCCGCCCATCGCCGCCTTCAGGTTGGCGATGTCGCGCTGGACCGCGTCCGGGTCCTTCAGTTCGATCGGCCCCTCCAGGCACGGCAGGGTCAGGTGGGCGCCGCCTTCGTTGTTGAAGATCTTGCCGACGATCTCGGGAAAGTCGGCCAGGTCCGTGGCCACGAAGTTGGCCCGCCGGCCGAAGCCCGAGTAACGCTGGATGACGTAGTTCGAGAAGCCGATCTTGCTCATCTCGCCGTCGCTGATCACGTCGATGCCGGCGGCCTTCTGCTTCCTGACGGCCTCCTGCACAGCTTCGGTGATCCGATTCTGGACTTCGGCTTCGTTCTGCTCCTCTCCGTCGATCAGATCCCACATCATGCGGGTCAGGTCTTCGGGGCGGGGCAGGCTGCCCGCGTGAGTGGTCAGAATACGGTCGGTGCTGCGCTTCATGCCGTCCTCCAAGTCATGGGGGGCGGCGCCGAGGCTACCCCCGAGTCAAGCCGAAACATCCACGCCACAACATAGCGGCGGCTGGACCGTATACTATTCCCGAGCTGACTGCACCGGTTGCGCACCTCCGACTTTCGTTACAGCCAAGCTTTGAAACTTGCCAAACCAAGCAATTGCGGACGCCAAGCTTCGCTTGAGTGCAGCGAAAACCACAGACCTCTTCGGCGTCATCCCCCGGTCGCGAAGTGATCCGGGGGATCCAAGCCGCGCCAGCCGGTCTTGCGCCCTCGCTTGGATCTTCGGACAAGCCGGGCGACGACGGGAATCTAGAGGTTCAGTTGGCCAAGCCGCGCGAGCCCGGCCGCCCTGCCCTACCCCTGCTGCGCCTGGGCGACCGCCAGGGCGGTCATGTTGACGATCCCCCGGGCGGTGACGCTCGGCATCAGCACGTGCAGCGGCTTGGCCATGCCGAGCAGCAGCGGGCCGATCAGCAGCCCCTCCGTCGCCGCCGACAGCAGGGTCAGCGCGATGTTGGCCGCGTCCAGGTTCGGCATGATCAGCAGGTTGGCCGGCCCCTTCAGCGGGCTGTCCGACACCAGCCGGTTGCGCAGCGCCTCGCTGAGCGCCGCATCGGCGTGCATCTCGCCGTCGACATCGAGGTCCGGCGCCTGCTTGCGGATCAGGGCCAGCGCCTCCCGCATCTTGCGCGGGCTCGGCGCGCTGCTGGCCCCGAAACTGGAGAAGGACAAGAGGGCGGCCGAGGGCTGGATGCCGAAGCCGCGCACCGCCTCGGCCGCGAGCAGGGTCATCTCGGAGATCTGCTCGGGCGTGGGATCGATGTTGACGTGGGTGTCGCAGAAGAACAGCGCGCCGTTCTCCAGGATCAGGCCCGAGAGGCCGTAGGCGCGCCCCACGCCCTTGGCGAGAGGGATGATCGGCAGGACGTAGCTGGTGTGGCGGCTCCACTCGCCGCTGCCGCCGCAGAGGGCGGCGTCCGCCAGCCCCGCCTCGAGCAGCATGGCCGCCGTCACGGTGGGGCGGCTGCGCACGCGCCGCGCGGCCGCCGCCGGCGTCACGCCACGCCGGCCGACCAGCTTCTGGTACCGCTCGACCAGCGGCTCGAACACCGCCTCGTCCGTGTCGGGATCGAAGAGCTGCACCGTCTCGCCGAGCTTCAGGCGAAGGCCAAGCTCCTGGATGCGCCGTTCGACCACCGGCCGGCGCCCCACCAGGATCGGATGGGCGATGCGCTCGTCCACCACCGTCTGCACCGCGCGCAGCACGCGCTCGTCCTCGGCCTCGGCGTAGACCACCTTGCGCGGCTCGCGGCGGGCGCGCTCGAACACCGGGCGCATGAGCTGGCCCGAGCGGAACACGAACCGCTCCAGTTCCTGCCGGTACTGGTCGAAGTCCACGATCGGCCGGGTCGCAACCCCGGTCTCCATCGCCGCACGGGCGACGGCGGGGGCGATCTCCAGGATCAGCCGCGGATCGAAGGGCTTGGGGATGATCTGCTCGGCGCCGAACATCGGCGGCGCGCCCGGGTAGGCGGAGGCGACCACGTCGCTGGCCTCCTTGCGGGCCAGTTCGGCGATGGCTTCGGCGGCGGCCCGCTTCATCGCTTCGTTGATCTCGGTGGCGCCGGCGTCGAGGGCGCCGCGGAAGACGAAGGGGAAGCAGAGGACGTTGTTGACCTGGTTCGGATAGTCCGACCGCCCCGTGGCCATGATCGCGTCGGGGCGAATCTCGGCCACCTGTTCGGGCATGATCTCGGGGTCCGGGTTGGCCAACGCCAGGATCAGGGGCCGCTCGCCCAGCAGCGGCAGCCATTCCGGCTTCAGCACCCGTGGGGCGGACAGGCCGAGGAAGATGTCGGCGCCCGGCAACACGTCGGGCAGGACGCGCGCGTCGGTCTGGCGGGCGTAGCGGGCCATGTTGGGCGGCATGTCGGGCTCGCGCCCCGCGTGGACGACGCCCTTGATGTCGGTCAGGGTGACGTTCTCGGCCGGCAGCCCCATCGAGACCAACAGGTCGACGCAGGCGAGCGCGGCCGCCCCGGCGCCGGAGGTGACGAGCTTCACGTCCTGCAACCGCTTGCCCTGCAGCAGAAGGCCGTTGCGGATCGCGGCGGCGCAGACGATGGCCGTGCCGTGCTGGTCGTCGTGGAAGACGGGGATGCCCATCCGCTCCTTGAGCGCCTTCTCGATCACGAAGCACTCGGGGGCCTTGATGTCCTCCAGGTTGATCCCGCCGAAAGTGGGCTCGAGCGCCGTCACCACCTCGATGAAGCGGTCGGGGTCCTTGGCGTCGACCTCGATGTCGAAGACGTCGATGCCGGCGAACTTCTTGAACAGGACGGCCTTGCCCTCCATCACCGGCTTGGAGGCGAGCGGGCCGATGTCGCCGAGGCCGAGCACCGCCGTGCCGTTGGTGATCACCGCCACCAGGTTGCCGCGCACGGTCAGGTCGCGGGCGCTCTCCGGGTCCTGCTCGATCGCCTGACAGGCCGCGGCGACCCCGGGGGAATAGGCGAGCGCCAGGTCGCGCTGGGTGGCCATCCGCTTGGTGGCCGTGACCGCCAGCTTACCGGGGCGGGGATGGCGGTGGTACTCCAGGGCCGCTGCGCGGAAGTCCTCGTCCATCGGCATCGGGCGGCGTCTCCTTACTCGGCGCGGGGACCGCGCCGTCGAGCTTCCGATTGCAGAGGATCGCCCGCCCGCGCAAGCCGCAAGCGGACCCCGCGACCGTCAGTCCGCCGAAAGCATCCCAAGAAGCTGCAGGCGGAACACGAGCACGCTGTTGGGGGGGATCGGCCCGGCCGGGCGGTCGCCGTAACCCAGGGACGGCGGCGCCCAGATGGTCCACTCGTCGCCCACGCGCATCCGCGGCAAGGCCTCCATCCAGGCCGGCACCAGGCCGTACAGCTGCATCAGGGTCGGATGGCCGCGCTCGAAGGTGGAATCGAACACCTCGCCGGTGACGAGCTTGCCCTCGTAATGGACCTTGATCACATCGCCGGGCTTGGGCGAGGGGCCGTTGGGATCGCCGGCCTTGACCACCTTGTACTGAAGGCCCGACGGCAGGGTCTGGACGCCCGGCTCCTTGGCGTTGGCGGCCAGGAAGACTTCCGGCGCCGGCGCGGCCGGAGCGGGCGCGGCGCTCGCCGCGGGGGCCTGGGGCTGAGCGGGAGCAGGAGCCTGGGCCTGGGCCTGGGCGGCCCCGGCGAGCAGGGCGAAAGCAAGGCCGACGGCGGCCGGACGGAAGCGCTGTTGCATCGGGCGACGTAAGGCCGGCGGTGGTCGGTTGTCGAGTCCTGCTATCGGCGGATGAAGCCGCGCACGCGCAGCCAGACGTAGACGGCCAGCGAGGCGCCGACCGCCAGCAGCACGGCCAGGAAAGTGCCGCCTCGCCCCGAGTGCAGCGGCAGGCCGCCGGTGTTCATGCCGAACACGCCGGTGACGAGCGTCGCGGGCAGCATCAGCGCCGTCAGCATCGACAGGATGTAGAGGTTCTGGTTGGTCCGCTGGGTCGCCTGCAGGTCCAGTTCCTCGCGCAGCAGGCGCAGCTGGCTCTGGATCGACAGCAGCTCCGCGTCGAGCGTCGCGAGCCGGCCCGCCGCCCGCAGCGCCGCGGGCCGGAACCCGGGGGGCAGCTCATGGTCGTCGTCCAGCCGGTTGAACACCGTGCGCATGCCCGCGAGCATCCGGTGCAGCCGCGCCATCAGGGACCGGGCGCCGATCAGGTCGCGGGTGTCGGGCGGGACGTCGTCCTTCAGCAGCGCCTCCTCGAGCGCCTGGACCTGGCCGTCGAGCTCGTCGATCACCGCGCGCGCCACCTCGGTGATCGAGCCGAGCAGCAGCTCCAGCGCCGAAGCCGCATCGCCCGCACGGACGCCCGCGGCGATCCGCTGGCGCATCAGGTCCCCGGACCGCAGCGGATGGCTGCGAGCCGTGATCGCCAGGGCGGGGCCGACGGCGAAGCGGACCGCCCCGATCCGGGTCTCGCTCTCGCCGAAGTCGCGCTCGATGTCCTGCAGCACCCCGCCCAGGACGCCGGCCTCGACCACGGTGCGCTGGTGCTCGTCCGGCGAGATCAGGAGCTCGCGCACGGCGGGCGGCAGCTCCGGCCGGTCGGCGAGCCAGCGCCGGGTGCGCAGGTCGGCCAGGTTGAAGTGCAGCCAGCGGAACCCCTGCCCCGTCGCGCCCCGCAGCAGGTCGATGTCGTCGAGCGGCCGCGGATGGCCGTCCTCGAAGGCGAAGCCCCAGATCAGGCCCGGCCGAGCGGCCGTCCCGACCGGCGCATCGGCTGCGGGTTCATAGCTCATGCGCTTGCGTAACGTCGCTGTGTGACACTTCGGAGGCGGAACGCGAGCGGCGGCGCCGCTCATATAGGCGCAGAGGCGGATTGCATGCGGGGGGTCTCCCCTCTAGGCTTGGCGCCCGAGCGCGCCGCCTGCTAGCTGACGCCCGCCCCCGTCCGGGGAGCGATCGAGAGGGCTGATGAGCACGACATTCCCCGCCCGTCCTGCCGCCTGCCTCGTCCTGGCCGCCATGCTGGTCGCCGGGTGCACGACCCTGAACGCGACCGCCCCGGCGCCCCAGGCGCAGGCGCCCGCCGAGCCCGAGAAGCCCGCCGGTCCCCGGCCCATGGCCGAAGCCGTGTTCGAGGACGCCGCGCCCGCGGCCCTGGCTCCGCGCCTCGCCTCGGCCTGCACCCGCCAACGCATGGCCCTGATCCAGAACACCCCCGAGCAGGTGGTCTGCCGGCGCGAGTCCGTGGTCACCTCGGATTCGCCGCGGAAGATGGTCGCCGAGCTGTGGACTTTCGTGCTGCAGCCCACCGGCGACGGGATGAGCACCAAGGTGGAGGGCCACAGCGCCCTCGAAGGGGCGAGCCCCAAGGGCTACGCCCGCGTCGGACTGGCCGAGCAGAGCCAGGAAGGCTCCGCCGCCATGGTCGCCTTCCTCGAGGAGGTCCGCGGCCTCCAGGGCCTGCGCGGCCGGTTCAACGCCCGGATGGGCGGCTAAGGCCGTTCCCGATACGCAAATACCGCTCATCCCCGCGGAAGCGGGGATTCAGGTGTTTCGCCCCAGGACATCGACGCTTCCGGCTTGAGCAGAAAAGCCTGGGCCCCGGCTTTCGCCGGGATGAGCGGAAATCAATCGCTTAGCGAGGCTTGGCTAGTCCCAATGGCCAGGCTTGATCGGCGTCAAAGCAACGCCCTCCGCCCCTGGTCAACATCAGGGGACCAAGCGCGCCATGCACGCGCCCCGAAGGCCAGCCTTCGAGAGATGCAGGAGGTCCATACGATGTCAGAGTTCAAGACGGTGTTCGGCTCGCTCGACGATTACGAGAAGGGCCACATCGAGATCATCAACGACAAGCCGATGCACTACACCTTTTCGAACATGTTCGAGGTCGCGTCGAAGTCGAAGCCTTGGGAAAAGGTCGCAGTCGCCAAGAACCTCGAGAACCTGATCGAGACCATCCGGGCCGAGGGCGTGTCGCCCTGGTACACCTGCGCCCACGACGAGTTCGCGCTGGCCATGGACGGCGAGATCGAGGTGCACTTCGTCGACCTGGATGAAGACCGCCGTGTCGCCCCCGAAAAGGAAGGCGCCGTCGTCCTCGAAGGCGATCCCACCGGCCCGAAGATGGGCCATGTGGTGCTCCGCCGCGGCCACCAGGCCCTGCTCCCCGCCAACTCCGCCTACCAGTTCCGCGCCCGCCGCACCGGCGTGCTCCTGCAGCAGGCGCTGGAAGGCGAGAACACCATCTATCGCTGGAAAGAGATCTGCTACTCCTGATCTCTTTCCAGCGAAACATAAAATATCCGGAGGACTATCGATGAACGCACCGACCAAGTTCGCGCCGGCCAGCAACGAAACCGGCTACAAGTCGTTCACGCTCGGCAGCTTCAATTTCAGCCGCGACGAGTATTTCGTCTACATACAGTGGCCGACCAAGAACGGCCCGATGACCCACTACATGTCCGCAGACGTGTTCCTGCGCGCGATGATGCGGGACGTCGCCTGGGGATTCTTCTATTACCAGGTCAACTTCGACGACGTGTTCGGCACGAACAACCTGTACGGCAAGGTCGAGATGTTCGCCGGCAGCTTCAACGAGACCTTCACCAGCGAGGGCCTGAACCTCACCGAGACGTTCGACACCCCCGAGATCATGGCGACGTTCAAGGCGATCCTCGCCGACTGGACCAACGAGGGCTTCGACCCCTTCGCGGCCCCGCGCGAGACCGGGACCGCCTGGATGGGCCGCAAGAACGGCGACAACCTGACCGCCATCGGCCGCGATCGCGAGACCTGCATCCGCATGGTCGGCCTGCCCGGCGACGCGCCGATGCGCACCGACGAGCGCGGCTATCCGGTGAACGCCGCCTTCGCCGACGTGCCGCAGGACGCGGCGGAAGTCCACGCCGAGCCCGGCTACGAGGGCCGGGTGCACGCGATCAACCTGTTCGCCTACCTGTCCCGCTCGGACGTGACCTGGAACCCGTCGATCAGCTCGGCGGTGAAGACCAACCTGTTCTGCCCGACGACCGAGGAATACATCCTGCCGATCAAGCACGGGAACGACCGAGTCGAGTGGTTCATCCAGTTCTCCGACGAGATCAAATGGGAGATCGAGGACAAGGTCACCGGCCGTCCGCGGGCCAAGGTCGTGTGCAAGGCCGGCGACATCGCCTCCATGCCCGCCGACATCCGCCACCAGGGCTTCTCAACCAAGCGGTCGATGCTGCTGGTGTGGGAGAACGCCAACCCCAAGGTGGTGGAGCTGCACAACTCGGGCGCCATCCCGCCCTACCCCGTCGAGTTCTAAGGTCCAGCACGCCCTGGGCGGCGGGCCCCACACCCGCCGCCCTTCTTTTTCGGTTTCCGATTTCACGAGGCTTGGACGTGAGCGTTCCGATCGTCGCGCCCGGAACCCCCCTCTGCCGCCTGGACGAGACGCCCGACATGGGCGCGCACGAGGTGCTGGTGGGCGAGGACAGGGGCCAGGTTTCGGTCATCCTGCTGCGCCAGGGCGAGGCGGTGACCGCGTTCCGCAACCGCTGCCCGCATTTCCAGATTCCGCTGAACGCCCGCCCGGACAGCTTTCTGATCGCTGGCGAGGGCTTGGTGATGTGCGGCTTCCACTCGGCGGTCTTCCGCTTCTCGGACGGGGTTTGCGTCGACGGCCCCTGCAAGGGCGCACGCCTGCAGCCGATCCCGGTTCGGCGGGACGGCGACATGATCCTGGCGGCCTGATCCCCGCGCCCCTCCACCTTGGGTAGCAGACCGCGCGACAAAATCTCGCAGGTCGAGTCCATGGGCTCCTTAACTTTCGTTCGCGACCCTGCCGAACGTGTTCGACCGCGCCGGGAGCCGCCGCCCGTGTCCCTTTCCAAGTCCGCCGCGAAGCCGCGCCCGCTGAGGATCCTGTGCGCCGAGGACAACCCGGTGAACCAGCGGCTGGTGCATGCGGTGCTGTGCAGCACCGGCGCCGACGTGCGCATCGTCGACAACGGGCTGGAGGCGCTGGAGGCGCTGTTCGACGAATCCTTCGACCTGGTGCTGATGGACATCCGCATGCCGGTGATGGACGGACTGGAGGCGACGCGGCGCATCCGGCAGATGGAGCGGACCGAAGGACGAGCCCGTACGCCGATCGTCGCCCTCTCCGCCAACGCCCTGCCCGAGCATGTGGCGGCCTCGGCCGAAGCGGGCATGGACGGCCACGTCGGCAAGCCGTTCCGGTCGGAGGAGCTGTTCCTGGCCATTGCCGAAGTCCTGCAGCGGCGCTGCGCGGCCTGACGCCTCGGTTTTGATCGGCGCGGCCGCCGCGCTGACCAGGATTGCGGCGCCCCGCGCGCCGATCGCCGGCGCCGCCCTCCCCCGCGTTCCGGGCTCTTCGCGCACGTCCTACGACGGCTTGGCCGGGCCCTTCGCGCCTGACCGCCAACGAGGAGATTCCATGCGTCCGATTCCGTTCACCGCCGCGGCTGCGGCCGCCTTCGCCGCAGCCCTCGCCGCCACGGCTCCGGCCAACGCCGCCGAGCTTCCGCGCGTCGGCGTCACGCCGCAGGGCCTGATCGCCCAGGCGGTAGTCGCGCCTCCCGGCTCCACCACCGTCTACGTCAGCGGCATCACGCCCGGCGCGGTGAGCGGCCAGGGCGCCGGCGCCGAGTACGGCGACACCAAGACCCAGACCGTCAGCATCCTGGGACGTATCTCGGACATCCTGAAGTCCCAGAACATGGGGATGGGCGACGTGGCCATGATGCGGGTCTTCCTGGTGGCCGATCCCGCCAAGGGCGCCATGGACTTCGCCGGCATGAACGAGGGCTTCCGCCAGTTCTTCGGCACGGCCGAGCAGCCCAACAAGCCGGCGCGGATCACCATGCAGATCGTGCAGCTGGCCAATCCGAAATTCCTGGTCGAGATCGAGGCCCAGGCGGTGAAGGCGCCGTGAGGTCGAGATCCTCCTCCGCCTCGCAAGAGGCGGAGGAGGATGCGGCAGTCCCTCACCCGTATCCCGGCCGGGCCTTTTGCGGGCGGCGGCCGACCGGCATCTCGAGCGGCGTGACGAGCCCTTCCTGGGCCCTCGGCGCCGGGGGGGCGAAGACGGAGTCGGGCCGCCAGGCGGGGCGCTGGTCCTGGTCGGCGATGCGGCGGGCCAGGTCGGCGAGGTAGGCGTTGAAGTCGTCCGCCGCCTTCAGGTCGACCGGCTGGGCCAGGTCGTCGCTGGGCGCATGGTAGCGGTTGGCCCGCCAGTCGCGCTCGACCTGCTGTTCGGGCGAGCCCGGGGCGAAGCCGAACTTCAGCGACAGCGCCGGCACGCCCGCCCGCACGAAGCTGTACTGGTCGGTGCGGACGAAAGAATTGCGGTCGGGATAGGGGTCCGCGATCAGCGCGTAGCCCTTCTCGGCGGCCACGGCGCGGGCGTCCGCGCCCAGGCTGCTCTCGTCCGCTCCCTGGATCAGCAAGTGTTTCAGCGGCCACAGCGGCAGGAACATGTCGAGATTGAGGTCCGCCACCACCGCCTCCTTGCCGACGCTCGGGCGCTCGGCGAAGGCGCGCGAGCCGAGCAGCCCCTTCTCCTCGGCGGTGAACACGACGAACAGCATCGAGCGCTTGGGCCGGACCTGCGCGGCGCTCATCATCCGCGCCACTTCCAGCACGGTCGCGACGCCCGAGGCGTCGTCCATGGCCCCGTTGTAGACCTTGTCGCCGCCGATGGGCTGGCCGACGCCTAAGTGGTCGAGGTGGGCCGAGACCAGCACGTAGTCGCGGGCGAGCAGCGGGTCGGAGCCCGGCAACACGCCCACGATGTTGGGGGAGCTCACGTTGCGTGTCTGCGTGGACACCCGGGCCCGCAGCGACAGGTTCAGGTCGAAGCGCGGGACGGGCTTGCCGGCCTCGGCCAGCGCCAGCACCTCGGCGAAGTCATGCCCGGAGCGGGCGAACAGCTTCGCCGCCGCTTCGGGGTTCATGGTGGCGGTGAAGCGCGGGCCGCCGGTCTCCTGCAGCTCCGGGTCGGCCAGGTACATGCCCGGCTGGGACGCCAGCACCATCTGGCGCGCCCAGGGGATGTCCATGCCGCTCGGCGTCGGGATGGTGACGAGGCCCACCGCGCCCGCGCGTTCGAGCTGGCGCCAGGTGGCCGAGGAGCGGGCGCTCGACTTCATCGGCGCGGGCAGCTCGGCGGGGCCGCCGTTGATCACCACGGCGATCTTGCCCTTCAGGTCCATGCCGGCGAAGTCGTCGTGCCGCGCCTGGGGCATGAACAGCCCGTAGCCGATGAACACCAGCGGCGCTTCGACTGCCTGCGGCTGGGGAATGCGCGCGCCCAGGAGCATTTCGGCGCCGAGCGCGACCGGCGCCGCTTCGCCGCCGACGACGAGAGCCACGCCGGAGCGGTCGGCCCGGACCTGCTGCTCCTTGAAGCGCACCGGCTGCAGGTAGCCCCTGGCCCCCGCCGGCTGCAGGCCGAAAGCCTTGAACTGATCCGCCACGTAGGCCGCGGCCTTGTCGTAGCCGCGCGAGCCCGTCATCCGCCCTTCGGTGTCGTCGCCGGCGACGGCGGTCACATGGGACCACCAGGCGCTGGAGCGCGTCGCGGCCGACTCCTGCGCCGCGGCCGTACCGGCGGCCAAAAGGGCCAGAAGAGCGATCCCCGCCCGGCGGCTCCAGCGCGCGAAGTTCCGAGATGCCATGGACGGAGGATCGCCCGCCTGCGCAGAGGCTCAATGGGCCGCCCTCGCCCAGCCGCCGGAATCGAAGATGTGAACGGCGTTCAGGCGCCGCGCTCGCTTTGTGGGCGCCGCAGCGCAACAAAAATGGCGTCACGCCAATGCGCCGCAAGTCGGCGGTTCCACCCAACGCCTGGGAAAGCTTGGGAAATCACCCCTTTGCCAAAGACCGATTGCAGAAACTGCAACGCAAGTTGCGGAAATTGCGATTGCCGCCCAAGGCCAGGCCGCTCCCAATCCGATCAATCGAGCGGACGGCCAAGGTCAAGGACACTGACGGCGATGACGCCTCCAAGTCCTTCCCACCAAAGCCGAAGCCGCTCCGAATAAAGCATCGCTGCGACGTCTCTCGTTTTCGCGCCGACGCCGGCCGAAATCGAAGCGCCGGAGCTGGGGATCAAGAACAAAGCGGCGGATCGGGCGCGCCCGCAGCTCCGCTCATCGAGAAGAAAGAGATCAGAGCATGATCACCGACGTCACCGCCGCGGCTGCTCCGCTGTCGCGTCGATTGTTCCTGGAGAAGCTTGCGTCGGTCGGCGGCTCGGCCCTGCTGATGGCCGGGATGAGCGCCCTGGGCTTCGGCATCGAATCCGCCATGGCCGCGCCGCCGAACCTGTCCGGCGGACGGGGCAAGAAGATCGTGATCCTGGGCGGAGGCATGGCCGGGCTGACCGCGGCCTACGAGATGTCGAACGCGGGCTACGACGTCACCCTGCTCGAGGCCCGCAGCTTCGCGGGCGGCCGGTCGCAGACCGCGCGCAAGGGCTTCACCCTGACCGAGCTCGGCGGCGAGAAGCAGACCTGCACCTTCGACGACGTGCTCTACATCAACCACGGCCCGTGGCGGATCCCGTACCACCACCAGTCGCTGCTCCACTACACGCGGAAGTTCGGGGTGCCGCTGGAGATCTTCGTCAACGACAACGACCACTCCTACATCTACTTCGAGCGCGGCTCGGGTCCGCTCGCCGGCAAGGCGATCCGCAAGCAGGAGGTCGCCGCCGATCTGCGCGGCAAGGCGGCGGAGATGCTGGCCAAGTGCGTGCAACAGGGGGCGCTCGACCAGCAGCTCACCGGCGGCGACAAGGAGATGTTCCTCAGCTACTTGCGCCGCGAAGGCTATCTGACGGCGAAGGACTTCCAGTACGTCGGTACGGACGGCCGCGGCTTCGAGGTGAACCCGGGCGCGGGGCTGAATCCGGGCAAGGAGGCCGCCCCCTACGGCATGCTCGACGTGCTGCACTCGGGCGCGTGGCGCACGCTGGGCTCGGTGGCCGGCTTCGAGCAGCAGCGCACCATGTTCCAGCCCGTCGGCGGCATGGACCGCATCCCGGCCGCCCTCGCCCGCAACATCAAGCCGGGGATCATTCGCTACAGCTGCAAGGTCGAAAAGGTCGCCCAGGACGCCGACAAGGTCGAGGTGTTCTACGTGGACGGCCAAGGCCAGCGCCGGTCGGTCACGGCCGACTACTGCTTGGCGGCGATCCCGCTGTCGGTGCTGCGCAACATCGACCTGGCCTGTTCCGACAAGTTCAAGCAGGCGATCACGGGCGTGTCCTACGCTCTCGTCGGCAAGATCGGGCTACAGATGAAGCGGCGGTTCTGGGAAGAGAACCACCACATCTACGGCGGCCACATCTACACCGACAATCCGGAGATCGGCAGCATCACCCTGCCCTCCACCGGCTACCAGAGCCAGAAGGGCGTGCTGCTGGGCTACTACCAGTTCGGCGCCAACGCGGCGAAGGTCAGCGCCATGACGCCGGCCCAGCGCCAGGCGTTCGCCGCCGCCGCCGGCCAGAAGATCATGCCGGAGTACGCCGATAGCGTGGAGAGCTCCTTCTCCGTCGCCTGGCACCGGGTCGAGCACAACCTGGGCGGCTGGGCGCAATGGAGCGACGAGGGCCGCAAGACCGCCTATCCCACTCTGCTGGAGCCGGACGGACGCATCTACCTGGCCGGCGAGCACCTCTCCTATCTCACCGGCTGGCAGGCGGGGGCCGTCGAGTCCGCCTGGCAGCAAATCGCCAAAATCCACCAGCGGGCCCAGGCGGCCTGACGCCATCCAGTTCCCGAGGTCCACCGTGTCCCGACTCCTCCCCTTCGCCGCCTTCGTTCTCGCCCTCGGCCTCGCCGGCGCCGCCGCGGCGGCCGAGGACGGCGCCAAGCTCTTCGCCGACAACTGCTCGGCGTGTCATCAGCCCGCCGGCCAGGGCATCCCCGGCGCCTTCCCGGCCCTGGCCGGCAACGCCTTCGTCCAGGGGCCTCCTTCGGATCCCGCCGCGGTGGTGTTGAACGGCCGCGGCGGCATGCCGTCGTTCCGCAACGACCTGGACGACGACCGAATCGCCGCCATCCTCAGCTACGTCCGCTCCTCCTGGGGCAACAGGGCCGGCCCGATCGCCCCCTCGGACGTCGCGTCGGCGCGCACCTCGGCCCGGTCGGAGGACGCCGCCGCGGCGCTCCAGGCTCACTGAGCCGGGCGCGCCCCGCCTCAATTTTGAGCTTTCCCCCGTTCAGGCGCCCACCAAATGAGGCGAAGACCGTCAATCGCCCCGCGCGGCGGGTATTCGGATGATCCCTGGGGCCGCCTGCGCGATCCAGACACCGACATCGCTCGTCCAGTTCCCGGCATGCTCGCTTCAAAACTGCCGCCCCTGTCCGCGCTCGAAGCCTTCGTCGCCGTCGCGCACCAGCAGTCGCTCAAGGCGGCGGCGCCGGAGCTCAACATCTCGGTCTCCGCGCTCAGCCGCCGCATCCAGACCCTGGAGGCGCACCTGGGGCTGGCGCTGTTCGAGCGCGGCGCCCGCGACTTCCGCCTGACCCGCGAGGGCGCCGCCCTCCTGGAAGGGGTCAGCGCCTCGTTCGACCTGCTCCGCACCTCGATCAACGACCTTCGGCCCGTCCAGCGTCGGCTGACGCTGCGCATCGGTGCTCCGCCGGGCTTCAGCGGCTACTGGCTTGCGCCGCGCCTGGCCCGGTTCAAGGCGCTGCAGCCGGCAGTGGACGTGGCGATCGACACCGCCCGCCCGAGCCTCAGCCGCCTCGGCGCCGGCGTGCACGCCCTGGTGATGGTGGCCGAGGATTCTAGTCTTCAGCCCAGCGACCGATACGTGCACCAGTGGCTCGCGCCCCTGCGCATCCGCGCCGTCTGCTCGCCGGAGTTCCTGGCTGCGGCGGGCGGGACGCTGTCGGCGCGGGACCTGGACGAGCAGGTGCTGCTGGCCGCCCACGACCATCCGCAATGGGTGAACCAATGGCTGCGCGCGGCCGGCGGCGGCCCCGCGCCGCAGCGCGTGGATTATTTCGCGTCCACGCCGGTGCTCTTGGAGGCCGCCGCCAGCGGGCTGGGGGTGGCGCTGGTGTCCGAGTTGATGGCCGAGAACCACCTCGACCAGGGCCGCCTGGTGGACCCATTCGGCGTCTGCGCCGACACGCCCGCCAGCTACTGGATCGTCACCCGCACCGCGGACCTGGCCTCGCCCGGGCTGCAGCGCTTCACGGGCTGGCTGACCGACTCCCTGGCCGAGGCGTTCGGCCGGGCGGTCGCCATGGCCTGATGGGTTTTCGAGGCAAGGTCAGCGCGAGCCGCCGTCTCCGCCTCGCCCGCCGAAGTTCATCCGGCGCCACTGCTCGAAGAAGCTCTTGGTGTCGGGCGCAGGCCGCCAGTCGCCCCCGCGGCGGATGCGATGCTGGATCAGAGCCTTGGCCGCCGCTTCGCGCGCGCTTTCGAGGCGCTTCACGGCCTCGCCCGAGCGCACCGGCGTCTCATCCGCGGCGAGGGCGTTCAGGAGCAGCCCAAGGCAGACCGCAAGATGGGATTCCGTTTCCGTCACGGCGCACCTCCCTCAAGGTAAGCGGGAAGGACCGCCAAGCGGCAGGCGCGGCCCCGCCTAACACTGGCCTGGGACGTGGCCGCAGCGCAATCTAACTTCTTGTGAACCGGGTTCAGCGCCCCGGCTCGCGCTCCCGCACGCCCATCTGGGACAAGAGCGACATCAGCGCCGGGACCTGCTCGCGCAGTTCGTTGCGGTGGGTCGCCGCCAGGCTCTTCAGGATCCGCTGGGCCGCCGGCGTCAGCTGAACCAGCACGCGGCGGCGGTCCGCCTCCCAGGGGCGGCGGGTGATCAGGCCCTGCGCCTCCAGCCGGTCGAGCAGCTCGACCGCGGTCGACAGGCCGATGAACAGCTCTTCGGCCAGGATGGTGGCGGTCACCGGCTGGCCGTCGTCGTGCGCGCGGATGGCCAGGAGCGCCTGGTACTGCTGCGGCTTCAGCCCGGCCCGCTCGGCCGCCTTGCGGCTGAAAGCCATGAACTTGCGCAGCTCGAAGCGGAAACCGGCCAGCGCGCGGTAGTCGGAGTCTTCCATGTCCAGGTCCGCTCCCCCCGCGAGGGCGGGGCGATGGACCTTTCTGAGGATGGCGGACACGGCTTGCGCTCCTGTGCTGCCTGCGGCCGGGACGGCCCTCGGGTCTTCGCACGTTGAATGGGTCCGCCACGGACCGGCGGCAATCCCGATATCGTACGTATAGGGATTCCCCTTACTCCGCTTGGCGGGGAGCGCCTGTCGCCCCGGCCGGCCGCGGGGCGAGCTTGAGCCGCGACAGGCTCACCAGTGCGGCCAGGGCGGCCACGCCCGCGGCGGCGGTCAGCACGGCGGTCACCGCGGACGTCCCCATCGCGTGGAAGAAGACCGCGGTGCTGACCGCCCCCGTGGTCTGGCCCAGCAGCCGGGCCGTGGCCAGCATGCCGCCGGCCGCGCCGCTGCGGTGCAGGGGCGCGGAGCCGACCATCGCGCGGTTGTTGGGCGACTGGAAGAAGCCGAAGCCGGCTCCGCACAGGGCCATGCGCCAGACGATGTCCAACGTCGAGGCATGGGCCGGCATCAGCGCCAGGGCGGCGAGGCCCGTTGCGAAGACCCCCAGCCCGATCCCGCCCAGCGCTCCGGCCGGGAAGCGGTCGGACAACCGGCCGGCCAGGGGCGCGGCCACGCCCACCGCCAGCGGCCATGGGGTCATGAGCAGGCCGGTCTCGACCGCGGTCTTGCCCATGTCCCCCTGGAAGTGGAACGGCAGGGCCACGTAGGCCAGCATCTGGGCCGCGAACGAGACGATCGAGGTGGCGATCGACAGGCCGAAGATCGGGATCCGCAGCAGGTCGAACGGCACCAGGGGCGAGGGCCGGCGCAACTCGCGCACGGCGAGCGCCGCGGCCGCCACCGCGCCGATGGCGAGCTTCGCCAGGCCCGCCGTCACGCTCTCGCGCACCGCGCTCTCGGCCCCGACCACCAGGAAGCCGAAGGCGACGGCGTTCAGCACGGCCGAGGTCACGTCGAAGGACCGGCCCGAACCGACCGCATGCGGCAGCGCCCGGCTCGCCACCGCCAGCGCTAGGAGTCCGATCGGCACGTTGACGGCGAACAGCCATTCCCACGAGGCGACCCCCAGGATGGCGGAAGCCACCGTCGGGCCGATGGCGGCGGAAATGGAGATTACGACCGCGTTCAGCCCGATGCCCCGCCCGAGCAGGCGCTGGGGATAGGTGAAGCGGACGAGCGCGCTGTTGATGCTCATGATCCCGGCCGCGCCGAGGCCTTGCAGCACGCGCGAGGCGGTCAGGCTGGGAAGGCTGTGCGACAAGGCGCAACCCAGGGAGCCCAGGGTGAAGACGGCAAGGCCCGCCATGTAGACCCGCCGGTACCCGAGCCGGTCGCCGAGCGCCGCCAGCGGCAGCAGCGCCACCGTGATCGCGAGCTGATAGGCGTTGATGATCCAGATCGAGGAAGCCGGACTCGCCTGCAGCTCCCGCGCGATGGTCGGCAGCGCCACGTTGGCGATGGCGCCGTCCAGGACCGACATCGACATGGCGAGCCATATCGCCAGGATCGACCAATAGCGGCGCGGCGTCGGCAGGCCATCCGCTTGGGCGAGGGGCGCGGCGGGACGCGGCGGGACGGGGGGCTGGATCGTCATCGGCGCCTGAACCTGCGGACCTCTGCCGGCCATGCGCGCGTTCTCCTACTCAGGGCAGGGGCGTCCGCAAAGGAGAAAGCCATGCCAGCCAAATCCAAATCGCAGCAGAAGGCCGCCGGCGCGGCCCTGGCCGCGAAGCGCGGCGACGAGAAGGTCAGCGAGCTGAAGGGCCCGGCCAAGTCCATGTACAAATCGATGAGCGAAGACGAGCTCCACAAGATGGCCTCGTCCAAGCGGAAGGGTAAGCCCGAACACGCCGGCCGCTGAGGATCGCTTTCGATCCCTCCCCTCTGCCCCCCTCCGCCAAGAGGGGGGCAGAGAGCGCCTCCTGGACAGCCGCCCCATCTTGTTGTTGCGAGTCATTCTCAATTATGCTTCCCTTCGATCATCCACGGAGGGAGCGATGCTCGCCGCAAGACAGACCGCCGGCCTCCGGGTCGAGGACCTGAGCCCTGGGGAAACCGCCCTGCTCTGCGCCGCCCGGGCGATCGCCTTGGGCCACGCCGATTGCGCCCTGATGCAGGGCCTGCTCGCGCACGGGGCGCAGGACCCGGACGGCGCCCTTTGCCACCTGCTCGCGTTCGTGCGGCTGATCGGCTGGCGCGGAACGCGGCCTATCGAGTTGCGCCTGCCGGGCAGCGCATCGGTCTCCGACGACGAGGTGCTGATGCTCGGGGCGCTGGCCGCGGCCGAAGAGGCGGCCGGCCCCGGCGGGTCGGCGCAACTCGACCAGACCGTCGCAGCGCTGATGGGCGGACGCCGCGATCCCAGCGTGGCCGCCGCGGCCATCGGCCTCGCGGCCGCCCTGGGCCGCCCGGCGCGGCGCGGCCCGGCGGCGGCCGGCGCGGGTTACGCCTGCCGATAGGCGCGAACCGCCGAGTCGCGGGCGTCCACAGACCGGCGGATTTCGCCAAGGTTTCATCCGCGACATTCCGGCGCCACTCGTTGCCATTACAACGCTGCAACCTTTGCGGGTATGCGGCGGGGGGCGATGATAGTTTCCGATCGGGCGCGGTTCGTCTTCATCCACAATCCGAAGGCCGCCGGCACGGCCGTCCGCCGGACCCTAGCCCCGCTCGACGACGCCTCGCCTGCGTTCTGGAAGTTCGGATTCAACTTTCGGCTGGGCCGCCGCATCGACAAGGCGCACCTGCCCCTCGACGACCTCGCGCGCGCCTTCCCGGCCGCGTTCGCCAAGCTGGGCGCCTATCGCAGCTTCACCTTCGTCCGCAATCCCTACCAGCGCACCCGCTCCGCCTTCGCCGAGTGGTGCGTGCGCACCGGACGCAAGCGCAAGCTGGCCGACCCCGACTGGGCGCGTTCCGCCTTCCGCGACTATGTCGCCGCGCTCGACCCGACGGCGGTCCGGTCGAGCCCGACCTGGATCCACGCCTGCCCCCAGCACCTGTTCGTCTTCCACCGAGGGGTGCAGGCCTGCGGCCGGGTGGGCCGGACCGAGAGCTTCGAGGCCGACTATCGGAGCATCGCCGATTGGATCGGCGTCGAGCCGGCCCCTCCGGCGCCGCTGAACGAGTCCGCCCGCCGCGGCGGGGGCGGGCGCGACTGGTACGATGCGGCCTCGGCCCGCCGCGTGTCGGAATTCTACGCCGCCGACTTCGAGCTGTTCGGCTACGACAGGGCCGGCCCGTGAAGGAGGTGCGACACAAGCCGCGCGTGTCCCTGGTGATCTCCACCTACGAGTGGCCCGAGGCCCTGGACCGGGTGCTGGATTCGGCCTCGCGCCAGACCTGGCCGGATCTGGAGATCCTCGTGGCGGACGACGGTTCGGGTCCTGCGACCGCGGCGGTGGTCGACGCCTGGCGCGCCCGCAGCCGGCATCCCGTCCGCCATGTCTGGCAGGAGGACCGCGGCTTCCGGCTCTCGGCGTCGCGCAACCGTGCCGTGGAGCGCGCGAGCGGCGACTACCTGCTGTTCGTCGACGGCGACTGCCTGATGCGCCCGCGCTTCGTGGAGGCGCACATGCGCTATGCGGAACGGGGCTGGTTCACCACGGGCAAGCGCTGCTACCTGCGGCGAGGCGGGTCGCGGCGGGTGCTCGACTTCAGGCTGCGGCCGGACGCCTGGCCCTGGCCGGTCCTGTTCCTGCTGCTGCTCTTCGGCGGCGGTACGCGGGCGGCGCAGGTGGCCCCGCTGCCTCGCTCGGACGCCGACCGGCGGAGCCGGGCGCTCGACTGGGACCAGGCGCAGGGCTGCAACCTGGGCCTCTGGCGCGACGACTACCGGCGCATCGGCGGCTTCGACGAGCGTTTCGAGAGCTGGGGCGGCGAGGACACGGACCTGGTGCGCCGCCTGTTCCGGGCCGGAGTCCGGCGCCTGGTCCTGGAGCACAACGAGCCCGTGCTGCACCTTTGGCACCCGCGGCGATCGGCGCAATCGCCGCCGACTCGCGAAAAAATGTTCGCAGAAACGGAAAAGGCGGCCTAGTTCGCCCCGGTCCGTACTGTATCCCCGGACGGGGACGCCCTATAATCATGGCCGAAAGGTCGTTGGTCGGCGTCGGCCTGCACGGTCGAGCCGGCCCGCCTGGGCGCGTTCCCGCCTGCAGCCGTCCGATACGGCTCCGGACCGGACGACCGCCCGCGGAGAACGGACGACCAAGGCCATCATGCGAGGAAAATGAAGATGCAGTCCAATCCGTACATCAAGCGCCACCACCACATTACGCTGAACGTGGGCGGGGCCCAGGAGGACTACGACTTCCACACCAAGGTGCTGGGCCTGAAGAGCGTGAAGAAGACCGCGCTC
>Ga0164243_10004928_pt1 | contig 20610 bp, 18 predicted proteins | sample OricompcompostOP_FD_108781 | JGI IMG/M metagenome (GOLD analysis project Ga0164243, IMG submission 108781) | Organic Plus compost microbial communities from Emeryville, California, USA - Original compost - Organic plus compost (OP) | ecosystem: Engineered > Solid waste > Mixed feedstock >...
GGGGTCCGCAGGCCGGGCACCCCGGCCAGCGCCTGGTCGTAGTACGCCGCGTTCTCGCGCCGCCGGGCGCTCCAGCCGGCGAGATGCGGCAGCTTGGCGCGCAATACCGCCGCCTGCAGCGCATCGAGACGGAAGTTGCCGCCCACTTCGATGCTGAAGTACTTCGGCTGCTGCCCTTGATTGCGGAGAAGGCGCAGCCGTGACGCGAGGCTTGGGTCGTTCGTCACGACCATCCCGCCGTCGCCGAAGCCGCCGAGGTTCTTCGATGGGAAGAAGCTGAACGTCGCAGCCACGCCGGCGGCGCCCGGTCCCTTCCCGGCGAGCTGCGCGCCGAGAGCCTGCGCGGCGTCCTCGACGATCGGAATACCACGCGCACGCGCGACGGCTGCCAGCGAGTCGACGTCCGCCATCTGCCCGAACAGGTGAACGGGCATGATCGCCTTCGTTCGGGGGGTGATCGCGGCCTCGATGCGCCGCACGTCGAGGTTGTAGCTCGCGGGGTCGATGTCGACGAACACCGCACGCGCGCCGAGGCGGGCGATGCACGAGCACGTCGCGATGAACGTGTTCGGGGTGGTGATGACCTCATCGCCTTGCCCGACGCCGAGCGCCATGAGCGCGAGGAGGATCGCGTCGGTCCCGGAGGAGACACCGACCGCATGGGCCACGCCGGAGTAGGCGGAGATCTCGCGTTCGAGGCCCTCGACCTCTGGACCGAGGATGAACTGCTGGGACTCGACTACGCGCGCGAGCGCCTGGTCCACGTCCGCACGGATCGTCGCGTACTGCGCCTTCAGATCGAGAAGCGGGACTCGCATCGTCACAGCGCCTCGTCCTCGGATCGGTCCAGGCAACGGAGGACTCCTACCTCGACCTCTCGATAGCGCCAGCCCGACTCGGGGCAGCGCATGATGCCATCCGCGTCGGGCTTTCCGAGCTTGTGTCCATGACGGCTCATCCACCCCTTGCGCCGTGCCGGCACACCCGCCATGAGCGCATAGTCGGGCACGTCACCCTTCGTTACGACAGCGCCCGCAGCGATGAAGGCATATCGGCCGATCGTCGAGCCGCACACGATCGTGGCATTCGCGCCGATCGTCGCGCCCCGACGAACTCGGGTCGGCTGATATTGGCCCCGACGCACGATCTGCGACCGAGGGTTGATGACGTTGGTGAAGACGCACGACGGCCCGCAAAAGACGTCGTCCTCGAGCTCGACGCCCTCGTACAGCGACACGTTGTTCTGGATCTTCACGTTGTCACCGATCTGCACGCCTGCGGCTACGAGCACGTTCTGCCCGAGCACGCAGCCGCGGCCGATCTTGGCGCCCGGCATGACGTGGCAAAAGTGCCAGATCTTGGTGCCCCCGCCGATCGTGACCGGCTCGTCGACGAACGCGCTCGAATGGACGAAGTAGGGCGTGGTCATGGATTCTTCGACAGGAAGGGGTGGGCTTCGGTCGTCGCCGCGGTCACAGGCGTCTTCCGGAGCTCGTAGACGAGCTGAATCGACGGACGTGCCTCGGCGATCCCGAACCCACGACCGGCGAGCGTCCACTCGTAGATGCGCGTGTGGAGGTCCGTGAAGCCATCGGAGAACTCGATCTCCGTCCCGTCGACGGTGATCGAACGGTACGTCGTCTTCTTTCCTGGCGATGCTGGGTAAGGAAGATCCCTCGCGTCGACGGACAGGAACCACCGAACGCGAGCGCGCTCGAGCTCGATGAAGCCCGCCATCCGATGTGGGTCGCTCAGGTGCACGCGTGCTCCCGTGACCGATCCGAACATCCAGATGAGCATGTCGAAGAAGTGAATGCCGATGTTCGTCGGCACCCCGCCCGACTTCTCGAGCTGTCCTTTCCACGAGATGTCGTACCAGTTGCCTCGGGCCGTGACGTACGTGAGGACGACGTCATGCTTCGCTCGTGGAGACGACGATAGCTGCTCGCGCAGCGCTACGAGCTTGTCGTGAGCGCGCAGCTGGAGGACGGTCCAGATTCGGCGTCCTGTCTCTTGCTCCAGCTCCGCGAGAGCGTCCAGGTTCCACGGGTTGATGACGAGCGGCTTCTCGCAGATCACGTCTGCCTTGACCCGCAATCCAAGCCTGCAATGCGCGTCGTGCAGGTAGTTCGGAGAGCACACGGAGAGGTAGTGCACGTGACCCTCTTCCGGGCCACGCCGAAGGCGTTCGAGGTATCGGTCGAACCGCTCGATCTCCGTGAAGAACCGTACGTCGAACGTGTACTGGTCGAGGATGCCGACCGAGTCCTTCGGGTCGACAGCCGCAACCAGGCGGTTCCCCGTCTCACGGATGGCCTTGAGGTGACGCGGAGCAATGAACCCACCGACGCCGGCGACTGCAAAGTTCTTCATGCGTCCGTACTCCCTTGATGATGCACGCTTTCACCCCGACGCGAGCGAGCGGTAGATGTCGACGAAGTAGTTGGCCATGCTGGCCACGGAGAACCTCTCGTCGAGGAACCTGCGCATCGCCCGCACGCGCCCGCTGAACTCGGCCTCATCCATCGAGAGTACCTTCAGGCACGCTCGACCGATGTCGTCTGCCGTGAACTCCCGCGGCACGTAACAGGCGAGCTCTTCAGGCGCGATTCGACGGCTGGTCCCGACGTCGGTCACGACGGGAACGTTCCCGCATGCCATCGCTTCGAGCAGGCTCTTCGACGGATAGTTGTTCGATTTCTGTAGAGAGAAGAAGACCTTCGATTTGTCGAGGACGCGCATCGGGTCCGGCTCGTAGTAGGCCATGACGTCGATCGTCTTCGAGAGCTCTTCACAACGACGAAGAACACCGTCGTCGCCGTTACCGAGGATGCGATAGGCGGGGCTCGTGATGCCGTTGTCTCGGAGGAAGCGATCCACGGCGGGGAGCGCCTCGACCAGGCGATCGACCTGCTTCTCGTCCTGGAAGCGGCCAAGAAACGTCATCGTGCTCGTCTTCTCTGCGAACGGCGCCGGACGATAGAGCTCCGTGTCGACGAAGCTGTTCGGCGTGTGCGAGATCGCGTCGCGCTTGAAGCGGAAGAGCGTGTCGCGGAAGCGGCCGAAGAGCACGGGATCGAGCATGTCGACCCGGCGTGCGAGCGCAGTGCCGAGGAAGAGCTGCGCGCGCCCGCTCGTCGAGAAGTGCTCGAGGAACGAATCCGGGATCGTGTACAGCGAGCGTCGGACGTACGGCAGCTCCATGGGCCCCGGCGGCATCATCACGAAATGGAAGACGGACCGCGGGTCCGCACGCCAGAGGCGGAACAACACCGGCGCGAGCGCGACCCTCATCTTCGGATGATCCGTCGCGAACACGACCCGATCGGCGAAGTGCTTCGCGCCCGCGAGCTCGGTTGTCTTCCCCGCCATCTCGAACGCCTCCTTCGAGGTGACGAGGTGGACCTGCGACAGCCCGCGCTTCTGGAGGTGGATCCACATCCCGATGAAGCGCTTTTCGGCTCCGCTGATCCCCCGCGAGGGGATCACGAGGTACACCGGGTGCCGCAGCGGAGGGCCGAGGTCCGCCGCGCTCTGGCCGGTGTTCGGCGCCGCTTCTTCGGTCGACACGCCCATGCTCATCTCGCGCGCTCGGCACGCGCCGTGCGGTCCTGGGAGCGCCGATTCGAACGAAGGAGCATTCCGAGCCGAGTCATCGAGACCTCCCCGATACGGAGCGCAGCGCACGCACCCCCGAGCGAACGCCCCGATTCACGGCGAGGAGAAGTCGAACGAGCTTCTCGTCGGAGAAGAAGTCGTAGTGCGAGCGCCGCGGCGACGCCATGATCTCGTCCCACTCGCGCTCGGAGATACCGAGCTTCTTCAGCACGAACACACGATCCTGCTCCGCCAGGTCCGGGTCCATCGGCGGTTTCGCGAGCTCGGCGAAGGCTGCCTCACGCGTCATCTGGCCCGACGCGACGAGACGGGACAGATGAAACCAGCGCTTGTCGATACCGAACTTCCGCGGGAGAAAATATCCTTGGTAAAAGCGCGTGAAGATCGATTCGTAGTGCTTGCCACCATACGCGCGCCAGCCCACCTCGCGCTCCAGCTCCGTGACGGCCGCCGCCTTGTGGAACGACGTGTAAAAGAGAGGCCGGAACCACTCGATCCCGAGCACGGCGCCATGGAACAGGTACTCGGGTGTGCCGAGCTTCGGAAAGGAGGGGATCCTCCGCGCTCCGTACCGCCGATGGATCGCGAGGATGTTGAACAGGTCCGTCTTTCGGTGATTCCAGCCCTCCGGCAGCGTCGCTTCCGTCGTGAAGTTGTCGCCGGTGAGGACCGTCCGGATGCGGAACTTCCTGGCCGCAGCGTAGAGCGTCGCGATGATCGCGTGATCGGTGAGGAGCTCGATGTCGACGACGGACGCGCGGAACATCGACCGCTGCAGGTCGCGAAACTCCTTCCAGTCGATGACGTGCGTGTAGAGGTCGATGCCGAGACCGCGGATCAGCCGCTCGATGTTGAGGACAGCAAGCTCGGAGTTCCAGCTGTTGTCGAGATGTACCGCGAGCGGCCGCAGGCCGAGCCGCTTGACCGCATAGTAGAGCGCGTACGAGCTGTCCACGCCGCCGCTGACGCCCAGGACACAGTCGTACCGCCGGCCCTTTGCCCGCGCCTTCACACGCTCGACGGCTCGCGCAAGCCGCGCTTCGCGGTTCTCGGGCGAGTATTCGGGATCCGACACGAGCGCGTCGTACTGGCGGCAGTAGTGGCACGTGCCCGCGGAGTCGAGCGAGAGGTTCGGGTCGATGTAATCGTTCATCACGCAGCGAGCACACGACTTGGTCGCGGCGCTCGCGACGCGCACGGCGCTCACCGTCGTTTCGAAATCAACATGTGATGTCGCGCTCGTGACTGACATGGACGACCATCTCGACAGGGGCGGACTCTACCAACCACGGTGGAACGTCACAACGTCGCCGAACCACAGGTAGAGGAAACTCGACCGGCGCGCCGCGGGAGGGCCAACGACGCTCCGGCTGCTCCAGGAGAGGCCATAGCTACGCTTGGAGGGTTCGAAGCTCGGCAGCATCGAGATAGGTGACGAGTACGGCCTTGTGCGGCCCGTAATAGACGAAGCGTGCCCCCGCACCGAGGCCGGAGAGTCGGCACGTCCGGAGCGCCGCCGCCATGTCTTGCACGCTGCCCGCACCGCCGCACGCCACGACGGGAACAGCGAGCTGGCCATCGAACGCGCGAAGAAGCTCGAGATCGTAGCCGGCCATCGTCCCGTCGCGATCCACGCTGTTGAGCAGCACCTCACCAGCCCCGAGCTTCACGAGGCGCTTCGCCCACGCAACGGGATCGCGCTCAGGAACGCGGCGGCCGGCGTGGGAGAAGACCCGGTGCGTTCCGAGGAGGGGGCGCTTCACGTCGATCGACGCGACGACGCATTGTGCACCGAACGTGTCCGACAGACGCTTGACCAGCATCGGGTCCTCGAGCGCCGCCGTGTTGACGGCGATCTTCTCGATTCCGAGCTTCAGCAGTCGCCGCGCGTCTTCGACGGAGCGGACACCGCCGCCGTAGCAAACCGGCATGAACGCCTCCGACGCAATCTGTTCGAGCAGATCGAAATCGGGAGGCGTACGCTCCTTGCTCGCGACGATGTCGAGAAGAATGAGCTCGTCGACCTCTTTCTCGTTGAAGATGCGGACGACGTTTATCGGATCGCCCACGTAGCTCGGGCGCTCGAACCGCGTCGTCTTGACCAGGCCTGCTTCGCGCAGGAGGAGACAAGGAATGACGCGCGTCCTCAGCATCGCGCAAGCCCCGCCGCCTCGACGAAGTTCTGGAGCACCCGCATCCCGAACTTGTGGCTCTTCTCCGGGTGGAACTGCGTGCCGTAGATGTTTCCGTGATGGATCGCCGCGGTGACCTCCACACCGTAGCGGCAGGTCGCGGCGACGTCCGCCGGGTCATCACAGACCACGTGATACGAATGCACGTAGTAGAAGCGCGGAGTGCCCGGGACGTCGTGGAAGAGCGCGTGGTCCGTCGTGCGGGTGTCGTTCCAGCCCATGTGAGGTACGGGAAGCGAGCTGCCGGCCAGGTCGAGCTTCTTCGTCACCGCGCGAATCCAGCCGAGCCCCTCGCAGCCCCCCTCCTCACTCGAGCGGGTGAGGAGCTGCATCCCAAGGCAGATGCCGAGGATCGGGCAACCCTGGTCGAGCACACGCTCGCGGAGAGGTTCGATCAGGTCGCGAGCGCCGAGATTCCGCATGCCGAGATCGAACGCCCCGACCCCGGGAAGGATGAGCGCGCTCGCGTTCTCGACGTCAGCGGGAGACGACGAGACGCGTGAGGTCACCCCGATCCGGCGCAACATGTTGGCGACGGAGCCGAGGTTCCCCAAACCGTAGTCGACGATGACGAGCATGAGCGGCATCCCGCGTGCGGGCGCACCGGAACGTCAGGTGCGCGGATATAGACCAGCATTCAGAGCGGATCCAGGCAGGGCATCCCGGTCGCCAACGCCGTCCCTCAGGACGCTCGAGGGACAGGGAGCGGCAATCCGCGGGCGGCGAGCCGAGCGCGATACGCCTCGAGCCATGCGTTCCAGACCGTGTGCCGCTCCCAGTTCGACTCGACGCGCTCGCGGGCGGCACGCCCATGCGCTCGTGCAAGCTCTGGCGAGCGGAGGTACGTGACGAGGGCTGCCGCCAACGCGCCGACGTCGCCTGGCTTCACGAGGGCGCCGGTCTTGCCGTCGTCGATGACGTCGACGACCCCGGTTGAGCGGAATCCCACGACCGGGACCTCCGCGCTGCCGGCCTCGGCAGGCACGTTCGGGAAGCCCTCGCGATACGACGGCAGCGCCAGTACGTCCATCCGCGCGTACCACGGCGCGAGGTCCGAGATCCGGCCGGTCGCGATCACGTCGGGCGACGACCGCACGCGTGCGACGAGGTGGTCCTCCGCGACCTCGTCGCCAAGGTCGCCGCCGAGCAGCAGCAGCTTAACGTTCGGCACCTCGCGGCGCACGATGTCGAACGCGTCGAGGAGCTCGGTGATCCCCTTGTCCCAGGCAAGCCTGCCCACGAACGCGACCACCTTGTCTCCCGGGCGGACCCCGAGGTCTCGAACGAGGGCCTCGCCTTTCTCGATGAGCTCCGGAGTGCGGCGATAGCGCTCGGTATCGTAGCCGTTCGACGATCCTGCGCCGACGACCGACGCCTTCGCGGCGGGGATATGGCCCCCCTCGACCGAGACGCGCAGCAGGCTCGGGCTCACGCAGATGACGTCGTGTGCGCAAGCCGATGCAATGCGCTCCGTGACCGCCAGGATCGGCCGCATCACGCCTTTGGCCGTCTCGAGACGGAGCCCGCGGAGAAGGTAGATCCGGATCGGCACGCCGACGGCGCGCGCCGCGAGCATCCCGAGGAGGCCTGCTTTCGTCGTCCCCGCATTGACGATGTCCGGACGGATCCGGCGCAGCACACGGACGAGCCGCGCGAGCGAGATCGGGTCTTGGCGCGGATCGGTCTGGCGCGCCATGGGCACGCCGACGACGTCGACGCGCTCGCGCTCGCGAACGCGCTCGAGCTCGGGCCCGGGCGCACCAATGACCGTCACGTCGAACCCATGCTCGCGCATGAACGTGAGCTGCCCTCGGAGCAACACGTCTGCCGTCACCGGATGGGTGACCGCGTAGACGAGACGGGGGCGCCGCATTCGGCGGGCTCTTAGCAAACCCCTGGCACGAGCAGCAAGGAATCACGGGCGCTGACGACCGCCCGACGATGCGCTAGAGGAGGATCCGAATGGCAGCCCGGCCGAGCTCACGAGCGGTAGCGACTGCTGTCCCGTCGTCGATGCGCGGCACGATCACCGTCTCCGTCGACATCGAGGACTGGCACCAGCTCGTCACCCGCCGAATGTCGGGGCAGCTCCCCGCGTGCTCGCCGCACATCGATGCGCAGACCGCGCGTGTGCTCGATGTCCTCGACGAGCGCGGCGTGCGCGGCACGTTCTTCATCCTCGGGATGGTTGCGCGCGAGAAGCCGCATCTCGTCAAGCACATCGCCGCGCGCGGACACGAGGTCGCGAGCCACGGGATACGGCACGTCCCCCTCCATCGGCTCGAGCGCGAAGCCGTGCGCGCCGATCTCCGCGACTCGCGAGCGCTGCTCTCGGACCTCATCGGCAAGGACGTCGCGGGCTTCCGCGCCCCGGAGTTCTCGATCCTGGAAGAGAACGCCTGGGCGCTCGAGGAGGTCGCCGCCGCCGGCTACCGCTACGACTCGAGCATCTACCCCATCGCGCATCGGCGCTACGGCATCCGCAGTTTCCCGCGCGGACCGGCGCGGCTGACCTTTGGCGACCGGCACCTCTGGGAGCTGCCGCTCGGCACGTTGCAGACGGACCTCGCGAACCTCCCCATCGGCGGCGGCGGATACTTCCGCCTGCTCCCGGGTGCGCTCCTGGAGCGCGCGATCCGGTCACTGACCGCACGCGGGGAGAACGTGATGCTCTATTTCCACCCCTACGAGTTCGCGGATACGCACCTCGCGCTCGAGCGCGATGCATTGCCGGCCGGCGCCGGTGCCCGCGCGCGAGCGCACGTCTGGCTGGCGCTGCAAGCGATGGGACGCTCGCGCCTGCCGGCTCGCGCGAAGCGCGCGATCGGAGTCGCACGCGCCGTGCGCGCGATCGACATGGTCGACGCGCTCGATGAGCGCACTGCTTGGTCCCCTGCCCACCACGGTGGGTCCTCGGCTTCAACGTCCAGGAGAATTCACGATGTTCGGAACTGACAGCGTCCAGCGCTACTGGGACAACAACGCCTCGAGCTTCGACGCGCTCTATGCCTCCGACAGCCGCCTCGGCCGAGCCTTCAATGCGGTCTTCCGGCGCGCGCTGTTCGAGCGGATTCGGATGGCAGCGGACGAGATCCGGAAGGTGCCCGACGCGACGGTGCTCGACGTGGGCTGCGGCTCGGGCCGGACGACGATCCCCCTCGCGCAGGCCGGCGCGAAGCACGTCACGGGGATCGACTTCGCTCCGCACATGATCGAGCTCGCGCGCACTGCGGCCACGAGGGCTGGCGTCGACGCGCGCTGCTCGTTCGTCATCGGCGACTTCACGACCGAGGACGCCGGTGGACCGTTCGACTTCGTCACCGCTCTCGGGGTCTTCGACTACGTGGACGAGCCGGTCTCGTTCCTTCGCCGCATGCTCGAGCTCTCGAAGCGTCGCGCGATGTTCTCCATCCCCAAACCCAGCCTCGTCCGCGCGAACCTGCGGAAGTTTCGGTACGGGAAACATGGCGTGAACGTGCATTTCTACACGAGCGCGCAGATCCGATCGTTCTGCGACGGCGCCGGCGCCCGCAACACCTCCATCACGCCGATCCCGAGCGGCTATTTCGTGACCTGCGAGCCCGGCTAGGCTCGAGCCCGCGTGGCCGTCCCGCGACGCGCGATGCGGAGCTTCTCCTCGCGCGTCAGCGGACCGGCCGTCTTCGCCGCGAGGGCGACCTTCCGTGAACGGGCGCGCTGCGAGAGGCGGGCGCGCAGGATCGCGACACCGCCCATGTAGAACGGCATCATCGGTACGCGGTACCGAGAGAGCGTCCCGAGGTTGGTCGTCGAAACGCCGACGGCGGCACCGAACGAGACGACGAACAGCGCCGCGAACATCAGCGGCGCGCGCCCTCGGATCTCAGCGACGATCCGCCTGACGCGGTGGCGTCTGACGAGCGCGATCAGGCTACCGATGATCAACGTCATCTCGAGGGCCGCCACGGCGGACATGGCGTTTCGGATGTCGAAGAGGGCCGGTCGGAACAGGGCATTGACGAGCCCGAGAGGGAGGTACCGGAGCTGGCCACCAAGCGTCTGGACGTCGCCATCCCCGATGTCGACCGAAGAACCGGCAGCCTCGGAGATCAACGTTGCGCTCCGTTGTTGAGTCGCGATCGCTTCGCCGAGGTTGTCGAGGCCGAACTGAGGAAACAGGCGCGATACGCCGATCAGCCCCACGACGGCGACCACGATGGCGGCGAGCTTCTGGACGAAGCTCAACTTCCGCCGCGAGCGGAGCGCGAAGAGGTAACCGCCGGTCGCGATGACGAGCGGGAAGAGCACGTACGGCTTCGTCATCGCCGCCCCTACCGCGCCGACCACGCCCGCAGGGATGGCGAGCAGTCGCCGTCGGGCGAGCACGTCATGCACCGCGCCGACCAGAAGGCCCAGGAAGCCCATCAAGAACGCTTCCTTCACGATGCCGGACGTCCAGAACGTCGCCGATGGCACGAACAGCAGTGCGCTCAGCACGGGGATCCGCTCGACGTCGTCCAGGCTTCCCCGGATCGAACGATACATGCTCATCATCCCCGCGTAGGCGAACATGGAGACCATGACACAGCAGCCGAGGGCCGTGTCCCCGAGGACGAAGATCAAGATCCCGGCATATGCGGACATCGTCCCCGACGCCGTTCCTTCGAGGAGGACGGGAAACGGCAGATCGGGCTCGATGTGCAGCGCGAGCTTGAGGACCTCCGGAGCGTAACGTACGAAGTCGATGTCGAGCACGCGCGCGATCTGCACCCCGTAGAACCGGTAGATGGTCATGTCTCCCGGCGAGACCTCGTGGTAGAGGACGAGCGCGACGCTGGCTCCGATGTGAGCGGCGAAGCCGGCGAGCATGAGCTTGCGCTCGAGCCCCGTCATGTGCCGGAGCGACAGCGCGAGCACGATCGCGCCGAAGAGCAGACACACGACGAAAGCCACGGCGATCATCGAGGCCTCCTCATTGCATCGCGGTGAGCACGAGGCAAGCCAAGGCTTCGTTGCGCCTCCAAGCTGTGGAGTTCAACGCGAGGCTGCGCGCTCACCCCGTGCACTGCCGGACACTCCACGTGGTATACGCCCTCGGAAATGTGCGGCATCGCCGGTCTCGTCGCTTTCGACGCCCCGCTCGACAGAGCTCACGCCACCGTCACCAGGATGGCATCTCGGATCGAGCATCGCGGTCCCGACGGCGGTGGGGTCGTGGCGCACCCCGACTCGACGCTCGGGATGAAGCGGCTTGCAATCGTCGACGTCGAGCACGGGCGCCAACCCTTGGCGAACGACGACGAATCGATCTTCATCGTCTACAACGGCGAGGTCTACAACGCCCCGTCGATCCGGGCACGTCTCGAGCGTGAAGGCGTTCGCTTCAAGACGCGGAGCGACACCGAGGTCGTCCTCCGGCTGTACGAGAAGGATCCCGATCGCGTCGAGGAGGAGCTCGTCGGGATGTGGGCCTTCGCGATCCACGATCGGCGGCGCCGGCGCGTGGTCCTCAGCCGAGATCGTTTCGGCATCAAGCCCCTCTTCGTCGCCGACGCCGGGACGGCGCTCGCCTTTGCATCGGAGCTCCGATGCTTCGAGCGCGATCTCCATCCGTTCGAGAAGTGCTTCGAACTCGATCACGCCGCCGCGCATGCGATGGTCTCTTGGAGCTACGTCCCGGAGACGGCGACCATCTACCGCGGCATCCGACGACTCACTCCCGGCACGCGTCTCGAGATAGACGTCGCGTCCGGAAAGCGCTCCACGCGCACGTACTGGCGCCTCGAGCCCGATCCGGATGCAGCGCGGGTGACCTCGCTCGACGAGGCGTGCGAAGCGACGGAGATGCGCCTCCGCCGCGCCGTCCGCGAACACCTCGAGAGCGATGTCCCGATCGCGACGTTCCTCAGCGGTGGCATCGACTCGTCCCTCGTCACCGCACTCGCAGTCGAGGAGTCCTCCCGTCCCGTGAAGTCGTTCTCGATCGGCTTCCACGAGAAGCGCTTCGACGAGTCGCCGTTCGCGCGCGACACGGCAGCACGCATCGGCATCGAGCACCACGTCGAGATGTTCGACGAGGAGCACGCCCGCAGGAAGCTCGCGGACGTCCTCCTCGCCTACGACGAGCCGTTCGGCGACTCGTCCAGCCTCGCGACGTACCTCGTCTCGCAGCTCGTCGCGCGCGAGTTCAAGGTCGTCCTCGGTGGAGACGGCGGCGACGAAGTCTTCGCGGGATACAAGAAGTACCTCGTGGTGAAGCTCCGGAAGCCCTTCGCCGGCGTCCCGCGCCTTCGCGACGGAATCGGGAGGACGCTCGGCAAGATCCCGACGCGAACGGACCGTACGCGGGGCTGGACCGAGCTCCTCCGCACCGTACGCCGTCTCTCCCGAGGGCTCTCGGGCGCCGACCAGGAGGTCTACGCGCAGCTCACTCAGGTCGCGCCGCTTGCGCGCACCGAGGCGCTGATGCGTTCGCCCGCCCCCGCCGGACACTTCCTCGAGGCGGCCCGGCAGCGCTTCATGGAGAGCCAGGGTACCGAGCTCCAGCGGACACTGGCGTGCGACCTCGCGAACACGCTCTGCAACGACATGCTCGTCAAGGTCGACCGCGCGAGCATGGCGAATCGTCTGGAGGCGCGCGTACCGTTCCTCGACCATCGTCTGGTCGAGTACGGTGTCGGCCTCCCGGAGCGGTACACGCTCGGAATGAACGGGAAGCGAGTCCTCAGGACGCTGCACGAGCGTCGCTTTGGTCCGGAGCTCGCGAACCGGAAGAAGGTGGGCTTCGGCGTCCCGCTCGAGAAATGGCTGCGGGGGCCATTCGACGCTGCGTGCGAGCGTCTGTTCGAGAAGAAGAGGCTCGACAACTTCGGCGTCCTCTCGTCCGACGCGCTCTCGAATGGCCGGTTCCGTGAGTGGGTCCGAACGGATCCGATCATCGTGTGGCACGTCTTCGCCCTCGCGGCATGGTGCGAGGCCACCCTCGGCGACGGCCCAGACACGATCCGCGAGCTGCTTTCGACATGAGAGAAGGCGTTCGAACGCGGCTCCGCGACGACCGGGGCAAAATCCAGCCGGCCGAAGCTGGACGCGACGCCGCCCTGTACGTTCCGCGGCATTGGAATCCGAGCGCGACAGCGGACTCTGGCTGAACCTCGAATGGTCGCGGGGCGCGGCGCAACGATTCACGTACCGCGGGATTTACGCTACTTTGCGCCCCGCCCGAGCAGACCCGATGGCTGCAAGAAACTCGATGTCCACCATGCCGAACGTCGGTTCCCGACGTCCTGATGGCCCTCGCTCACGGACGCGAACGGCTGCGAAGCGCGAGCCGAAGCCGAAGAGGAACCTCGACCAGCTCCTCGTGCGGGCAGAGACATCGCTTCTCGACGCACTCCGTGTCATCGATCGCGAGGGTATCGAGCTCGCGTTCGTGGCCGATGCGGAACGCCGTGTGATCGGCACACTCTCGGACGGGGACGTGCGGCGCGCGATCCTCAAGGGCGAGCCTCTCGACGCTGCCGGCGGCTGCGGGAGGGCGATGCGGAGCAAGTTCACCGCGGTCGATCGGCGAGTCGGACGTGCCGAGGTGCTCGATCGAATGCGCGCGCTCGGGATCGGTGCCGTCCCCGTCCTCGACGAAACCGGAAGGATGGAGGGGGTGCATCTCCTCTACGAGCTGCTCGGAGCGGGGGCAAAGCCGAACGCCGCGCTGATCATGGCGGGCGGCAAGGGCACGAGGCTTCGTCCTCTGACCGAGAACATCCCGAAGCCGATGCTGCCGGTTGCGGGCCGCCCCATCCTCGAGCGGCTCGTCCTCCAGCTCGTCGGGCACGGCGTGCGCCGCATCTATCTCGCCATCAACTACCTCGGTCACATCATCGAAGAACATTTCGGAGACGGGTCACGCTTCGGATGCGAGATCCACTTCCTGCGAGAGAAGCGACCGCTCGGCACGGGTGGCCCGCTCTCGCTGCTGCGGAATCGCGAGAGCGACTATCCGGTGATCGTCATGAACGGCGATCTCGTGACCGAGTTCGACGTGACCCGCTTGCTGCAGTTCCACGAGGCCGGCCGCTTCGCGCTCACCGCATGCCTCCGCAGCTATCAGGCCCAGATCCCGTTCGGGGTCGCCGAGGTGCGAGGAGACCATCTCGTTGCCCTCCGGGAGAAGCCGGAGGAGCACTACCTCATCAACGCGGGGGTCTACGTCGTCTCCCCGGAGATCATCGAGCTCGTTCCACGGCAACGGGAGTTTCCGATGACCGAGCTCTTCGAGATCTGCTTCCAGCAGAAGCTGCGCGTCGGGGCACATCTCCTCGATGGCGACTGGCTCGACATCGGACATCCCGAGAGCTTGCGCAAGGCGCGCGGCGGGTGACAGAGGAGCACGCGAGAGAAACCATGACGGAGGTCGGCAGCTACCGAGGCAAGCGTGTCCTCGTGACCGGCGCAGATGGCTTCATCGGGAGCCATCTGACGGAGGCACTGGTTCATGCGGGAGCGCGCGTCCGCGCCTTCTGCTTCTACAACTCGCTCGGGTCGCGTGGGTGGCTCGACGGTGTCTCCGACGAGCTCGCACGCGAGATCGACTTCGTCCTCGGCGACATCCGCGACCCGCGGCTCGTCGATGACGCCTGCGAGGGGATCGACGTCGTCTTCCACCTCGCCGCGCTGATCGCCATCCCGTACAGCTATCGGGCGCCGGAGTCGTTCGTCGATACGAACGTGCGCGGCACGCTCAACGTCCTCGAAGCGGTGCGACGCCGCCGGTGTTCGCGACTGGTGCAGACATCGACGAGCGAGGTCTACGGAACGCCGGAGAAGCTCCCCATCGTCGAGACGCATCCGCTCCAGGGCCAGTCGCCCTATTCGGCATCGAAGATCGCCGCCGACAAGATGTGCGAGGCGTATCACTGCTCGTTCGGCGTCCCCGTCGTGACGCTCCGTCCATTCAACACGTATGGCCCTCGGCAGTCCGCACGCGCGGTCCTTCCGAGCATCCTCGAGCAGCTCCTCCGTGGGGCAAAGACCGTCGAGCTCGGCGCTCTGACCCCGCGACGTGACCTGACGTTCGTTGCGGACACGGTCGAGGGATTTTTGCGCGCCGGCACGGTCGATGGCATCGAAGGCGAGACGATCCAGCTCGGTACTGGTCGCAGCATCTCGATCGGCGAGCTCTTCCAGATTGCGTGCTCGGTCCTGGGCTCGAACGCAGAGGTCGTGCAGGCAAAAGAGCGGCTCCGGCCCGGAAAGAGCGAAGTGATGGTCCTCGAATCGGATCCCTCACGCGCACGGGAACGGCTCGGCTGGGTGCCGAGGGTCTCCGTGGAAGACGGACTCAAGCAGACGGCGGAGTGGATGCGGAGCGCGATGGACCGCTATCGGGCAGGAGCATTCGTCCTATGACGCACGGGAACATCAGCTTCGATCTCGGTGGGCGCACCGTCGGCGGGACGGCTCCTTGCGTCGTCATCGCGGAAGCAGGCGTCAATCACAATGGCGATCCGTCCCTCGCCGAGCGTCTCATCGACGTTGCCGCGGACGCTCGCGCGGACATCGTGAAGTTCCAGACGTTCGACCCGGACGCGCTCGCCGGTCCAGGCGCCGCGATGGCGGAGTATCAAGCGAACGCGCTCGGGGACACGCGAAGCCAGCTCGAGATGCTGCGCGGACTCACGCTTCCGCTGTCGGCCTACGAGAGGCTGATCGCGCACGCGAACGCTCGAGGCATCCGCTTCCTCTCGACGCCGTTCGATCCGAAGAGCGCCGACTTCCTGGAGAAGCTCGGCGTCGCGGCGTTCAAGATCTCGTCGGGCGACCTCACGAACACGCCGTTGCTCGCTCACATCGCCCGCAAGCGCCGGCCGATGTTGGTCTCCACCGGGATGGGGACGATGGGAGAGACGGCCGCGGCGCTCGATGCCATCCGGTGTGCGGGTGCGCCGCCCGTGGCGCTGTTCCACTGCGTCTCGAACTATCCGACCGATGCGAGCGACTGCAACCTCCGTGCGATGAACGCTCTGTCGACGGCGTTCGGAGTGCCCGTAGGCTGGTCGGACCACACGATGGGGATCGAGGTCTCGGTCGCGGCGGTCGCTCTCGGCGCAAAGCTGATCGAAAAGCACGTCACTCTCGATCGGACGATGCCCGGACCCGACCACAAGGCGTCGCTCGAGCCCAAGGAGCTCAGCAGCCTCGTCGAGTCCGTTCGCCGAGTAGAGAGCGCGCTGGGCGACGGGATCAAGGTGCCGCGGCCTGCAGAAGCGCCCGTGGCGCTCATCGCCCGGCGGAGCCTTCACTGGGCGCGCTCGCTCGATGCGGGCGCCATCGTCAAGCACGAAGACGTCGTCGTGCTGCGGCCGTCGACGGGAATCGCGCCATCTGCGCTCGAATGGGTCGTCGGTCGCTCGGTGCGTCGTCCCGTCAAGGCTGGCGACCCGATCACGACCCCCGACGTCGTCGAGGAGTCACGCTGACGTGCGACATCGCGCACCCGACGTCACGACATCGTGAGCCCCGTGGTCGCGAACACCAAGATGCCGTCCATTTTCGGTCGCGCCGTTCGGCTCTTGCGCGGCCCTGCCGCGATCTATCTCGGGGCTTCGGTGCTCGGACGGATCGGGTCCATCGTCCTCATCCCGCTCTACACTCGACGGCTCTCCGCCGAGAGCTACGGCACGTATGGGCTTGCGCTCACGCTGCTCGGCCTGCTTCCGCTCTGCTTGTCCTGCGGACTGACGTCGGGGCTCACGAAGACGTTCTACGACGCAGCGAGCCCAGAGGAAGCGCGAGCCCGCGTCGGGAGCATCGCGAAGGGCATGCTGCTCGTCGCTGCCATCATCGCCAGCCTCGTCGCGCTCCTCGTCGTCCTCATCCTCCCCGCCGGGATCGGCCCGCTCAGCGCGCGCCAGCTGCTGTTGATCGATCTCGCGGCGACCGGGACGTGCGCAGGCTTCGTCCCCGACGCGTTTCTCCGCGCGGCGCAGCGTCCGACCCCCGTGGTCGCGCTGCAGCTCGGCACTCTCGTGACGAGCGCTGCGCTCGGAGTGCTCTGCGTTTCGGTGCTCGGACGCGGCGTCGACGGCGCGATCGAAGCAGCTACGGGCACTGCGCTCATTTCTGGCCTCGTCGGCGTCGTCTTCACGTTCCGGTATCTCGGAGGCACCAACGTGGTCGCGGCGACACGAAGGGTCCTTCCCTTCTCCGTCGCCTTCATCCCGCACTTCGTAGCGAGCTGGGCCCAAGATGTCGGCGACCGCTGGCTGCTCTCGTCGTACGGGGAGCCGCGCGCGCTCGGTCCGTACTACCTGGCCGGCCAGCTCCTCAGTCCGGTGTCGATGGTCGTCACCTCCTGGAACGCGACCGAGACCCCTCGCCTCGGCGAGCTCTATCGCGCTGGCGGGCTGGCCGCCGTCCGAACGGACCTCCGCCGGCAGTATAGGCGCTACGCGCTCGCCGGCCTCGTGCCAGGTCTCGGCATCGCTCTCCTGTCACCGCTGGTCGGCCCATTCATCGGCCCGGGGCTGCGCGGAGCGCTGGTCTTGTTGCCGTTCCTCGCCCTCGCGTACGTGATCGACGCGCTCTACTACCCGGGCTCGAACGCGATCTTCTACAGCGGCCGCCCGCGAGCGATCCCGATCACGACTGCCGTCTCGGCTTGCGTGGGGCTCCTCGTCGCCTACGTCCTTCTGCGTGCGTACGGGCTCGCAGGACTCGTCGGCGCGCGGATCATCACGTCGACGCTCCGCGCGAGCCTCATCGGGGTGGCGGCGCAGCTCGTTCAACCGAAGCCGAAGACGCCCTCGGAGCGGGCCTAGGCGAGCGGATCCCGATTCGGGACCTCGGCCCGGAAAACGATCCCGCCGAGCTCGACCTCGGGACCTCGGAACCCCGGATAGGTCGTTGCACGAACGCGCCGGCGAATCTCTTCGGGAGCCATCGACGGAGACACGGTCGCGAGCGCATCGAGCTGCTTGCGCGTGAACGGGCGCCGGGTCCACGTGCGCGACGCTTGCGGCAGCGGCTGCCTCGTCGCGACAACGACCGCGATCTCGTGGAACATCTCGAGCATCGCGATCATCGTGCGATACTTGAGACTCTCGACGGTCTCGGTCGGAAGGACCGGAAAGAGGACCTCTTTGACGATGGCGCCGGTATCGACTTTGGGCTGCATGTGGTGGCACACCGCCCCGTACTGCGTGGCGCCTTCGTAGAGCGCGAAGTTGTAGCAACCCGTTCCGGGGTACTCGGCCGAACCGGGATGGAAGTTGAGCGCGACATCACCGGCTGCGAGCAACCATTCCGGCACGATCCATGGCGAGACGAAGGAGAGGACCGCATCGAATCGTTCGCCTCGGAGCGTCGCCGGGAGCGGATCCCCGAGCTTTCCTTTGAGCCACAGGAGCTCCGGAAAGACGAAGCGCGCGAGATGTGCCGCATCCTCGCAGAAGCGATTGTCCTTGGTCAGCAGGAGGGCGCGCATTGGTCGTCCGGGTGCTTACGCGGGCGCGCTGGGAAGGTCAAACGCCCGACGAGGGTGCACTCCTCCTCCGAACAGCAAGTCGAGCGGGTCCGTGCGACCACGCTCCCGGTCGTCGAACGGCGGGCGGGGTGCGTCCATCAGCGAGGTCAATGCCGTGACGAGGTCTTCGCCTTCTCCGAGGACCACCGCCCACCCCCGCTCGATCTGGTCCTGGTACATGGAAGCCGCGCTGGGGGACACGAGCACCGTCGGGACCCCGAGCTCCGCGGCCTCGATCACGGTCGTCGAGGTCTCGGTGACGTGGGCCGACATGTGACGAAGGACACCATAGAGCGGCAGGTCGGCTGCATCCACGAGGTAGTGTCCGATGGATGCCGCGAGCGCGTGCTCGACCTTCGGGCGCGAGCGCAAGACCGCCGGGTGGATCCGGATCCACCAGAAGAGCTCTTCGCGAGAACGCGAGATCGCGTCGCGCAGCGCGACGAGCTGGGCATCGGTCTCGAATCCGTTCGTCGTGTAGAGGACATGGCGGAGGCCCGCAGGCGAGCGCCTCTTGAGCTGCTCGACGCGTTCGTCGACGGCCCTGACGAGCGGCGACGAGCCGGCGCGCCATCCAGAGAGGAACAAATTTCCACCGACGAGCGGCGAATGAGCACCGTTCGAGCGCTCCGACCACGAGCCGATCGTCTTCGCCTCTACCTCGCTCCAGACCCAGAAGTACTTCGGGAGAAGATCGAAGCCCGCCTCCGGCAATCGTGACCAGTGAGCGTAGGCCCAATGAGCGTTGTTGATGCAACCGTGCTGGATGTCGACCGTTGCGATCCCTCGACGGCGGCACGCGCGAAGGAGGGCCATCGCCTCCGCGCCGTAGTAGCAGACGACGAAGACGACGCGCGGCTTCACCTGATCGAGCATCCGCTCCTGGGCGGACTCGAACGAGCGGACGTATTCGGCGGCGCTTGCGAACGTGGACGGCTCACGGAGGCGGACGTTCGGGAACGCCGCTCGCGCGATCCTCACGAAGTCGTCCCAACCCTCGAGCTCGCTCTGCGGCGGCCGCAAGCGGCTCCGAACGATCCCGCGGACATGAGCCAGGTCGAGCCACGGCTGGACGAGGACGCTCGGTGTGTGACGCGGGCGGTGATAGTTGCCGAGCGGCGTGACCATGATGGTCTTCTGCCCCCGTGCAGACAGCCGCTCGCGGAGAGGATCGCAGAAGCGATCGTAGAAGCTCCCCTCGAGGCGAAGGAACGAGACGCCGTCGCTGTACAGGAGGGCGTCCGCTTGGCGCAAACGATCGTTGCCCGAACGGTCGCTGACCATCGCTCGCGCATACCCGACCGCGTTGCGAGCGAACCGCGGCAGCGGCCCGAGGCGGACCTGCGGGATGCGCCGCGGCCGCCGCTCCGGCCCCTTCTCCGCACGGTGATACATGAAGAAGTTGTCGATCATCACCTGCGCCCGCACGAGCGGCCACACGTGGATGCCTCGGATGACCCAGCGCTCGACCGGCACCTCCAGCTCGATCAGTCGGAACAGCCTGACGATTTCGTCGTTGGTCATGTCTTCGCTCGTTGCATCAGCAGAAGGTCGGCGAGGGCGAGGTCGAGCGCGGTGTCGACGTCGATGCTCCGCTCGGCCGGCATCACGAACGCGACCGTCTCGTCGGTGACGAATCGCCGGGTCTGTCTGAACCAGCGAACGTCGAAGACGTAAATCGCACCGTTGAGCGCATACGCCGACGGAAGCGACTGTCGCTGCTCCGCGGTGCTGAGGTCCGGGAAGAGCGGCCGCATGCGACGATCCGGCTCGAGCGAGAACATCCAGTAGGGCGACTTCGTCGCCTCGCTGACGCTCACGACGCTCGGCGCACGGCTCGCTGCGAACGTCCGCAGCGCACCGTCGATGTCCGCGGACGTGCGGAGCGGAGAGGTGGCCTGCAGGAGGACACCGACTTCGCTGCCGTCCGCGAGGGTCGTCAACGCATGCTCGACGACGGCGCTCATCGGAGCGACGTCCGTCGCGAGCTCGGCGGGTCTCATGAACGGAGCCTCGGCTCCAGCGACGCGTGCCGCAGCGAGGATCGCGTGGTCGTCGGTCGACACCACCGTCCGATCGACGAGCGAGGCTTCCGTGGCCGCTCGGACCGTCCATTCAATCAGCGGGCGCCCCCCGCAGGGCGCGACGTTCTTCCCCGGCAGTCCCTTGGAACCACCCCGCGCCGGCACGATGGCCAGGACCTTGCGGCCGTCGATCATTCGCCCGAGCCCCGCTGAGCGAACCACGTGCGCTTCACTGGTGGATCAGGAGGCGTCCACGTTCGGAGGACATCGAGGA
>Ga0164243_10004929_pt1 | contig 20608 bp, 23 predicted proteins | sample OricompcompostOP_FD_108781 | JGI IMG/M metagenome (GOLD analysis project Ga0164243, IMG submission 108781) | Organic Plus compost microbial communities from Emeryville, California, USA - Original compost - Organic plus compost (OP) | ecosystem: Engineered > Solid waste > Mixed feedstock >...
ACTTTGCCATCTTCTGTTTTTTTGCCTGGACCAACAGCAACAACTTCACCCTGATCTGGCTTTTCTGCTGCACTGTCAGGGATAACGATGCCGGACGCGGTTTTACGTTCGTTATCGAGGCGCTTGATGATCACGCGGTCTTGCAAAGGACGCAATGCCATGGAAAAACTCCTGAATAGATATATAAAGGTTGGTAAATTGGTTAAGTCAGGCGAGCTGTTAGCACTCGACCCTACTGAGTGCTAATTATAGGGATGAACCGTAGAGTTTCAAGAGGGAAAAGGGGCTTGTTACATTTTTGGCTCAGAATGATGAGTGAGCATTTGTCGAAGTTTTCATAGAATCAGATTTCGGTAACTTTAAAATCAGAGCAATTGTTTTTCAAATATTTGCTTTTTTTAATTAAATCAATAACTTACATGAAAATAGCGGATCGCCGCAAAAAAATGAATTTTTTCTTCTCTCTCAAAGAAGATAAAACATGGGTATCTAAAGTGACTTGTTCCGAAAAATCTCATACTGTGAAGATAGTAATTCGGAGAATATCAAGATAACAAGGTTGTTTTGGTTAGATCGCCAATGTCGAAAGTAAACTCGCTGCGTTCGTCGGGCGACCAACCGATATTGGTACTTGTAGCGAAAGGAGGACAAATAGTGGAATGAGTAATGAGCTAGCGTGTGCAGAATCGGGTCGTTTGTCATTGATGATCAATCCCGAGGCAGCGGAGCAGGACATTTACTTGTCCGCGCGGAAGGCGGCTTTTTTTTGGCATCTCGATGCAGGAGCGTAGAGGTGACAAGTGGGGATCATCGTTCTGGTGCTGATCAGGTCTAATCACGCACTGAAATTGTAGACGCCACTGTCACACGTCTAATCCGATAATTTCAGATCGAATCGTGATTACTACTCTACTCAAAGCTTCAGTAAAATGGCTACATACCAACGGTATTACCGGTTGATGGCGTTTTTCTCGGCCTGGGTAATCATTTTCATGCGCTAGGCAGAGGAAATTAGTTGTCCCCAAATTTTTCGGAAAGGACATAACCTTTTCCCCATGCGGTATGGATTAAATTTGGGAAATAATTCTGGTCTATTTTTTGACGTAATCGGGCTATATGCACATCAACGGTGTTAGATTTTAAGCGTGTTGATTTTGCATGCAAAATTGCATAAATTTTGGATTTTGGTATGACTCTGTCTAGGTTAGAGGCTAGATAAAGGAGTATACGAAATTGGGTGTGAGTTAACGTAACTTCTGCCCCAGAACGCGTTACCCGGTTTGTAAATAAATTAATTTCAAGATCAGCAACAATTAATTTATTTACTCCATTGAATGCAGATATTTTCTTTTCTGACGGTTCCATAAATTGTATTCAGCGTTTGAGCTGCATTCTGTTGTGGCGAAAATTCTATGAAAAAAGTCGTGTTTGACCGCACATTCTGGACGAACACAAATCATAATTTTTATATAAATAATCGAATAGCACAACTAAATGTCTATTGCAATCTAGGCTCTGTGAATCTGAGAACGATGTAACCTGCCAGACCGGCAACAAGCGATCCGGCCAGAATCCCGAATTTGACGCGATCCTGCATCGCAGGGTCTTCGAAAGCCAGCAGGCCGATGAACAGGCTCATCGTGAATCCTATCCCACATAGAAGAGAAACCCCCAACGTCTGCCCCCAGCTTGCGTAAGCAGGAAGATCAGCAATGCCTGCTCGAACCAAAAGGACGACGGAGCCGAACACACCGACCAGCTTCCCAATGACAAGGCCCGCTGCGATCCCGAGCGTCATAGGTTCTATCAAAACAGCAGAGGTGACTCCCGCAAAGGAAACCCCCGCATTGGCAAAACCGAAAATAGGGATGATAAGAAAAGCAACCGGCTTATGCAGAGCGTGTTCGAGTTTGTGCAACGGGGAAATCGAAGGCGAAGCTTCAGGCGCGGCAGGCGTCAGGCGAATGGGAATGGTCAGTGCCAGAATTACACCGGCCAGGGTAGCGTGAATACCAGAAAGCAGGACCAGTACCCATAGCACACTTCCTAGAAGGATATAGACCCAAAGGCGCATTATTTCGAGCCTGTTCAGTACGATCAGGCTAACTACGAGTACAGCCGCTCCGATGAGAGCGTAAAAGTTTAGATCGGCGGTATAAAACAATGCGATGATGATGACGGCCCCGAGGTCGTCGATAATTGCGAGCGCAGCGAGGAATATTTTTAATGAAGCAGGCACGCGGGAGCCGAGCAGCGATAAAACGCCCAGTGCAAAAGCGATATCTGTTGCGGACGGAATAGCCCATCCCCGCATGGCAGCTGAGTCGCCGAAATTGAAGGCCAAATAGATCAAGGCGGGCACGGCCATACCCCCGACGGCGGCGGCCCCGGGAAGCAGCCGACGGCTCCAACTGGACAATTGCCCGTCTAGCATTTCTCGCTTTATTTCAAGCCCAACCAGGAGGAAGAACACGGCCATTAGCGCGTCGTTAATCCAGTGCTGGACACTCAACGGGCCGATATAGGCATGTAGAGCGGCGAAGTAGTTGTCTGCCATCGGCGAATTTGCCGTGACGATGGCCAACAACGCCACTGCCATGAGAACGAGACCTCCAGAGGCTTCGTTGTCGAGAAATTGTCGGAGAGTGGAATTGATGCGGCCCCGTTTTGGGCCGTTAGACTGCGCGAATACCATAGGTCTGCGTCCTTTAACAAAGAGTTTTTAATTTTCTCCGTATTAGGGTGAGCCCCTGGCACACGCAGCACATGCCGTATTTGCTATCTTACCCGAATCTTCAGCAAAATGTCAGCAAATAAAAAGATAACTACCTAAAGTATCGATGGTAGCGACATCGCTGCTGTCATGTTACTGACTTAGAAAAAGGAAAAAATACGTATTTTTGCGGATGCACTCGTAGCCTATTTGAGCCAGCTGCCAAAATACAAGGATTCTCCTCATGGTAGAAAACAGTGCTCTAGCACACTTGACATGAAATCAACCAACTAGTAGAATGGTTTGCCGTCGTCGATGAGAAACGGTTGTAGTGTCTTGCAATCGGTGCGTGTCTGGATGCCAACTTAATAGAATTCATTATGAGCGTAGAACTTTCCCCCAGGGCAACTGAAATTGCCGAGCATACGAAGCAGTTGATCGCTGCAGGCGGCTACAACGGCTTTAGCTATGCTGATATCTCCGAGCGGGTGCATATCGGTAAAGCCAGCATTCATCATCATTTCCCGAGCAAAGCAGATCTGGTGCATGCCGTTGTCCTGCGCCACCGCGAACAGTCGCGGGAAGGACTGGCCGCACTTGACCAGCACATCAGTGATGCGCCAGCGCGTCTGAAGGCTTACACCGATTACTGGGCAGGTTGTATTCGGGCCGGTGAGTTGCCCATTTGCATTTGCGCAATGCTGGGCGCGGAATTGCCCATACTCCCGCAAGAGGTTGCCAAGGAGGTTCAGCGGTATTTTGAAGACCTGACCGCCTGGCTGCAAGCCGTGCTGGAGACAGGCGTGGCACAGGGAAAGTTTCACTTGCGCGATAGCGCTTTTGTCGAGGCGCAAGCCTTTATGTCCAGCATACATGGTGCGATGCTGACGGCACGGGCGTTGAATAGTCCCGAAGCGTTCGAGGCAATTTCGCGAACGGCGATCAGCCAGCTGACCACGTCAACCTGATCTGTTCGAATTGTGAATAGACTTGTGCATTATTTTTTGCTCTCATAGACTATCAACTAGTTGGTAGTCTATGAGTAAACCGTTTCACTACTTGTTTTCGAAAGCTTCTAAGGCGCAGCTTTCGGTACTTTTCCTAGCTCATGCGCCTTTACTAACAGTGCGATATTTTTATCGCCAAGGAGATATACCATGTCTGTTTTACGACTTCGCAATTTTTTCGCAACCGGTCTGACAATGGCCATACTTGCGAGCGGCGGTTTAGCTGCCTCCGCCGCCAGTGCGGCTGAACAAGGCGTTCGAGTTCGGGGTACCGTTGTTGCACTGGCGGGAGATCAGTTGCAAGTGAAATCGCGTGATGGCCAGGCTGTCGCTGTCAAGCTCAAGGACGGCTGGATGGCTTCAGCAGTGAAAAAAGCCAGTGTCAGCGATATCAAATCTGGCGATTTTGTCGGGATTGCATCGCTTCCCAAATCTGAAGGTGGTGACGGTGCCCTGGAAGTGCTGATCTTCCCGCCCGCGCTCAAAGGTACAGGAGAGGGCAGCTATGGTTGGGATTTAAAACCGAACAGCACAATGACCAACGCCACCGTAGGCGATTCGGTCAAGTCAGTAGACGGTAATGTCGTCACTCTGAACTATCATGGAAAAGAGAAGAAAATTTCTGTTCCGAAGGGTACTCCGGTTGTGACGCTGGCGCCAGCGACGCGCGATGATGTCAAACCCGGCACCGTCGTTTTCATTCCAGCCCAGAAGGGTATGGACGGTACCCTGTCAGCTGGCCAACTGATCGTGGGCAAAGATGGAGTCGTCCCTCCTATGTAAAGGGGGACGAGTGTTCATATGGATAAACCTAAATTGAAACGCCTGCCAGTATCACCTGCACCTGCAGGTTCCCGCCAGTCTGTGCGGCGGCATTCGGGGGTCGTCCGTATGACCCATTGGGTAAATGTGCTGTGTTTTTCTATTCTGCTGATGAGTGGGTTGCAGATTTTCAATGCACACCCCAGGCTGTATTGGGGGGAATATGGCGCTGATTCGGACCGGGCATTTATCGCCATTGGATCCGAACAGCACGGCGACGGACTGAAAGGTTTTTTTCAGATTGGCCCGCTGAACATCGAGACGACGGGTGTTCTTGGCGTCTCCCGTGAGGGCGATGCGGTTACAGAAAAGGCATTTCCGTCCTGGCTCACGATTCCTTCCTATCACGACCTGGGGGCGGGCAGAAACTGGCACTTCCTCTTCGCCTGGCTGCTAGTCATCAATGGTATTGTCTACCTGGCACACGGCTTATGGCGGGGTCACATTCGCCGGGATCTGTTGCCGGACCGGGACCAACTGGGATGGCGGCACATATGGCAGGAAGTAATAGACCATGCACGCCTTCGTTTCGCCAAGGGCGAGCACGCTCGGCACTACAACAGTCTGCAGAAGATGACCTATCTGCTGGTGGCATTGGTATTGCTGCCGTTGATGGTCCTGACAGGACTGACGATGTCGCCTGGTTTAAACGCGGTTTTTCCATTTCTGCCTGATCTGTTTGGCGGGCGCCCCTCTGCGCGAACGCTGCATTTTCTGTCTGCGTTCTCGCTCGTTCTGTTTGTAGTGGTTCATGTACTGATGGTTGTTCTGTCGGGTTTCTGGAATAACCTGCGTTCGATGATTAGCGGGCGTTATGTTATCGATCATTCAGGAGACGCAAAATGACGCAGAAGTTCTCACGTCGCCGGATTCTGACCGGTCTGGTGTCCGCCGTCGGCGTTTCAATGCTGGCCGGGTGCGATCGCATGACACAAAGCGACGGTTTTGGGCAAGTGTTGCGCCAGACCGAGAAACTGACCATGGGTAGCCAACGGCTGCTGCTGGGTCGACAGACACTGGCGCGAGAATATAGTGCCTCCGATCTTTCGCCAGTATTCCGCGCCAATGGTACGCAATTGCCCGACTCCGAGGAGTACGCGCGCCTGCTCGAACATGGTTTTGCCGATTGGCGACTGCAGGTGGATGGCCTGGTAGATCACCCACTCAGTCTGTCTCTTGACCAATTGAAGCGCCTGCCGCCGCGAACGCAGATAACCCGACATGATTGCGTCGAGGGATGGAGTGCGATCGGGCAATGGCAGGGTGTTCCCCTTGGCCGCATCCTTGACCTGGCGCGGGTCAAGCCGGGGGCACGCTATGTGGTGTTTCATTGCGCAGACGAGCTGGAGATCACGTTCGATGGCAGCGGCCGCTACTACGAGAGCATTGATCTTATGGATGCATATCATCCTCAAACGATTCTTGCCTATGGCATGAATGGCAAGCCATTACCGGTGGCTCACGGCGCGCCTTTGCGACTTCGGGTAGAAAGACAGCTGGGTTACAAGCATGCCAAATACCTGATGCGTATTGAGGTGGTCTCTGCGTTCGACAAACTGTGGGGAGGGCGGGGCGGCTATTGGGAGGATCGAGGCTACGAATGGTATGCGGGCATCTGAATTGGCACTACTACCCTTGCGTCGATCCGCTGGCCAGCAAGGTGGCGCAACGATCCTTCAGGAAAAGATGTAGTGCGTTGATGGCGGGCGTCAGGCTCGCACGATGGGCGCAGATCAGGTGCAGCGGAGCGGGTTCGCAATACGCTGTCGGAAACAATTCGACCAGCCGCCCCGCATTCAGGTCTTCGATAAGATCCAGTCTTGACTTGTAAACCAGGCCTTCGCCGGCGATGGCCCAGCGGCGCACCACATCGGCATCGTCGCTCACACGGTTACCCGTAATCGCGACGGTACGTTCGCCGTCGGGCAAAGTAAAGCGCCAGCGTTCATGCACTTGTTCGCTCCATACGTACCGCAGGCAGTTGTGTTGCCGCAGATCGTCGGGTTTGGTTGGCGCGCCGTGCCGTTCGATGTAGGCCGGTGTAGCGCACAACGCACGTCGGTTGTTGCCAGCCAGCGTCAGGGCCAGAAGTGATGAATCGGGTAGCGTGCCATAGCGTACGACGGCATCCAGCGGCTGGCGGATGAGGTCGGCGGCGCGGTCACTTATTTTCAAGTGTAGCGACAGGCCTGGATGCTGATGCTGGAAGTCATCCAGCCAAGGCAGGAGCAGGTTGCGCCCGAAGTCGGATGGCGCCGACAGACGCAATGGTCCGGTCAGGGCTGATCTACCGTCAGCCAGGGCCAGTTTGCCTTGCTCCTGAGCCTCCAGCATCAGCCGCGCATGCGGCAGATATCGCTCGCCAGCCTCCGACAGTTGCATGTTGCGCGTGGAGCGCGTGAATAAGCGGATGTCCAGGGCCTTCTCTAGCCTTTGTACACAAGCGCTCGCTTGCCCGGGCGCGATGTTCAGCTGGCGTGCAGCTTCCGAGAAACTGCCGGCGTCTGCAGTGCGCACAAAGATCTGAACGTCATCAAGTCGAATGATTTTCATTGAATCACAGAAAGTGTTTTGGTTTTCAGTGGGTTTATCTGCAAATTGAAGAAGAATAACATGAAGCTATTCTATCCCCGACAGCTCATGGCCTTACGGGATCTCGTTCTCTTCCAATGATCAAAGGAGTTTTCTCATGAAGGCAATCGGCTTTTCTCAAAATCATCCCATCAGCAACCCACAGGCCTTGCAGGACATCGAGGTGCCCGATCCTGAACTGCGTGACTACGACCTGCTGGTCGAAGTCAAAGCGGTATCGGTCAATCCGGTTGACACCAAGGTCCGGCTCGGGGGCGATATTCCTGCAAGTGGATCTCGTATCCTTGGCTGGGATGCCGCAGGCATCGTCCGTGCCACAGGGCCGCGAGTGACCCGTTTCAAGCAGGGTGACCGCGTGTGGTATGCCGGAGATATCACTCGACCTGGCAGCAATAGCGAACTGCAGGCCGTGGACGAGCGCATCGTCGGGCCGATGCCAGCCTCACTGGATTTCGCCGAAGCCGCATCGCTGCCGCTGACGGCTATCACTGCCTGGGAGTTGTTGTTTGACCGGCTGCGAGTTCAGGCGGCCGACCCGACCGACAACAACGTCCTGCTGATCATCGGCGCAGCAGGTGGCGTTGGCTCCATCCTGACCCAATTGGCACGCTCATTAACGGGCCTGACCGTTATTGGTACCGCTTCGCGGGCAGAGACCCGCCAGTGGGTGATAGAGCACGGCGCGCATCACGTGATTGATCATCGCCAGCCCTGGGCACCGCAATTGGCCGAGCTCGGCATCTCGCAGGTCACGCATGTAGCTGGTCTGAACCAAAGCGCTGTCTATGTTCCGCAGATTGCCGCCGTGCTGCGTCCCGAGGGCCAGTTCGCGCTCATCGACGACCCGGTGGATCTGGATATCGGACCCTTCAAGGGCAAGTCTATTTCTATCCACTGGGAGTTGATGTTTACCCGAGCTATGTTCACCACCGACACCATCGGCCGCCAACATGCTTTGCTGCGCCGCGTAGCCGAACTGGTTGATCGGGGGGACATCAAACACACCCTGACCCAGCGTATCGACGGCATCAGTGCGGCGAGTCTGAGACACGCACATGCTCTGGTCGAGGCAGGAAACATGATCGGCAAAGTCGTGATCGCCAGCGCCTGAATCTGATTGAAAAAAGGAAGCACGCATATGACACAGACAATTATCGACACGGCAACGATCAGCCTGGAAGCCGCACAAGCATTGCTGACCGAAGCGCGCCGCGCCTGTTCCTCGAGGGGATTCTCTGCGACTATCGCCATCACCGATGCCGGAGGTCACTTGCGTGCTTTTGAGCGCGCAGATACGGCGCCTTTTCTTACCGTCGGTGTTGCCACTGACAAAGCCTGGACGGCTGCTGCGTTTGGTATGACTACGCATCAATGGAACCAGTACATGGCAGACCCTGCAGTGGCCGGGTTGGCCCATCATCCGCGCTTGACACCGGTGGGTGGTGGCGTGCCCATCATCCTTGACGGGCGCCTTTTGGGCGGTATTGGTATCTCTGGCGGCACTTCTGTGCAGGATCACGAGGCTGCCAAGGAGGCTCTGCGTAACGCCGGTTTTCTATAACGAGGCGAAATTTATGAAACATGCAGACTATTTACAGATCAATAGTCTGCATCCTTCTATATGGATAAATAAATGAAAAAAATGCTCTCAGGTGCACTGTCGCTTGCTTTCGCTGCACCCATGGCCCTGTCGTCCACCGCTGGCGCCCAGTCGTCTGATAATGTCTCGACCGCCCTTGATATGGCCAGTTACAGCCTGCTCGTGAAACTTCCAATTCGTCCGGAAAGCCGTGCTGAGTTCTTGCGGATCATTAAGGATCGTGTCGAGGCGAGTCGCCAACGTTCCGAGGTGGTGGACTTTCGGGTGCTTGCCACTCCAGACCCCAATGTCTACATCGCGTTCGAAAGTTTTCGAAATAAAGATGCATTCAGTACTTTCGAGAAACTGCCGGAATCGCAACGTTTCCTGAATGTACTAAAACCGCTTCTGAGCGGCTCCCCTGAAGCGTCAGTCTTGCGGCCTCTGCCCTGAAGACGTACACGATTTTAAACCGGAACGATTATTAACAAGGTAAAGAAAATGAGTGCTTACATCGTCTTTCAACGCGTAATGACGACAAACAAAGCCAGTCTGGCGCAATATTCACAAGAGGTTGGCGACACTTTCAAAGATACGCTGGTCGATTTTCTTGTGGCTTATGGGAAACAGGAAAGACTTGAGGGAGTGGAGACAGAAGGTACAGTGATTCTTAAATTTGCCACTGTGGCCGCAGCAAAGGCGTGGTACTACAGCGATGCCTACCAAAAAGTAGCACAGTATCGGTTTTTGGGTGCTCAATACAATGCAACGCTTGTAGAAGGGATTGATACACATTAGAAATAGGGCTTGGAAACACAGCATCTTGTCCCGTATCAACTTATGGACAATGAGTCCGAAGCAACCGGTACCGTGTCTGTACCGTGTCTGTTTTGAGTATCGCAGGACGCACTAATAAGTTATTCGACTGTCATGTGTTCTTCGATAAGTGCAATGATCTGTTTGGCTGCCGGCGATAGGGTTCTGCGTATCGGGTGAATGATACCGCTGGTGAGTTCTGATTTTGCCGTGTATGAAAAGGGCAACTGGATCAATTTACCTGTTCGCAGGTCTTCTCCGATTGCCTCTTTCATACAAAATAAAACAACATCGCTATTGAGTGCAACGGCACGCAAAGTTTCAACACTATTGCATTCGAGGGCAATAGGCAAATCGTCCACGTTTACTATGCGGTATATCGTTGCGAGCTGTGTCCGTGCTCTGGGTGGCAAGTGAGTGGCAGCGATGCGGTAGTGGCCTAATGCATTTTTTAATGAGGCCCGCTTCACAGCCAGGAGTGGATGATTCGCTCGTACAAAAAGTCCGGCATGTTGTGCTGGAAGAGGGCGCACGATGAAATCCTCCGAAGGAGGCAGGCTATGGGTGATTGCCACGACAAAGTCCAGGCTGTCTGCATCCAGCATCTGGCGCAGGCGCTGCCAGCTTTCAATTTCCACCTGCACCTTAATGCCAGGGTAATCCTGGGCTAGCTGCGTCAGCAGCGGCGTCAGAAAGCTTGCTGCTGGAAAAACGCCGACGCCAAATGAAACCGCACCCGTATCCAGTCCTTTGATCAGCTCACTCTCCCGCTTCAACTCGGACGCTTCGGCAAGAATTCGCTGTGCACGCGTCAACACTGTTTGTCCGGATTGTGTGAGTAACATACCCGATTGTGACCGATCTATCAGCTTCAGACCAAGATCTCGCTCCAGCATTTGTATGCTGCGGCTTAGGGCAGACTGCGTGAGGTGTAAACGGGCCGCCGCACGAGAATAACTTCCTTCCGCCGCCAGGACAGAGAAATGATTGAGCGCCCGTAAACTAAGCATTATGTATTTTTCTCATGGAAAGTGCCATTAATATGCATTTGATTTTAATCAAGTGCAGGCTTAAAGTGCAAATGAAATACACGTCCGGAAGAGATAAAACCATAAACAGAAAGGAGACATTGATGAAAAAGAATATAGGGATCCCATTGCTGAATTTTTCGGCCGCTTTTATGATCGGGTTGTTTTTCTGTAGCGCACTTGCACCGGTACATGCGGCGGATTCCAATGGTTGGCCGCAAGCTGGAAAACCCATCACAATTGTCGTCCCATTTCCGGCGGGGTCAGGCTCTGACGCGTTGGCTCGTATGTTGGGACAAAAAGTGACCGAGCAAACCGGTAATCCGGTGGTCATTGACAACAAACCGGGTGGAGGAACTGTCATCGGTGCGCAGCAAGTGGCGCGTGCCCGTTCGGACGGGTACACCTTGCTTTACACCATCGTAGTTACCCATACCCAGAATCCACATTTGTTCAAGAATTTACCTTACGACCCTTTTAAAGATTTCACACCGATTATTCAGGCCGTTCGCTCGGCGACAGTGCTTGAGGCAAACAAAAATGCTCCTTTCAATACAACGAAAGAAATGATTGCTTATGCCAGGAAACATCCCGGCAAGCTCAATTTTGGCTCTTACAGCATTGGTTCCACTTCACATCTGAATGGTGAAATTCTCAAAAAAGAGGCGGGAATAGACATTGTACATGTGCCCTATAAAGGGACTGCGGACGCCAGTCGTGCTTTGCTCGCAGGAGAGGTTGATGTGTACTTTGACGGCACTTCCACTGCTGTCCAAAATTGGAAGGCGGGGGCTGTCAAGCTACTCGGTCCTGCGACCGATCGTCGTCTGGCGGTCCTGCCTGATCTTCCCACACTTGAGGAGCAAGGACTTCCTGGTTTGAATATTGTGGGCTGGCAAGGAATATTTGCGCCGGGCAACGTGAAGCCCGGGCTGGCCGAAAACATCGCCGCGGTTTTTCGCAAGGCGCTGGAGACGCCCGAAGTCGTAAAAATGATTGAATCTAATGGTAACGAGGTCAGCGGCGCAGGTCCGGCAGCGTTTGCCGACATAGTACATAGGGACTACGAGCGCTGGGGAGACGTCATCCGAGCAGCGGGCATCACAATTGAGTAATCGGAGATTAAAGAATGAATGATATATTGATTCGCGGGGGAACATTGGTGGATGGAACAGGGGCCGCTGCGTACACGGGCGATCTGAGCATTCGCAATGGAAAAATAGAACAGGTGGGGGGAAAAGGGGGGGCCGCAGCGCGTGTCATCGACGCGCAAGGCTGCCTGGTAACGCCCGGCTGGATTGATATCCACACGCATTATGACGGACAGGCAACTTGGGATCCTTACCTTAGCCCGTCCACATGGCACGGAGTTACAACGGCCATTATGGGCAATTGCGGGGTAGGCTTTGCGCCTGTCAAAGCGGAGCGTCGGGACTGGCTGATCAAAGTCATGGAAGGAGTTGAAGATATCCCGGGCTCTGTCTTGTCCGAAGGTATTAGATGGGAATGGGAAACGTTTCCTGAATATCTGGAAGCATTGGAGCGCAGCCCGAAAGCCTTGGATATCGGTGCGCAGGTGCCTCATTCTGCATTGCGGGCATACGCGATGGGAGATCGGGCTATCCATCATGATGAAGCTTCCCCAGCGGATCTGATCGCCATGCGGGATATATTGCGCGAGGCGCTCGAAGCTGGAGCTGTCGGCTTTTCCACGGCCCGCACGTTCTTGCACAAGTATGACGAACGCAAGTATCCTCCAGGTACTTTTGCCACCGAAGATGAATTGATGGCCTTGGGCACAATCATGGGTGATATGGGCTATGGTGTTTTTCAAATGACGGCTAACCATCCCGCCATGGAACAGGAAATCCCGTGGCTCAAGGCACTCGCGCGTCACAACAAGCTGCCCGTACTGTTTAATTTGCAGCAAACGGATGGAGCGCCAGACGTATGGAAGCGGATTGCCGAGAGCCTGGACGAGGCGCGGGATGAAAAAATTCCATTGATGGGGGGAATTAGTGGCAGACCACTGGGTATTTTGTTTTCCTGGGAAAGTACATTGCATCCCTTTATTTCTCATCCCACATTCCAGGCGATGCAGCACCTGCCCATCGAACAATTAGTTGCCGAGCTCAGAAAGCCAGAAACGCGCAGCAAGATTATGAACGAACAGGCAGGTTTACGCGACCGCAGGGCGGAGCGCCTATTTAGTACCTATACCAAAATTTACCCGCTGGGCGACGACCCGGATTACGAGCCGCTGCCTGAGCAAAGTGTGGCTGCCATTGCAGCCCGCACCGGACGCCTTCCACTTGAAATCATTTACGATCTGATGCTGGACAATGAGGGCAAAGCAATTCTTTATTTCCCTTCGTTTAATTACTCATACGAGAATCTGGATCATCTGCACCAGTTATTACAGCATGAGAACACCGTGAACAGTTTATCGGATGGCGGCGCACATTGCGGCTATATCTGCGATGTCAGTATGCCCACGTTTATGTTGAGTTATTGGACGCGCGACCGTAAGCGTGGACGTCAACTACCACTGGAATGGGTTGTTAAGAGGCAAACTGCAGATACTGCAAGAGTGTATGGCTTGCATGACAGAGGCGTGTTGGCCGAAGGACGCAAAGCCGATATCAATATTATCGACCCTGCAGCGCTCAAATTGTACGGTCCTGAAATGGCATACGATTTGCCCGCAGGCGGGCGGCGACTGGTACAACGCGCAGACGGCTATGTGGCCACGCTTGTCAATGGTGTACCGATTTTTGAGAATGCAAAAGCAACGGGGGACCTGCCAGGCAAGCTATTGCGTGGACGAGTTGGCGGATATCGCGTTTGATGCTGTATTTCTATTTTAAAAAGGTGAAATAAAAGTTGACCCACGATCTCCAGTCAGAACACATTGTTAGCATAAATCAGCTTTTCGATAACGCTCGAACCCACAGTGCCTGGATGAACAGGCCTGTGCCGCCCGAGTTGCTGAGTCGCCTGTATACGATGACTGCATTTGGTCCGACGTCTGCCAATTGCCAACCCTTAAGGCTTGTATTCGTTGCATGTGAGCAAGCGAAGCGCAGGCTGATTCCGATGATGGCTGAGGGCAATCGCAAAAAGACCCATCAAGCGCCCATTACTGCGATTCTGGCTTACGATTTGAGGTTCTATGAGCACTTGCCCCGGCTGTATCCGCACCAGCCAGATGCACCGTTCTGGTTCAGTTCCAGCGAATTGGTTGCCCGAGAAGCGGCTGTAAAAAATAGTAGTTTGCAGGCGGGGTATTTTATTATGGCAGCTCGGGCACTTGGATTAGATTGCGGACCAATGGGTGGATTTGATGCAGAGGCAATCGCCAGGGAGTTTTTCCCCAATATGCCATATGAAATTAATCTCGTATGCAATCTTGGCTACGGGGATAAAAGCCAGTTACATCGTCGATTACCAAGACTAAGCTTTCAAGAGGCTTGCAGCATTTTGCTTTAAATACTCATTCAAAAGTACAAGGGGCTAATCCGAAAACGTCCAGTTAGTGTTAAGACAGAAGACGACACTGAAGTCAGTGACTCAAGCGCACCAGAACCTTGCCGCGTGCATGTCCGGTGGCCAGCTTCTCCAGCGCCGAACGTGCCTCATCCAGAGGGAAAATCGAGTCGATGATGATCTGGAGGTGCCCGGTCTGGAACTGCCGGATGGCTTGCGGCAGATAGGGTGTCGCGCTCGCGAAGAAGACGAACTCACCCGCCTGTTCACCCCGGGGCTTGATGCCGAACTCCACCAGGCTCGCAATACGCCCGCCGGCGCGAAGCACCGACCACGACTTCTCAAGCGTCTCGCCGCCGATCGTATCAAGCACAAGATCGATATTGCGCACGTAAGTGAAGTCTTGCGTGCGATAGTCGATGACCTCATCCGCACCCAGACTTTTGACCAGCTCGATGTTTCTGGCCGATTCCGTAGCGATGACGTAGGCGCCCGCATGATGGACCTGCTGGACGGCCATGCCGCCGACGCCGCCGGCTGCGGCATGGATCAAGACGCGCTGGCCGCGCTGAAGGTGACCCACATCAAAAAGGCTTTGTCTTGCCGTGCCGAATGCGGTGGGCACGGCCGCCGCCTGCTCGAAGCTCATCTGCGCCGGAAGAACGCAAAGGTCCGCTGCCTTGATCACCACATTCCTGCCGAAGGCGCCACCCGCAGTGGGTGCCGTGCGGCCGAACACACGATCACCGGGCCGGATGTTCGTTACCGCTGCACCGACGGCATCGACCACACCACTGAAGTCGGTGCCCGGAATATACGGGAACTCGACCGGGAACACTTGCTGCATGTATCCGGCGATAATCTTCAAATCCAGCGGGTTGGCACCCGCCACTTCGACGCATACAAGGGCATCGTTCGGTCTCAGGTCAGGTGCATCCACTTCACAGACTGCAGTGAGATCAGCGCCGCCGAATGCGTTGAGAAGGACTGCTTTCATAGAATGCCTCATGGCGTTGGGTTGATCAGCATTGCTTTGGAAACTGGCCAAGCTGCAAGAAAAGGCCGAACCAGTCTTCCATGTGCCACGTTGTGCTGATGTGTTTTCCATCGAGCGTGTGGAACTCGTGGAGACGAAAGCTTACTTTCTTACCGGTGGGCGCGATGCCGAATATTTCGCCCAGATGTGTACCGCTGATCTCGGCTCGCACGCCGATCCGGCCTGGCTCCTGGATCATGTCGTGAACGATGATCTGAACATCTGGAAATGCGTGTGCGACGCTTCGAATGATGGGTTTGATGCCTTCGGGGCCGGCGCCTTGCCCGGGGGCCAACGGAATGTCGTCCCAGGATGGATCAAGGACTTCGTCGACAAGATCGGGATTCTTGTCGTTAAAAGCCCGATAGAAGGTTTGTACGGCCTGGCGTTCAATGCGAAGCCGTTCCGAGATATCGGTGCTGTTATTCATTGCTTTTCGCTTTCAGTTGTTGTCAGTGGTGAAATTTTGCGCGCCGCAGTACAATTCGTCCAACAAATATTCAATATATATAATTATTCGTCTTATGGATTTTCATGGCATCGATCTGAACCTGTTGGTGGCTTTCGACGCACTGATGAGCGAGCGCAATGTGACTCGCGCGGCGGCCCGGGTTGGCGTGAGCCAGCCGGCGATGAGCGCAGCGCTCTCCAGATTGCGCAGGCTTTTCGGCGATCCACTGTTTTTGCGCAGCGCTGAGGGTCTGCTGCCAACCGCGCGCGCACGAGACTTGTCCGAACCGATAGCGCAAGCGCTGCGACAGATCGAGTCGGCGCTCGTGAAGGACCCCGAATTCGTGCCTGGGCAGGCTTCGCTGACTTTCAAGCTGGGACTGTCTGACTATCCGGCCTTTATATTGCTGCCCTCGCTGCTGCAGGCGCTTGCAGAAAAGGCGCCAGGCGTGTTGTTGAATGTGCATGCTTTCAACGACAGAGACCACGCAGTCGATTTACTGGATGCAGGGGCCATTGATGCGGCAATTGGTGTGCCACCCACACATGTCGATGGCCGAATACTGACTCGGCCTGTACTCCGGGACCAATTCGTTACGATCGTTGCCAACGACCATCCGGCGGCCAGGCGCGGGATGAGCATGAAAAATTACCTGGAGTTGCCACACGTTCTTGTATCTCCCGAAGGCGAGCTGTACGGAATCGTGGATCAGGCACTTGCACAACAGGGAAAGAAGCGCAAGCTCGCGCTGACGTTACCGCAGATGTTCGCGGTGCCGGCCATCGTGGCTCAAACGCGCATGACTGCTACTGTCATGAAGCGAGTTGCTCTTCACTCGCCGGTCGGCAGCCGGTTAGTGCTATTTCCACCCCCGGTCGCATTGCCTGAAATCGTATTTGACCTGATTTGGCATCGACGCAGTGACGTCCATCCTGCCCAGCTTTGGTTCAGAGACTTTATCGCAGAGCATGCGGCATCGCTGTGACCGGGTTTGCCATCAGAAAGCGGAGAACAAAATGAGTCAATATATATGAGTTATCTTGCCCCATCTGGATTAAAGTTTTTATCGGTTGCTATGCTATTGAGTTCAGCGCTTTTGACAGGGCAAAAAAGCGAAGCCGCCCTTGTTTCGGATAATGGCCAGCTTTCCTGCTCCACAACGCAATTTGGTGAATACACCAGGAATATGCTTTTGGCGGGCGAGATGACACTTTCCCGACAGCCGGACGCCGGTACGCCGGCACAACAGCAGAAGTTGATTGATGCTTTTGCTGCCTTATCGCTGCCCAAGGATAAAACGGTGATTGCTGCAGGCCATATTGAGAGTGGAAAAATTTATACCACGATATGCGAAAACGAAAAATGCACGCTAAGCGAAATGGCACAGCCCGAGCAGGCGTGCCTGAAAGCGCATTGGAATGATTGCCCCTATCTGGCCATGCAGTTCAGAGAGAAAAAATATTGCTTTTTAGCGCCTGCCGGTCAATAACAAGAGGTGATGGACACTGACCGTTGCCTTTGGGAACGGGTAACTAAAGCCAGGGCGCTTGTAGTGAGTAGGCAAGGGCAATCGATTCCTCGTCGTCAAGGGCATACGTGCTTGAGCTGGTCTCATTCATTGAGTCAGGTGCAGAGGAATCTATTTGTTCAGGCTCCGCGGGAAATTGAATGAATTTGAAAAATTGTCTGATATCGAAATCCTTTAAATGCATGGTTGACCTCAAGGATATTGATCAGGGGGCTAATATAAGACAGCGCTTAATCCGCCCCCGAGGCTTATTTATTCAGCTTTACATTCGCCTGATCAACGACCTCTTTCCACTGCGTTATGTTCGAATCCACATAAGTCAAAAATGCTTCGGGGGATTTGCTTTTTATAATTTGTATTCCCAGCGCAGCGATCCGTTGCTTGACTTTGTCATCGTCCAGAACAGCAGACAATTGCTCAGACAGGGTCTTTGCCAGTTTTGGGGAAATGGATTTAGGCGCATGCATGCCGAACCAGGCGCCAAAATCCATATTTTTATAGCCAAGCTCTTCGAATGTCGGCACATCGGGCATCCCGGGTGACCGGTTGGGCGCTGCAATGGCCAGCGCGCGTACCTTGCCACTGCGGGCGACAGGCAAGGCTGTAGAAAGATTATCCCAGCCGATGTTGATATGGCCGGCAAGCAGGTCCTGCATCATCGGGGCCACGCCCTTGTACGGAACCTGGGTCATTTTCACACCAGACCGGACGCTGAAAATCTCGCCGGTCAAATGCAAACCGCCACCATATCCTGAATGACCAAAACTGAGTCCGTCGGGATTTTTCTTTCCATATGCAATGACATCTGCTACAGATTTGAATCCACTTTTGTCACTCGCTAACAGGACATTCGGCGTGTAGGCCAGCAGTGCGATCGGCGCGAGATCCTGGGTGGGATGGGCTTGTAGTATTTCAGGGTTAAATGCTGCCGTTGTCGCAAGGCCAACTGCGCTCAATAGCAGGGTATAACCATCTCCGTGGGCTCGCGCTACCTGTCCCGCAGCGAGATTGCCACTTGCCCCGGGGCGATTTTCAACAACGAAAGACTGGTTCAGACGCGCAGCCATGCCATCTGCAATAATGCGGGCAACTTGATCGGTCGAGCCGCCAGGGGCAAAGCCCACGACGACTTTGACAGGCTGAGACGGATACTTCGTCTGTGCGGGTGCGCTATTGCATATGGCAAGGGACAGCGCACATAAAACAATTTTCAATGCCGAGGCATTCATGATCGGATTCTCCTCCGTGTAAATGATTTTAGTTTTTGTATGAATTACTTATGTAATTGGGGGCATGTCTCGTAAGTGCATGATGAAGACAGCCCCTTTTTTCTACTTAAATTTTCGCGGTAATCGTCTTTACCGCATAATATGCGCGCAAAGCTTCCAGCCCCTTTTCACGGCCGAATCCGCTGTTTTTCGTACCGCCGAACGGCGTTTCCACGCCTCCGGCGAAATACTGATTAATGAAGACTTGCCCTGCTGATACCAAACGACTGAAGCGCATTGCCTTGGAAAAATCGGCTGTGTAAATGCCGGCGACCAAACCAAAATTGGTGCATTCTGCCAATTCGCATGCGTGGTCAAAATCGTCAGCGATCTGAATGGTCAAAACCGGCCCGAAGATTTCTTCCTGGACGGAAGGGGTATCCTTGCTGTTTGCCTTCAGAAGGGTAGGGGCGTAAAACCAGCCATCGAGGCCCTCGGGTTTCAGAATGTTGCCACCCGCCAGAAGCTCTGCGCCTGCTTGAACACTGGTCGAGACGATTTTGGCGATTTTAATCAGTTGCTGGCTGGATACGATTGGGCCAATATCAGGATCATCTGAGCCACGACCCGGCGTCATCTGTTGAACACGGGCAACCAGTTTTTCCAGGAAAGCATCAGCGCATCCGCGTTCAATGACCAGCCGCGAGCCTGCCGAGCACACCTGGCCCGCATTCATGAAAATTGCCTTCAGCGTGCCTTCAAGCGCGGCATCCTGATCTGCATCATTCAGGACGACGACGGGAGATTTGCCGCCCAGCTCCAGCGTGACAGAAGCAACGTGCTCGGCAGCACTGCGCATGACATTGATGCCGGTCACGACAGAACCCGTGAATGTCACATGCGCAATATCGGGGTGAGCCACAAGCGGTACGCCGGTTGTCACGCCATTACCACAAACGACATTGACAACACCATCAGGCACGCCAGCCTCTTTGAGAATAGAGCACAGCATCAGTGCTGTGAGTGGCGTCTGTTCAGCCGGCTTGACCACAGCAGTTGCGCCTGCGGCAAGCGCGGGTGCGAGTCCGCGTGATGTCGTGACCAGGGGGAAGTTCCAGGGAATAATATGAGCAGTGACGCCAATGGGTTCATGCTGGGTAAACGAAACGAAATTTTTACCCAGCGGAATCGTATCGCCCTGGAGTTTGTCTGCCATGCCGGCATAATATTCGAAATACCGCGCTGAGGTTTCGATGTCGCCTTTCGCTTCTCGCAAGGGCTTGCCGCTGTCATAAGACTCCACTATCGACAAATCGTTCGCTTTGGCCCGAATGCCCGCCGCTACCCGAAACAGGATGCGGCTGCGTTCAGCCGGAGTGACTTCTGCCCAGGCGCCTGCAAGTGCAGCCTTAGCGGATTTCACCGCCCGGTCGACCATCGTGGCGTCGGCGACAGGCACTTCGCATAGCACTTTTCCTGTCGCCGGGTCATAGGTGGGTTCGGTCGCGTTGCTCTCCGTTGGCACGTGTTCGCCGTTAATAAACGGATTGAGATCCATATTTTTAATCAGCCCGGTTGCTGTCATGCACATTCTCCTTTTTCTGAGTGGATGGTTCATCGGGTTCCCTGACCCGGATTGCGTCTTTGTCTGCGGCGAGTTGGTACAACGGAACCGGACGCAAAGGTGGGCGAACCCGTGGACGGGCAGAGAAATTTTCCGAAGGTAGTGATAAAAGATGCGAAATGGAAGGCAGACAATTGCGCCCCTGACAGCGTCCCATGCTCAGCCTGGTAGCGGTTTTCAGTGCGTTCAAGTCGCCTGACTTCAGGGCAGGGTGATTCTGTAGTTCGGCAAGCCGCAGCGCTTCACATCGACAGATAATCGTATCGGCAGTGGCGGCAATAAGCGGGCTTGGGGTTTGGTATGCCAGATTCAGTTGCCTGCGGAAACGATCCAGTCGTCGATAGCTGGCGGCTGTGCCGGGTGGAACTGGTTGGTTCAATATGGCTAAGGCAGCGATATGGCCTTCGGCGATCGCGACTTTGACGCCACCGATTCCTGCCCCGTCCCCCACAGCGTATACGCCTGGCACGCTCGTCTCCAATGTTGCCGATCGTTCGGGGACCGTACCATTCAGATCCGGCGCAGTTTGCATCTTGCAGCCGAATAATCTTGCTGGTTCAGCGCCTGGGATCAGGCCGTATCCTGTTACAAGCACATCTGCGTCAATCGAGAGCGTGCCGTTTTGTTTCGGCTTGCCATTGGGGCCAACATGGCCTAGCGTGACCGTGCCAATCTGGTCTGCTCCTTCTGCTTTGGTAATCATCCGCTTAAAATGCAG
>Ga0164243_10004930_pt1 | contig 20606 bp, 17 predicted proteins | sample OricompcompostOP_FD_108781 | JGI IMG/M metagenome (GOLD analysis project Ga0164243, IMG submission 108781) | Organic Plus compost microbial communities from Emeryville, California, USA - Original compost - Organic plus compost (OP) | ecosystem: Engineered > Solid waste > Mixed feedstock >...
CGGGCCACGGGCTCCAGTACGCGGCGCCGTTCGCGCTCCACGGTGCCGCCCGCCGCGATGGTCCGGGCACCGGCCATGGCCTCCACCAGCCTTCCGGCGACGGCGGCCTGCGCCTCCTGATAGCGGGCCACACACGCGGCGGAGGTGCGGGAGAAGGCGCGCAGCAGCAGCACCAGCAGCGGGATGCCGGCGGCGAACACCAGGGCGAGCCGCGGATCCAGCAGGACGAGCGCCACGACGCCGCCCGCCGGGGTGACCAGGGCGGCCAGTGCGGAGGCGGCACTTCCGGGGGTGGTGCCGGCGTGCGCCGCGTTGCCGGTGCAGCGGGTGACCAGGTCGCCGTGGGCGAAGCGGCCGGCGCGCAGCGGCGAGACGGCCAGCAGACGGTCGGTCAGCGCGGTGCGCAGCCATGCCGTCGTACGGGCGGCGAGCGTACCGGTGAGCACCGTCTCGGCGGCGTCCAGCACCACCAGGGCGCAGGTCAGCGCGGCGCACACGGCGAGCCAGCCGCCGGCCCGCCCGCCCGGGGCGCCGCCGGCCAGCAGCAGGTCGAGGGTGTGGCCGAGCGCGGCGGGCAGCGCCAGTTGGGCACCCGCCGCCGCGGTGGCGCACAGGAAGAGCGCCGCGACACGTCCTTTGTGCCGGCGCACTTCCGCCCGCAGCAGCCGGTGCGCCCTCGGCGGCACGGCCTGCGCCGAACCGGGGTGGCCGCCGGTTCCCGCCGGCGCCGCGGACGTGGGGGAGTGCCCCTGGGCGGGGGAGAGCCCCCGCCCAGGGGCACCGGGTGCGACGGTCACCCGGTCACAGACACAGGAGCGTGCTGTGGGAGCTGTGCTTGTCGCACAGGAGGAGGCTGGCGCTGCTGTCGTCGCCGCCGCCGGTCCGCTCCTCGGGCTCCATCGTCTGCAGGTCGAGAAGTGCCATGGTGGTTGTTCCTTCCCATTCGGGTGATCGGATGTGTGTTACAGGGACGGTGGTGCTTCGGTACGGCCTTCGTCCCCAAGGCCGGTCTGTGGGCCGCCCGGCGCGGACGCCGGCGCGGATCGGGCCGGAGCGGCGGTCAGGCCGCGCGGCACGGGCGGCAGGAACGGCAGGGCCGGCGGTGCGGTGCCCTCGCGGACGGCCGCGGCGGCGCCCGCCGCCAGCAGACAGCCCGCCGTCCCGGTGGCCAGGTCCATCGACAGCCGCATCATCTGGTCGCCGGGGAAGGCCAGTTCGCCCCCGTACGGCATGGCGTACCAGCCCAGCCCCTCCGACTGGGCCGCCAGGTCCAGTTCGGTGACGCCGGGGGTGGTGGTCCGGCTCAGATGGAGCAGCATCCCGGCGCGGCCCTGGAAGAGGCCGGGCTGCGCGTAGTAGCGCATCCGCGCGGCGGGCAGGATGCCGGCCCGGGCCCGCGCGAAGCGGTCGTGGCCGGGCCGGTGTGCGAGGAAGTCGTCGAGCACCATGGCGATGCCTACGCTGCCCGCGCCCAGGTACGGCATGGTGCGGCTGCCCTCGTCGACGACGAGGGTGCCGGCGCTGTCACGTACGCAGCGGCCGAGGTCGCGCTCCAGCGCCCGTTCGGCGAGGTCCAGTTCCGCGGGGTCGCCGTTGCGCTCGTGGCGCCGCAGGAACAGCAGAGCCGCACCCGTGGCACCGTGCAGCAGTCCGGCCCTGGCGCGGCCCGCGGTCTCCTCGGCGGGCTCCTCCAGCCGCCGGGCGAGCAGCCGCGCGGCCTCCTCGGCGGGGGCGCGCAGCCCCTCCTCGCCGGTGAGGTGGGCGAGGTGGCCGAGGGCGAGACCGAGCCCGGCGAGCCCGCCGTACAGGGAGTCGCCGAGGCGCTGCCACTTCTCCGCCAGCACCCGCTCGGTCAGCTCCAGGGCCCGTTTGGTGTGCCCGGCCCGGGCCAGGACGCAGGCGATGCCGGGCAGTCCGTCGTACAGCCCCAGGGGGGTGCCGCGGGGCGGCGGGTCGGTGTGCCGCAGCAGCCACTCCTCGCCCTGCGGACAGGGGCCCGCGCCGGTCTCCGCCAGGGCGTGCAGCACGCCTGCCGCGCCGTGCGCAAGGCCCAGTCCGCCGCCGTCGGAGAACTGCGCGATGTCGCCGGGGAAGAGCCGGTCGTCGCGGTCGGGTGTCGCCGAGGCGAGGATCGCGCGGACCATCGAGTCGCGGGCGGCGGGCCAGTCGGCCGGGGCCGGGGGCCCTGCCGGACGGGTCGGCCGGGTGCCGCGCGACGGCTGCCGCCCGCCCGTCCCGCCGCCCTCGATGGTGGCGACGGCCTCGGCCAGGAACCGCTCGGGGATGCCGGGGAACTGGGCGGCGGCGATCCGCGCCAGATCCGCCGCCTTGCCCCGGTCCACGGCCAGCAGGGTCGTCATCGGGACGAACAGGGCCAGCCGCAGGCAGGCCAGCGCGTAGCGGTCGATGTCGTAGCCCGAGCGGTCGGCCGGGGCGATGAAGCCGGGGTGGGCGACGATCTGGCGGGGGTCGTCCTCGGCCCGCGCCGCCGCCTCGAAGTCCAGCAGGGCCACCGACTCCTCGTCCGGCGCGACCATGATGTTGAACATGTGCAGGTCGTTGAAGACGATGCCCCGCTCGTGCACCGCCGTGACGGCCTCCTCCACCAGCCGGTGCATGCGCAGCGCCCACGCGGTGTGCCGGGCCACGGCCTGCGGGTCGGGATCGGGGCTCAGCAGTGGATGTCTCTCGGCGAAGAAGGAGTTCAGAGGTCTGCCGGGCAGCTCCTCCATCACCAGGAACCGGTGGCCGTCCAGCGTGAACCAGTCCCGCACGGCGGGCACCACCGGCAGTCCGGCGAGCTGGTCGAGCGCCGCTTTCTCCCGCTCCAGCCGGGCCACCGCGTCGGCCCCGTCGGCGGCGAGACCGGCGTGGGGGCGGGCCTCCTTGAGCACCACCCGGCTCCCGTCGCGGGTGTCGGTGCCGCCGTAGACGCCGCCGCCGTTGGAGAAGTGCAGGGCCCGCTCGATGCGGTACGGCAGGTCCGCGACGGTGGCGGAGTCGCGGGCCGCCAGGTGCGGGCGGAGGAAGGCGGGCAGCTCCACCCCGTCCGGCACCCGGAAGGCGGGGTCCTTGCGGTCGGGCACCAGCTGCCCGTCGTCGTTCTCGACGGCCGGCACCAGCTGTCCGTGTGCGTCGAGGCAGAACCGGGGTGCGAAACCGCCGTAGCGCACGTACAACGGCCCCCGTCCCCACCGCAGATCGGTGAGAATGTACGGACCGGGTCTGCCGTCGAGCACGGCACCCAGCTCTTCGAGAATTTCCTGAAGCTGTCCCTCGTCGGCCGGATAGATGGTGGCGAATTTACCGCTCGTGCCGCGCCCGGCGTATTTCGCGTTCCGCAGGTACAGCAGAGTGCGGTGCGGGACGAATTTGAAGGGAATTCTCCGCGGGACGCAGTGGTCCCAGACGGCGGTGCCGATCGCGTCGGCGTTGTCCAGCGTCGCCGAGGCGTGGATCTTCCAGCCCTGCAACGGGAACTCGCCTGCCTGCGGGCGCAGCTCCAGCCAGTCCCCGGAGCGGGTCTGCCGCCAGCCTTCGGGGACGGGCCGGAGCGAGACGGGAAAGGCACCCGCGTCCGGTGTCCCGTCGCTGTCCTGGGCGGAATCCGACAAGCGGTCGGGTGTGTCGTAGAAATACCTGTCCGCGAGACAGAAAATCTCGTACCGCTTGTCCATCGTTCCCCTCCCCTGGGAAGCACGGAACAAGCGTGCAGCACCGGGAAAGGAATGGGTAGTCAGTTCTGTCACGAACAGAATGTGAGGAACGCACGGGTAACCTGCCGGACGGTCCTGCGGGAAAGCGTCACCCGTGCGCCCTCGGCGCCCGTCAGCCGCGCGGGTGCAGTCCCAGCCCGCCGCCGGGCGGCGCCGCGAAGTGCCGCGCGACCTCGGCGTCGGACACCTCGGCCACCGTGGCCGGCGACCAGCGGGGCCTGCGGTCCTTGTCGACCAGCTGCGCTCGCACCCCCTCGACCATATCGTGCGAGGAGAGCGTCGCCACGGAGGTGCGGTACTCCTGCTCCAGCGCCTCCTCCAGCGAGTGCAGTCCGCGGGCCCGCCGCAGCGCGGCGAGCGTCACCTTGAGCGCGGTGGGCGATTTGCCCTCGATCGCCTCGGCCGCCTCCTTGGCTGCCGTGGCGCCGCTGTCCCGCAGCCTGCGCAGGATCTCCTCGATGTCGTCGGCCGCGTAACACGTGTCGATCCAGGACCGGTGGGCGGCGAGAGCGGCGGGCGGGGCCGGGGCCGCGTACCGGGCGACCGCCTCCTGCGGCGGGGTGTGGGCCAGCGCCGCCGAGAAGCCGGCCAGCCGCTCGGACGGTACGAAGTGGTCGGCGAGCCCGCACAGCAGCGCGTCCCCGGCGCCCACCGGGCCTGCCGTCAGCGCCAGGTGCGTGCCCGTCTCGCCCGGTGCCCGGGACAGCAGCCAGGTGCCGCCCACGTCCGGGACGAAGCCGATGCCGGTCTCCGGCATGGCGACCCGCGCCCGCTCGGTGACGACACGGACGGTGCCGTGCGCGGAGATCCCCACGCCGCCGCCCATGACGATCCCGTCCATGAGCGCCACGTACGGCTTGGGGTAGCGGGCGATCCGGGCGTTGAGCCGGTACTCCTCGGCCCAGAACCGTGCGGACGCGGCGCCGCCGCCCGCCCGTACGTCGTCGTGGACCCCGCGCATGTCGCCGCCCGCGCACAGCCCCCGCTCGCCGGCGCCGCTGATGACGACGGCCGCCACCTCGGGGTCGTCCTCCCAGGCGTCGAGGGCCGCGGCGACACGGCGGACCATCTCCAGGTCGAGCGCGTTGAGCGCCTGGGGCCGGTTGAGGACCAGACGGCCCACGCGGCCGTCCTTGGCGGCGAGGACGGTCGGTTCGGTCTCGGGCATGGTGCGTCGGCTCCTTCGCGCGTGACGGCGGTGGGTCGATCTTCCGGGCCACCGTACGTGGTGGGGGACGCACCCGCCGTCGCCCCCGTCACGCCCGGGCGGTGCCCGAGACGGTGCCGTCCGCACGGTGGTCGAGCAGGACGCGTGCCGGACGAGCGGGTCCCCCCGCCCGTCGCGCATTCAACAGGTGTGCCGGACAGGGGCCGGGGCAGGCGTATCTGTGTCGTACGGCAAATGTTGTCTTCGAAGGGCACCCTATGGATCTCCACGCGGCGCGCACCCCGCCGCCCGCCCGCCCGCAGCAGGAGGGCGCGGTCCCGGACCCGCCGCGGACGGATCCGGGACGCTGCCGCTCCGGCTCCTGCTCCGAACCGGTGCGGCTGGGGGAGCGGGTGACCAGCCGGGGCGGTCCTCACACCCCGGGTTTTGCTCGGCCACCGGCGTCTTCCCCCGGCGAGGGCAGCGCCCCCGTGCGCACACCTGACGGCACCCGGGCGGCCGGACCCCCGCCGGACACGGGCGACGCGGCCCCCTCCGGTGAGCAGCCGCCCCCTGCCGACGGGGCGCAGGCGCTGCGCACCGAGCTGGCCCAGCTGCGGCAGGCCATGGAGACCCGCCCCGTGATCGACCAGGCCCGCGGCGTCCTGATGGCCTCCTGGCGCTGCACCCCGCACACCGCCTGGCAGGTCCTGGTCGACGCCTCGCAGCGCACCAACACCAAACTGCGGGAGATCGCCGTCCTGCTGACCGGCAGCACCCAGGGCGAACCGCTGCCCGACTGGCTGCGCAGCGCGGTGCTCAGCTCCTACGCACGTATCGCCGGCACCCCGGCGCCCGGCCGCGGCCCGCGACCCCGCTGAGGCCCCCGGACCGGGAGGGCGGCCGGTGCGGGGCCGCGGCGTACGGGCCGCCGCACCCGGCAACCGGACCGGCCCCGGGGCGGCGGCCCGGCTCTCAGCCGTCCTGCCCGGGCCCCGGCTCCGGCGCCGCCGCGCAGGACGCCGGGCCCGCCGAGTCCGCGCCCGGCTCCATCGCCCAGGCGCCCGCGAGCAGTTCCTCGACCAGTTCGTCCACTTCCAGGCGCTTTTCCACCCGTTCCAGATCCGGCACCCGGGCGTGCGTGCTGACCTGGCGCGGGGCCAGCAGCGAACAGCAGTCCTCGTCCGGCAGCACCGAGACCTCGGCGGTGCCCAGGGCCCGCGCCTCGTCGATGATCTCCTGCTTCTCCCAGCCGAGCAGGGGCCGCAGCAGCGGCAGCGAGGCCGCCTCGTCCACGGCGGCCATGTTCGCGACCGTCTGGCTGGCGACCTGGCCCAGGCTGTCGCCCATCACCAGGGCGCCGGCCCCCAGCCGCTGCCCCAGGGCCCCGGCGGTGCGGGCCATCAGCCTGCGCTGCGCCACCACCTGGAGCCGTCCGGCACCGGCGATCGCGAGCTGCTTCTGCGCCTTGCCGAGGGGCACGATCCACAGGGTGCGGTCCGGCTGGAAGCGGTTCAGTTCCCGGGCCAGCGCGTACGCCTTGTAGACGGAGGAGGCGTCGGTGTAGGGCGCTCCGGTGAAGTGGACGAAGTCGCAGGCCAGTCCGCGCCGCATGGCGCGGTAGGCGGCCACCGGCGAGTCGTAACCGCCCGACAGCAGCGCCAGCGCCCGGCCGCTGGACCCCACCGGCAGTCCGCCCTGGCCGGCGACGCGCTTCCAGGCCAGATAGCTGCCCTTGCGCTCGACCTCCACGGCCAGCTCGACGTCGGGCGCCGTCAGGTTCACCTGTGCGCCCGTCTCCAGCCGCACCCGTTCCCCGACGGCGGCGGCCAGCGCGGAGGAGGTGAGGGGAAAGGACTTGTCCCGCCGCTTGGCGCGTACGGCGAAGGTGATGCCGCCCCGCCCGCCGGAGCGCTCCTCCCACGCCCGGCGCAGGGCCCGGACGGCGTGGTCGCCGATGTCCTCCACCGTGCTGGGCACCCGCACGACGGGCTGCACCAGGTTGAAGCCGATCACCCGCCGCACGCACGCGACGAGCTCCTCCAGGGACAGCGGGCTGTTCGCGGTGGGGCCCACCAGCGTCACGCTGCGGCCCTTCTCGATCCAGGCGGGCCCGGGCAGGCCCTGCAGGGCGTCCCGCAGATTGCGGTGGAGCAGTTCCTCGAATCGGGCACGGTTGCGGCCCCTGAGGAAGATCTCCCCGTGCTTGAGCAGGACGCACTCCTGCCCCTCCGGTCCGGGCTCGCGCACCCGGGCGCGCGCCCGCTGCGGCGCGGGCACCGCCGGGCGCGGGTGCGTCGTCGGCCGCTGCTGTGCCTCGTGCTGCGCGTGTCCCTGCTGCCGTTCCTGTTCCCCGGCAGCGGGACGGGACCTTGAGATCGTCACGGATTCTTCCCTCCTGGCACACCAGGCTAAGCGACCGGTGACCGCCCCGGTTCCGGCGCGCTCGCGGTCGGGAGGCCGGTTCCGCGGGCGGCAGCGGTTCGGGGAGGATGCCCGGTGCGGGCGGTGCGGTACCGCGCGCGGGCATCACCGACACGAGGGAGCCGCATGGCCGAGGTCGTCGAACTGGTCCACTACCCCGTCAAGGGCTGTGCCCCCGTGACGGCGCCCACGGCCCGGCTGCTCGCCGCCGGTCTCGCGCACGACCGGGCCTTCATGGTCGTTACGCCCGACGGGGTGGGCCGCACCCAGCGCCGCGACCCGGCGCTGGCCCGCGTCCGGCCCCGGGTGCACGGGCAGGAGGGCGCCGGCGAGCTGCTGTCGCTGCGGGCGCCGGGCGCGGGCGAGCTGACCGTCGAGGTGGACACGGAGGGGGAGCGGCGCCCGGTGGAGATGCTGGGGCGTCCGCTGCGCGGCATCGACCAGGGCGATACGGCGGCCGACTGGTTCACCCAGGTGCTCGGGGTGCCCAGCAGGCTGGTCAGGGTGCCGCCCGACAACGACCGGGTGACCGACGGGCTGATCCCCGGCACCTGTCGCTACGCCGACAGCAGCGCCGTCCTCGTGGTCTCCCGCGCCTCGCTGGACGCCCTCAACGCGCGGCTGGCCGCCCGTGGTGCCGAGCCGCTGCCGATGAGCCGGTTCCGTCCCAACATCGTGGTGGCCGGGTGGGAGGAGGAGCCGCACGCCGAGGACCGGGTCCGCCGGCTGCGGATCGGCCCGGCCGAACTCGGCTACGCCAAGCCGGCCATCCGCTGCGCGGTCACCCTGGTCGACCAGGAGACGGGGCGCAAGAGGGGCCCCGAACCCCTGCGCACGCTGGCCGGCTACCGCCGTGCCGCACAGGGGGGTGTCGCCTTCGGCGCCAAGTTCTCGGTGCTGCGCCCGGGCACGCTCACGGTGGGGGACCGGCTTCAGGTGCCGGCCTGGGGCGCGTCCGAGGTGTGAGGCGGCGGTGCCGCTCCGCACCGCTTGGGGGGTTTCTCCGTCGGCGGCCGGGCAACCCGCCCCCGGCCGCCGGGGTCAGGCCAGTGCTTCGGCGGCCCCGGGCCCGGCCCGGGGCGTATCCGCGAACTGACCTGGAGATGATTCGTGTCCACCACCGAGAAGACCGCCCTGGACGAGGCCGCGCACGAGACGGTTCCCCCGCACAGCTCCCGGACCGCCGATGACCGCACGGGCATCAGCGACGTGTTCGTCCTCGGTATGGACGAGGCCAACCGCGCCACCCTGGAGGCGGTGCCCGGCGCCGAACGCTACCGCTTCCACTCGCTGCTGACCCCCGAAGAGCTCCAGGAGGACGAGGTCTCGGTGCCCGAGCTGCTGGAGCGGGCACGCGGCGTCCTGGACGGTTTCGGCGGCAGGATCGACGCCGTCGTCGGCTACTGGGACTTCCCCGTCAGCACCATGATCCCGCTGCTGGCACGGGAGTACGGCACGCGCAGCACCAGCCTTGAGTCGGTGGTCAAGTGCGAGCACAAGTACTGGAGCCGGCTGGAGCAGCGGAAGGTCATCGAGGAGGTGCCCCGCTTCGGCCGCGTCGATCTGGAGGCCGCCGAACCGGAGCCCCCCGAGGGCGTGCGGTTCCCGATGTGGGTCAAACCGGCCCTGGCCTACTCCTCCGAACTGGCCTACGGGGTCGAGAACCTGGCCGAGTTCAGGGACGCCGTCGCCAGGATCAAGGAGGGCATCGGCAGGGTCGGCAGGCCGTTCGAGTACATCCTGGAGCAGGTGGAGCTGCCCGAGGAGATGCGAGGCGTCGGCGGTGTGGTCTGCCTCGCCGAGGAGACGCTCACCGGTCTCCAGTGCGCCGTCGAGGGCTACGCGCTCGACGGCGAGGTCACCGTCTACGGGGTGCTGGACTCCATCACCTACCCCGACTCGCCCTCGTTCCTGCGCCACCAGTACCCGAGCATGCTGCCCCAGCCCGTGCAGGAGCGGCTGGCCGAGGTCGCCAAGCGGGTGATCGGGCAGATCGGGATGGACGCGGCCACCTTCAGCATCGAGTTCTTCTACGACCCGGGCAAGGACGAGGTGCGGCTGCTGGAGATCAACCCGCGGCACTCCCAGTCGCACGCCGAGCTGTTCCACTTCGTGGACGGCGCCCCCAACCACCACTGCATGCTGGCCCTCGCGCTGGGCCGCGACCCGGCCCTGCCGCACCGCGGGGGCAACTACCGGTACGCGGCCAAGTGGTACCACCGCTGGTTCACCGACGGCGTGGCCCGGCGCGTGCCCTCGCAGCAGGAGATCGCCCGGGTCGAGGCGCGGATACCGGGGGTCGTCGTCGATGTGGTGCCCCGGCCGGGCCAGCGGCTGGACCACCTGTCCCAGCAGGACAGCTACAGCTACGAACTGGCCCACGTCTTCACGGCCGGGGACGACGAGGAGGAGCTGCGGGACAAGTACGACCGCGCCATCGCCGCCCTGGGGCTGCACGGCGAGCCCTCCCAAGGAGGCGCCGACGGCGGCCGGGAGTGACGGGACCGGCCGCAGGCCCGCGCACAGCAGTACGGAAAGGAGCGGAGGCCGCGCCCATGCGCAGCGTGCACAACCTGCCCTACGAGACGAAGGAAGAGCAGACCACCGTGCCGCTCCCGGACGGCACCCGGCTGGCGGCCCGGATCTGGCGCCCGGTCTGCACGGACGACCAGCCGCTCCCGGCCGTACTGGAGTACATCCCCTACCGGCAGCGCGACCTGACGGCCGTCCGGGACTCCGTCCACCACCCCTACATCGCCGGGCACGGCTATGTGTGCGTCCGGGTGGACCTGCGCGGCACCGGGGACTCGGACGGGGTGCTGGAGGACGAGTACCTGGAGCAGGAGCAGCGGGACGCCGAGGACGTGCTGGCCTGGCTCGCCGCGCAGCCCTGGTGCGACGGCACCACCGGGATGATGGGCATCTCCTGGGGCGCGTTCGCCGCCCTCCAGGTGGCCGCCCGGCAGCCGGAGAGCCTGCGGGCGATCGTCATCGCCTCGTTCACCGACGACCGGTACGCCGACGACATGCACTACATGGGCGGCGCCCTGCTCTCGGACAATCTGGCCGAGGCGGGCACCATGTTCGCCTACGCCACCTGCCCGCCCAACCCGGCCGTGGTCGGGGACCGCTGGCGCGGCATGTGGCGGGAGCGGCTGGAGGGCACCGAGCCGTGGGTGCTGGAGTGGCTGCGCCACCAGCGGCGCGACGACTACTGGCGGCACGCCTCGGTGTGCGAGGACTACCGGGCCGTGCGGTGCCCGGTGCTGGCGTCCAGCGGCTGGGCCGACGGCTACTCCAACGCCGTCACCCGGCTGCTGGCCCGGCTCGACGTGCCGCGCAAGGGGCTGATCGGCCCGTGGTCGCACAAGTTCCCGCACCTGGGGGAGCCGGGCCCGGCCATCGGCTACCTCCAGGAGGTCGTCCGCTGGTGGGACCACTGGCTCAAGGGCGAGGACAACGGGGTCATGGACGGGCCGATGCTCAGCGCCTGGATGCAGGACAGCGTGCCGCCGTCCACCGCCTACGAGGAGCGGCCGGGCAGGTGGGTGGTGGAGGAGGAGTGGCCCTCGCCGGCCGTCTCGGAGGTGTCGCACCCGCTCGCCCAGTACCGCATCCGCCCGGCGTCCGACGCGGCGCGGGACGGCGAGCCGGGGGCGGCCCTCACGGTGCGCTCCCCGCTGTCGGTGGGCCAGTTCGCCGGCAAGTGGGCGTCGTACAACGCGCCGCCGGACTTGCCCTACGACCAGCGGGAGGAGGACGGCGGCTCGCTCGTCTTCGAGACCGAACCGCTCTCCGAGCGGGTGGAGATCCTGGGCGCCCCGAGCGTCGAGCTGGATCTGACGGTCAGCGAACCGGTGGCCCAGGTCGCCGCGCGGCTGTCGGACGTGGCACCGGACGGCAGCGCCACCCGGGTCACCTACGGCCTGCTGAACCTGACCCGGCACACCGGCACCGACGAGCCCGAACCGCTGGAGCCGGGCCGCCGCTACCGGGCCACCGTGCAGCTCAACGGGGTGGCGCAGGCGTTCCCGCCGGGCCACCGCATCCGGCTGTCGCTGTCCACCTCGTACTGGCCGCTGGCCTGGCCGCCGCCCAGGCCCGTGCTGCTGACGGTGCACGAGAACACCAGCAGTCTCACCCTGCCGGTGCGCGAGCCGCGCCCGGAGGGGGAGGCGCCGCACGGGCTGTTCGGAGAGCCGGAGGGCACCCCGCCGCTGCCGACAACGGCACTGACCCCGCCGGAGGAGCGCTGGGAGGTCAAGCGTGACCTGATCGGCTACCGGCAGGAGTTGGAGATCGTCAAGGACCCGGGGCTCACCCGCCTGGACCACATCGGACTGGAGGTGGGGCGCCGCGCCGTTGAGCGGTACACGGCGGTCGCCGACGACTTCACCTCCGTCGGCGGCGAGTCCGCCTGGACCATGACGTTCCGGCGGGACGGCTGGGAGACCCGCACGGTCACCCGCACCGTGCTGACCTGCACCGGGAAGGAGTTCCACGTGCACGCCACGCTGGACGCCTACGAGGGCGGCGACCGGGTCTTCTCCCGCACCTGGAACGAGACCGTGCCCCGGGACCACCTGTGAGGGGCGGTCCCGGGGCACGGCGCCGGGGCACGGGGGGAGACCCCGGCACGGGGCGGGTCAGGGCACGACGACTATCTTGCGGCCCTTGCCCGCCGCGAACCGGTCCAGCGCCTCGGGGTAGGAGGCCAGCGGCAACCGGTCCGAGATGAACACCTCCGGGTCGAGGATGCCGCCGGCGAACAGTTCCGCGGCGCGCTCGTAGCTGTGCAGCACAGCCATCGAACCGGTGATGGTGATCTCCTGGTTGTAGATGCGGTACGGGTCGATGGTGGCCCGCGTCGCGTAGTCGGCGACGCCGAACTGGAGGAAGGTGCCGGCCTTGGCGACCCGGCCGAGGCCGTCCTGGATGGCGGCGGCGTTGCCGGTCGCGTCCACGACCAGGTCCCAGCCGCCGGGCCGGTCCAGCTCGTCGGCGCCGGCCGCGGCTGCGCTGCACCCCAGGGTGCGGGCCGTGGCCAGCCGGTCGGGGTTGAGGTCGACGATGTCCACACTGGCCGCGCCGGTGCGCTTGGCCAGCTCCAGCATCATCAGCCCCATCGTCCCGGAACCGTAGATCAGCACGTGCGAACCGAGCTGGCTCTTGAGGACGTCGTAGCCGCGTACCGCGCAGGACAGTGGTTCGATCAGGGCCGCGTCCTGGGTGCGCACGTGCTCGGGCAGCCGGACACAGTTGGCCACCGGCGCGACGGCGTACTCGGCGGCTCCGCCCGACCGGGTCACCCCGATCGCGGCCCACTTCTCGCACATGTTGTTGTGGCCCGTGCGACAGTAGCGGCACTCGTAGCAGTACAGCGACGGGTCGACGGCCACCCGGTCGCCCTCGGCCAGCTCGGTCACCTCGCTGCCCAGCGCGACCACCTCACCGGCGAACTCGTGCCCGGGGACCAGCGGCAGGGAGGGCGCGAACTCCCCCTCGAGGATGTGCAGATCGGTGCCGCACAGCCCGCACGCCGCCACCTTCACCACCACCTCGCGGGGCCCGGGGGTGGGGTCGGGCACCTCCGCCAGGGAGACCTTGCCCACGGACTCGACGAGTGCGGCCTTCATTTCACAGCTCCTAGCGACAGGCCCTGGACCAGCTTGTCCTGGGCGGCGAACCCTGCGGCGAGGACCGGCAGGGAGATGACGAGGGAGGCGGCGCACACCTTCGCCAGGAACAGGCCCTGGCTGGTGATGAACGTCGTCAGGAAGACGGGCGCCGTCTCGGCGACGACCCCGGTCAGCACCCGCGCGAAGAGCATCTCGTTCCAGGAGAAGATGAAGCAGATCAGCGCGGTGGCGGCGATGCCGGGCGCGGCGACGGGGGCGACGACCCGGGTGAGCACGGTGGGCAGCCGGGCGCCGTCCATCTGTGCCGCCTCGATCAGCGCGGTGGGCACCTCCGCGAGGAAGGACTGCATCATCCACACCGCGATCGGCAGGTTCATCGAGGTGTAGAGGATGACGAGCAGCCAGATGTTGTCGAGGAAGCCGGTGTTCTTGGCGAACAGATAGATCGGCAGGAGCCCGGCGACCACCGGCAGCATCTTGGTGGACAGGAAGAAGAACAGCACATCCGTCCACTTGCGGACCGGCCGGATGGACAGCGCGTAGGCGGCCGGCAGGGCCAGCACCAGCACGCACAGGGTGGAGACCACCGAGGCCGTCAGCGAGTTGGCCAGCGGGGGCCAGGGGCTGGCGCCGCCGCCCACACCGAAGAACTCCCGGTAGCCGTCCAGCGTCAGCGGGGCGGCGAGCGACGGCGGGTTGGTGGCGGCGTCCGACTCGCTGTGCAGCGAGGTGAGGACCATCCACACCATGGGCAGCACGAAGACGATCCCGCACACCCACGCCAGCAGGCCCAGCACGGCGTTCCGTCGGCGCACCTTCCGCGGTGCGGCGATCGCGGCGGTCGCACTCATGACCGGGCCTCCTCACGGAAGAGGGACGAGACCACCCGCAGTGCGAGGGTGGCGATGATCAGGGAACCGATGACCACCAGCACACCGGCCGCCGAGGCGAGTCCGTACTCGTGGCCCTGGTAGAAGGTCTGGTAGATGGTGTACGGCAGGTTGGCGGTGCCCAGCCCGCCGGAGGTGATGGTGAACACGGCGTCGAAGTTCTGCACGATGTAGATCGACCCGAGCAGGGCGCCCAGCTCCAGGTAGCGGCGCAGATGCGGCAGCGTCAGATAGCGGAAGATCTGCCAGGCGCCGGCTCCGTCGATCCGCGCGGCCTCGATGGCGTCGGCCGGCCGGCTCTGGAGCCCGGCGAGCAGGATCAGCATCATGAACGGGGTCCACTGCCAGATCAGTGCCACCTCGACGGCGCCCAGCGGCATCTCGGCCACCCAGTCCGGCTGCGGCGCGTCGTCACCGAAGAGCCAGGTGAGCATGCCGTTGAGCAGCCCGTACTCGGGGTTGTACAGCACGTGCTTCCACAGCAGCGCCGCGGCCACCGGCACCAGCAGGAACGGGGCGATCAGCAGGGTCCGCACCACTCCGCGGCCCTTGAAGGTGCGGTCGAGCAGCAGTGCGAGGAGGAGTCCGAGCACCAGGCTGACCAGCACGACGGTGGCGGTCAGCAGCACGGTCGTCACCACGGAGTCCCGCAGTTCGGCGTCGCCCAGCACCTCGGCGTAGTTGGCGAAGCCGGAGAAGGAGCGCGCCTCGGGGTAGAGGGCGTTCCAGTCGAACAGCGAGACCACGAGCGTGGCCACGAACGGCAACTGCGTGACGACGATCATGAAGACGAGCGCGGGCAGCAGCGGCGCCCTGGTCACCCAGGCGCGCAGCCGGTTGGAGGGGCCGCCGCCGGCCTGGCTGGGCCGGGGCCGCGCCGCGGGCGGTATGTCACGCGTCCCCGCCTGCGGGGTGGTCGTCGGAGCGCTCATCGGCCTCGCCCCTCGTACTCGTCGGAGACCTCCTGGGCCAGCGCCTGCGATTTGCGCAGCGCCGTCTCGACGGACTGGCGGCCGGCGATGGCCGCGCTGATCTCCTGCGAGACCTTGGTGCCCAGATCGGCGAACTCGGGGATGTCCACGAACTGGATGCCCATGGTCGGCCGCGGCTGCACGCCGGGATCACGGGGGCGCGCCTGGCTGATGGCCTTGCGGGTCACCTCGTGGAAGGCCCCGGCGGCCTCCTTGTACTCGGGCAGCTCATAGGTGGAGGCCCGCTTGCCGGCCGGCACGTTGGCCCAGCCGAACTCCTTGCCGACCAGCTTCTCGTACTCCTTGCCGGACGCCCAGGAGATGAACTTCCACGCCTTGTCGGGGTTGCGGCTCGCCTTCTGGATGCCCCACGCCCACGAGTAGAGCCAGCCGGAGCTCTCGGTCCGCAGCGTCGGCGCCGGCACGTAGCCGATCTTGCCCTTGACCTTCGACTTGGCCCCTTCGAGGGAGCCGGCGCCGGCCGTGGCGTCGTACCACATCGCGGTCTTGCCCTGCGTCATGTTGTTGAGGCACTCGGCGTACCCGGACTGGGCGGCACCCGACTCGCCGTGCTTGCGCACCAGATCGACGTAGAACTTCGTCGCCTTCTTGAAGGCGGGGTCCGACAGCCGGGCGTTCCAGTCCTTGTCGAACCAGGTCCCGCCGAAGGTGTTGACGACGGTGGTGAGCGGGGCGATCAGCTCTCCCCAGCCGGGCAGCCCGCGCAGGCAGATGCCCTTCATCCCGCGCTCCGAGCCGTCCACCTTCGCCGCCAGCTCGGCCACCTGCGGCCACGTGGGCCGCTCGGGCATCTTCAGCCCCTCCTTGGCGAAGATGTCCTTGCGGTACATCAGGAAGGAGGACTCGCCGTAGAACGGCTGCGCGTAGACCTTGCCGTCCTCGCCGCTCAGCGACTCGCGGACCGGGCGCAGGATGTCCTGCTGGTCGAACTTCTTGTCCTTGCGGGTGTAGCCGTCCATCGGACGCAGCCACTCGTTCTTGGCGAAGATCGGCGTCTCGTAGTTGCTGAGGGTGGCCACGTCGTACTGGCCGGCCTGGTTGGCGAAGTCCTGGCTGATCTTGTCGCGGACGTCGTTCTCCGGAAGCACCGTGAAATTGACCTTGATGCCGGTCTCCTCGGTGAAGTGCTTCGCCGTCAGCTTCCGCAGCTCCAGCATCTGCGGGTTGTTCACCATCAGGACGTTGATCGTGTCACCCCCTTGTCCGAGGGCTCCCGCGCCGGCGCAGGCGGGCAGGGTGAGCAGAACCCCTGCGGTGGCGGTCGCGGTCACCGCCCGGATGCGACGTGGCCTGCGGGGGTTTCGACTGGGCTCTCTGCTCCGACAGCGCATGGGCACTCCTGGCGAATTCCTGTATTACGGCAAAGCTGTGCATGGACGGGGCTGGGGGGACCGGCCGGCGGTGCCGCACGGGCAGCCCGCGGGCCCGGGCGGCGGGTGGTCAGACCCGGATGACCTGCGGACCCCGCATCGCGTAGCGGTGTGCTTCCTGGGCGGACAGGGAAGTGGACGTCACCAGCGCCTCGAAGTCGCTCACCTCGGCGAAGCGGCAGAAGCTGACCGCGCCGAACTTGGTGTGCAGTCCGACGAACACCCGCCGCCGGGCAGCCCGGATCGCCTGCGCCTTCACTTCGCTGACCGCCGGGTCGGGGGTGGTCAGCCCGTGCTCCCGGGAGATGCCGTTGGCGCCGACGAACGCCAGGTCCACCACGAAGCCGGCCAGCATCTTCGTCGTCCAGTGCTCGACGGTCGCCAGCGTGCCGCCGCGTACCCGTCCGCCGAGCAGCAGCACGGTGAAGTCCCCGGCGGTGGCCAGGGTGTGCGCCACCGGCAGCGAGGCCGTCACCACGGTCAGGCGACGGTCCGGGGGCAGTGCCTCCGCGATCAGCTGAGGAGTGAAGCCCTCGTCGATGAAGACGGTCTCCGCGTCGCCCAGCAACTCCACGGCCGCCGCGGCGATCCGCCGCTTCTCCGGCACGTGCATGGTGGTGCGGAAGGCGAGGGTCGTCTCGAAACCCGCACTCTCGACCGGATACGCCCCGCCGTGCGTACGCCGCAGCAGTCCGTGCTGCTCCAGTACCCGCAGGTCGCGGCGGACGGTCTCCTTGGCGACGCCGAGCTCGTCGGCGAGCCGGGCCACTTCGACGGAGCCCAGACGCCGCGCCTCGCCGACGATCTGCCGCTGCCGCTCCGCCGCGCTCATGGCTCGGCCGCTCCTTCCGTCGTCGGGACCCGTCACGTCTGCTGCTCCGTTCGGTCACGGACCCGCCCGTTCCTGCCCGGCTGTCGTCCGTGGAGGAAGTTCTACCGGGCCCGTGCGGGCACGACCAGCCTTCTGGTCCGATCGATCGTGACCGCTTATGCCCGTTCGGAGATCGATCATTGATCGCTCAAGAGGCGTTCAGCTGGCGGGCGGTGGTCTGGACCGCCGCCCGTTCCGGCCCGGCACCTGCCCGTTCACGGCCCGTTTCGCCATATGGGCCGCCCGAGTCCGTACGGGCAGCACCCCGGCGCGCCCCGCTCCCGGCGGGGACAGGGCGCGCCTTCCGGAGCGAACCAGGCGAAGGCGTACGGAGAGGGAGGGGGGGCAGGACGCGTCAAGACGCCGCGCGGTGATGTGCCGTGCTGTCACGCACCGCTCCGCCGACCGTCACCCGCCGGTCGCCCGGCCCGCGACCGTGCGGTGTACGAGGGGTGCGGACAAGACCCCTACGACCTGCGCGTACAGGGCCCGTACGGCGTGTCGCGGAGTGCCGGTGGCGGCCGGAGCGCCGACGTGCGGCACCCCTTCGGCAGGGCGTCCGCGGCACCACCGCCCGCCGCGGGGAGGTGAACGGCGCGCCCTGATACGACGATGCGGGCGGCGCCCTCCAACTGCCCGCCTCCCGCCCGCTCGGTCGCCCCCGTACGGCCTGTCCCGCACCGTCCGGCCGGCCGCTCCGCCCGGCCGCTCCTCCGCCGTCCGGCCGGACGCGCCTGCCAACTGGCGGTCGCCGAGCGGATACCGCCCATCGGGGACGCCCGGTACCTCTGCACGAGTGAAAGATCAGCCAAGCCGAACGGATGGTCAGCCCAGAAGGTGCCCGAAGGAGTTTGCTACCGCCCTGACGGGCTTTCCTCTGACCCCAACAGAGAGTCTCCGGACTCGACGGTAAGGACTTGATTCAGATGCGTAAGACCAAGATCGCCACCTTCGGCGTCCTCACGGCGGCTGCTGTCGCCGTCCCGGCCGGCTCCACGTTCGCGCAGGAGGCACAGTCCGCCGACACGCACACGCACACGCACAGGCACACCCACGCGGAGGCCGCGCAGCCCGGGAGCACCACCAGCGGCACCGGTACGACCGGGTACGAGGTGCAGCCCGGCGACACCCTCTCGGAGGTGGCACAACGGCACGGCACGACCTGGCCCGAACTGGCCGAGCGGAACCATCTCGCCGATCCGGACCGGATCTACCCGGGACAGCACCTGGAGCTGACCGGCGCCAAGACCCCGCGCCCCGGCCCCTCGACCCCGCCCCCCGCCGCGCAGGACACCACGCCACAGGTGCCCCAGCAGCCACAAGCACCCCAGGAGCCACAGACCCCGCCCGCGGGGGGCGGTGGCGGGACCCAACAGGCCCCCGACCACCGCAGCGCACCCGACTCCTCCGCACACTCGACGTCCGAGAGCGCGGCCAAGGCGGAGATCATCCGCCGGGAGTCCAGCGGCAACCCCAACGCTCAGAACGGCAAATACCACGGGCTGTTCCAGACCGACCAGCCCTGGGGCAGGGGCACGGTCGCCGAACAGCACGCCGGCGCCGAGCGTTACGTCAAGGACCGCTACGGTTCCTGGCAGGCGGCGCTCGCCCACCACAACAAGCACGGCTGGTACTAGAACCGGCCCGTGCGTCGCCGCCCGGAGCGGCCCGCACGGTCACCCGCACCCCGAAGTCCGCTCCCCGGGCAACAGCCGCGAGGGCGCGGGCAAGCCGGGACGCGGACGGCCGCGCCCACCCCGCCCGGCCGTCCCGCCCCCGGCACCCCTCCCGCACGCCCCGGTCCGCTCCGCCCGTGAGCGGCCCGGGGCCCGGGAGGAACCGTCCGCCGGGCCCAACCGGTGCGCGCAGCACGGCAGGCCGCCCGCCTGCCGTGCTGTGTTAGCGTGAGCGCCGCCACAGGCAGTCAGGCCGGTCCGGACGCCGGAACCGGCCGACGCCGCTGTCGCACCTCGCGGCTCGGAACCGAACGGAGACCCCGTGCACCCCGACGGCACCGACTCCCGCCCCGCCACCGGCCCCGGAACCGGCGCCGCCCCGGCGGGCACCGACTGGGACACCCGGCCCGAGACGCCGGGCTCCGCGGCGGACGCCGCCGCGATCCGCGCCATCACCCTGGCAGCGTTCCCCACCGCGGAAGAGGCCGGGATCGTCGAGGCGTTGCGGGCCGACGCCGACGCCTGGATCGACGGGCTCTCCCTCCTCGCCCGCACGCCCGACGGCACCCCCGTCGGCTATGCGCTGCTGACCCGCTGCCATGTCGACGGCCACCCGGCGCTCACCCTCGGACCGTGCGCCGTACTCCCCTCCCACCAGCGCACCGGCGCCGGTTCGGCTGCCGTCCGCGCCGCCCTCGACGCGGCGCGCGCACAGGGGGAGAGCCTGGTCCTGGTGCTCGGACACCCCGAGTACTACCCCCGGTTCGGGTTCGCCCGCGCCTCCCGCTTCGGCATCCGCGCGCCCATCGAGGTGCCCGACGAGGCCATGATGGCCCTCCCGCTCGGGCCGCACGCGCATCCCGTCCCCAGCGGTGTCATCCGCTGGCCGGCGGCGTTCGGGATCTGACGGCACGTCACCTGCCGAAGGTGCCCCACCGGACGCGGCGGGGCATCCCTCCCGCCGGCCGGCCGGTCAGTCCTCGGCCCAGCCGTGGTGCTTGCCGAACTGCACCAGCCGCCGCCGGATGTCGAGGATCTGCGCACCGGTCAGGCCGGGAGCCGCCTCCAGCAGCAATTCGGTCACGGCGCTGGTGTACTCGGCGACACTCAGCACGTCGCACAGCGGCTCGTCACCGTCCTCCGTACGGGCCGCGCCGCTCTGCGGTGAGCGGCCCGAGCCCGGTGCCGACTCGAAGGGGGACGAAGTCCCCGGGTTGTGCAGCAGCCGCACCGAGGACGCCTTCAGACCCCGGTCACCGTCCTCGATCTCGAACTCCACCGCGACCCCGGCGTGCACGTAGGACTCCGGCATCATCAGGTCGTTCGCGTGCAGGAAAACGTCCTCGCCCCCGTGATCCGGAGCGATGAATCCGTAACCGCGAGCACCGTCGAACCGGACGACCCGCCCAGCAACCATGTCCACCCCAACCGCGACCCCGGGCCCCTTGCCCGGACACCTGCTCCGGATCTTAGCGAGCGGACGCCGTCCCGGGGACGGAGACGACATGTCGCGCCGGGAGGCGCGCGGAGGCGTCCGCCCGCTCGTCGCGCATCCGCTGATGAGGCGTCACGAATACTCCGCCTCGCGGTGGTTGGCGCGGATTTTCGCCCTTCGGTGGTTTTCCACCGGTACTTTCGGGGCACGCGGACAGATGCCGGGTTTCTTCTTCCAGCACCCGGATTTCCCCCCTCATCAGGTCGGTTCCCGTGTGCCGAGCGGCCCGGAACCGGGGAGAAGGCGCACATGGTCACCATCCTGCTCATCGCCGGCCTCGCGGTGATCCTGGTGGTCTCGGGCGGTCTCGCGCTCCGCATCCGCCAGGAGGCGGCACTCGACGAGGGACAGCGGCTCCAGCGGCGGTTCGGCCCCGAGTACGACCG
>Ga0164243_10004931_pt1 | contig 20603 bp, 21 predicted proteins | sample OricompcompostOP_FD_108781 | JGI IMG/M metagenome (GOLD analysis project Ga0164243, IMG submission 108781) | Organic Plus compost microbial communities from Emeryville, California, USA - Original compost - Organic plus compost (OP) | ecosystem: Engineered > Solid waste > Mixed feedstock >...
GTCCGAGGACGGCATCAGCGGCTCGATCCGGGCCCACTGAGCATCAGACAGCACCACGAGACGAGACATGGGTCAACAATCCCGGACGAACACGCCTGGATTTAGGAGCCACGCCCTAGACCGACCTCACGTCCGGCGAGTGGGCCCTGGTCGAGGGCGGCCCGTAACCTTGGCCCCATGACCGCCATCAGCCTCGGCATGCCGGAGGCCCCGCCGCCGGTGCTGGCCCCTCGCCGCAAGACCCGGCAGATCAAGGTGGGCAAGGTGGGGGTCGGCAGCGAGTCGCCGATCTCGGTGCAGTCGATGACCACCACGGTCACCGCCGACGTCAACAGCACCCTCCAGCAGATCGCCGAGCTGACCGCCGCCGGCTGCGACATCGTCCGGGTCGCGTGCCCGAGCCAGGACGACGCCGACGCGCTGCCGCAGATCGCGCAGCACTCGCAGATCCCGGTGGTCGCGGACATCCACTTCCAGCCCAAGTACGTCTTCGCGGCCATCGAGGCCGGCTGCGCGGCGGTCCGGGTCAACCCGGGCAACATCCGCAAGTTCGACGACCAGGTCAAGGAGATCGCCCAGGCCGCCAAGGACCACGGCACCAGCATCCGGATCGGGGTCAACGCGGGGTCGCTCGACAAGCGGCTGCTCGAGAAGTACGGCAAGGCGACCCCCGAGGCGCTCGTCGAGTCGGCCGTGTGGGAGGCGAGCCTCTTCGAGGAGCACGACTTCCACGACTTCAAGATCTCGGTCAAGCACAACGACCCCGTGGTCATGGTGCGCGCCTACGAGATGCTCGCCGAGCGCGGCGACTGGCCGCTCCACCTCGGCGTCACCGAGGCCGGGCCGGCGTTCCAGGGCACGATCAAGTCCGCGGTCGCCTTCGGCCACCTGCTCAGCCAGGGCATCGGCGACACCATCCGGGTCTCGCTCTCCGCCCCGCCGGTCGAGGAGGTCAAGGTCGGCATCCAGATCCTGGAGTCGCTCAACCTCAAGCCGCGCCGGCTCGAGATCGTCTCCTGCCCCAGCTGTGGCCGGGCCCAGGTCGACGTCTACAAGCTCGCCGACGAGGTGACCGCGGGGCTCGACGGACTCGAGGTCCCGCTGCGGGTCGCCGTCATGGGCTGCGTCGTCAACGGCCCGGGCGAGGCCCGCGAGGCCGACCTCGGGGTCGCCTCCGGCAACGGCAAGGGCCAGATCTTCGTCAAGGGCGAGGTGATCAAGACCGTCCCCGAGTCGCAGATCGTCGAGACCCTCATCGAGGAGGCCATGCGGATCGCCGAGGGCATGGAGGCCGTCGACGGCGCCCAGGCCCAGGTCGACGTCACCTGACTCAGCGGAACGACTCGACGTCGCGGCCGCTCTGCTCGTCGATGCCGTACGCCTCGATGTAGCCCCAGCAGTCGGGGCGGGAGCCGTCCACGTCGGTGACGCCGTACTCGTCGGAGAGCTGCCGCGAGGTCAGCGTCCGGCCCGAGAACCGCCCGACGTCCGGGTCCGCGGCCAGCCGGGCCAGGCCGCGCGCGACGTACGTCGGGGTCTCCGAGATCGCGAAGCCCGGCTCCTTGGTCAGCGCGTCCCGCCAGGTCTCCTCGGTGACCCCGAAGAGGTCGAGCATCATCTCCGAACGCAGCCAGCCCGGCGTCAGGCCGACCACGGTGACCGGGTGGTCACGCAGCTCGTGCGTGAGGCTCAGCACGATCCGCCCGACGTTCGCCTTCACCAGGTCGTAGAAGAAGCCCACGCCGTCGCGGTACGCCGCGTTGAACTCGGCCGTCCCGTCGGTGACCTCGACCAGCAGCCCGCCACCGCTCTCCAGCATCAGCGGCAGTCCGAAGTGCGCGGTGACGAGGTGGGTGTCGACGCCCATCCGCAGCATCCGCAGCCCGCCCGCGAGGTCGTGCTCCCACAGCGGCTTCCCGAACTGCGCGTACCGGTCGCCGCCGAAGACGTCGTTGACGAGCACGTCGAGCCGCCCGTGCTCGCTCCGGATCCGGTCCACCAGCCGAGCCACCTCGTCGGGCGACTCGTGGTCGACCACCAGCGCGGTGCCGGCGCCGCCCGCCGCCGCGATCAGGTCGCCGGTCTCCTCGATCGTCTCCGGCCGGCCGATCTCGGACCGCCCGGCCGTCCGGCTGCTCCGGCCGGTGGCGTAGACGTGGGCTCCCGCGCGGGCGAGCTCGACCGCGAACGCGCGGCCCGCACCCCTGGTCGCGCCCGCCACCAGCGCCACCCGGCCCTCCAGGTCCCGAGACATGGCGGTGAGTCTGGCACGCGGGCGCGGCGCGCACCCGACCGCGATTGCTCTGGCTGGCCTAGAGTCTCCGGCGTGCCGACGACCCGCCACGGCGTACGCCTCCTGGGGCCGTCCGACCTGGACGACTTCCTCGCGCTCACCGCCAAGGACCCGGTCGTGAACGTCTTCGCCGCCTACCGGGCCCGCACCACCAGCCTCGAGCCGCGCTGGCTCGGCGGCGAGGTGTGGGGCCGGTACGTCGAGGGCCGGCTGGTCGCGGCCTGCCACGTCGGCGCCAACCTGGTGCCGGTGGAGGCGACGCCCGACGACGCCCGGGCCTTCGCCGAGCGGGCGCTGACCCGGCACCGCAGCGTCTCGACGATCGTCGGCCCCGCGGTGGCGGTGCGGCCGTTCTGGGACGAGGTCGCCGCCACCTGGGGCACGCCCCGGGAGACCCGGTGGGAGCAGCCGCACATGGTCATCGACCACCCGCCGGACGTCCCGCCCGACCCGGAGGTGCGGCGCACTGAGCGCCGGGACCTGCCCGCCCTCTACCCCGCGTGCGTGGCGATGTACACCGAGGAGGTCGGCGTCTCCCCGGAGGCCGGCGGGGGAGCGGACCTCTACCGGGCCCGGGTCACCCAGCTGGTCAGCCGCGGCTGGTCGTTCGCCCGCTTCGACCACGGGGAGCTGGTCTTCAAGGCCGAGGTCGCCTGCGCCACCCCCGAGGCCGCGCAGGTCCAGGGCGTGTGGGTGCCGCCGGAGCGCCGCGGGCAAGGGCTCGCGGTCGCCGGCATGGCCGCGGTGGTCGACCAGGTCCGGGCCACGATCGCGCCCGCGGTCTCGCTCTACGTCAACGCCTGGAACGAGCCGGCCCGGCGCGCCTACGCGCGCGTGGGGTTCCGGGAGACCACGACGTTCTCGACCGTGATGTTCTGAGCCCGGTGCTGCCGAGGCTCACGACGTACTGGTGGTCTCGACGCACCGGGTACGTCATGACCACCAGTACGTGAGCCCCGGCGGCCCGAGGCACCCGCAGCCGGGTATCTCCTTCGCGGCGCCCCGAACGCGCGCCGTAGCCTTGCGCGCATGATCGTTCGGATGTCCAGCCTCTTCGTGCGCACGCTTCGCGAGGACCCGGCGGACGCGGAGGTGCCGAGCCACAGGCTGCTGGTGCGCGCCGGCTACGTCCGCCGCGCCGCCCCCGGCATCTACAGCTGGCTCCCGCTGGGCATCCGGGTGCTGCGCAAGATCGAGAACATCGTGCGTGCGGAGATGGACGCGATCGGCGGCCAGGAGCTGTCCTTCCCCGCGCTGCTGCCGCGCGAGCCCTACGAGCTCAGCAACCGCTGGACCGAGTACGGCGACGGCATCTTCCGGCTCCAGGACCGCAAGGGCGCCGACTACCTGCTGGGGCCCACGCACGAGGAGATGTTCACGCTCGTCGTGAAGGACATGTACTCGTCGTACCGGGACCTCCCGCTGACGCTGTACCAGATCCAGACCAAGTACCGCGACGAGGCGCGGCCCCGCGCCGGGCTGCTGCGCGGCCGCGAGTTCATCATGAAGGACTCCTACTCCTTCGACATCGACGACGCCGGCCTCGACGCCAGCTACCAGCGGCACCGCGACGCCTACGTGCGGATCTTCGACAAGCTCGGCTTCGAGTACGTCATCGTCAAGGCCACCTCCGGGGCCATGGGCGGGTCCCGGTCCGAGGAGTTCCTCGCCCGCGCCGACAACGGCGAGGACACCTACGTCCGCTGCACCAAGTGCGACTACGCCGCCAACGTCGAGGCGGTCGAGGTGCGCGCCCCCGCCCCCGTGCCGTACGACGACGCGCCGGCCGCGCACGCCGAGCAGACGCCCGACACCCCGACCATCGAGACCCTCGTCGACCACCTCAACGAGAAGTTCCCGCGCGACGACCGGCCGTGGGAGGCCGGCGACACGCTCAAGAACGTGCTCGTCGTGCTCAAGCACCCCGACGGCACCCGCGAGCCGCTGGCGATCGGGGTCCCGGGGGACCGCGAGGTCGACCTCAAGCGGCTGGAGGGCCAGCTCGAGCCGATCGAGGTCGAGCCGATGGACGAGGCCGAGATGGCCAAGCACCCCTCGCTGGTCAAGGGCTACATCGGCCCCGGCGCGCTCGGCCTCGAGGGCACCTCCGGCATCCGGTACGCCGTCGACCCGCGCGTCGTCGAGGGCACCCGCTGGGTGACCGGCGCCAACGTCGCGGGCAGCCACGTGCTCGACCTCGTCGTCGGCCGCGACTTCACCCCGGACGGCACCATCGAGGCCGCCGAGGTGCGCGACGGCGACCCCTGCCCGCGCTGCGAGGAGGGCACCCTGGAGTCCGCGCGCGGCATCGAGATGGGCCACATCTTCCAGCTCGGCCGCAAGTACGCCGAGGCGCTCGGCCTGCAGGTGCTCGACGAGCAGGGCAAGCTGGTCACCGTCACCATGGGGTCCTACGGGATCGGCATCTCCCGGGCGGTCGCCGCGATCGCCGAGGGGACGCTCGACGACCTCGGCCTGTGCTGGCCGCGGAACGTCGCCCCGGCCGACGTCCACCTCGTGGCGGCCGGCAAGGACGAGCACATCGTCGCCGCCGCCGACCGGATCGCCCACGAGCTCGACCGGCAGGGCATCGAGGTGATCTACGACGACCGCACCGGCAAGGTCAGCCCCGGCGTGAAGTTCAAGGACGCCGAGCTGATCGGCGTGCCCACGATCGTGGTCGTGGGCAAGGGCCTCGCCAACGGCGTCGTCGAGGTGAAGGACCGGCGGACGGGGGAGCGCGAGGAGGTCGCGGCCGACCGCGTCGTCGACCACCTCGTCGACCTGGTCAGGGCGTGAGCACCCCGTCGACGAGCCGGACCAGAGCGGCGCGCACCTCGCGGGTCGCGGCCTCGCGGTCCTCGGCCCGGGCGGCGTAGAGCGCGGCCTCCTCGAAGGCCCCCACCAGCACGTGCGCCAGCGGACGCACCGGCTGGTCGGCGAGCACGCCCGCCTCGATGAGCATCCGGACGGCGGCCTCGACGAGCCCCACGCCGTACCGCTGGCCGATCTCGCGCCAGCGCTCCCAGCCCAGCGCGGCCGGCGCCTCGAGGAGCACGATCCGGTGCACCTCGGGGTCGGCGCAGGCGTCCAGCCAGGCGTCGATCCCGTCGTGCAGGAGCGCGGCCGGCTCGCCGTCGCCGGAGAGCAGCCGGGCCGACATCCGCTCGGTCACCTCGGCCTCGACCTGCTCGAACACCGCGGCGAAGAGCTCCTCCTTGCCGGCGAACTGGTGGTAGAGCGCGCCCCGGGTCACGCCCGCGGCCCGGGCCACCTCGTCGGTACCGACGGCGGCGTACCCCTTGGCCGCGAAGAGCGGGCGCGCCGCGGCCACCAGCGCCGCGCGCGTGGCGGCCGAGCGGTCGGCCTGGGTCCGCTTGCTTTTCATACAACCTGTCCGTAAGTTACGTGCAACCTGTATGCAAACCCTAGCGGAGGCCCGGCATGACCGCGACGACGACACGCACGACGATCGACCTGCCGGCGGGTCGGATCCACTACCGGGTCGCGGGACCCGAGGACGGGACGCCCGTGGTGTTCGTGCACGGCTTCCTCGTCGACGACACCCTCTGGGGCGACGTCCCCGAGCGGCTCGCGGCCGACGGGTTCCGCTGCTACGCGCCGACCTGGCCGCTGGGTTCGCAGCCGGAGCCGATGCGGCCGGACGCCGAGCTCGGTCCGCGCCCGGTGGCCCGGACCGTGCTGAGCTTCCTCGAGGCGCTCGACCTGACCGACGTCGTGCTCGTCGGCAACGACACCGGCGGTGCGGTCTGCCAGTTCCTCCTCGACGAGGACGCCACCCGGATCGGCCGGCTGGTGCTGACCAACTGCGACGCCTTCGAGACCTTCCCGCCGTTCCCGTTCAACCTGCTCTTCCGGCTCGGCCGGCACCCCGTGGTGAACAACGTGGCGATGCAGCCGATGCGGGTGCCGTGGCTGGCGAGGGGGCCGTTGGGCTTCGGTCCGCTCGCCCGGCGCCCGATCACCACGGAGGAGAGCGCCCGCTGGCTGCGGCCCGGGCTCAGCGACGCCGGCGTACGGCGGGACACCGCGCGGTTCCTGCGCGGCTGGCGGAGCCGGGACCTCGCCGACGTGGCGACCCGGCTGCACCGCTTCGACCGGCCCGTGCTCATCGCCTGGGCGCCCGAGGACCGGTTCTTCAAGGTCGCGCTGGGGGAGCGGCTGGCCGCCACGTTCCCCGACGCCCGCCTGGTGCGCATCGACGACGCCCGGACGTTCGTCGCGCTCGACCGGCCGGACCGCCTCGCCGCGGAGATCTCCGGGTTCGCCGCCTGACCCGTCGGGGCCACTGGCTACGCTCCGGCGCATGCCTGGAGTGGACGCCGTGATCTTCGACTGGGGCGGCACGCTGACCCGCTGGCACGACATCGACTTCCACGCGGAGTCGCTGGCGCTCGCGCAGGCCGTCGTCAACGCCGACCACGACATCGAGGTCTCCCGCCGCCGGCTGCACGAGGCCGGCGCGGTGATCTGGGGCCGGTCCCGCGACCACCAGCAGAGCGCGACCGTGGCCGACCTCTTCGCGGAGGCCGGCCTCGACCACGACCCCGAGCTGCTCACCGCCTACTACGAGTTCTGGGAGCCGCACACGAGCACCGACCCCGACGTGCGGCCGCTGTGGGAGGCGCTGCGCGCGGAGGGCATCAGGGTCGGCGTGCTGTCGAACACGATCTGGCCGCGCGCCTTCCACGAGCAGATCTTCGAGCGCGACGGCGTGCGGCACCTGATCGACGGCGACGTCTACACCTCGGAGATCCCGTGGACCAAGCCCTCGCCCCACGCGTTCCGGGCCGCCGCGGAGGCGGTCGGGGTCGACGACCCCGCCCGCTGCGTCTACGTCGGCGACCGGCTGTACGACGACATCTGGGGCGCCCAGAACGTCGGCATGCGCGCGATCCACGTGCCGCACAGCCGGATCCCCGCCGAGCAGGTCGGCCACACCGAGGGCGAGCCGGACGCCGTCGTCGACCGGTTGGCCGACGTCGGGCGGATCGTGGCCGGCTGGCGCTGACCGGGTCCCTCGGGACCGCTCCGCGCCCGGCTTCTTTACCTTCTGCACGTTTGTGCATCGCAGGAACACGAGGCAGGACGTCCGTAGCCGACGTGCCCTCGGAGGGCAAGAGTCTCCCGCGTTGCCCGCCGTACTCGGACGGCGGCCCGACGAAGGGAGCTGCCCTCGATGCACACCATCACCCTGCGGATGCTCGCCGTCACCACGGTCGGCGCCGCGGCCCTCACCCTCAGCGCCACCACCGCGACGGCGGCCGCCAGCGCGCCCGACGCGGGTGGTGCCGCGGCCGGCTGCGCGGCGGGCGACGCCGCCCGTGGCGGACGGGCGCTCGACCACCGCGGCGTCACCCCCGCCGAGCAGCGCCGGATCGAGGCCCGCACCGCCCGGGTCCTCGACCGACGCGGGATCGGGGCGCGGAAGGCCCAGCGGGTCTCGGCCACCATCCCGGTCTACGTGCACGTGATGGCCGGCAGCTCGGGCCAGGGTGACGTGACCGACGGGCAGGTCGCGGACCAGGTCGACGTCCTCAACACCACCTACGCGGGCGCCGAGTCCGGCGCGGCCGCCGACACCGGCTTCGCGTTCACGCTCGCGGGGGTCGACCGCTACTACAACGACACCTGGCACCGCGACGGCGCGAGCCGCACCTACCGGTCGCAGACCCGCCAGGGCGGCGCCGACGCACTGAACATCTGGCTGGTCGACTTCGCGTACCTGGGCGAGGCCACCTTCCCGTGGGACTACGGCAGCGACCCCTCGGTCGACGGCATCCGGGTCCAGTACTCCTCGCTGCCCGGCGGCAGCGCGACCGGCTACAACCTCGGCAAGACCGCGACCCACGAGGCCGGCCACTGGCTGGGGCTGTACCACACGTTCCAGGGCGGCTGCACCACCACCAACGACGAGGTGTCGGACACCCCCGCCCAGGGCGGACCGAGCAGCGGGTGCCCGGTCGGAGCCGACACCTGCTCGCTGCCGGGAACCGACCCGGTGCACAACTACATGGACTACAGCAACGACGCCTGCTACGACCAGTTCACCCCGGGCCAGAGCAGCCGGATGTCGCAGATGTGGGCGGCCTACCGGGGCTGACGCAGACGCTCCGGGCGGGTCCTGGGCCGGCCCGCCGAGCGGGGTCGTGATCTGCAGGTTTATGCAATGCAGTTTTGTGAGTCACGCCAGCGATTTTCTGCAGCGCGGCGAGGCCCCAGACTGTTCATCGAGGGAGAGAAAGCCGGATCCCACCCCCGCGAATCTCCCTCAGGCCTCTGTCCCAGGCCACCTAGCGGTCCGCGTGCTCGTCACTTCCGGGGAACGTCTCGGGGGTTCCTCGGAAGGCGAGCTCGCGGACCGCTGTCTGTACCAGCAGGTCGACGGCGTACCGGCGCTCCGCCGAGGGGCTGTTCGCCACCAGGTAGGCGTACGTCGTCGCGCAGGCCCGCTCGACCGCCAGCGCCTCGCGGGTGACCGCGTCCGGGGTGCCGAGGCGACGGGGCAGCTCGTACGCCGGCTCCGCGGGCACCGGGTCCGCGCCCAGGTCGCGGATCCGCGCGCTCAGCTGGTCGCGCCGCGCCCGGTGGGTCTCGTAGGCCTCGGTGAGCGCGGCGTACAGGGTCGGCGCCCCTGACTGGGAGGTCTGGGCGCCCAGGGCGCCGAACACGTAGAGCGCGGCGTGCTCGGCCGCCAGCGTGGTCTGCAGCGCCTCGACGTACGCCGTCGGCGCGCTCACGGCAGCACCGCCACGTGCTGGGCCACCGCCGCGGCCATCGAGCCGAGCAGCCGGGCCAGGGCCCCGCTCTCGGCGGCGACCGCGGCGGCGGTGAGCTGCCGCTGCAGCCGGGTCTCGGCGGCGCGCACGTCGCGGAGCCGCGGGGCGTCGCCGGAGCGGACCTCGAGCCGGCCGGGTCGCTCGGAGAGCTCGGTCAGGTGCGCGTCGTGCAGCCGGGCGAGGGGCCGCAGGACCGGCCGCAGCGAGCGGTCGTCCCTGCGCGCGGCGGCCACCGTCGACGCCGCCGTCGCGATCTGCGCCGTCACCCGGTCGACGAGCTCGACGTCGGGGTCGGTGGCTGGGTCGGTGGCTGGGTCGGTGGCCGCGTCGGTAGCGGTGTTCGTGGCCCCGTGCACCGGCTGCGCGGGCGTGCTCCCGTCGTCGCAGCCGGTCGCCGCGGCCAGGCCGGCGAGGGCGCCGCCGAGGGCGGCGCGCCGGGTGGTTGCGGGGTTCGGCCAGGACACGCCCGCGACCCTATCCGCGGGGTCTCTCAGGTCCTCGCCCAGCCGCTATCGTGGAGGCGCACCACCACAACAGCACAGGGAGGTCGACACCGATGAGTGCCAGCCGGACGACGACCGCGGAGCGGATCGAGGCGGAGCTGGTCGACCCCCTTGCGGCGCAGGGTCTCGACGTCGAGTCCGTCGAGGTCACCCCGGCCGGCAAGCGCCGGGTGCTCCGGGTGGCCGTCGACAAGGACGGCGGGGTCACCCTCGACGACGTCGCGGCGGCGACCAAGGAGGTCAGCCGCGTGCTGGACGACTCCGACGTGATGGGTGAGCAGCCCTACACCCTGGAGGTCACCTCCCGGGGCGTGGACCGGCCGCTCACGCTGCCGCGGCACTGGCGGCGCAACCGCAGCCGGATGGTGAAGGCGACCCTCGAGGACGGCTCGACCGTGCAGGGCCGGATCACGACCAGCGACGACGAGGCGGTGACGCTCGACGTCGGGGGCACCGAGCGCGAGCTGCGCTACCGCGAGATCGTCAAGGCGCTGGTCCAGGTCGAGTTCAACCGCAAGCAGAAGGGCGAGGCCTGATGGACATCGACATGAGCATCCTGCGGATGCTGGAGCGGGAGAAGGAGATCTCCTTCGACGTCCTCGTGGAGGCCATCGAGCAGGCCCTGCTGACGGCGTACCACAAGACGCCTGGCGCGCAGGAGAACGCGCGGGTGGTGCTGGACCGCAAGACCGGTCACGTGACCGTGCTCGCGGCGGAGCTCAACGACGAGGGCGAGGTCGTGGGGGAGTACGACGACACGCCCCAGGGCTTCGGCCGGATCGCCGCGACGACCGCGAAGCAGATCATGCTGCAGCGGCTGCGCGACGCCGAGGACGACATCAAGTTCGGCGAGTTCTCCGGCAAGGAGGGCGACATCATCTCCGGGGTGATCCAGCAGGGTCGCAACCCCGACGACGTGATGGTCGACCTCGGCAAGCTCGAGGCGCTGCTGCCGGTCAGCGAGCGGGTGCCGGGCGAGGACTACCAGCACGGCACCCGGATCAAGTGCCTGGTCGTCTCGGTGCGCAAGGGGATGCGCGGGCCGCAGGTCACCCTGTCCCGCTCCCACCCCAACCTGGTCAAGAAGCTCTTCGCGCTCGAGGTCCCCGAGATCGCCGACGGCACCGTGGAGATCGCCGCGATCGCCCGCGAGGCCGGCCACCGCACGAAGATCGCGGTCTGGACCGACGCGCCGGGCGTCAACGCCAAGGGCGCCTGCATCGGTCCGATGGGCCAGCGGGTGCGCAACGTGATGGCGGAGCTGCACGGCGAGAAGATCGACATCGTCGACTGGTCCGAGGACCCCAAGCAGCTGGTCGCCAACGCGCTGTCGCCGGCGCGGGTGAGCAGCGTCGAGATCGTCGACGAGGCCGCCAAGTCGGCCCGGGTCGTGGTGCCCGACTACCAGCTCTCGCTGGCGATCGGCAAGGAGGGCCAGAACGCCCGCCTCGCCGCCCGGCTCACCGGCTGGCGGATCGACATCCACTCCGACGAGGAGGAGCCGGACCAGGCCGCCGCGGAGGTCTGAGCCCGCGGGCCGTCAGACGAGGCACTCCTGGATCACCGCACCCTCCTCGGAGGGACCGACGTAGTAGTAGGCGACGGACCCGGACGAGCCGCTGACGAACTCCTCCTCCCCGCCGCCGAAGGTGTCGGTGAACTGGCTGCTGGCGTCCGCCGCCTCGTCGAGGCCGGCGTAGAAGAACACCGCGCCGCGCCCGGCGTCCGCCCCGAGGAGGTCGATGCGCGGCAGCGTGCCCTCGTCGACCGTGGCGTCGAGGCCGGCGTCCGCGAGGCACCCGGCCACGACCTGGATGTCGGCGCGGTCGGTGGCCTCGTCGGTCGGCCCGGTCGGACCGGCCGGGGGGGTCGTCTCCTCCGGCTCGGCGGTCGAGGCGTCCGGGCCGTCCGCCTCGACGCCGCACTCGTCGAGCGCGGCCACGATCTCGTCGGCGTTGTCCGGCGGGCTGTCCGCGTCGGCGATGTCGACGAACCGCTCGGCGTCGTCCGCGCCGAGCTCGTCGATGAGGCACTCGGCCTCGACCCGGGAGGCCCCGAGCGCCTCGAGGTCCTCGACCAGGTCCGCGTCGTGGTCATCGCCCCCGCAGGCGGCGAGCGTGGCGGTCAGCGCGGCCGCGAGGGCCGTCCTGAGCAGGAGAGGTCTCATGGGTCTCATGCGAGCAGCGCGGGGAGCCGGTGGCATCGGGGAGCCGCCCCAGTCCTAGGGCGTCGGGTCCGTACGGTCAGCCGACCGCGCTCCCGAGGGCGGCCGCGAGCTCGGCCCGCGAGCCGATGCCCAGCTTGCGGTAGCACGCGGAGAGGTGCACCTCCACCGTCTTGCGGGACACGTAGAGGGTCGTGGCGATCTCCCGGTTGCTCAGGCCACCGGCGGCGAGCTCGGCGACCCGGCGCTCGGCCGGGGTGAGCGCCTCGACCCCCCAGAGCGCGTCGCCGGCCCGACGGGCGCCGGCGACGCGCAGCTCCTCCTCCGCGCGGGCGACCAGCGGAGGACACCTGCACCGCCGGGCCAGCGCCAGCCCGGTGCGGAGCCGCTCCCGGGCCTCGGACCGACGCCCGGCCCGACGCAGGGCGGCGCCGAGGTCGACCTCGACCAGGGCGGTGTCGAGCGCGGGCCCGCCGTCCAGGGCGTTGCGGGCCGCCTCCAGCCGCAGCACCCCGGTGGCGGCGTCGTCGAGCGTGGCCCGGGCCCGGAGGGCGCGGGCCAGCGGCACCGGCGCGCCGTACTCCTCGGCCAGGGTGAGCTCCTCGTCGGCCAGCGCCATCGCCCGGTCCCGGTCACCGAGCGCCTCCGCGGCCATGGCGGCGCCGCTGCGCCACGGGCAGAACGCGCCGGGGCCGTGCGACCGCTGGAAGGTGTCGCCCGCGGCGAGGAACGCGTCGAGCGCGGCCCGGGCGCGGCCGCGGTGGAGCTCGACCCGGCCCACGGCGTCGAGGTACCAGCCGTGCAGCACGGACCGCCCCCAGCGCTGCTCGGCGTCGTCGACCGCCACCGCGTCCTCGGCGGCGGCCGGGTCGCCGCGGAGGAGGCTGGCCCGCGCCAGCACACCTCGGGCCGCGGCGTCGACCTGCCCGCTGACCGTCGGCAGGTCGGCGACGAGACCGATCGCCTCGGCGGCGTCCGCGGCCGCGGGACCCAGGTCACCCCCCTCGAGGTGCACCAGGGACCGGACGGTGACCAGGGACGTGTACGACGACAGGTCGCCACGCTCGACGGCCACGCCCAGCAGCCGGTCCAGCTCCTCGCGGGCCCGCTGCCCCTCCCCGGCGATGCTGAGGCCGAGCAGCAGCGGCTCCAGGACCGTGGTGCCGAGCTCGAGGGGGAGGGGCGGGCCCGCGAGGGCGTGCCGGGCGTGCTCGAGCGTGACCGCGGCGGTGCGGTGGCCGGGGGACACGCGCACGCCGAAGGCGTGGCGTCCCGCGGCCAGGCACGAGCGCGCCCGGGACGGAAGCCGGGCGTCACCGGCGTCCGGTGCAGGCGCGTCGACCCGGTCGGGGATGGTGCCCAGAAGCATCGCGGTCATGTCCACGCCGGCGACGAGCTGCGCCTCGACCAGGTCGCCCTCGTGCGTCGACGGCGCCGCCGCGAGGACCTCGAGCCCGCGCTCGAACGCGCCCTGGGCCTCGTCGTACACGCCGGCGGCGTACAGGGCGGCCCCGATGTCCCGGGCGACGCCGGCGTCCTCGGCGGAGGCGGTGAGCGCGGCCAGCGCCGCCTGGAAGTGCCCGATCGCCGAGGGCCTCCCGCACGCGGCCTCCGCGCGCCCCAGCTCCACGAGCACCCGGGTGGCCTCACCGGAGGAGATCTCGCCCTCGAGGGCGACCTCGAGCAGCTCCACGGCGTGGTCCGGCGCTCCCTGACGGACGGCCGCGGAGGCGGCAGCCCGCAGCACCGGGACCAGGTCGGCCGACGGCCGCTCGCCCGCCGCCAGGACGTGCACGGCGACCTCGGAGGGGTCGACGCCGTCGTCCAGCAGCACCTCGGCCGCCGCCCGGTGGCTCGCGGCACGCCGCCCCGGCCCGAGATCGCCGTAGACCGTCTCGCGGATGATCGGGTGCACGAAGGTGAGTCCCGAGCCGTCGTGCGCGAGCGTGCCCGAGGACACGAGCCGGTCCACGGCCTCGGCCGCGCGACCGCGGTCCAGACCGGACAGCGCGGCGACCCGGTCGACAGTGGCCGACGGACCCAATACCGCGGTCGCCGCGACCACGTGCGCGGTGTCGTGACCGAGCTGCCCGAGACGGACGAGCAGGGCCTTCTGGATGCCGGTGTGCCGGAGCGTCGCCAGCCGCTCCGACCCCTCGTCGGTCGGGTCGATCCGCTCGGCCGCCGCTGTCGAGACCAGCTCCTCGCACAGGAACGGGTTCCCCGTGGTCGCCTCCTCGACGGCGCGGCAGAAGCCGTCGGTCGCCTCGGGGAGGCGTCGACGTACCAGGGTCGCGACCGCGTCCGGACCGAGACCGGAGAGGTGGAGCAGCCGGCTCGCCGGATGTGCGTGGACCCGGGCGAGCAGGGACGTCGTCTCGGAGCCGGACCACGTCCCGGTGCGGTTGGCCACCAGCACGCCCACCGCGGGCCGGTGCAGGCGGTTCAGCAGGTAGGCGAGGAAGCGCAGGGTCTGCGGATCGCTCCACTGGGCATCGTCGAGGAGCAGGAGCTGTGGGCGGTCGTCGCTGAGCTCGAGCACGAGGGAGAACAGGCCGTGCAGCAGCGGCAGCACGTCGCCGCTCGGGTCCCTGCCGCTGAGCGCACCCGGGGTGAGGGCCGGCGCGGCCAGGGCGGCGGCCTCGGACAACGCGTGGGGGTCCGTGTCGTCGAAGAGCCGTCGGGCCAGGCCGAACGGCAGCGCCGACTCGAGGTCGTCGCCGACGGCTCTGCGCACCCGGATCCCCAGGGCAGCGGCCTCCTCGGCGGCGCGGTCCAGAAGGCTGGTCTTGCCGATCCCTGCGGGCCCCTCGACCACGAGGCATCCCGACCGTCGTTCGGCCACGTCGGTGAGCAGCTCGGCGACGGCGGCAATCTCCGCGGCTCGGTCGAGGAGGTCGCAAGGCGCCCGGAGAGGCACTGCCATCCCCCGGAATCTAGCCAGCGCCGTCCGGTTCCGCGGGCAGTTCTCCGATCTCCGCTGCCGCGGCGATGAGCTCGACCAGGTTCAGCCAGCCGACGAACTCCTGGGCCGCTCCCTCCGGGTCGGTGCGGAGCAACCCGCGGATGGGGTCCGTGCCGGGCTCGATCTCGATCCGCAGCTCCATCGGGTCGCTCCGTCCCTGGGTTCGGTCGTGGCCTCCATGCTCGGAGCGCGACGGGAGGTGGGGCATCAGGGGAGCGCCCCGAGATTCGCGGCACCGCGGACGCCCGGGACCCGCCCCGATCTTGGGGTGGGTCCCTGATGTGCCGGCGCCCCGGTCCGGCTGGAATCCGACGGACAGGCGGGCTCGGGCCTGCGGCTCCCTCACCCCTGGAGAAGAGAGACATGCGGAAACTGACGAAGGTCGCGGTCGCGGCGGCCGCCCTGACCCTGACGCTCACCGCGTGCGGCGGCGACGACTACGACGAGGACACCGTCGACGCGCTCAAGGCGCTCGGGGCCTCCCAGGAGGAGGCGGAGTGCTTCATCGACGAGCTGGGCGAGGACGACGCGAAGAAGTTCCTCGAGGCCAGTGACGGGGAGGTCGCCCCGGAGGACTCGGAGAAGTACCTGGCGGCGCTCGACGAGTGCGGGGTGCAGCCCGACTGATCCGGCCGTCGCCGCGGGCATGACCGGCACGGGCGGCGGGTACCGCCGCCGACCCACGAGGAGGTGGCCCATGCCCGACGAGTCCCAGGGCGACGCGCGGCAGAAGCTGGTCGAGCTGCTGCGCGACATGCCGATCGCGATGTTCACGACCTTCGGGTCGGACGGCCCGCGCAGCGTGCCGATGGCGCGTCAAGAGGTCGAGCCGGACTCGGAGATGTGGTTCATCACCGCGCGGGACACCGCCCACGTCGACGAGCTGGAGGCACACCCGCAGGTGGTGCTGACCTTCTCCGCCCGGGACTCGTGGGTCGCGCTGACCGGGCGCGCCGAGCTGGTCGACGACACGGAGAAGCTGCGCGAGCTCTGGAACACCTTCGCCGAGGCCTGGCTGCCCGGCGGTCCGGATGACCCGAACGCCGCGCTGATCCGGGTCGAGGTCGAGCAGGCGGAGTACTGGGACACCCCGGGCGGCAAGGTCGCCTCGTTGCTGAGCCTCGCGAAGACCAGGCTCACCGGGGCGACGTACGACGCCGACCACGGCGTGGTCGAGCCCTGACGACGCCTCGCGTCAGCCGCGGCCGGCCGCGGCGTCGTACGCCTCGCGGTGGGCGAGCACCTCGTCCATGTGCTCCTCGGCCCAGGCCTTGAGCAGGCCCATCAGCCGGTGCAGCGACAGGCCGAGCTCGGTGAGCTCGTAGGTGACCGTCACCGGGACGCTCGGGGTCACGGTGCGGGTGAGCAGGCCGTCGCGCTCGAGGGAGCGCAGCGTCTGGGTGAGCATCTTCTGGCTGACCCCCGCGAGCGTGCGGGACAGCTCGGAGTAGCGCAGCGGCCTCGGGTCGCCCTCGCCGCTGAGCGCGGCGAGCACGAGCGTCACCCACTTGTCGGAGATCCGGTCCAGCAGCTGCCGGCTGGGGCACTCCGCGAGGAACGCGTCGTACTCCTCCTTGGCCTGCGCCCGTCGCTGGGCCGCCGTCATCGTCGGCACGGGTCCGTCCTTCCGCGTCACCTACGCACTTCGAAGTGCCTACTTCCTGTTGAAGAGTTGCTTCCTCATTGTGGTGCAGGACAACCACTGGAGACAAGGAGCACCCTCATGAGCACCACCTTTCGAGCCGCCGTCGTCCGCACTCCCGCCGGCCCGGACTCGATCGAGATCGTCGACGTCCCGGTGCGCCGGCCCGGCCCGGGAGAGGTCCTGGTCTCGGTCGCCGCGGCGCCGGTCAACCCGGTGGACCTCGCGGTGGCCGACGGCTTCTTCCACGGGCTCGGCCTGATCGACCAGCCCGAGCACACCGGGCTCGGCTGGGACTACGCCGGCACGGTCGCGGAGGCCGGCCCCGGTGTGCACCTGCCCGTCGGCACCCCGGTCGCCGGGATGGTCACCGGTCTGGACCGCGACTTCGGGACCTACGCCGAGCAGGTCGTGGTCCCCGTCGCCGAGCTGGCCGTCGTGCCGGACGGGCTCGACCTGGTCGCGGCCTCGACGGTGCCGCTCAACGCGCTGACCGCCGACCAGCTCCTGGACCTGCTCGGCGAGCCCGCGGGAGGGGACCGGCTGCTGGTCACCGGCGCCGCCGGCGCCGTCGGCGGGTACGTCGCCGCGCTCGCGGGCGAGCGCGGCTGGCGGGTGACCGGCCTGGCCCGGGCCGAGGACGAGGCGTTCGTCCGGGGCCTCGGCGCCGACTTCGTGTCGCGGGCCGAGCGGGGCTGGGACGCGGTCGCCGACGCCGCCTCGTTGCAGAAGGCGGGGGTGTCCCTCGTGCGCGACGGCGGCGTCTTCGTGGGCGTGCAGCCGAGCGTCCGGCCCGAGGTCGAGCGCGGCGTCCGGGTCGACGTCGTGTCGGTCGACCACGACACCCCGCGGCTGCAGGCGCTCCTCGAGCGGGCCGCCGCCGGCGCGCTGCCCGCCCGCGTGCACGAGGTCGTCCCGCTGGACCGGGCGGCCGACGTCCACCGGACGGTCGCCAAGGGCGGGGTCCGGGGTCGCTACGTGCTGCGGCCCTGAGCCCTCCGGACCACCCAGTCGTCGGCGTCGACCTCGAGCGCCAGCACCTCGGCCGTGGCCAGGAGCTCGGGGTCGACGTCGACCCGGGCCAGCCGGGGCAGCGCCGCGCGCAGCCGCTCGTCGAGCACGGGGACGAGCGTGGTCTCGCCCGGCGTGCGGTCGGCGAGGTCGGAGAGCGTCGACCGGAGCGTCGGCACGTCGTCGGCGAGCAGGCCCGGCTCCTGCTCGGGGTCCCAGGTGTGGGCCACCCGCCACGAGGCCGGCGGCTCGGTGCCGGGCTCGGCGAGCAGCAGCGTGGCCGGGCACTGCAGCGTGCTCACGACGTCACCACCTCCACCCGGCGCACGGTGAGCTCGGGCACCAGGTGGTCGTCGTCGCCGGCCGACCACCGGGGGAAGTCGAAGACCGCCAGCATGAGCTGCATCGGGTACGTCGGCGGCGCCGCGCACCGGCGTACCTCCTCGCCGTCGACGGAGAACACCGCTTCGCCGGGGTCCCACTCGACGGCGTACACGTGGTCCTCCCGCACGTCGATCGGCACCCGGGATGCCGCGAAGTCGTCGACCAGCGCCGGGTCGCGGAACGGCTTGATCCCGACCCCCACCTCGGCGGAGGGGTCGTCGTCGGGGCCCAGGGCGTTGCCGAAGACCTCGAAGACGCAGAGCTCCCCGCACTGCAGCTGCGCCGGGTCGTCCTCGAACCCGCTCAGCCACAGCGCCGCCATCGACCGCGGCGACAGCGTCGCCCGCGCGGTGATCGCCACCCGGCCCGTCGCGACCAGGCACCCCTCGAACCGGGGCTGCTCCTCCCGCACCGTCTGGCCCTCCCGGAACCGCTGCTGGCCCCGCGTCGAGCCGACCGGCCCCGACCAGCTGCCGGTCTGGATCCCGGAGACGCGCAGTGGCGGGTCGTGGTCTCCGGGGCACCACACCGGGTGGTCGACCGGCACGTCCAGCACCAGCCCGTCGGGCGTCAGCCGGTACGACGCGGCGGTCGCCGACCGCGAGGACCAGGCGGGCAGGTAGTGCGGGAACCATTTCGACCCGTCGAGTGTTGTTCCGGTGAACCGGTCGTCGAGCAGGACCCTTGCGCCCATGGCGCGACCGTACGCCCGAGCCTGCCGGTTCGGAATCCGAGCCGCTCAGGCGGTAGGGTTGATCCTTGGTGGCGCGCGAACGAGATCCGGTCCGGACGTGTATCGGATGTCGGCAGCGGGCCAGCAAACGCGAGTTGATGCGGGTGACCGCCGGCTCGGACGCGCACGGCCAGCCGGTCGTCGTGCCCGATCCCGACGGCACCGCACCCGGCCGGGGCGCACACCTGCACCCCACCGCCGAGTGCTACGAGCTCGCGGTGCGGCGGAAGGCCTTCGCCCGCGCACTCCGGCTCCGGCCGGGGGCCGGGGGCGGACCCTCCACCGCACCGGTGGCGGAGTACCTGGACTCGCGATCCCCAGTAGTGACCGACCGAACAGAAACACGGAGCAGCAGCTCATGAGCACTCGATGAGTAACTCGCGATGAGTTTGCACGACCCCCGCAGTTTGGGAACCCAACCAACGGTCTGACGTCACCCGGAACCCGGGTCTTCAGGCCAGAAGGAGAAACGTGGCTAAGACCCGAGTTTCAGAACTCGCCAAGAAGTACGGCGTCAAGAGCAGCGAAGTGCTCACGATGCTGAAGGACATCGGCGAGTTCGCGAAAACCGCTTCCTCGAGCATCGAGCCCCCCGCGGTGAAGAAGTTCGAGGACACCTACGGCGCCGAGCTCCTGGCCAAGATGGCGCCCGCCGAGGAGGCGAAGGAGGCCAAGGCCGACGAGGCCAAGGCCGCGCCGGCCAAGAAGGCCGCCGCCAAGAAGGCGACCCCGAAGGCGCCGGCCAAGAAGGCCGAGCCCGAGCCGGAGACGGCTCCGGAGGCCCCGGCGGAGAAGGCACCGGCCGAGCAGGCGAAGCCGACCGGGCAGGCGAAGCCGGCCGAGCAGGCGAAGCCGGCCGAGGAGCCGCCGGCCGCCGCGAAGCCGGCCGCGCCCGCGCCGACCCCCAAGGCGCCCACGCCGCGCCCCGTCGGCAAGCCGGGTGCGCCGCGCCCGGGCAACAACCCGTTCGCGTCCAGCCAGGGCATGGGCCGCCGCCCGGCGCCGCCCACGCGCGACGGCGACGACGACTCGCGTCCCCCGCGGCCGCCGGCGCGTCCCGGCATGCCGAGGCCCAACCCGGCGATGATGCCGAAGTCCCCGGCCGCGTTCGGCGCCGGCCCCGGCGGTCGTCCGCCGGCCGGCCGCGGCGGCCCCGGCGGCGGCCGTGGCGGTGCGCCCGGTCGCGGTGGTGCGCCCGGCCGCGGTGGCGTCGGCGCTCCCGGCCGTGGCGGCTTCGGTCCCGGCGGTGGTCGGGGTCGTCCCGGCCAGCGCGGCCAGACCCAGGGTGCGTTCGGCCGGCCCGGCGGGCCGTCCCGGCGCGGCCGCAAGTCCAAGCGTGCCCGTCGCCAGGAGTTCGAGGCCATGGAGGCCCCGACGATCGGCGGCGTGCGCGTCCGCAAGGGCAACGGCGAGACCGTCCGCCTGGCGCGCGGCGCCTCGCTGACCGACTTCGCGGAGAAGATCGGCGTCGAGCCCGCCTCGCTGGTGCAGATGCTCTTCCACCTCGGCGAGATGGTCACCGCGACCGAGTCGGTCAACGACGCGACCCTGGAGCTGCTCGGCGAGGAGCTCAACTACAAGGTCGAGGTCGTCTCGCCCGAGGACGAGGACCGCGAGCTGCTCGAGTCCTTCGACCTCGAGTTCGGTGAGGACGAGGGCAGCGAGGAGGACCTCGTGGTCCGCCCGCCGGTCGTCACCGTCATGGGCCACGTCGACCACGGAAAGACCAAGCTGCTCGACGCGCTGCGCAACGCCGACGTCGTCGAGCGCGAGGCCGGTGGCATCACCCAGCACATCGGTGCCTACCAGGTGCACACCGAGGTCGAGGGCGAGGACCGGCGGATCACCTTCATCGACACCCCGGGTCACGAGGCGTTCACCTCGATGCGTGCCCGTGGTGCCCAGGCGACCGACATCGCCGTGCTGGTGGTGGCGGCCGACGACGGCGTGATGCCGCAGACGGTCGAGGCGCTCAACCACGCCAAGGCCGCCGAGGTGCCGATCGTGGTCGCGGTCAACAAGATCGACAAGCCGGAGGCGGACCCGACCAAGGTCCGCGGCCAGCTGACCGAGTACGGCCTGGTGCCCGAGGAGTACGGCGGCGACAC
>Ga0164243_10004932_pt1 | contig 20596 bp, 20 predicted proteins | sample OricompcompostOP_FD_108781 | JGI IMG/M metagenome (GOLD analysis project Ga0164243, IMG submission 108781) | Organic Plus compost microbial communities from Emeryville, California, USA - Original compost - Organic plus compost (OP) | ecosystem: Engineered > Solid waste > Mixed feedstock >...
GCCGCCGTCGTGGTCGAGGCCTGGGGGGCCGAGAAGGAGATCTGGACCAAAGCACGCGAAGATCGCGATGACCACATCTCGAAGGCGACCAGCGCGCTCAAGGCCTATGCGGAGACCGAGGCGCCTTCAGAGATCAAGTTGGCTCTCGCCCTCACCGGCGCTGCGATCGCCGGCGCGAGCGCCGTCGCGACCGGAGGGGTCGCCGCCCCGTTCGCGCTCGGCACCGCCGGCATCACCGCGCTGTCGGCGATCAACGACTCCGTCGGCGAGCTGAAGGTCGAGCGGAGCGGCGCGAACTACGACGACCTGATGAAGGCCTTCGAGGACGGGCTCGGCGACATCGACAAGGGCATCGAGAAGCAGGAGACCCTGGTCAAGGAGGGGCTCGAGAACGCGTGGAACGTGTTTGAGGGCAACCGGCCCTTGTTCGACCTCACGCCCCGGGTGAGCGACGACGGCGACGGCAAGTGGGGCGACGAGACCAGCCTCTTCGATGTCAAGGACGCCTCCAACCTGGAGATCAAGCTGCCGAGCCAGGGCGTCATCGACTCCCTCACCAGCGGGATGACCAACCTCGGCCACGGGCTCGACGACGCCGAGCCGAAGGTCGTCGCCGGCGCCGACGACAAGAGCCTGCTGGCGCCGTCCGCCCGCGAGGTCGGGCTGGTCTACAACAGCGCGTCGATCTGGATGTGGATCATCGGCGACAACAACTCCTCCTCGCTGCGCGACCTGACCTGGGACGTCAAGAAGGGCAACCAGATGCTCGGGCTCGTCATCAAGGACTTCCGCGACGCGGATGCCACGAGCCAGTCCGACCTCGACAAGCTGCGCAAGCGACTGTCCGGCGGGAGCGGCGAGAACCCGTGGGAGTGACCATCCGCCCGTGCGTTTCGGTTGGCTCCACCGCGGGCAGATGGGAGGGGCCAACGCCCCAGCCCCCATCGACGAGATACCCGAGGCCGATCTGATGGACATCAACGCACTCAAGCAAGCCGCGATCGACGCCTACATGCGCAGCGCGGGGTTCAGTGTCCACGACGACTTCTATCTCGACTACGGGCTCGGCTACTCCACGACCATCGGCAAGGACGGCAAGGGCACCACGACCTACAGCGGCGGCGGCTACCCGGGGGTGCCGCCGCCCACCACGGACGAGGACTACACCGACAAGTGGGCGACCGTCCGCACCCGGGTCGACAACGCCCTGAAGCCCTGGCAGGAGGACCGGCTCCCGACCTCGTCGTCGATGCACAGCGGCATGCAGACCGCGCTGGACGCCGTCACGGCGCTGCGGATCGGCCAGAGCCCCAGCTTCGCGGGCGACCTGGGTGGCTACATGAAGACGGTCGGAGACAACGCGGCCCTCTGTCACGGCGCCGCGATGGATGCCTTCAACAACAGCTTCGCCAACCAGATCCCGAAGGCCGTCAACAACCATGGCTGCCTGGCCGCGGTCGTCGCCGAGGCGTGGTCCGCCGAGGAGGAGATCTGGAAGAAGGCACGCGAGGACCGTGACAGCGTCGTGGAGCACGCCACCACTGCGTTGAAGAACTATGCGGAGTCGGAGGGCCCGAACGACCTGAAGTTCGCGCTGGCCCTGGCGGGCGCCGCGATCGCCGGTGCGAGCGCCGTCGTCACCGGTGGAGCCACGCTTCCGTTCGCTCTGGCCTCGGCGGGGATCACCTCGCTGGCGGCGACCGCCGACTACGCGGGCGAGCTCAAGGTGGAGCGCAAGGGCGCGAACTACGAGGAGCTGATGACCGCCTTCGAACACGCCCTCGGCGACGTGGACCAAGGCATCTGGCAGCAGGAGATGATCGTCCGGAGAGGACTCCTCGATGCCTACAGCGTCTTCATGACCAACGAGGACCTGTTCAACCTGACGCCTCGGGTCTCCGACGACGGTGATGGCGACTGGGACGACGAGACGAGTCTCTACGACGTCAAGGATGCCGCGGGCCTCGGGATCATCCTGCCCGGTGGCGGGGTCATCAACTCGCTCTACAGCGGCCTCACCAACCTCAGTCACGGTGTCGACACGGCGGAGCCCAAGGTCACGACCGGGGCCGACGACGGCGGCGTGCTGGCGCCGTCCGCCCGCGAGGTGGGACTGCGCTACCACGGTGTCGACTACTACATGAACCGGATCGGCAACATCAACGCGTCCTCGCTGCGCGACCTCTCGTGGGACCTCCGGGAGGGCAAGGCCATGCTCGAGGCGGTCATCAGGGACTTCCGCGAGGCGGACTCCAACAGCCAGAGCAACCTGGACAAGACCCGCAAGCGCCTGGCGGCCGGGAGCGGCGACCACCCCTGGATCTGAGCTCCCTCAGCCGACCGAGCGCTCTCCTGTCCAGAACCGGGCTCTGAGCGCCTTCTTGTCCGGCTTGCCGAGCGCGGTGAGCGGCAGCGCGTCGACGGCGATCACCTCCTTCGGCGCCTGCACGGAGCCCTTGCGCTCCTTGACGCTGGAGGTGATCTCGGTGACGACGTCGTCGCTCAGCTCCCACCCGTCCCTGAGGACGACGACCGCGGTCACCGCCTCGCCGAACCGCTCGTGCGGCGTGCCGATCACACCGACCTGGGCGATCGCGGGGTGCTCGGCGATGACGTCCTCGACCTCGCGAGGGAAGACGTTGAAGCCGCCGGTGACGATCATGTCCTTGGTGCGGTCGACGATGTACCAGAAGCCGTTCTCGTCCTCCCGCGCCACGTCACCGGTGTGCATCCAGCCGCCACGGAAGGTCTCGGCGGTCACCTCGGGCAGCTGCCAGTACCCGGCCGACAGCAGTGGCCCGGCCACGCAGATCTCACCGGGCTCACCGGGCGGCACCGGATTGCCGGCGTCGTCGAGGAGCGCGGTCCGCAGATAGGCCGAGGGGCGACCGCAGGACGTGAGACGGCTCTCGATCGGCCGGCCGTCGGCATCGACGTGATCGCCCTTCGGAAAGTAGCTGATCACCATCGGCGCCTCGGACTGGCCGTAGTACTGGGCGAAGATCGGCCCGAACCGCTCGATCGCCTCCCTGAGGCGCACCGGGTTGATCGCCGAGGCACCGTAGTAGACGGTCTCGAGCGACGACAGGTCACGGGTGCGGGAGTCGGGGTGGTCCATCAGGGCATAGAGCATGCTCGGCACCAGCATCAGCGAGTCGATCCGCTGCTCCTCGATGGTCCTGAGCACCTCGGCCGGGTCGAAGCGGGCGGAGACGAAGAGGGTGCCGCCCTGGAGCACGACGGGCACGAAGAAGGCGGCGCCGGCGTGCGAGAGCGGCGTGCACATGAGGAAGCGCGGCGCGGCCGGCCACTCCCACTCGGCCATCTGGATCTGGGCCATCGTCGAGAAGGCCCGCACCGTGCCGATCACGCCCTTCGGCTTGCCGGTGGTGCCGCCGGTGTAGGTGATCGAGGTGATGTGGTCGGGGTCGAGCACGGCGGCGGTCAGCGGCCGTGGCTCGAAGCGGGCGGCGACCTCGGTCAGATCGGTGACGCTCACCGACACCTCCCCCAGTGCGTCGGGCACCGGACCGATGGTGAGCACCTGGGTGAGACGCGGGCACTTCTCGAGCAGCTCGGCAGCACGGCCGGCGAAGGAGGGGTCGATGACGAGAATGGTGATCCCGGCGTCGTTGATGACGTACGCGTGGTCGTCGGCAGACCCGAGCGGGTGCAGCGACGTCCGCTGGAAGCCCTGGGTCTGCCCCGCACCGAGGATGAAGAGCACCTCGGGTCGGTTGAGCGCGAGCAGCGCGCCCGGCGTCCCTCGCCCGGCGCCCAGGGACTCGAACGCCTGGATGTACCGGGAGATCCGGTCCGCGGTCTCCTTCCCGGTCAGCGTCACGTCGCCCAGGTGCACGATCGGTCGATTCGCGTGGCGCTTGAGGGCGGCGACCATCAGGTGGCCGTTGTGGGCGGGGGTCCGGAGCATGTCGGTCACGCCCAGCAGACTAGAACGTGTTCTACTCTGGGGACAAGGCTCAGCTGGCCGGCCGGTGCTCGACCGGCGCGACCAGCGGCCGCACGCCACCGAGGCGCCGGTGGAAGCGCACCTGATCGGCGTGCGCGTCGAGCACGTCCCACAGGGCCCGGTGCGCCGACCACGGCAGCGGGTCGTCTCCGGCGGCCCATCGCTCGCCGAAGCTGATCCAGACCGGCACCCACGCGGCCGCGCAGTCCCAGGCGCCGCGCTGTGCCTCGACCAGACGACGGCGGACCTGGAACGCCATCCGCGGCCCGTCAGCACAGATCGGGGCGGTGCGCACCGGCCACACCCAGAGGTCGATCTCCATCAGCTCGAGCTCCAGGTCGCCGAGCAGCATCGGATCGACCAGCACCGTGGCGACGTTCTCGTGCGGCTCACGCCTCATGCACGAGACCGTAGTCGGGCCGGCCGAGGACGGCTACCCTTCGGTCACGCCAGCAGGCCGGCCACCTGACGGACCTCGTCGACGCTAGGGCAGGAGAGCAGGAGCGTGGTCACACCGGTCTCCTCCCACTGCGCGACCCGCTCCCTCACCTCGCCGGCGGTGCCGATGATGTGCATGTCGTCGACGAGCTCGTCGGGGATGAGCGCGGTGGCGTCGTCCCGCTTGCCGGCGAGGAAGAGCTCCTGCACCTGGTCGGTGATCGCACCGTGGCCCATCCGCTCGAACACGTTCTTGTGGAAGTTCTGGTCCTTCGCCCCCATGCCGCCCATGTAGAGCGCCACGATCGGCTTCATCGCGTCGATCACGGCCTGCTTCTCCGCGGCGTCGCCGACGATCTGGAGATGGCAGGTGGCGGCGATCTCGAAGTCCTCTCGCGTCCGACGTGCGCCGGCCCGCGCGAACCCCTCGTCGAGCCACGGCTGGTACATGCCGGCACTCTTGGGGGTGTAGAAGATCGGGATCCAGCCGTCCGCGATCTCCGCGGTCTGGGCGACGTTCTTGGGGCCCTCGGCGCCGAGCCAGATCGGGATGTCGGCGCGCAGCGGGTGCACGATCGACTTGAGCGGCTTGCCGAGGCCGACCGCGCCGGGCCCGTCGTACGGCATCGGGTGATGCGGCCCGTCGTTGCTGACCGGCGCCTCGCGGGCGAGCACCTTGCGGATGATGGAGACGACCTCGCGGGTGCGGGCCAGCGGCTTGGCGAACGGTTGGCCGTACCAGCCCTCGACGACCTGCGGCCCGCTGACGCCCATGCCGAGGATCACGCGTCCGCCGGTCAGGTGGTCGAGGGTGAGGGCGTGCATGGCGATCGACGCGGGCGAGCGTCCTGACATCTGCACGATCGACGTACCCAGGCGGACCCGCGACGTCTCACGTCCCCACCAGGCCAGCGGGGTGAACGCATCGCTCCCCCACGCCTCGGCGGTGAAGATCGCGTCGAAGCCGGCGTCCTCCGCGGCGCCGACGAGCTCGCCGACCCCCTCCGGTGGTTGCGCGCCCCAATAGCCCAGCTGCAGCCCAAGTCTCATGCCCCGCATCATGCACCCCCATTGCCATTCATTTCTAGAACGTGTTTCACTTCTGTCCATGAACGCGTCCGCGTCACTGCACGCACAGATGCACGTCGAGTTCCCGTACACACGCTCACTGGGCCCCGTGCTGTCGAGGTTCATGACCGGTCTCGCCGCCGGCCGGATCGTCGGTGGCGTGCTGGCGGACGGGCGGGTCGCCGTCCCCCCTCCGGAGTTCGACCCCACGACCCTTGCCCCGGTCACCGAGTTCCGTGACGTCGCCGGCAGCGGTGAGGTGGTCACCTGGTCATGGGTGGACGAGCCGCTGCCCGGCCAGCCCCTCGACCGGCCGTTCGCGTGGGCGCTGATCCGCCTCGACGGTGCCGACACCCCCCTGCTCCACGCGGTCGCCGCCGACTCCGCCGCGGCGATGAGCACCGGCATGCGGGTGCGCGCCCGGTGGGGCGAGGAGCGGGCGGGCGCCATCACCGACCTGGTCTTCGAGCCCTCGGACGGCGAGCCTCTCGCGACGGTCTCGACAGGCTCGACCACCGAGGGTGACGTCACCGGCATCACCACGCCCGTCGTCCTCGACTACGAGTACGTGGCCTCACCCGAGGAGTCGGCGTTCGGACGCGGGCTCAAGGAGGGCCGGATCCTCGCCCAGTCCTGTCCGACCTGCCACAAGGTCTACGTGCCGCCGCGGGGCGCCTGCCCGGTCGACGGTGTGCCGACCGACGAGCCCCACGAGCTCGCCGACACCGGGATCGTGACGACCTTCTGCATCGTCAACGTGCCGTACCTCGGGCAGAAGATCCCGCCGCCGTACGTGTCGGCGTACGTGCTGCTCGACGGTGCCGACATCGCGTTCCTGCACCTGGTGCTCGGCACCGAGGCCAGCGACGTGCGGATGGGCATGCGGGTCAGGGCCGTCTGGAAGCCGGAGGCCGAGCGCACCTACTCGCTGGAGAACATCAGTCACTTCGAGCCGACCGGCGAGCCGGATGCGGACTTCGAGACCTACAAGAAGCACCTCTGAGGCGGCAGGCATGAGAGATGTGTCCGTGGTCGGCTTCGCGCAGCGTCAGATGCGCGAGTTCGACGGATCCCCCAACTGTGTCGAGCTGCTGGTCCCCGTCCTGGGTGAGCTGTGGGAGCAGACCGGCTGGTCGAAGACCGACATCGGCTTCTGGTGCTCGGGCTCCAGCGACTACCTGGCCGGCCGCTCCTTCAGCTTCGTCACGGCGATCGACGCGCTCGGCGCGGTGCCTCCGATCAGCGAGTCGCACGTGGAGATGGACGCCGCGTGGGCGCTCTACGAGGCGTGGTTGAAGATCCAGACGGGCGAGGCGGACTCCGCGCTCGTCTACGGCTTCGGCAAGTCCTCGGCCAGCCCGCTGCGCCGTACCCTCGCGCTGCAACTCGACCCCTACACCGTCACACCGCTGTGGCCCGACACGGTCTCGATCGCCGCGCTCCAGGCGCGGCTCGGGCTCGACCAGGGTGCCTGGGACGAGAAGGCGCTCGCGGAGGTGGCGGCACGCTCGCGCAGCGCGGCGGTCGACAACGAGTACGCCATCCGCAAGGGCGCGACGAGCGTGGACGACGTCCTCGCGCAGCCCCTCTTCGCGGACCCTCTGCGTCGTTGGGACTGCGCCCCGGTCACCGACGGTGCCGCCGGCATGATCATCGCCGCGACCGACGCTCCGCTCTTCGACCGGGTGAGGGAGCGCAGCGCGGCGATCACCGGCTTCGCCCACCACACCGACGCCTCCAGCCTCGGCCTCCGCGACCTGCTGCGGGCGCCCAGCGCGGCCGCGGCGGCGCAGGCGGCCGGCGTGAGTGACGGCGCCGCGATCGACGTGGCCGAGCTGCACGCGCCGTTCAGCCATCAGGAGCTGATCCTGCGCCGTGAGCTCGGTCTCGGCGACGACACCGAGATCAACCCGTCCGGCGGAGCCCTGGCCGCGAACCCGATGTTCAGCGCCGGCCTGGTCCGCATCGGCGAGGCGGCCGCCCGGGTCTGGTCGGGGCGGGCGCGGACCGCGCTCGCCCACGCGACCTCGGGGCCCGCCCTGCAGCAGAACCTCGTCTGCGTCCTGGAAGGAGCGTCCTGATGAGCAAGCAGCGCGCCGCCGTCATCGGGGTCGGCCAGACCCACTATCGCGCCAAGCGTCCCGACGTCTCGATGCCCGGACTGCTCCGCGAGGCCATCGACCGGGCGCTCGAGGACGCCGGGATGACCTTCGCGGACATCGACGCCGTCGTGGTCGGCAAGGCGCCCGACCTGTTCGAGGGCGTGATGATGCCGGAGCTCTTCCTCGCCGAGTCGATCGGCGCGGTCGGCAAGCCACTGCTGCGCGTGCACACCGCCGGCTCGGTGGGCGGCTCCACCGCGATCGTCGCGGCCTCGCTGGTGCAGTCGGGCGTGCACAAGAGAGTGCTCACCGTCGCCTACGAGAAGCAGTCGGAGTCCAACGCGATGTGGGCGCTGTCGGTGCCGGTGCCGTTCACGATGCCGGTGCATGCCGGAGCCGGCGGCTACTTCGCCCCGCACGTGCGCGCCTACATCCGCCGCTCGGGCGCGCCGTCCGAGGTCGGGGCCATGGTGGCCGCGAAGGACCGCCAGAACGCGCTCAGGAACCCCTACGCCCACCTGCACAACGAGGGCACCACGGTCGAGACGGTGCTGGCCTCGCAGATGCTCTGGGACCCGGTGCGCTACGACGAGACCTGCCCCTCCTCCGACGGCGCCTGCGCCATGGTCATCGCGGCCGAGGACGTCGTCGAGACGCGCGGCGTCGAGGCACCGGCGTGGATCCACGGCCAGGTGATGCGCTCCGAGCCCCTCGCCTACTCCGAACGCGACCAGGTCAACCCCCGTGCGGGGCGCGACGCCGCGGCGTACCTGTGGAAGCAGGTGGGCATCACGGACCCGCTCGAGGAGATCGACTGCGCCGAGATCTACGTGCCCTTCTCGTGGTTCGAGCCGATGTGGATGGAGAACCTCGGCTTCGCCGCCGAGGGCGAGGGCTGGAAGCTCACCGAGCGCGGCGTCACCGCGTTGGACGGCAGCCTGCCGGTCAACATGAGCGGCGGCGTGCTCTCCTCCAACCCGATCGGCGCCTCCGGCATGATCCGCTTCGCCGAGGCGGCGCTGCAGGTGCGCGGCCGCGCCGGCGAGCATCAGGTCGACGGCGCCCGCCGAGCACTCGGCCACGCCTACGGCGGTGGCTCGCAGTTCTTCGCGATGTGGGTCGTCGGGTCGGAGAAGCCGACCAACTGATCTCTCCCGGTGGGCCGTAGGCTGGGCACGTGATCGAGCTCCGCACCCCGACCCAGATCGAGCAGATGCGCCCGGCAGGGCGCTTCGTCGCCTCGGTGATCACCGCGCTCGCCGAGAAGGCGGACGTCGGCGTCAACCTGCTCGAGCTCGACGAGCTCGCGCACCGGATGATCAAGGACGCCGGCGCGGAGTCGTGCTACATCGACTACCACCCCTCCTTCGGCGCCAGCCCGTTCGGCAAGGTGCTGTGCACCTCGGTCAACGACGCGGTGCTGCACGGCCTCCCCCACGACTACACGCTGCAGGACGGCGACCTGCTCTCCGTCGACTTCGCGGCGTCGGTCGACGGGTGGGTCTCCGACTCGGCGCTCTCGGTGATCGTGGGCACGTCGAACGAGAAGGACCAGTGGCTGATCGACGTCACCCAGCGCGCGCTCGATGCCGGCATCGCGGCCGCTCGGGCCGGCAACAAGCTCGGCGACATCTCGCACGCCATCGGGTCGGTCGCGCACGGCGAGGGCCTCAAGGTCAACCTGCAGTTCGGCGGTCACGGGGTGGGGCGCACGATGCACGGCGAGCCGCACGTCGCCAACGACGGACGGGCCGGCCGCGGGTTGAAGCTACGGCCGGGCCTCGTGATCGCGATCGAGCCCTGGTTCCTGCACACCACCGACGAGATCGTCTTCGACGACGACGGCTGGACCATCCGCAGCGCCGACGGCTCCCGCGGCGCGCACGTCGAGCACACGGTCGCCATCACCAGCGGCGACCCGCTGGTGCTCACCGCCCGCGACTGACCAGGCTCAGCCCGGGTCGAGGCTCAGTGGTTGATGCCCCACACGAAGCCGAACACCCCGGCACCGACGCCGCAGAGGATGATCAACCAGAGGGAGATCCACGCCAGCGTGTGCATGCCGTGCTGGTAGTGGTTCTCCGAGAATCCCTGGAAGTGCTGGTCGTCGCTCATCGCAACCTCGTTGGTCTCTACCTTCGTGCTCACGGTCGAACCGTACTGCACCGGACGTACGCGTGGCCCGCCTCCACGCGGGAGACGGACCACGCGAGCGGACCGGTCCGGCCGGTCAGTCGTCGCGCGTCTTCGTGACGACCGCGAAGCTCTTGTCGAGGTCGACGTTCCACTCGACCTGCTGGGCGTCGCGCACCTCGACCTCGTAGGCGACGCCGAGGTCGTCGCTGGCCTCCACGTCGGTCACCGTGCCGCCCCCGACCGCCTTGAGCGCGGCCTTCTCCGCCGACGTGCGCTCGCTCCTGCTCAGCACGCGGTCGTCCGCGTCCCGGTCATCCCGGTCATCCCGGTCATCCGCGTCGTCGTCGCGGTCGTCCTTGGTCCTCACGACGCCGAGGTCGTCGTCCAGCTCGACCTCGACCTCGGTGCCGTCGTCCTTGCGGACCTCGACCTCGTAGGCCTCACCCCGGTCGTCGCTGGTCTCGACCTCCACCGCCGTGCCGCCGCCCGCGGCCTTGACGGCAGCCGCCGCGACCCGGTCACGCTCGGGTCCGTCGACCTGGTCGTCGGCGGTCGACGTCCAGATCGTGGCGCCGATGGCGAGAACGGCCACGCCGGCGACGACGGGGACGACGACCTTCGTGCGGCGGATCTTCGGGAGCTTCATGACAGTGTCCTTCCTTCAGGTGGGGCGGCCACTCGGCCGGCTGTGACATCAGCCTGCACGGAGGTCGCTGAACCTCCCCTGAACGCTCCTGAAGGCCCGTTCAGGCGGGCAGCAGCACCCGGAAGCGTGCGCCGCCGAGGGGCGCCTGCTCGACCGCGACCTCGCCGCCGTGCGCCGTGACGAGCTCGCGCACGATCGCCAGGCCCAGCCCGCTGCCGCCGGCGTCGCGGGCGCGCGCCTCGTCGAGCCGCACGAACCGCTCGAAGACACGCTCGCGGTCGGCGACGGGCACGCCGGGGCCGTCGTCGTCGACGGTCAGCTCCACCCGGTCACCCAGCTGGCGGACCCCGACGGCCACGGTGCTCGCCGCGTGACGCACGGCGTTGTCGACGAGATTGCGCACGACCTGCCCGAGGGCGATCTCGTCACCACGCACCCGCCCAGCGGCGACGGCCGTGGTGTCGACGCGGATGCCGTCGCGCACCGGTCGACGGGCCGCGGCGAGCACCAGGTCGTCGAGGTCGACGTCCTGGCGCGGGGGCCCAGCGACGCCGGCGTCGGCGCGGGTGAGCAGGAGCAGCTGCTCGACCAGCCGCTGCATGCGCACCGACTCCTCCAGCACGGCCTCGGCGAGCTCGCCCTCGGGCATCGCTCCGGGATGCCGGACGGCGACCTCGGCGGTCTGCCGGATGCTGGCGAGTGGCGAGCGCAGCTCGTGGGAGGCATCGGCGACGAACTGCTGCTGGCGCTCGCGTGAGACCTGGAGCCGGCCGAGCATGCGGTTCATGGTGCGGGCGAGACGCCGCACCTCGTCCTTCGCCGCCGGCTCCGGCACCCGCCGGTCCAGGCGCTCGCCCGTGATCCGGTCGACCTCGCTGCGGATCCGCTCCACCGGTGCGAGAGCACGGGTCACCACCACCCACGTGGTCGCGCCGACCAGGAGCAGGACCAACGGCAGACCGACCGCCAGGGGGCCGACCAGCGCGGCGGTCGACTCGTCGATGTCCTCCCGGCTCGCGGCGACCACCACCCGCACGCCCTCTCGCCGATCGGCACCGTCGTCATCGTCGTCATCGTCGTCGGGGTCGGGGTCGTCGTCACCGCGGACGGTCTCGGTGACGACGAGGTAGTCGTGGTCGGCGTCGGGCAGCGTCACGGCGTCGTCGTCGCCGACGGGGAGCGGCCGTGTCAGCGGCTGCGAGGTCGCCAGCACCCGTCCGTCGTCACCGACCACCTGCCACACCAGGTCGTCGGGGTCGTCGTCATCGTCGTCATCGTCCGCCTGCGGTGAGGCGGGCACGCCGCTGGTGCGGATCTGCTCCACGAGGGCGTCCGCCCGCTGCTGCGCGGTGTTCTCGACGCCGTCGCGGAGCGAGCCCCGGACGAGCAGCACCAGCGCGATGCCGCCCACCAGCAGCACGACGGCGACGATCAGGACGGCCGCGGCCGTCGTCCGCACCCGCACCGATGCGCGACCCAGCACCGCGACCATCTCAGCCTCCGTCGCTGGCGAGGCGGTAGCCGGCTCCGCGGACGGTCTGGATCGCCTCCCGCCCGAACGGCCGGTCGACCTTGTTGCGCAGATGCCGGACGTAGACCTCGACGATATTGGGGTCGCCCTCGAAGTCGCCGTCCCACACGGCGTCGAGGATCTGGCGCTTGGAGACCACGTCGCCCGGGTGGCGGGCGAGGAAGGCGAGGACGGCGAACTCCCGGGCGGTCAGCGTGATCGGCACGTCGCCGCGCGTCACCGTGCGGGCGGCCGGATCGATCCGCAGGTCGCCCACCTCCCAGGCGGTGGGACGCTCGCGGGCGCCGCGGCGGGCGACGGCGCGCAGCCGAGCGACCAGCACCGGGAAGGAGAAGGGCTTGGTCAGGTAGTCGTCGGCACCGGTGTCGAGGCCCTCGACCTGGTCCCACTCCCCGTCCTTCGCGGTGAGCATGAGGATCGGCGTCCAGTCGCCCTCGTCGCGCAGCGTCTCGCACACCTTGTAGCCGTTGATGCCGGGCAGCATCAGGTCGAGCACGATCGCGTCGTACTCGTTCTCGCGGGCCAGCCAGAGGCCGTCGGTGCCGTCGCCGGCAAGGTCGACCGCGAAGCCCTCGGCCTCGAGACCGACCTTGAGCGAGCGCGCGAGCCGCGCCTCGTCGTCGACGACGAGCACACGCATCGGGCCTCCTCGGGCGGGAACGGAACAGGGCGCCTCCCCATTGTCGGGGAAGCGCCCTGAACCCTCGCTGAAGGCCGCGCCTCAGCTGTAGGACACGTCCATCGCCTTGATCGCGTTGAGCCAGCCGGAGCGCAGGCGCCGCGGCGGACCGGTGACGGTGGCGTTCGGGGCGAGATCGGCGAGCGCCTCGAAGATGAGCTTGATCTCCATGCGGGCCAGGTTGGCGCCGATGCAGTAGTGGGCGCCATGGCCACCGAAGGCGACGTGCGGGTTGGGGTCGCGGAGGATGTTGAACGAGAACGGGTCGTCGAAGACGTCCTCGTCGAAGTTGGCGGAGGCGTAGAAGAGGCCGACGCGGGCGCCCTTCTCGATCTTCTGGCCGGCGAGCACGGTGTCCTGCTTCGCGGTGCGCTGGAAGACGGTGACCGGGGTGGCCCAGCGGACCACCTCGTCGACCATCGTGTCGGGCCGCTCCCTCTTCCACAGCTCCCACTGGTCGGGGAACTGCGAGAAGGCGTGCATGCCGTGGCTGATCGCGTTGCGGGTCGTCTCGTTGCCGGCCACGGTCAGCAGGATGACGAAGAAGCCGAACTCGTCGTTGGTGAGCGCGCCGTGGTCGTCGTCCTGCCCAACGCTGATCAGCTTGGTGACGATGTCGTCCTGGGGGTTGGCGCGACGGTCGTTGGCGAGCTGGTCGAAGTAGCCGAGGATCTCCATCGACGCGATCGCCGGATCGGCGCCGATCTCCGGGTCGTCGTACCCCATCATCTGGTTCGACCACTCGAAGAGCTTCTTGCGATCCTCCTGCGGGACGCCGAGGAAGTCGGCGATGGCCTGCAGGGGCAGTTCCGCGGCAACCTCCTCGACGAAGTCACCGCTGCCCCTGGCCACCGCCTGCTCGACGATCTCGTGGGCACGGGCGCGCAGGCCCTCCTTGAGCGCGTTGATCGCGCGCGGGGTGAAGCCGCGCGAGACGATGCCGCGCATCTTCGTGTGCTCGGGCGGGTCGTGGTGGATCAGCATCGCGCGCTGCACCTCGACCTGGTCGCGGGTCATGTCGGGCGCGAAGCGGATGATCACGCCGTTCTCCATCGCCGACCAGTTCTCGTTGTCCTTCGAGACCTGGCGCACCTCGGCGTGGCGGGTGCAGGCCCAGTAGCCCTGGTCGAGGAAGCCGGCCCGCGCCTCGGGCACCTGCTCGATCCACCGGATGGGCTCGGTCGTCCGGAGCGCACGGAAGTGGTCGTGCGGCAGGGCGACCTCGTTGATATCGGGATCGGTCGGATCCCAGCTCGTGGGGATGAGCAGCTCGGTCACGCGTCAACCTTTCGCAGGCCTGGTCGGCGGTTCGGTCAGGGATTGTGGAACACGTTCTAATGCCACACTACAAAGCCTCTTTCGATTACGAAAGGGTTTCGTGAAGTGTGTTTCGAGAAAAAGAGAACGTGTTCTAGTTGGTGCTATCGTCGCGGCATGGGCAACCCCGTGATCGTCGACGCCGTCCGCACTCCTCTCGGCAAGCGGCGGGGCTGGCTGGCCGGCCTCCACCCCGCCGTCCTGCTCGGCGCCGCACAGACCGAGGTGCTCAAGCGGGCCGGCGTCGACCCCGAACTGGTCGACCAGGTCATCGGCGGCTGCGTCACCCAGGCGGGCGAGCAGTCGAACAACATGGTGCGCCGCGCCTGGATGCACGCCGGCCTGCCCAACCACACCGCCTCCACCGTGGTCGACGCCCAGTGCTCCTCGGCCCAGCAGGCGACCCACCTGATCAACGCGATGATCGGCGCGGGCGCTCTGAGGGCCGGCGTCGCCTGCGGTGTCGAGTCGATGTCACGCATCCCGCTCGGCGGCAACGTGCCGAAGGGGCTGGGCGACCCACGCCCCTCCGACTGGGACATCGACCTGCCCAACCAGTTCGAGGGCGCCGACCGGATCGTCCGCGACCGCGGCTTCACGCGCGAGCAGGTCGACCGGTTCGGCCTGTGGTCACAGCAGAAGGCGGCGGCGGCGCAGGCCGAGGGCCGCTTCACCCGCGAGATCTTCGCGCTCGAGGCACCCGTGCTCGACGAGGAGGGCAACCCGACCGGCGAGACGCGCGTCGTCGACACCGACCAGGGCATCCGCGACACCTCGCTGGAGGCGCTCGCCGGGCTCAAGCCCGTGCTCGAGGGCGGCACCCACACCGCCGGTACGTCGTCCCAGATCTCCGACGGCGCCTCGGCCCTGCTGCTCATGGATGAGGAGCTCGCCCGCTCCCTGAGCCTGAGGCCGCGCGCCCGGATCGTCACCTCCTGTCTGGTCGGCGCCGACCCCTACTACCACCTCGACGGCCCGGTCCAAGCCACCGAGAGGCTTCTCGCCGACAGCGGGATGGCCATCAGCGACATCGACGTCTGCGAGGTCAACGAGGCCTTCGCCGGCGTCGTGATGTCATGGGCGAAGGTGCACGAGGTGCCGGAGGAGAAGATCAACGTCAACGGCGGCGCCATCGCACTGGGCCACCCGGTCGGCTCGACCGGCACCCGCCTGCTCACCACCGCGCTGCACGAGCTCGAGCGCCGCGACGCCACGACCGCGCTGGTCTCGATGTGCGCCGGTGGCGCGCAGGCCTCGGGCACGATCATCGAGCGGATCTGAGCCACCGGGAAGCCTGGGGCCCGCCGCGGCGTTGCGTCACCATGCGCATCGAGATCTGGTCCGACGTCGTCTGCCCCTTCTGCTACCTCGGGAAGCGTCGGCTGGAGAAGGCGCTGGCCGGCTTCGACGGTGCGGACGACGTCGAGATCGTCTGGCGCTCGTTCCTGCTCGACCCCAGTGCACCCGACGAGCCGGTCGAGACCGTCGCCGAGTCGCTCGGCCGCAAGTACGGCGGCGGCCCGGAGGCCGGCCAGCGCATGGTCGACCAGGTCGAGGCCGCCGCTGCCGAGGAGGGCATGATCTGGCGTCACAGCCAATCACTGCGCGTGGGCACCACCACGGCGCATCGGCTGCTGCACCTGGCTCACGCCGAGGGTGGCGCCGGCGTCCAGGACCGGCTCAAGGAGTCGCTGCTGCACGCCTACTTCGTCGAGGCGGTCAATGTCGCCGACCACGACCTGCTCCGGCGGCTCGCCGTCGACGCCGGCCTCCCGGTCGAGCGTGTCGACGCCGTGCTCGGCAGCGACGAGTTCTCCACGGAGATGTGGGCCGACATCGACCAGGCCCACGCCTACGGCGCCAGCGGCGTCCCGTTCTTCGTCTTCGACTCGAAGTTCGCGGTCTCCGGCGCCCAGCCGGTCGAGACCTTCACCGCGGCGCTGGAGCGCGCGCGAGCGGACGCGCAGCCGGAGCTGGTGCATGTCGACGGCGCCGCCGGCGACGCGTGCGGGCCGGACGGCTGCGCGATCTGAGCGATCAGGCTCCGTAGACCGGCTCGGGCTCCGGTGCCTCGGCCAGCAGCTCGCGGAGCGCCGGCCCGACCTTCGTGGCCTCCCAGCGTGCGCCGGCGTCGCGGGAGGCGGCGTGCCGCCATCCGCTCTCGACGGTGATGACCGAGCCGTCGACCTCGATGACACGGCCGGTGACGTCGCCGGCCTCCTCGGAGGCGAGCCACGCCACGATCGGGGAGTTGTCCTCGGGCAGGGCCATGCCGGAGGTGTCGAAGGCGCCCTCGGTCATCCGGGTCCGAGCGACCGGGGCGATGGCGTTGACGGTCACGCCGTAGCGGCCCATCTCCTGCGCCGCGACGAGGGTGAGACCCGCGATCCCGGCCTTCGCCGAGGAGTACGTCGCCTGCCCGACCGAGCCTTGGAGGCCCGCCCCCGAGGAGGTGTTGATCACCCGAGCAGCCCTGGGGCGCTCCGCTTTCGCCTCGGCCCGCCAGTAGGCGCTCGCATGACGCAGCGGCGCGAAGTGTCCCTTGAGGTGCACCCGGATGACGGCGTCCCACTCCTCCTCCGAGGTGTTGACGAGCATCCGGTCGCGCACGAAACCGGCGTTGTTGACCAGGATGTCGAGTCCACCGAAGGCATCGATCGCCTGGCGCACCATCGCCTCGGCCGCCGCGAAGTCGGCGACGTCGGCGTCGTTGACGACCGCGTCGGAGCCGAGCGCCTTGATCTCCTCGACGACGGCGAGGGCGGGGTTGTCGGCGGCCGTGCCGTCGAGCGCGACACCGTAGTCGTTGACGACGACCTTCGCGCCGTGCCGGGCCAGCTCCAGGGCGTGGGCCCGGCCGATCCCCCGGCCCGCACCGGTGACGATGGCGACGCGGCCGTCGAGAAGCTTGCTCACTGGGTCTCTCCTTGGTCGTTCTGTGCGGCTTGTGCGATGTGGAGGAACACGGGTTGCTCCCCGCCGCCGTGGCAGGCGACGCGGGCACCGGAGACGTACGACGCGAGATCGCTGGCCAGGAAGGCGACGACCTGGCCGATCTCGGCGACGTCGGCCATCCGGCCGGCGGGAATGGTGGCCTCGATGGCCGCCACGGTCTCGTCGCCGCCGTAGTGGTCGGCCGTGTCCGCGGTGCGCACCAGCCCGACCTCGACGGCGTTGACCCGCACCTGGGGGCCCCACTCCTGGGCGAGCGAGGTGGTGAGCGAGTCGAGACCGGCCTTGGCCGCGCCGTACGCCGCGGTGCCCGGTGAGGGGCGGCTGCCCGAGACGGAGGAGATGTTGACGATCGTCCCTCCCCCGGGCTGCTGTTGCATGACCCGGTTGGCGGCCTGGCCGACCAGGAGTGCCGACATCAGGTTGAGGTCGACGATCTTGTCGTGGAAGCGGGCCGAGGCGTCCGCCGCGAGCGCGTACGGCGCCCCGCCGGCGTTGTTGACGACGATGTCGAGCCGCCCGTGGTCGGCGACGATCCCGGCCACCAGGTCGTCGACGGAGGCGGCGTCGCGGACGTCGCAGAGCCGGTGCGTCGCACCCGCCGGCGGCGTCGCCTCCGACCGACCGCAGGTGGCGACCGTGGCGCCGGCGGCGAGCAGCACCTCGCTGATGCCGCGGCCGATGCCACGAGCACCGCCGGTCACCAGCGCGACCCGGCCGTCGAGGTCCAGGGAGAGAGGCATGGAGCCACCCTACCAAGCATTTGCTTGGTAGGGTGCGGGCATGACAGTCACCAGCGAGCTGCGCGACGACGGCATCCGTGTCGTCACGATGAGCGCTCCCCCGGTCAACGCCCTCACCGTGCAGGGTTGGTTCGACGTCGCCGCCGCCCTCGACGAGGCCGGTGCCGACCCGGCCACGAAGGTCGTGGTGCTCCGCGCCGAGGGCAAGGGCTTCAATGCCGGCGTCGACATCAAGGAGATGCAGAGCACGACGGGCTTCGACGCCCTGCTCGGTGCCAACAAGGGCTGCTACGCCGCCTTCCGGGCCGTCTACGAGTGCGCGGTGCCGGTGATCGCCGCGGTCAACGGCTTCTGCTTGGGCGGCGGGGTGGGGCTGGTCGGCAACGCCGACTGCGTGGTCGCGAGCGACGACGCCTACTTCGGCGTCCCCGAGGTCAACCAGGGCGCGCTCGGCGCCGCCACCCACATGGCGCGGCTGGTGCCGCAGCAGATGATGCGCACCCTCTACTTCACCGCCCGCACCATCCCCGCGAAGGACCTCGTCCCGTTCGGGTCCGTGCTCGAGGTGGCGCCCCGCGCCGAGCTCGACGAGGCCGCGCTCCGCGTCGCTCGCGACATCGCCGCCAAGGACACCCGGGTCATCCGGGCCGCCAAGGAGGCGCTCAACGGCATCGAGCCGGTCGACGTCAACAAGTCCTACCGCTGGGAGCAGGGGTTCACCTTCGAGCTGAACCTGATGGGCGTCAGCGACGAGCTGCGCGACGCGTTCGTCGGAGACGACCCAGACAAGCGGAGAGCTGGAACGGACAAGGCAGGAGACGAGAAGTGAGCAAGCCGCGCGACAAGCGGATGAGCATCGACGAGGTGGTCGCCTCCCTCGAGAGCGGGATGACGATCGGCATCGGCGGCTGGGGCCCGCGGCGCAAGCCGATGGCCCTGGTCCGGGCGATCCTGCGCTCGGACCTGACCGACCTGACGATCGTGAGCTGGGGCGGTGCCGACGTGGGCCTGCTGGCCCGCGCGGGCAAGATCCGCAAGCTGGTCTACGCCTTCGTCAGCCTCGACTCGGTCCCGCTCGAGCCCAACTTCCAACGGGCGCGGCAGGACGCGACGATCCCCGAGCTCGTCGAGCTCGACGAGGGCATGTTCGCCACCGGACTCAAGGCGGCCGCACAGCGGCTTCCGTTCCTGCCGATGCGGGCGGGGCTCGGCTCCGACATCCTGGTCAACAACCCGTGGATCACGACGGTCACCAGCCCGTACGACGAGGGACACGGCCACGAGGAACTGGTCGCCGTCCCCGCGCTCACGCTCGACGCCGCTCTGGTACATCTCAACCGCGCCGACGCGCACGGCAACGCGACCTATCTGGGCCCGGACCCCTACTTCGACGAGCTGTTCGCGATGGCGGCCGACCGCACCTACCTGTCGGTCGAGCAGATCGTCGACACGGCAGGCCTCACCGTCGACACCCCCGTCCAGCGCGTGCTGCTCAACCGGATGATGGTGACCGGCGTCGTGGAGACGCCGAACGGCGCCCACTTCACCAACTGCGTGCCCGACTACGAGCGCGACGAGCGGTTCCAGAGGGCCTACGCCGCCGCGGCCGGCGGCACCGACGAGGAGTGGGCGGCGTTCGAGGAGCGCTTCCTCTCCGGCGACGAGGAGGCCTACCAGGCCGCTGTTGTCGCGTTCGCCGAGGAGGGGACCAAGTGAGCACCGACACCATCACCCGTGCCGATGTCTGCGCTGCCGCCATCGCCGACGCGTTCAAGGACGACGGTGAGATCTTCGCCAGCCCGATGGGGCTGCTGCCCACCCTGGGGGTGCGCCTGGCCCGGCTGACGAGCAATCCGGATCTCGTGATCTCCGACGGCGAGGCGCTCTGGCAGGGCGGGACGCCGCCACTGGGCAGGCAGGATGTTCCGGAGGGCTGGATTCCCTTCCCCCGCGTCTTCGACATCATCACCTACGGCAAGCGACACGTGATGATGGGCGCCACCCAGGTCGACCGGCACGGCAACCAGAACATCTCCGCCATCGGCGACTTCGCGCAACCGAAGCGGCAGCTGCTCGGCTCGCGGGGGGCGCCGGGCAACACGGTCAACAACCGGACGTCGTACTGGGTGCCGCGCCACTCCCCCCGCGTGTTCGTCGAGCAGGTCGACATCGTCTCCGGCGTCGGCCCGAAGCGGGCGAAGGAGGCCGGCCCCGCGGCCGCGCGCTTCAACGACATCCACCGCATCGTCAGCAACCTCGGTGTCTTCGACGTCCGGGGTGCCGACGACAGGGTTCGGCTGCTGTCGGCGCACCCGGGGGTGAGCGTCGACGAGATCGTCGAGGCCACCGGGTTCGAGCTCGAGCTTCCGGCGGACGTCCCCGCCTCTCGCGAGCCGTCGGCCGAGGAACTCCTCGTCATCCGCGAGATGCTCGACCCGAAGGGGCTGCGCTTCAAGGAGGTGCCCCATGGGTGAGCAGCGCATCCGCACGCCGTTCACCGACCTCGTCGGCGTGCCGCACCCCGTCGTCCAGACCGGCATGGGCTGGGTCTCGGGGCCCCGGCTGGTCTCCGGCACCGCCAACGCCGGCGGGCTCGGCATCCTCGCCTCGGCGACCATGACAACGCCTGAGCTGGAGAGGGCCATCGTCGAGGTCAAGGGCCGCACCAGCCAGCCCTTCGGCGTCAACATGCGTGCGGACGCCGGCGATGCGGCGGATCGGTGTCAGCTGCTCATCGACCACGACGTCAAGGTCGCCTCCTTCGCGCTGGCTCCCAAGCCGGAGCTGATCGCCAAGCTCAAGGAGCACGACATCGTCGTGATGCCCTCGATCGGCGCGGCGAAGCACGCCAAGAAGGTCGCCGCCTGGGGCGCCGACGCGGTGATGGTGCAGGGTGGCGAGGGCGGTGGCCACACCGGCCCGGTGCCCACCACGCTGCTGCTCCCGACCGTGTTGGACGCGGTCGACATCCCGGTCGTCGCCGCCGGTGGCTTCTTCGACGGCCGCGGCCTCGC
>Ga0164243_10004933_pt1 | contig 20596 bp, 21 predicted proteins | sample OricompcompostOP_FD_108781 | JGI IMG/M metagenome (GOLD analysis project Ga0164243, IMG submission 108781) | Organic Plus compost microbial communities from Emeryville, California, USA - Original compost - Organic plus compost (OP) | ecosystem: Engineered > Solid waste > Mixed feedstock >...
GGCCCACATCGCGTCGACGGTCAACACGATCGTCCTGGCGTACGCCGGCGCGTCCCTTCCGCTTCTTTTGCTCGTGATCCTCAGTGGGCAGCCGGCCTCGACGATCCTGACCAGCGAGTTCATCGCCGACGAAATCGTGCGGAGCGTGGTCGGCACGCTCGGCCTGATCGCCGCCGTGCCGGTCACCACCTGGCTGGCGGCGGTCGTCACCGCCCCGCCGCACCTGCCGCACCCGCACCGTCCTGAGTCGGCACGGCCGCCGACGTGACCCGTTCGAGCACCTCGGGGCTCGGCTCGATGCCGTCGGCGCCGACCACCTCGGCCCACGCGTTGAAGCCCTCCTGGAAGGCGACCACGCCCGCCTCGGGCAGCGCGATCTCGATCGCCTCGAGGATCTCCGTCGCGCTGACGCCCAGGTCGAGTGCCACCCGGATGTGGCTCTGGATGTGGCCCTTCGACGCGCGCATCACGGTCAGGCTCGTGATGAAGATGAGCTCCTTGATCCGCCGGTCGAGGGTGCGTTCCTTGAGATAGGCGGCGTGCACCAGCTCGTTGGCGGCCTGGAGCGTCTCGAAGTCGTGCTTCGCCATGATCTTGTGGTAGGGGAGCACATAGCCGCGGCTGCGCGCCATGTCGTCGATGTACTCCTGCTTCTCGTCCTGGGAAGTCATCTGCGCGTCCTCGGCGGTAGCGGTCGGAATGGGTACGGGCGTGGCGGGGGCATGGAACTCGGTTCCGGTCTGGCGTTCGACGTACGCCGCGATCTCGGTGTGGTCGGCCCGTGGGCCGAGCAGCGCGCCCGCCGCGGTCCACTCTTCGAGGCACGCGGTCGCCATCGGGGTGGCCGTGTCGGTGTCGGCGGCGAGCCCGAGGGCGGTGCGCAGGTCTTTGACCATCAGCTGGAGGGAGAAGCCGGAGTCGAACGCACGCGAGAGCACGAACCGCGACATCTTCACCTTGGTGGCGTGGTTGCCGCCCGTCGACGCGTTGAGCACGTCGAGCATCACCTGGGGCTCCAGCCCGAACTTCGACCCGATCGCGAGCACCTCGGAGGCGGCGACGAGGCCGACCGCCGAGAGCAGGTTGTTGAGGGCCTTCATCGCGTGACCGGCTCCGACGGCGCCGACGTGGGTGATGTCGGTGCCGAGCAGCGCCAGCACGGGCCGGGCGCGCTCGACCGCCGCCGACGAGCCGCCGACCATGATCGTCAGCTCCGCCGTCTCGGCGCGGGCGACGCCACCTGACACGGGCGCGTCGACGAAGGCGATCCCGTGAGCCTCCGCCTCGGCGCCGAGGCGACGGGTGGAGGTCGGCAGCGACGAGCTCATGTCGATCACGAGCGTGCCGGGGCGCAGCCGCCCGAACAGTCCGCCGTCGCCGGTCAGCACCGACTCGACGGCCGCCGAGTCGGGCACCATGAGGATGACCGTGGCGACGGTGTCGGCGACGCTGGCCACGTCGTCGAGACCGACGGACCGCGCGCCGGCCCGCGTGTCGGCGAGCGCCCGCGCGTGGTCGGCGCGCAGGTCGCAGAGCACGACCTGGTGTCCGGCCGCGGAGAGGTGTCGCGACATGGGCGTGCCCATGGCGCCGAGGCCCACGAACAGGATCGGGTCGGTCATCGCGCCGCGTCCTGGAACGGGTTGAACGGATCGGCGAGCCCGTCGCCAAGCCCCATCCACACGGTCTTCACCTCGGTGTATTCGTCGACGGCATCGCGGCCGTTCTCGCGCCCCACGCCGCTGTAACCGACGCCGCCGAACGGCGCCAGGTAGGACGTGCGGCGATAGGTGTTGACCCAGACCGTGCCGGCCCGCAACTGCCGGGCGACGCGGTGGGCGCGGCGCACGTCGTCGGTCCACAGCCCGGCGGCCAGCCCGAACCGGGTGCTGTTGGCCAACGCGACCGCCTCGGCTTCGGCGGAGAAGCGTTGCAGACAAACCACCGGACCGAAGATCTCTTCCTGTACGACACGCATGTCGTTGGTGACGTCGCCGAAGATGGTCGGTGCGACGAACAGCGCTTCGCCCGACGAGATCGGCCCGCCGCCCGCAAGCACCGTGGCGCCCTGCTGCTTGGCGGTCTCGATATGGCCCAAAACGCTGTCGAACTGTCGCCGGCAGGAGATGGTGCCCACCTCGGTCTCCCAGTCGAGCGGGTCGCCGAGGCGGATCCGGCTGGTGCGCTCGACGAGCCGGCCGACGAAGTCGTCGTAGACGCTGTCTTCGACGAGCACGCGCGAGCCGGCGACGCAGGTCTGGCCCGCAGCGGCGAAGATCCCGCCGACCACACCCTCGACGGCGGCGTCGAGCCGTGCGTCGGCGAAGACGATGTTGGCCGACTTGCCGCCGAGCTCTAGCGAGAAGCGCGCCATCGTCCCGATCGCGGCCCGCGCCACGGCCTGGCCCGCGCCTGTCGAGCCGGTGAAGGCGACCTTGTCGACGTCGGGGTGTTCGGCGAGGGCGGCACCGGCCTTGGCGCCGCCGGTCACCACGTTGACGACGCCGGGCGGGAGGCCCGCTTCGGCGGCCAACGCGGCGAAGCGCAGCGTGGAGACGGGCGAGATCTCCGACGGCTTTATGACCATGGTGTTGCCGGCCGCGAGCGCGGGGGCGAGCTTCCAGACCAGCAGGCTGAGCGGGCTGTTCCACGGCGTCAGCGCCGCCACGACACCGATCGGCTCCCGGACGGTGTACGTCAGGTCGTCCGCACCCATCGGTATCGTCCGTCCCCGGAGGTCTTCGGCGACACCGGCGAAGAAGGAGATGTGCGCCGCCAGCCCGCGGGTCTGCGCCGCCTGCTCGCGGATCGCCTTCCCGTTCTCGCGTACCTGGAGGGTGGTCAGCTCGTCGGCATGTTCGGCGACGACGGCGGCGAACCGGTGGAGGGCGGCCGACCGCGCGCTCGGCGCCAACCCCGCCCAGCCGTCGAACGCACGCCGGGCCGCGGCCACCGCCGCGCTCACCTGTTCTCCGGTCGCCTCGGGTACGCGGGCCCACACCTCCCCCGAGTACGGGTTGCGGACCTCGACCCACTCCCCCGTCCCCGCGACCCATTCGCCGTCGACGAGCATCTGCTGGTCGGTCGTGTGCGTCATGCTGCCTCCATCCGCCAAGCTGCTAGTCGAGGTGAGCGTCGCCGGCGAGCGCCCGGCGGAAGCGCAGCCGGATGCTCTGGCCGTTGCGGTCGAGCCGGTCGTATGGCGTGTTGCCGGGATCGACCTTGACCAGGACGAACGCCAGCCCGTCGGCGTCGACCAGCTTGCGTGCCGCGTCGAGGTCGCCCGGCCCGCCCACGGTCAGCGCCGCCGGCCAGCCCGCCGCGAGCGCGACTCCGGCCAGGTCGACGCCGTGTGCGGTGTGGGTCGCCTGACCGCCGGTCAGCTCGTACGCGGCGTTGTCGAGGCAGATCACGGTCAGGTTGGCGGGCTGTTGGACGGCCACGGTCGCCAGCGTGCCGAGGTTCATCAGCAGCTCGCCGTCGCCCGTGACGACCACGACCCGGCGCTCGGGTTGGGCCAGGGCGAGCCCGAGGCCGACGGACACCGCGGCTCCCATGGCGCCGTCCATCGCGAACACGTGGTCGCCCTGGTCGGTCAGGGCCGCGACGTCGTTGGCCGCGTTGCCCAGCCCGGTCACGACGAGCGCCCCGGAGTCGCCGAGGAGCCGCGCGACCGCTTCACGTCTGTCCATAGTGGTCCTCACTGCCCGAACTTCTTGGCGCCCAGCAACCGTTGGCCGAGCAGGACCGCGACCGCCTGCCCGCCTCGGTCGACCATGCCGATCGCGGCCTCGACCACCGGCACGACGTCGTCGGGGGCGTCGGCGCGCAGCGTCGCCACCCGCATCGCGTGGAAGGTGGGCTCGACGGCCCGGCCCATCGCGAACTGCCACGGGTTCTGCTCGCCGAACTCGCCCCGCATCGTGACGAGCGTCAGGAACGGGAAGGCGCAGTGTTGGATCAGCGAGAGGAAGTTGACGCAGTTGCCCACGCCGCTGCTCTGCATGAGCAGGACGGCGCGGGACAGGCCGAGGTGGGCGCCGGCGACGATGCCCACGCCCTCCTCCTCGCAGGTCAACGGGATCGCCCGCACGTCCGGGTCGTCGTGTGCGAGGTCGATCAGGCGCCGGTGGCCGGAGTCGGGCACGTAGGCGAACTGCCGCGTGTCGCGCTCGCGCAACACGCCGTAGACCGCGTCGGGCCAGGTCACGACCGTGCTCGCAGACCCGCGGCAGTGGTGCCCGCGGCCCGGCCCAGCACGGCGCCGGCGGTGAGCCCGGTGCCGCTCGGGTAGTTGAAGTAGTAGAGCCCGCCGACCGCCTCGCCGCACGCGAACAGGCCGTCGAGCGGCCGGCCGGTCCGGTCGAGCACGCGGGCGCTCTCGTCGACCTTCACGCCGCCGAACGTGAACGTGATGCCGCACGTCACCTCGTACGCGTAGAAGGGCCCTTCGGTGATCGCGGTCGCCCAGTTGGTCTTGTCGATCGCGAGGCCCACAGTGTGCCGGCCGTCCTTGACGTAGGGGCTGAACTCGGCCGAGTCGTCGATGGCGCGGTTGTACTCCGCGATCGTCGCGAGGAAGCGGTCACGGTCGACACCCTGTGTGGCCAGCCGGTCGGCGATCTCCTCCAGCGTGCCGAGCTGGAGCCGGGCCGCCTCGGGGTTCTTGTAGTGGTATTCGGTGGTCATCAGGTCGACGGCCTTCTGGTCGAAGATCTGCCACGCGGTCTGGCCGGGCTGCCGCAGGATCTCGCGGCCGTAACGCGCGTAGGTGTAGGCGCCGAAGTCGCTGCCCTCGTCGATGAACCGGACCCCGTCCTTGTTGACCGTGATGCCGAACGGGTAGCTCTCGCGCTCGAAGACGTGGTTGGCGTCGGGCCGGCCGGCGTCGCCCGAGCCCGCGCTCCAGGCGACGGCGTGACAGCCGGACCAGTTGCCGGTGGGTACGCCGCCCTGCTCCATCGCGATCCGCAGGCCACGGCCGGTGTTGAACCGGGAGCCGCGCACCTTCGCCAGGTCCCAGCCGGGGCCGAGGCTGCGGGTCCGCCACTCGGTGTCGGCCTGGAAGCCGCCGCTCGCGACGACCAGCGCGTCGCCGTCGAACGTCACGGCCGAGCCGTCGCCGCGGCGGCCCTGAAGCGACCAGCGCCCGGTCGCCGGGTCGTGGCTCGCGTCGCGCGCCTCGACGCCGTACTCGATGGTGACGCCGGCCGCGGCCGCAGCCTTCAGCAGCGCCTCGGTCAGGCCGACGCCGGCGCCGCTGACCTCGACGAAACCGCCGTGCCAACCCGGTCGGCTGTGTCGCGCGCGGCCCGTCTCGTCGACCACGATCGGCGACCGGAACGGCACGCCGAGCGCCGAGAGCCAGCGGATGGCGTCGAAGCTGTTGGAGACCACGAGGTCGGCGAGCTCCGGGTCGCAGCGGTAACCCGTCACCCGTCCCCAGTCCGACAGGAAGTCGGCCTCGTCGTAGGACCGGTGGTCTTCGAGCCCTTCGGCGTCGCCGAGGTTCATCGGGCCGACGATCTCCTCCAGCCGGTCGAGGTCGTCGTAGGCGACCCGGAAGAGGCCGCCGGAGAAGTAGGAGTCGCTGCCGTAGCTCTGCTGCTCGGCCCACTCGACGACGGTCACCTCCGCGCCGGCCTGCCGTGCCGCGATGGCGGCGCTGAGCCCGGCGTTTCCGGCTCCGATTACCAGGACGTCCGTCACTTCCGCTGCTTCCCTTCTGTCGGTGGGCTGATCAGCCCTTGTAGGTGACGACCCGGTTCCACAGCGAGTGCGAACCCCAGACTCCGGACCGGACGCTCTCCAGCAGGAGGACCTGGCTGTGGTCGACGAACAGGTTGACCTCGGCCCCGTAGTGCTTGACGTACCACTCGAAGACGCGCGGGTCGGCGGCCTCGAACATCAGCCGTTCCAGGCCGAACGCCTCGGCGAAGGCGGAGACCACGTCGGTGCGCCAGGTGGCCACCGACTCGGTCACGCCCTCCGACTCCAGCAACACCAGGTCGGCGCCCGCGTCGAGGGCCGCGCGGCCGCGCTGGACGGCGAAGCTGACCGAGCCGGTCCCCTCGGCGGCGAGCGCGCCGGCGTCGGACGTTCCGCCCGCGCCGAACTGGATCCCGACCTCGGCCTTGACCTTCATGCCGGTCTTCTTGGCGCGCTCCACCAGGCGCAGGTAGTCGGAGGTGGGCAGCGAGATCATCCCGGCCGAGACCTCGACGACGTCGAAGCCGAGGTCGACGAGCGCGCCGAAGTAGCTGTTGACCGCCGCCGGCCCTTGCGTCACCACCAGCTCGATCAGCCCACCGGCGCTGACCTGGACGCCGTGCTGGTGGCAGACCTCGACCATCCGCGCCAGCGCCGGCCGCGGCAGCAGGGCGATGGCAGGACCCGGAACCTTCAACCAGTCGACGTACGGCGACGCCGCCGCCAGCAGGTCGTCGAGGTAGGCGGGGCCGAACGTGCTGTAGTAGGGCCCGCGCACCTCGGTGATCCCGACGCCGCGCGGCTTGCCGGCCCGCTCGTTGCGCCGCAGGAACGGCAGGGTCTCGACCTCATCCACGATGGTTCTCCTCCGAGATCAGACGGTCGCGTGCGGGGCTCCGCAGCGGAAGCAGACAAGCCTCGACGGGGCCGCCCTCGGCGAGCGCGGCGACGGCGTCGAGGACCCGGGACTGTGACTCCGGCGCCAACAGGCCCGCCGTGACCGACCGGAACTTGCGCTCGGCGACGGCCCATCCCCGGCTGCCGTCGGCGGTCACGGCCGCCCGGGCCGACCGGCGGGACCCGTCGGCGAGCAGCACCTCCACGCGCGCGCCGTTGGCGTCGGGGTAGGCCTTCTCGGCGACCTCGTCGACCTCCAGGACGACGCGCGCGGCGAGGTCGCGTACCGGCCGGTCGGCGCCCGTCCCGGCGTCGAGGAACCGGCGGGCGTCTTCGGCGCCGCCGAGCAGCGCGAGGGCGACGGAGTACTCGGTGCTGTACTGGGCCGACATGATGTCGGTCGGCGTGCGGTTGCTGTTCTGCCGCAGCGCCCGCTGCGACGTGCCGACGACGACGCGCTCGACGCCGGTCGCGAGAGGCGCCAGCTGGGCGGCGGCCGCGACCGCGCCGTGGACCGCGCCGCACGCCGCGTAGGGCTTCAGGTAGACCTCGTCGACGACGTAACGGTCGCCGAGGCCCGCGTCGAGCCGGCCGTAGTCGGGGCTCGCGTCGGTGGAGAAGGTCGGCACGAAACCGAACTTGCCGGCGACGGCGCGGGGCGGGCCGGGGAAGGCCGACCGCTGCAACGTCGCGGCGAACAGGCCGGCCTGGGCGGCGCGGCCGGCGTGCAGGCGTTTGACCGTACCCGATCCGGTGCTGAAGGCTTTGATCCCGCCGCCGAACGAGGCCGCGAGGCCGACGGCGCCCGCGAGGTCGCAGTCGGCGCCGGAGCGCGCGAAGAGCAGCGCCGCCGCGGTCGCCGCTCCCATCGGGCCGACCTGTCCGGTCGCGTGGAAGCCCTTCTCGCCGAAGCCGAGCCCGGTCGCGCGGGCGATCCGGCCCATGGCCTCGTATCCCGCGACCGTGGCGGCGAGCAGGTCGCGACCGCCGGCGCCGACCGCCTCGGCGGCGGCGAACGCGGCGGGGATGACCACACACCCGGGATGGGTCATCGTCGGCAGGTGGGTGTCGTCGAGGTCGAAGCCGTGCGCGGCGGTCCCGTTGACGAGCGCGGCCGACGCGGGCGGGACCGGCTCGGCGCGGTCGTAGACGTGGCCGCCGTCGCGGGCGGTGTCGAGGTCGCCGCCGGCCAGGAGCGTCGCCACGAGCGCGGTGGTCCACGGCAGGTCGAGGCCGAGCACGGCGCAGCCCAGGTGGTCGAGGACGGCGGCGCTGACCGACTCGACCGTCGCCGGTGGCAGGTCGTCGAAGCGCAGGCCCGCGAGGTGCGCGTAGAGCCGCTCTTCCGATTTCACCGTCGCTCCTGACTCGTCTGACTGCCTTCTCGTAATACCGTCGTATGAGATGGCAATTATGTCAATAGTGATGACCGCCATCGTGAAGGCGAATCAAATGGCTGCCGGAAAAGGGCGTGCGCCATCCGGGCATCTCCTATGGGAAATGCCCCGGCGAATCGCGAAAACCCTAGACTCCGGTCACTTGACCAGCCATTTCGTGAAGCGCGACGGACGCCGCCTGCTCGACGTGGAACGCTGCCGCCGCGGCCGCTTCCTCGGCATTTCCGGCGACCGCCAATTCGCAGATCCGCCGAATTTCCTTGAGGGTTTCCGGCTGCCGGCCAGTAGCCCGCAGGGAGACGCCGCGCAACAACTGCACCCGCGCGTGGAGGCCGAGCAGAATCCCGGTCATGATCTCGTTGTGTGCCCCGGCGAACAACGCCTCGTAGAACGAGTCTTTGGCCGTCAGCGCCACCTGCAGGTCACCGGCCGCGAAGGCCGCGGCGACCTCCTCGACGCTCTGCTCCAGCCGGCGCCGCTCCTCCTGTGTCGCACGGGTCGCGAAGAGCCGCGCCGCCAACGCCTCGAGATCGCCTCTGACCTCGAAGAGCGCGACCGCGTCGGCGTGGCTGAGCACGGCGACGACCGGGCCGCGGTTGGGGACGATCGTCACCAGCCCCTCGGCTTCGAGCTGCCGGAGCGCCTCGCGAACGACCGTGCGACTCACTCCGTAGCGGTCGCACAGGGTGCGCTCGACGAGTCTGCTGCCCGGCCGGTACTCGAACACGAGAATCGACGACCTGATCTGATTGATCAATTCTTGCCGCAGGGGCGCGGCAACCCGCAGCAATGGCTGCGGGCCGGACGGCGAGACTGGCTCGGTCGTCGCGGCGCGGCTACGGCTAGGGCCGTTCACGGGTATTCACCTCGGTCCTCGGACGCTTTGCACACACAATAGTGTCGGCGCTCATGGCAGGGGCAGGGTGATCAGGCCGTCGGCGTCGCTCCACACCGTCCGGCCAGGGCGAAACGTCACGCCGCCGAAGGTCACGTCGGCGTCGACGGTCCCGGTGCCCTCCTGGCGCGGCTTGCGCGGGCTCGTGCCGAGGGCCTTGATCCCGATCGTGACGGCGGCCAGCGCCTCGACGTCGCGGACCGCGCCGTAGACGACGATCCCGGCCCAGCCCAGCTCGGCGGCCTTCGTCGCCGTCAGGTCGCCGAGCAGCGCGCTGTGCATCGAGGCGCCGCCGTCGACGATCAGCACCTGACCCTCCCCCGGCTCGGCGAGGAGGCGCTTGAGCAGGACCGTGTCGTTGTCGCACGTGACCGTCCTGATCGGACCTTCGAACCGCGTGTGGGCCCCGAACTGGCGGAACTGGGTCTCGCAGCTCTGGTAGGCGCCCTTGCTCGCGTCCATGAGGTCGGCCGTCATGCTTCCCATGTCTTCTGACTCCTCCGGGCTACTTGATGGCGATGGCGTTGGGCGGCGAGCCGACGCCGCCGACGAGGTTGAGCGGCTTGGCCGTCAGGAAGAACTCGTAGACGCCGTCGGCCGCGCACGACTCGGCCAGGCGTTCGAGGTTCCACAGCTCGCCGATGAACATGCCGAGCAGGGCGATCAACGGCCGGTGGAGCATGCCGTTGTGTGACGGCCCGTGCGGCGGCGGCGCCTCGTCAGGGTCGACCCAGCCCGATCCGGGGTTGACGGGCGTCGCTTCGAGGCCGGAGTTGTCGGCGGCGACCATCGCGAACCGGTGGTCCCAGAGCCACTCCAGCATCTCCTCGGACTGGATCAGGCCGGGATTGCCGGACCGGCCCTTGCCCTTGGGTCGCTGGTCGAGCGGGAGCGCGAGGAAGAACGGCACCCAGCCGAGCCGGATGAGCAGGATGTCGCCGGGCCGCAGCGTGACGCCCGCGTCGGCGGCGACGGCGTCGAGGTCGGCCGGGGTCACCATGTGGTTGGTACGCAGGTCGATCGGCTCCCCGGCCCGCTCGGCGAAGCGGCCGACGTCGAGCAGCACGCCGCGCCCGGCGATCCCCTTCTCCGCGAGGAGCTGGATGCCCAGGTCGGGCGAGCCGACCGCGACGGCCTCGTCGGGGACGCCGCCGTAGAAGCCGTACCGGGGATGGCGCATGTGGCGCAGCCCGTCGACCTGCGACGTCGACTGCAGGTAGAAGGAGTCGACCCAGTCGTCGCGGTGGTTGGGGTTGTTGGCGAACATGTGGTGCTCGGTGGCGGGGCGCGTCCCGGCCGGGCTCGGCACGAACGTGTTGAGCGGGTAGTCGAGGTTGAAGACCTCGCCCGTCCGGATCAGGCTCGCTGCCGCGACGACGCGCTCCGGCGTCAGGTTGTTGGCCGAGCCGAGCTGGTCGCCGGGGCCGAACACGCCCCACGACGAGCCGGGCGGGCCGTCGGCGCGCTGCCGCAGCTCGCGGTAGGTCCGGAACGTCTCACTCATCGCCGGCCGCCGTGAACCGCAGGAGACCGGTGGGGCTGTGGACGGCCCGCACGGGCAGGCCGATCCGGACCTCGCCGGGGTCGAGGCCGACCAGGTTGGTCATGACCCGGGGACCCTCGGCCAGCTCGACATATGCGATGACCACCGCGTCGACCTCCTTGTAGGCACCGGCCGGCCGCCGGTTGACGGTGAAGCTGTAGACGGTGCCCGTGCCGGAGACGGGCACCAGTTCCAGGAGGCCGGTGCAGCGCGGGCACCGGGCGCGCGGATACCACACGAGCTCCGCACAGGTCGGACACCGGGAGACCGTCACGATCCCCTCGGCGGCGGCCGCCCAGTATCCGGACAACGACGGGTCCCGGCGCGGCTCGGGGCTGGGGAGCTCGGTCATCGCACGTCCTCCCGTCCGAGGATGAGCGTGGCGGCGGCCGACCGGGTGCCCAGGGCGTGGCCGTGTGCCTGCACCAACGCCAGCTCGCAGTCGGCGACCTGCACCTGCGGCGCCGCCTCCGAGCGCAGCTGGCGTACCGCCTCGATCATCCGGATCATGCCGCCCCGCCGGTCGGGATGGTTGTTGCAGAGCCCGCCCCCGTCGGTGTTGAACGGCAGGGCGCCGTGCGGCGCGAGCAGCGCACCGTCCTCGACGAAGCGACCGCCCTCGCCTTTCGCGCAGAACCCGAGGTCTTCCAACGACATCAACACGGTGATGGTGAACGAGTCGTAGAGCGACACCATGTCGATGTCGCCGACGGAGACGCGGGCCTCCTCGAACGCGCGCGGGCCCGAGACGGCGGCCGCGCTGGTCGTCAGGTCGATGCTGGTGCCGGGCCGCTTGATCGCCTCGCCGTGGCCGAGCACCCGCACCCCGCGCCGGGGCAGCTCGCGGGCCACCTCCGGGGAGACGACGACGACCGCGCCGCCGCCGTCGGTGGTGACGCAGCAGTCGAGGCGGTGCAGCGGGTCGCTGACGAGCGGCGACTCCACCACCTCCTCGACCGTGACCGGCTTGCGGTAGAGCGCGTTCGGGTTGAACTGGGCGTGGTGGGCCGCGGCGACCCGGACCTGGGCGAGCTGGGCGCCGGTCGTCCCGAACTCGAACATGTGACGCTGCGCCGCGAGGGCGTACGCCGCCGGTTGGGTCAGTCCGTAGATGTCCTCGAAGTCGGCGTGTGGCACGTCGCCGCTCGCGGGCCTCGCCGGGCGCGACCGGGGCAGCCCGCCCATCGCGACGAGCACGACCGAACACCGCCCCGCCGCGATCGCCGCCGCCGCGTGGCCCACCTGGGTCAGGTAGGACGCGCCGCCGGTGTCCGTCGACTCGTGGTAACGCAGCGGCCCGAGGCCGAGGAAGTCGGCCATGGTGACGAGGTTGATGCCCTGGTGTACGCCGGCGTAGCAGAACCCGTCGACGTCGGCGATGCCGAGGCCGGCGTCGGCGAGGGCACCGTGGACGACCTCGGCGACCACGCCGGGCACGGTGCCCTCGGGGATCACCCGCGCGGGATGCTCGTATGCGCCGACGATGACCGCCGCTCCGCGAACCGTCATGCCGAGACGCGCTCGATCAGCTGCGCCGCGTTGCCGCCGACCAGCTTGCGCACCTCGTCGGGCTTGCGCCCGGCGTCGAGCAGGCTTCGCGCGATCCGGCGGAACCCGGTCACCGGCAACGGGTTCTTCTTCTGCCCGAAGTCGGAGGAGATGATGGTGTTGTCCGGCCCGACCGCGTCGAGATAGGCGGCGAGCTCGGCCGGGTCGAGCTTGCGCGCGACCGCGTAGCACTGCTCGATCTTCGCGCCCTGCGCGACCCACGCCTTGGTGCGCTCCGGCGAGGCGCCGATCACGAACGACGGGTGGCTGACGACGATCCGCTCGACGCCGGCCGCGCGGGCCGCCGGGATCAGCGCGTCGATCTCGCCCGCGTCGAGGTGGCCGCAGTTGAGGATGGCGTCCTCCGCCGCGATGATCCCCAACACGTCGTGTACGACCTCGCGGATCTCGCCGGCCTCGTCGAAGATGCTCTGCGGCTCGTTGGGCCGCAGCTGCACCGCCGCGTTGGTGAACGTGCTGTCGGCCGCGTGCTGGTGGTGGGAGTGGGCGATCGACGAGAGCGTGGGGAACCAGACGATCCGCCCGCCCATCTTGAGCGTCAGCTCGACCGCGTACGGGTTGATGCCCCCGACGGTCCGGTTGAGCGCGATCCCGCCGATCACCTCGATGTCGAGGTCCTGGAGCCCCGCCGACTGGAGCGCCAGCACCATCGACTGCGTGCTCTCGTGGTGTGACTTGCACGCGATCGCGCGGAACCCGGCGCTGGCGGCGTCACGGGCCGCGTCGAGGATCGTGATCCGCCGCGGGAACGGGCTCGGGCTGGGATGGGTGTGCAGGTCGATGGCGCCGACCAACAGCTCGTCGACCTCCGGGTCGGGCGTGGTGCGGTCGGCGTCCAGCTCCGGGTGGTACAGCGCGGTGGTGTCCACTCGCGTGCCTCCTTCTGTCAGTGTCATCGGCTTGTCTCGAAGGTCGCGTCGGTCGCGGCGCGCACCTGGTCGGTGGTGACGCCGGGCGCGAGCTCGGTGAGCACCAGGCGCCGGTCGACCACGTCGAAGACGCACAGGTCGGTGTAGACCCGGTCGACGACCTCCTTGCCGGTCAACGGGTATTCGCAGGTCTGCACGACCTTCGACCGGCCGGCCCGGTCGCGGTGGCGCATCACGACCCAGGTCCGGGGCGACCCGGCGACGAGGTCCATCGCGCCGCCGACGCCGGGCAGGCCGCCGGGCACGTACCAGTTGGCGAGGTCGCCGGTCGCGCTGACCTGGAGGCCGCCGAGGATCGCCGCGTCGAGGTGGCCGCCGCGTACCAGTGCGAAGGAGATCGACGAGTCGAAGGCCACGGCACCCGGCCGCAGCGTCGTGTACTGCTTGTTGGCGTCGCAGAGGTCGGGATCCTCGCTGCCCGGCGGCGCCACGACGCCGATGCCCATCAGCCCGTTCTCGGAGTGGAAGAGCACCTCGACGCCGGGCGCCACGTGGTCGGCGACCTTGGTCGGCAGCCCGAGGCCGAGGTTGACATACCAGCCGTCGCGCAGGTCGGCGGCGACCCGCGCGGCGAGCGCGTCGGAGCTCATGCCCGTCATCGCACACCTCCGCGCTCGACGAAGATCTTGTCGAGCCGGGGCGCGACCTGGACGACGTGGTCGACGAACGGCCCGGGCAGGTGGATGTCGTCGGGATCGAGGCCCGGGTCCCGCGCGAACTCGACCTCGGCGATCGCGAGCCGCGCGGCCATCGCGCAGAGCGGGTTGAAGTTGCGGGCGGAGAGCCGGAAACGCAGGTTGCCGTACCGGTCGCCGGTGTGGGCCTTGACCAGGGCGACGTCGGCCTTGATCGGGTATTCGAGGACGTGTTCCTGGCCGTCGATCACCCGGCGCTCCTTCGCGGGCTCGACCGCCGCGGGCTCACCGTCGGGGCCGTAGCGCGACGGCAGGCCGCCCTCGGCCAGGATCGTGCCCGCCGCGGTCGGGGTGTAGAACGCCGCGATGCCGGAGCCGCCCGCGCGGAGCCGCTCGGCCAGCGTGCCCTGCGGCACGAGCTCCAGCTCCACGGTCCCGCCCAGGTACTGCTTGTGGAACTCCGTCGTGCCCGGGAACGTGCAGGTCAGCTTCCGCACGCGCCGCTCCCTGACGAGGCGAGCGATGCCGTCGTCGTCCTTGCCCGCGTTGTTGGAGACGACGTGCAGGTCGGTCAGGTCGCGCTCGCACACGGCGTCGATCAGGTTGTACGGGATGCCCGCCCGCCCGAACCCGCCGATCGCGACGGTGTCGCCGGAGCGGACGCCGGCCGTCGCGGTCAGCGCGTCCGGCAGCCACTTGTCGATCATCGGGCCGCCCTGACGTCGGCGAGCGCGTCACGGAAGCCGGCGTGGGACGCGGTCACCGCCCGCGCGAAGATCCCGGTGTCGTTGCCGATCAGCAGGTAGTCGCAGCCCTGCTCGGCACGGCGCCTGGCCTCCTCCGGGCTGCCGACGACCGTCCCGACCGGCGTCGACGACGCCACCGCGCGCTCGATGACGTGGTCGATCGCGGCGAGCACCGCCGGGCCCGACTCCCCCATGCTCAACGACAGGTCGCTCGGGCCGACGAAGACGGCGTCGATGCCCTCCGCCGACAGGATGCCGTCGATGTCGTCGACCGACTCCCGCTCCTCGACCATCGCGATCCGGAGGACCTCCTGGTCGCCGAAGCGCACGTACTCGGCCCGGCCGCCGGGGAGCATGCCCCACCGGCCGGCCCGCGACGCGAAGCCCATCCCGCGGGTGCCCCGCGGCGGGAAGAGGAAGTGCCGGCCGAGGGCCTTGGCCTCCGCGCCGTTGGAGACGTGGGGGAAGAGCAGGCCCGCGACGCCGGCGTCGAGATAGCGCTGCGCGTCGCCGTAGCCGTGGTCGGCGACCCGCACCAGCGGCAGCACGCCCAGGGCCGCGTACAGCACGGTCATCTCGTAGACCTCGCGGACCGAGAGCAGCGCGTGCTCGGTGTCGACGATGACGAAGTCGACGCCGGCCCCGGCGATGATCTCGGCCAGCTCGGGCGCCGGGACCTTGACGAACATGCCCAGCGGCGGGCCGTCCGATGTGGACAACAACGATCGCATGGAGCTCATCGCAGCCCCTCCGGCATCGGGTACTCGTCGGCGTTGGTGACCTTCCCCGGCGTCAGCGAGAAGTCGACGCGCGGCGGCGCGAAGATGTCGACGAGCTGGTTGAGCTCGGGCCCGATGCTCTGCGAGGTGTGGATCGCGTGCGGCGGGATGATCGTCACCGACGGCGACCCGACCTTGTGGTGCTCGTCGTCGCGCCAGTCGGCGATGTCACGCCCCCACGGGTGACGGACATGATGGACCCATTCCCCGTGTACGACGAGGGAAGCCTGCTCGAAGTCGTCGTGGGTGTGCGGCGACATGGCGGCCGGCGAGCGCCGTTCGTTCTTCGCCGGCGCCAGCTTGATCATCATGTTGGTGGTGCGGAACGTCCGCTGGACACCGTCGAGGTGGGTGAGCTCCGCCAGCGCGTACCGCCGCAGCTTGAAACCGCCGACCGGATCGGGCCACGGCACCGCCGGCGCGACGGGCGCGGCCGGGTAGGTCGGCAGGGCGAAGACCTTCGTGCGGGCGTACGTCGGCGACACGTTGCTGAAGACGCGGTGCACGTAGCCCGCCGTCAACACCTCGATCACGCTGTCGCCGGGCGGGATGACCACGAGCGTGTTCTCGTGTGCCGTCGTCGTCTCGCCGCCCGCGGTGACCGTGACCGAGCTCGCCCCGGTCGGCAGGACCAGGCAGTGCTCGTCGGGGTTGGCGGTGGTGACCAGCCGCGCACCGGCCTCCACTTTGGACGTCGCGACGACGAAGTTGGTGGCGGGGGCATACCAGTGCTCCGCCCCGTCGCCGGTCTCGTCCGGTGCGCGCTCGGTGAAGTCGTGGTACGCCGCGATGGCAGGCTCGGTCATCGGCCTTCGCTCCTCGTCGGAAGTGGTGCGGTTGGTGTGGTGGTTCCCACCCGGATGCAGGCGACCTGCCGGCCGCCGTCGACGGCCGTCAGCGCGGGATCGATGCGGGCGCATTCGGGCAGCGCGACCGGGCATCGCGTGCGGAAGTGGCAACCCGACGGCGGGTCGGCCGGGTTGGGCGGATCGCCCTGCAGCACGGTGCGGCGGCGGCTGCGCTGCACGACCGGGTCGGGGATCGGGACGGCGGAGAGCAGGGCTTTCGTGTACGGGTGCAGCGGCTCCCCGACAAGCTGCTCGGCCGGCCCCTCCTCGACGACCCGGCCGAGATACATCACCGCGATCCGGTCGGCCAGATGCTGCACCGTGGCGAAGTCGTGCGAGACGAGGATCATCGCCTGGCCCGACTCCTGCTGGAGGCGGAGCAGCAGGTTGAGGATGCCGGCTCGGGTCGACAGGTCGAGCGCCGAGGTCGGCTCGTCGGCGATCAGCACGCGCGGCTCCAGTGCGAGCGCCCGCGCGACACACACCCGCTGGCGCTGGCCGCCGGAGAGCTCCTCCGGCCGGCGCCGGGCCAGGCCCGGGTCGAGCGAGACCCGGGTCAGCAGCGCCGCGGCGGCCTCGGCCAGGTCACCGCGCCGGCCGTGGACGACGAGCGGCTCGGTGACCGCGTGACCGACGGTCTTGGTCGGGTCGAGCGCGCTGTAGGGGTCCTGGAAGACCATCTGCAGCTTGGCCCGCAGCTCCTTCAGCGCACGCCCGCGGGCGCGGGTGACGTCGACGCCGTCGACCTCGACCGTCCCGCCGTCGGCGGGGACCAGCAGGCCCGCGAGCCGCGCGGCGGTGCTCTTCCCCGAGCCGGACTCGCCGACCAGGCCGAGCGTCGTGCCCTGGGCGACCTGGAGGTCGACGCCGTCGACGGCGACGACCCGCTCGACGACCCGGTTGAGCAGGTCGCGGCGGAGCGGGAAGCTCTTGCGCAGCCCGGTCGCGCGCAGCGCCGGCGCGGCGGTTGGCGCGGCGGCGCTTGCCGGTTGCGACTTGCGGGTCAGGTTCTTCATGCGACCCTCGCCAGGTCGAGGGCGTGCGTCCCCACGCGTACGCACCGACACCAGTGGCCCGCGACCGGTTCGAACTCCGGCTGCGGCGCGTCACACACGTCGGGCTCGGCGAAGCCGCAGCGGGGCTGGAACCGGCAACCGGTCGGGAACGTCCCGGCCGGCGGCACCCGGCCGGGGATGACGTCGAGCATCGTGCGTGCCCGGCCCGTCTGGGGAACGGAGTCGAGCAGGGCACGGGTGTACGGGTGTTGGGGCTGGGCGAACAGCGGCTCGACGGCGGTCTTCTCGACGACGTGGCCCGCGTACATGACGACCACGTCGTCGCAGAAGTCGGCGACCACGCCGAGGTCGTGGGTGACGAGCAGGACCGACAGGCCCATGTCGTCCTGCAGCGATCGGAGCAGCTCCAGGATCTCGGCCTGGATCGTCACGTCGAGCGCGGTGGTCGGCTCGTCGGCGATGACCAGCTTCGGCTCGCAGGCGATGGCCGCGGCGATCATCACCCGCTGCTGCATGCCGCCGCTCATCTCGAACGGGTAGACATCGACCCGCCGGGCCGCGTTGGCGATGCCCACCCGGTCGAGCAACTCGCGCGCCTTGGCCCGCGACTCCCGCCGGCTCTCGCCGAGGTGGAGCCGGCGTGACTCGCCGATCTGGTCGCCCACGGTCATCGTCGGGTCGAGGCTGCTCATCGGGTCCTGGAAGACCATTCCGATAGGCCCGCCACGGATGCGACGCAGCCGCCGCCGCGACGCGGTCAGCAGGTTCTCCCCGCCGAACCGGATCTCGCCGCCGGTGACCCGCAGCTCGGGCGGCAGCAGCCCGAGGATGGCCATCGCCGTCAGCGTCTTCCCGCAGCCGGACTCGCCGATCAGGGCCAGCGACCGGCCCTGTGCCACGCTGAACGACACCTCCTGCACCAGCCCGGGCTGGCTGGTCCGGCCGGCGAGGTCGATGGTCAGCCGGTCGACGGCGAGCACCGGATCTGATCCACTCTGGACGGTCGTCATCAGGAGCGCCTCCTCGCCACGACGTCGCGGATCGAGTCGCCGATCGTGTTGAACGCCAGCACGGTCAGGACGAGCGCCGTCCCGGCCGGCAGGACGCCGTACGGCGCCTTGAACTGGTTCTGGTATGCGATCTCCAACATGGACCCCCAGCTCGAGTCCGGCGGCTGGACGCCGAGCCCGAGGAAGCTCAGGCTCGCCTCGGCGAGCAGCGCGACGCCCATCAGGATCGTCGTCTGCACCAGGACGGGCGCGGCGATGTTGGGCAGGACGTGCACCCAGATGGTCCGCCGGGTCGAGCAGCCGATCGCCCGCGCCGACTCGATGTAGGACTCCTCGGCCACGTCGAGGGCCGCGCCGCGGACGACCCGGAAGAGGCTGGGCGCGAAGACGATGCCCATCGCCACCATCGCGTTGACCAGACCCGGACCGAGCACGGCGACGACGGCCAGCGCGAACGCGAGGCCGGGCAGGCTCAGCAGCGTGTCGGAGAGCCGGCCGGTGATGCTGTCGACCCAGCCGCCGCGCAGCCCCGCCCAGAGCCCGGCGGGCACGCCGAGCACGACGGCGACGCCGACCGAGATGAGCGGGGCCAGCAGGGCCAGGCGGGCGGCGTAGATGAGCCGGCTCAACACGTCGCGGCCCAGGTCGTCGGTGCCGAGCAGGTGCTGGCCGCTCGGGCCCTGGAGCCGGTCGGCCAGCGTCTGCGCGTGTGGGTCGAAGGGCGCCACCAGCGGCGCGGTGACCGCCAGCACCAGCAGCAACAGCAGGAATCCGAAGGCGACGACGAAGGACGGCCGCCGCAACAGCGTCCGGACCACCGTCGACCTGTCGCGCCGCGTCACCGGCACGGTTGCGACCGCGCTCGTCATCACACCCTCACCTTCGGGTTGATCCATCCGTAGAGCAGGTCGACCACGAGGTTGGCGACCACGACGATGACGGCGCTGAAGAGCACGTACCCCTGGATGGTCACGTAGTCGCGTTGCAGGATCGCCTGGATGGCCAGCGATCCGAGCCCCGCGATGCCGGCCACCGACTCGATGACGATCGAGCCGCCGAGCAGCCGGCCCACGTGGAGGCCGAGCACCGTGATCACCGGGATCGCGGAGTTGCGGACCACGTGTTTGCGGATGAGCCACGAGCCGCCCGCCCCACGGGCCTGCGCGGTCCGGATGTAGGGCCGGGCCAGCACGTCGGTCGCCGAGCCGCGCGCGTGTCTGGCGAGCTCGGCCGCCGACGCGAGGCCCAGCGCCGTGGCGGGCAGGATGATGTGGCTCAGCCAGGTGCCGAAGCCCTCGCTGATCGGGGCGTAGCCGGTCGCCGGCAGCCATCGGTTGAGGACGGCGAACGGCAGCAGCAGGAGCATCAACACCCAGAAGCTCGGCAGGGCGATCCCGAGCGTCGCCAGCGAGGTGATGGCACGGTCGATCCAGCCGCCCTGGCGCACGGCCGCGATGAGGCCGGCCGTGACACCGAGGACCAACGCGATGAGGATCGCCACCAGGGTCAGGCTCAGGGTCGCCGGCGCCGCCTCGAAGATGAGGTCGGTGACCGACCGCCCGGAGCTGAGCGAGGTGCCGAAGTCACCGGTCAACACGTGGCCGAGCCATCGGAAGTACTGCTCGACCACGGGCTGGTCGAAGCCGAGCTCGTGACGGATCCGCTCGACGTCGGCGGCGCTGGCGTTCTCCCCCGCGATGACCTCCGCGGCGTCGCCGGGCAGCAGCTGGATCAGCGCGAAGGTCAGCAACGAGACCAACCACAGGACAAGGACACCACCGCCCAGGCGACGGACCACGACCGTGCCACTCATGACGGCGCTCAGCTCTCCATGGAGACGGTCCGGAAGTCGTAGTCGTAGTTGACCGCGATCTCCAGGCCCTTGACGTTCTTGCCGTGCGCCCAGACCACCAGGGCACTGCACACCGGAACCATCGGCGGGCCGGCCTTCAACGCGGTCGTCACGATCTGCGACATCGCCGTGGTCCGCGCCGCCTGGTCGGCCGTCGACCGCATCTCGAGCAGCGGTTGCTCGACGCCCTCGACCGCCGTCTTGCCCGGGTTGAACACGCCGTCCGGGGTGTAGAAGTCGACGACGAACTGGCTCGGGTCCGGCCGGCCCGACTGGATCGACGCGAAGCTCGACTCGAAGTCACCCTTGCGCCGCGCGGTGGCGAGGGCGGTGTTCTCCATCGCCGTCAGCTTGACCGTGATGCCGACCTCGGCGAGCTGGGCCTGGATCGCCTGCGCCACCGACTGGAACGTCGGGGCCGTGCCCATGTACATCGCCAGCTCGAACCCGTCGGGCAGGCCGGCCTGCGCGAGCAGCTGCTTGGCCAGGGCTGGGTCGTACCTGCCCTCGGGTGAGTCTTCGAGCCCCTTGACGTGGGCCCAGTGGCTCGCCGGGAACGGCTGCACGACGGGCGTGCAGTCACCGTCGAAGAACGCCTTGTTGATCGACTCGCGGTCGATCGCGTGCACCAGGGCCTGGCGGACGAGCGGGTTGCCGAGCTTCGACTTGCTGGTGTTGAGCATGACGCCGTACAGGAAGGCGGCCTCGCCCTCGGTGAACGTCATGCCGGCGGCGGTCGCCTCGTCTTTCTGGTTGGACCGGATCGGCGCC
>Ga0164243_10004935_pt1 | contig 20587 bp, 17 predicted proteins | sample OricompcompostOP_FD_108781 | JGI IMG/M metagenome (GOLD analysis project Ga0164243, IMG submission 108781) | Organic Plus compost microbial communities from Emeryville, California, USA - Original compost - Organic plus compost (OP) | ecosystem: Engineered > Solid waste > Mixed feedstock >...
CACGGTCTTGTAGTCGAATCCGGTGCCGTCGACGAGATGGACACCGCCGGCGCCGGTGAAGAATCCCACCGGAGTCCGTTCGGTGACGGCGATGTCCAGCGTGGACGGCCACGACCGCGACACGTCGACGGTCGCGATTCCCGGCAGTTGCCGGATCCGCCCGGCGATCTCGCCGGTGTCCAGCGTCAGCATCGGCTCGCGGTCGGGCACGGCGGCGGCCGCGCGGATCTGGTCCACCGGCACGCTCGACGCGCCCGTGATGTCCACCGAGCGCACCCCGAGCAGCGAGGTGAACCCCACCAGGTACACCACCGCCGCGACGGTCACCACCGTCAGCAGCGCGACCCAGCGCCGCCGCAGCGCCTTCCGGCGGCTGATCCCGGTGCCGGTCTTCTGCCGCGCGGTGAGCGGACGACGGCCACGGCGGCTGCGGACCGGGCGCCCCGTGGTGCGCCGCGCGGTCGGCCGCCGCCGTTCCTCCCGTTGCCTCGTCCTGGTCGACATCAGTCTCCCGAACGCCGGTCCAGCTCGGCGAGGATCTCCGGGCCGAGCGTGGTGACATCACCGGCGCCCATCGTGACGAGCAGGTCGCCCGGCTTCACCAGATCCGCGGCCAGCGGCACCACCCGGTCGAAAGCCGGTTCGTAGTGCACGCCGGGACCGTCGATCTTCTCCGCGACGAGCGCGCCCGTCACACCGGGCTCCGGCTCCTCGCGTGCGCCGTAGACGTCGAGCACCACGACCTCGTCGGCCTGCGAGAGCGCCTGCGCGAACTCCGTCGCGAACGTCTTCGTGCGGGAGTACAGGTGTGGCTGGAAAACCACGACGACGCGCCCGGTGCCCGCCGCGTGCCGCACGGCCCGCAACTGCGCGCCGACCTCCGTCGGGTGGTGCGCGTAGTCGTCGTACACGCGCACGTCCCCGGCGCGGCCCTTGAACTCGAACCGGCGCCGCACCCCGCCGAACGCGGCCAGCCCCTCGGCGAGTCCCGCCGCGGGCGCGCCGAGTTCGAGACCGGCGAGCAGCGCGGCCAGCGCGTTGAGCGCCATGTGCTCACCGGGTACCGCGACGCGGACCTCGATTTCCCTACCGGACAAGGAAAGCCGGACCACTCCCCCGGTGTCGGCCGGCCGGTAGTCCAGCACGCGCGCGTCGTCCTCACCCGTGACGGTGCGGCCGTAGCGGCGCACCCGCACCCCCTCGGCGCGGTCGGCGAGCGCGTTCGCGGCCGCGTCGTCGCCGCACACGATGAGCAGCCCGCCGGGCTCGATCCGCTTGACGAACTCGGTGAACACCGCCGAATACGCCTCGGCGGTGCCGTGGTGGTCGAGATGATCGGGCTCGACGTTGGTGACCACCGCGACCGAGGGCGTGTAGTTCAGGAACGAGCCGTCGCTCTCATCGGCCTCGGCGACGAAAACACCGCCCTCGCCGTGATGCGCGTTGGCGCCGGACTCGTTGAGGTCACCGCCGATCGCGAACGACGGGTCCATCCGGCAGTGCTGCAACGCGACGGTGAGCATCGACGTGGTCGAGGTCTTGCCGTGCGTGCCCGCGATGCACGCGACGCGGTGGCCTTCCATCAGCAGCGCGAGCGCTTTCGCCCGGTGCAGCACCGGAATCCCGCGTTCGCGGGCCGCGGCGAGTTCCGGGTTGGTCTCCTTGATCGCCGTCGACACGACGACGCAGGACGGGTCGCCGAGGTTCTCCGCGCGCTGCCCGATCTCGATCCGCGCGCCCTGCGCCCGCAAGGTCAGGAACGCGCGCGAGTCCTTGGCGTCCGAACCCGACACGGTCGCGCCGCGCGCCAGCAGGATGCGCGCGATGCCGCTCATCCCGGCCCCGCCGATGCCGATCAGGTGTGCCCGGCTCAGTTCTCCGGGAACGCTCATTTCGCCGCCTCCAGCACGATCCGGGCCAGTACCTCGTCGGCCTCGCGGTGGCCGAGGCCGACCGCGGCCGAACTCATCTTCGCGACCCTGGCGGGGTCGGTCACCAGCGGGATCACCAGCTCGGCCACCTTCGCGGGAGTCATGTCCGCGTCCTCGACCATGAGCGCCGCGCCCGCGTTCACCGCCGGCCGCGCGTTGACCGCCTGCTCGCCGTTGCCGTGCGGCAGCGGCACGAACACCGCGGGCAGGCCCACCGCGGACACCTCGGCGGCGGTCATCGCGCCCGAGCGGCACAGCACCACGTCGGCGGCCGCGTAGGCGAGGTCCATGCGTTCCAGGTACGGCACCGGCACGTACGCCGGGCGGCCCGGGAATTCCTGTACCGCCAAGGTGTTCTTCGGGCCGTGCGCGTGCAGGACGCCCACTCCGGCGTCGGCGAGTTCCTTGGCCGCGCCGGAAACCGCGGTGTTGATCGACCTCGCGCCCTGCGAACCGCCGAACACCAGCAGCGTCGGCGCGTCGGGGTCGAGCCCGAAATGCGCGCGGGCCTCGGCCCGCAGTTCCGCGCGGTCCAGCGACGTGATCGACCGGCGCAGCGGGATGCCCACGACCTCCGCGCGCGGCAACGGCGTGTCCGGCACCGCGACCGCGACCCGCTTGGCGAAGCGCGCCCCGACCCGGTTGGCCAGGCCCGGCGACTGGTTCGCCTCGTGCACGACGACCGGGATCCGGCCGCGCGCCGCGAAGTACGCGGGCAGCGACACATAACCGCCGAACCCGACCACGACGTCCGCGCCGACCCGGTCCAGCACCTCGCGCGCCTGCTTGACCGAATCGCGGATCCGCAGTGGCAGCCGCAGCAGATCGGCGGTGGGCTTACGCGGCAACGGCACCGGCGGCACCAGCTCCAGCCGGTAGCCGCGGGCGGGCACCAGATCGTTCTCCAGTCCGCGCGGGGTGCCCAGCGCCACCACGGTGGCCCCGGGATTGAGGCGCTTCACCGCGTCGGCGAGCGCCATCGCGGGCTCGATGTGTCCAGCGGTGCCCCCGCCGGCCACGACGACCGTGGGGGCCTTGCCAGTGACGGCCTTGCTCACGTGGTTCCTCTTCGACTCGAACGTCTACCGTAGTCTGCTCGCCCCTGGCGCCGTCGCTCCGCCGACGGCCGAGCCCGCTTCGGGGTGCTGGTGCGCCCGCTGCCCCGCCGCCGGGAGGGCGGGCGGTAGACCTCGGGCGCCGGCAACCGCAGCAGGCGCCCGAATTTACCCGGTCCCTGTGAACGCAGTGCCGCGACCGACTCCGGTTCGTGCTGCGCCGCGTTGGCCAGCACGCCCATCAGGAACATGGTGACCCAGATCGACGTGCCACCGGCCGAGATCAACGGCAGCGTGACACCGGTGACCGGCAGCAGGCCGACCACGTAGCCGATGTTGATGCCCGCCTGCGACACGGTGAACACGGTCAGCGTGCCGGCGACGATCCGGATCCACGGGTCGAGGTTGCGGGTCGCGATGCGCAGGCCCACGATCGCCAGCCCGACGAACAACCCGATCACCACGATGCAGCCGATGAAGCCGAGCTCCTCGCCGATGACGGCGAAGATGAAGTCGTTCTGCACGTTGGGCAAATACGCCCACTTCGACGGCCCCTGGCCCAGCCCCTTGCCGAACAGCCCGCCGTCGGCCAGCGCGTACTTCGCCTGTGTCGCCTGGTACGCGGCGCCGGAGGTGTCCGAACCCGGCGAGAGGAACGACAGCACGCGCGACTGGCGGTAGCCCGCCGTCAGCGCGAGCGTGACCGCACCGGCGACGCCGCCGCCGATCAGCACCGCGAACAGCCGCTTCGGCGCGCCGGCGAACCACAGCAGCGACGCGAGCACCACGCCGAGCGTGATCGTGCCCGACAGGTTCGGCTGCGCCATGACCAGCGCGAACATCAGCAGCGCGACCGGTACGACGGGTACCAGCAGATGCCGCCACTGGTGCAGCACGTTGTACTTGGTGACCAGCACGTGCGCGCCCCACAGCGCGAGCGCCACCTTGGTGAACTCGACCGGCTGCACCGAGAAGCCGCCGATCACGAACCAGCGCTGCGCACCGCCGCCCGCCGCGCCCAGCGGCGTGAGCACCAGCGCGAGCATGCCCAGACACAGGATCACCGAGACCGAGGACAGCGCCCGGATGCGCCGCATCGGCAGCCGCAGCCCGATCCAGAACACGACGGCACCGGTGATCACGAAGATCAGGTGCTTCTTGAACTGCGAGTACACCCCGTCGCCGGTGGCCGGGTCGACCGAGGAGACCGACGAGGCCGACAGCACCATCACCACGCCGATGGCGGTGAGCAGGCCGGTGAGCGCCAGCACGAGGTGGAAATCGGCCAGCGGGCGCGACAACCACGCGGTCAGCGCGCCGAGGCGGGCCTCCCGTTTGCGCCGCGGCCGGCGTCCGGTGTTCGGCTCGGCCTTGTCCTCAACCGCGGTCACTCGCGCCACCCCGGAGTTGTCTCACCGCGTCGGCGAAGGCATCACCCCGATGGGCATAGCTGCTGAACATGTCCAGCGATGCCGCGGCCGGAGCCAGCAGCACGACATCGCCAGGGCGCGCGAGCCCGCGCGCCGCCTCAACCGCCGCACTCATGGGATCATCGTCACCCGGCGCGACCCGCTGGACGGGGACATTCGGCGCGTGTCGCGCGAGAGCGGCGGCGATCACCCCCGCGTCCACGCCCAGCAGCACCGCGCCGCGCAGCCGGCCGGCCACGGCCGCGACCAGGTCGTCCACGGACGCGCCCTTGAGCTGGCCGCCCGCGATCCACACGACCCCGGGATGCGCGAGCAGCGAGCCGGCCGCCGCGTGCGGGTTGGTGGCCTTGGAGTCGTTGATGTAGCGGACACCGTCGATCTCGGCCACCTCGACGGCGCGGTGCGCCCCCGGCTGGAACTCCCGCAGGCCCTTGGCGACGGCTTCGGTGTCCACGCCGTAGGCACGGGCCAGCGCGGCGGCGGCCAGGGCGTTGGCCACGTTGTGCGGGCCCGCCGGGCGCACGTCCGGCACCGTGCACAGCTCCTCGGCGCGCCGCGGATCGGCCACGAACGCACGGTCCACCAGCAGGTCCTCGACCAGCCCGACCTCGCCGGGCCGCGGTGTGTCGAGCCGGAACGCGACCGTCTTGCCATGCCCGGCGGCGAGCCTGGCCGACCACGGATCGTCGGCGTTGAACACGACCGTGCCCGCGTTGGCGTAGATCTTGCCCTTGTCGGCGGCGTAGGCCTCGAGCGAACCGTGCCAGTCCAGGTGGTCCTCGGCCACGTTGAGCACGACCGAGGCGTGCGGGGCGAGCGTGCTGGACCAGTGCAGCTGGAAGCTGGACAGCTCCACGGCGAGCACGTCGTAGCCCCGGGTCACCGCGTCCAGCACCGCGAAGCCGACGTTCCCGCAGGCCACCGCATTGATCCCGGCGGCGCGCAGGATCGATTCCAGCATGCCGACGGTGGTGGTCTTGCCGTTGGTGCCGGTCACCGCGAGCCATACCGGCGGGTTCTCCCGGGTGCGCGAGAGCCGCCAGGCCAGCTCGACGTCACCGATCACCTCGATACCCGCCTCGACCGCGGCCACCAGCAACGGCGCGGTCGGCCGCCAGCCGGGGCTGGTGACGACGAGGTCGGTGCCCTCGGGCGGTGCGTTGAGCCCTGGCACGAGTTCCGCGCCGAGACCCTCCAGTTCGGCGAGCCGCCCGGCGTCGCCGTCGGTCACCGTCACCCGCGCGCCCAGCCCCAGCAGGGCGGGCACCGCGGACTTACCGGTGACCCCGGCGCCGGCGACCAGGACGTTCTTCCCGGCGAACACTGGCTATCCCCCCGCGCCGAGCTGTTCGCTGTAGAACAGGCCGAGACCGAACATGCAGCAGATCGCGGCCAGCAACCAGAATCTGATGATCACCGTGGTTTCCGCCCACCCGGCGAGTTCGAAGTGGTGGTGGAACGGCGCCATCCGGAACAGCCTTCGCCGCGTCGTGCGGAACACCGCGATCTGCAGCACCACCGAGATCATCTCGACCATGAACAGCCCGCCGATCACGATGGCGAGCAGTTCGGTGTGCGTCGTGATCGACAGCCCGGCGACCAGACCGCCCAGCGCGAGCGAACCGGTGTCGCCCATGAAGATCTTCGCGGGCGCGGCGTTCCACCACAGGAATCCGCAGCACGCGCCCGCCGCGGCCGCCGCCACCACGGCGAGGTCGAGCGGATCGCGCACGTCGTAGCAGGCGGCCTGCGGCGTCACCACGCACGACAGCCGCGCCTGCCAGAAGGCGATGACCACGTAGGTGGCCAGCACCATCGCCGAGGTGCCGCCGGCGAGCCCGTCGAGGCCGTCGGTGAAGTTGACCGCGTTCGACCAGCCGGAGACCACGACGTAGACGAACACCACGAACAGCACCGCGGGGAACGTGATCAGCGCGAGGTCACGGACGTAGGAGAGCTGGCGCGAGGCCGGGGTGAGCCCGTAGCGGTCGGCGAACTGCAGCGCGAGGATGCCGAACGTGACCGCGACGACCAGCTGCCCGATCAGCTTCGCCGTCTTGTTCAGGCCGAGGTTGCGCTGCTTGCGGATCTTGATGAAGTCGTCGAGGAACCCGACGATGCCGAGCCCGACGGCGAGGAACAGCACGAGCAGTCCCGAGGCGGACGGCCCGTCGCGGTGATAGGCCAGCCAGTTCACCAGATGCGCGGCGAAGTAGCCGACCACCATCGCGACGATGATCGCGACACCGCCCATCGTGGGCGTGCCGCGCTTGGACTTGTGGCCCTGCGGGCCCTCCTCGCGGATCTCCTGCCCAAAGCCCTGCCGGGAGAACACCCGGATCAGATAGGGCGTGAGCAGGATCGACACGCCGAGACCGATCCCGGCCGCGATCAGAATGCTGATCACGCAACACCATCCTCAAGCAATGCGTCGGCCACCCGCCACAGCTCGGCGACCTTGGAAGCCTTGACCAGCACGACGTCACCGGGGCTCAGCTGCTCGCGCAGCAGTTCGACAGCCGCGCCGGCGTCGGGGACCAGTACCGACTCCTCGCCCCAGGACCCCTCGTGGCTGGCGCCCTGGTGCGTGGCCGCGGCATCCTGGCCGACGACGACGAGCTTGCCGATGTTGAGCCGGACCGCCAGGCGGCCGATCTCGTCGTGCGCGGACACGCTATCCGCACCCAGTTCGCCCATCACACCGAGGACCGCCCAAGATCGCCGGCCCTTCGACATCGAGGCCAGCGTCTTGAGCGCGGCCCGCACGGATTCGGGGTTGGCGTTGTAGGAGTCGTTGAGGATTGTCACGCCGTCGGCGCGGGTGGTGACCTCCATCCGGCGCGCCGAGCGGCGCTCCACACTGGACAGTCGCGCCGCGACTTCGTCCACTCCGGACCCGAGTTCGAGCGCGACCGCGGCGGCCGACAGCGCGTTGCCGACGTGGTGCTCGCCATAGAGCGGCAGCGTCACCGGTGCCTCGCCGTGCGCGGTCACGAGCCGGAAGGAGGCGCGCGCGTCGGCGTCGAGGGTGATGTCCTCGGCGCGGACGTCGGCATCCGGATGCTCGCCGACGCCGACGATGCGCGCCTTCGTGCGGCTCGCCATCGCCGAGACGAGCGGATCGTCGTAGTTCAGCACGGCGAGCCCGTCCGCGGGCAGCGCCTCGACCAGTTCGCCCTTGGCCTTGGCGATGCCCTCGCGGGAGCCGAACTCGCCGACGTGCGCGCTGCCCACGTTGAGCACCACGCCGATCCGCGGCGGGGCGATGGTGGCCAGCTCCGCGATGTGCCCCGGCCCACGCGCGGACATCTCCAGCACGAGGTGACGGGTGGTCTCCTCGGCCCGCAGCGCGGTCCACGGGTGGCCGAGTTCGTTGTTGAACGAGCCGGGCGGCGCGACCGTCGGGCCGAGCGGTTCGAGCAGCTGCGCGATGAGGTCCTTGGTCGAGGTCTTGCCGGACGAGCCGGTGACCCCGACGACCGTCAGCCTGCCCTCGGCGAGCCGCCGCACCACGTGCCGGGCGAGCTTGGCCAGCGCGGCCAGCACGGCGGCGCCGGACCCGTCGCGGTCCGCGGTGAGCACCATCGCGCGCTCGTTCGCCTGGCCCTCGGGCAGCGGCGGCACGATGACCGCGGGAGCGTCGACCTCACGCGCGGCGAGCACGCCCGCCGCGCCCTTCTCGACGGCCGCGGCGGCGAAGGAATGACCGTCGACCTTCTCCCCCGGCAGCGCGAGGAACAGGCCGCCCTCGGTGAGCTTGCGCGAGTCGAACTCGACGCTGCCGGTCACGATCGGACTTCCGTCGGTGCCGTGCAGCCGGCCGCCGACGATTCTGGCGATCTCCGCCAGGCTGAGCGAGATCAAGCGGATACTCCTGGTTGTCCCTCGAGCCGGTGGCGGATGGCGGCCGCCAGCTCCTCGCGGTCGGAGAAGGGATGCACGACACCGGCCACTTCCTGGCCCGTCTCGTGTCCCTTCCCCGCGATCAGCACCACGTCCCCCGGTTCGGCCAGCGCGACGGCCTTCGCGATGGCCGCGCGCCGGTCGCCGATCTCCATGACCTTGCCCCTGGCGCCCACCGAACGGGCGCCGGTGAGCATCGCGGCACGGATCAGGGCCGGGTCCTCCGAACGTGGGTTGTCATCGGTCACGATCAGCACTTCGCTGCGTTTCGCGGCCGCCTCGCCCATCATCGGGCGCTTGCCGGTGTCCCGGTCGCCGCCGCAGCCCAGCACGGTGATGATGCGGCCGTCGACGCGGGCCCGCAGTGCGTCGAGCGCCTCGGCGACGGCGGCGGGCTTGTGCGCGTAGTCCACCACCGCGGTGAACTCCTGGCCGAGATCGACGCGCTCCATCCGGCCGGGCACCTCCACGGCGGCCAGCCCGGCGACGATGTCCGGCATCGACACACCCGTGGCGTCCAGCATCGCGGCGGCCAGCAGCGCGTTGGCGATGTTGAACGTGCCGGGCAGCGGCAGCTTCACCCGGCCGGTGCGGCCCTCGGGACCGTGGATGGTGAAGGACTGCTCGCCGGTGGGCGCGGAGGCGAGGTCGGTGGCCGTCCACGCGGCGTCGACCCCGGCCTCGGTCGAGACGGTGATCGTGTGCGGGGTGACCAGCGCCTGGCCCCACGCGGAGTCCACGACGACGACCTCGGTGGTGGAGCGGCCGTCGAACAGCTTCGCCTTCGCGGCGAAGTACTCCTCCATGTCGCGGTGGAAGTCCAGGTGGTCCTGGGAGAGGTTGGTGAACGCGCCGACGGCGAACCGGGTGCCATTGACCCGGCCGAGGGCCAGCGCGTGACTGGAGACCTCCATCGGCACGTGCGTGACGCCCTGCTCCAGCATCACCGCGAACAGCGCCTGCAGATCGGGCGCCTCGGGCGTGGTGAAGGCGCTCGTGAGCCGCTCCCCCGCGATCCGGGTCTCGACGGTGCCGATCAGGCCGGTGGTGCGGCCGGCGGCCCGCAGACCCGATTCGACGAGATAGGACGTCGTGGTCTTGCCGGAGGTACCGGTGACCCCGAGCACGGCCAGCCGCAGCGACGGCTCGCCGTAGATCCAGGCCGCGATCGAACCGAGCACGCCGCGCGGGTCCGGATGCAGCAGCACGGGCACACCCGCGTCGCGCAGCGCGGGCCGCTGAGCGCCCTCCTCGTCCGTCAGCACGGCCGCGGCGCCCGAGGCGATGGCCTCCGCCGCGAAGTCCGCGCCGTGCGCGCGTGCGCCCGGCAGCGCGGCGAACAGGTCGCCGGGCAGCACGTGCTGCGCGCGCAGCGTCGCACCGGTGACCACCGTTTCGGCGGCGTGCAGTTCGGCGATGAGCCGTGCGTCGGCGCGAGCGGCGAGCGTGGTGAGCGGAACGGGTTGCGTCCGCTCGGGCCGCGGGGGCGCCGCCACGGCTTTCACCGGGCTTTCCGGGACCCGCCCACGGGCGGAGCCGGGCCCATCATTGTTGACCGACACAGCCGGGAAGGTTACCGACGCCGTACCCCGGCGCCGCGCCCCGGTAGGCGCATGGCGCCCCAACCGCGAGTCCAACCTTCCCCGCGCCCGAGTCGAGGCCTCCAAGCGCCCGAGTCTTGGCCTGCGCGCGCCCGAGTGCACGCTTCCGCGCGCCCGAGTGCACGCTTCCCTGCGCCCGAGTCCACGCTTCCGTGTGTTCGAGTCCATGCTTCCCTGCGCCCGAGTGCGCGCTTCCGTGTGTTCGAGTCCACGCTTCCGCGCGTTCGCGTCCCGACTTCCATGCGGTAGCGAATCGCCCGGCCCGAAGTCGGCCGCACGGAAACGTCGACTCGGCCGCACGGAAACCTCAACTCGCGCACACGGAAGCCTCGACTCGGGTGCGCGGAAACCTCGACTCGGGCGCGCGGAAACCTCGACTCGGGCGCGCGGACGGCTCGACTCGCGGGGTGGGTCAGCTGTCCGCCACCAGCGGCATGTACGGACTCGCGGTCTGCGACAGCGGGATCTGGTACCGCTGCGCCAGATACGACGCGATGTCGTGGAACAGCGGTGCCGCCGAATGTCCCGCCGGCAGCGTGGTGTCCGGGGCGTCGAGCCAGATGCCGACCACGAAACGCGGGTTGTCGGCGGGCAGGATGCCGGCGAAGGTGATGTTGTACAGCGAGTCGCTGTACGCGCCCGTCGCCGGGTTGACCTGCTGACCGGTACCCGTCTTGCCGGAGATCTGGTAGCCCTCCAGCGCCGCGGTCGGCGCGGTGCCGCTGTTGCCGTTCTTGCCGTTCTGCACCACCGCGCGCATCATGTTCCGCACCGTGGTGGCCGTCTCCGGGCTCACCACCTGCTCGGTCTTCGGCGCGGGCTCGGGCACGACCGTGCCGTCCGGCTTGACCTCGTCCTTGACGATGCGCGGCTGCACGCGCACCCCGTTGTTCGCGATCGCCTGGTACATCCCGGCCATCTGCACGACCGTCATCGACAGGCCCTGCCCGATCGGCAGGTTGCCGAACGTCGTGCCGGTCCAGGTGTTGCGGGGCGGCACATAGCCCCGGCTCTCACCGGGCAGGCCGAGCCCCGTGCTCTGCCCGATGCCGAACTTCTTCAGGTACTCCAGGTACTTGTCCGGACCCAGCTGCTGCGCGAGCAGCAACGTGCCGATGTTCGACGACTTCGCGAAGATGCCCGTGGTCGTGTAGTGCACGGTGCCGTGCGTCCACGCGTCGTGCACGGTGTGGTCGGCGACCTTCAGGGTGCCGGGCACCACGTTGACCGATTCCGGCGTGGTGACGCCGGAGTCGATCGCGGCGGTGGCGGTGACGAGCTTGTTCACCGAACCCGGTTCGTACGGTGTCGTGACGGCCCGGTCGTTCATCAGATCCGTCGTGTAGGTCGTGGGATCGTTGGGGTTGAACGTCCGGTCGTCGGCCAGTCCGTAGATCTCGCCGGTCTTCGCGTCCATGACGACCGCGCTGCCGCCCTTGGCGTGCGATTTGGCGACGTAGTCCGACAGCTGGCTCTGCAGCGCGTACTGCACGTCCGAGTCCAGCGTCAGCACCAGATCGTTACCGGGCACCGCGGCCTGCACGTCCCGTTCCGTGCCGGGGATGACGACGGAATCACTGCCCTGCTTGGTGTCGGCGATCATCTTGCCCGGCGTGCCGGCCAGATCGGCGTCACGTGTCAGCTCCAGCCCGTCGAGGCCGTGCAGGTTGTGCTTGGACACGTCCACGTCGTCCATGCGCCAGTTGGCGAGTCCGACCACATTGGACGCCAGTGTGTTGCCCGGGTACTCCCGCGCGGCGCGCGTCTCGCTGCCGATCTCCGGGAACTTCGTGGTGATCTCCTCGGCGACCGACGGTTCCACACCGTCGGCGAGATAGGTGAAGTCCTGGTTCTTGTGGAACGCGGCCAGTGCCTCGGCCTCGGTGAGCTTGCCGGGCAGTTTCTCGGCGAGGAACTTCGCGGCCGCGGCGGCGCGCGTCTCGAAGTTCTGCCCCTTCGCAGGATTCTTCTGCGCGTACTCGGCCCAGGTCTTGCGCATCAGCCGCAGGTTCACCGACAGCGCACGGGTCTCGACGCTGAACGCCAGCTGCGTGCCGTTGCGGTCCACAATGGACCCGCGCTTGGCCGGGATGGTGATCGTGGTGGTGCGCTGGCTCTCCGCCTTCGCGGCGAGCGCACCGGCCTGGAAACCCTGTACCTGCACGAGTTTCAGCCCGGCCACGACGAGCACGCCGACCAGGATCACCCGCACGGCGACGTACCGGCTCTTGCCGGTGACCGCGACGGGCCGCCCGGCGACCTGGCGGACCCGTGCGGTGTAGGGACGGCGGCGCTCACCGCGCTCCGGCATCACTGACCTCCGGTCTGATCCGACACGATCGGTGCCTGCTGCTCCTCACCCTGCGGCACATCGCCTTCGATGGGAGCGTTCGTTGCCTGCTGCTGCGCGGGCTGCTGCTGTGTGACCGGCTGCTGTTGCGGCTGTTGCACGGCCGGGGTCTGGGTCGCCGGGGCCGGCGTCGCGGGCGCGACCGCCTTCGCGGGCTTGCCGACAACGGTGACCGTCCCGTCCGCGTTCTGCACCAGGTGCGCCGGCTCGCCGGAAGGCACCATGCCCAGCGCCTTCGCGTGATCGGCCAGCGACGAGGCCGCCTCGGCCTTGGTCACGTCCTGCTGCAACTGCTCGGACTGCTCGGCCAGTGCGGAGTTCTCCTCGCGGATCTGCTCGAGCCGGTAGGAGTCGGCGATGGCCTGGGTGGACAGCAGCAGCGTGGCGATCACGCCCGCGGCCAGCAGGGTCATCACGATCAGCACGAACGACGCACGGGAACGCGGCCAGCGCAGCCGGAGCTTGCGCGCTGCCGGCTGCTGGATCTCCTTGCCGCGCAACAGGTCCGCGCGCTGGGCCCGGCGGGCGTAGGCGCGCTCGGCGGCCGCGGTGCGCTGCTGGCCCGCGCGGGTCGGCCGCTCGGCCTGCCTGGGCATCGTGCCCACTCGCGACCGGGGCTCGGCCGTCGGCTTCTGCCGGGTCCGGGTGGGCGTGCGGGTGGGCGCAGTCATGCCGCCTCCTGTATCCGTTCCGCCGCGCGCAGCCGCACTGACGCGGCACGCGGGTTGCGCTCGATTTCGGTCTCGTCCGCCTTCTCGGCGCCGCGGGTGAGCAGTGTCAGCTCGGGCCCGTGGCCGGGCAGTTCGACCGGAAGTCCTGGTGGGGTACGGGATTTCGCGAGTCCCGCGAAAGCCTGCTTGACGATGCGGTCCTCCAGTGACTGGTAGGACTCGACCACGATCCGGCCCCCCGTCCGCAATGCGGCAAGGGCGGCCGGGATCGCGGCGCGCAGCACGTCGAGTTCGCCGTTGACCTCGATGCGCAACGCCTGGAAAGTACGTTTGGCCGGATGACCGCCGGTGCGGCGGCTCGCCGCGGGCACCGCGTCGTAGAGCAGCCGGACGAGCCGTTCACTGCGGTCGAACGGTTCGCGCTGCCGCTCCGCCACGATCGCCTTCACGATGCGCTGGGCGAAGCGCTCCTCGCCGTAGTCGCGCAGGATGCGGATCAGTTCGGCGGGTTCGTAGGTGTTGAGCACCTCCGCCGCCGTCGGGCCCGTGGTCGGGTCCATCCGCATGTCCAGCGGCGCGTCCTTGGCGTAGGCGAAACCGCGCTCGGTGAGGTCCAGCTGCATCGAGGAGACCCCGAGGTCGAACAGCACACCATCCACAGTGGACAGATCACGATCGGCCAGTACCTCACCGATCCGGTCGTACACCGCGTGCACGAGCTCCACCCGGTCGCCGTGCCGGGCGAGCCTGGCCCCGGCGCGATCCAGCGCGTTGGGGTCACGGTCGAGTGCGATGAGCTTCAGCCGGGGATGAGCCGACAGGAGTGCGTCGGAGTGGCCGCCGAGGCCGACGGTCGCGTCGACCAGTACCGCGGGCCGGTCGGACAACGCCGGCGCGAACAGCTCGAGCACCCGCTCGAGCAGCACCGGAACGTGTTCGGCCATGCGTTTCCCACCCCCTTGCTGCGCCGATGGTTACCAAGCCGGCCGTCAGTCACGGCGATCGGGCCATTGCAGGCCGATCGCCGGTTGATCGGGTTGGCCTGCTTCCAGGCCGACTTGGTAACGGCACTCGGATGCCGTCAGGTCCCCGCCCGCCCGCTGCGGGCCTGGTGCCGGGGAAGGTGCACCAGGGCCGCTGAGCGGACAGAGGCCTCACGGCATCCGAGTCCGGTCACTCCCGAAAATCGCCACCCGCGCCCCCCGACGGCGTGGGTACCGCCTGTCCGGACGCGTCAGAACACGCCGGGCAGGACCTCCTCCTGTGCCTTCGCGTAGCTGTCCTCGTGCTCTTCCAGGTAGGTCTCCCACGCCTGGGCGTCCCAGATCTCCAACCTGGTGATCGCACCGATCACCACACACTCCTTGTTGAGCCCGGCGTAGCGCCGTAACTCGGACGCGATCGCGATGCGCCCCTGCCCGTCCGGGCGTTGCTCGTCGGTTCCGGCGAACAGATAGCGCTGGTAGGCACGAACCGCCTCGTTGGTGAACGGTGCTTCCGCGACCTTGCGGGCCATCTGCTCGAACTCGGCACGCGGGAAGACGTAGAGGCAGTGATCTTGCCCCTTGGTGACCATCAGCCCACCTGCCAGCGCGTCCCGGAACTTCGCGGGCAGCGTGAGCCGCCCCTTGTCATCCAATTTCGGGGTGTGGGTACCGAGAAACATCGGCCCCACCTCCCACGGGGCTTCCCTTCCGCCCCACTGATCACCACCGTACCCCACTTTTCACCACAGTCAACGTCGAATGGCCCCACTTCCGAGGGAAAACCGAGACGTTTTCGCAGGTGAACGGCGGTGGTGAAAGGTGGGGGCGAAGTGGGGGAAGCCTCTCATCCCTCACCCGCCACGGGGGTAGCAGGCCCTGTTGGCGGCTCGTGATCCCCCTGGTGAACGCTGCCGGGCGCGTCTTTTGGGCGCCCGGGGTGGGGGTTTGTGGGGAGTGGGGTGGAGGGTGGTGGGGATGCCTGGTGGGGGCGCGTGAGGAAGGCTCGGGTGGGCAGCGGTGGGAGCGCGGGAACGGCGCAGTGACGGCGGGGCGCGCAGCGGTGGGGACCGGTGGGGAACTGAGGTGGGGCTCGGTGGGGACGCGGGGGTCGCGACAGGAACCGGACGCCACCGACGGCCCCGCCACCGAAGCGACGCGCTCAGCCAAGCAAGCCGCACCGCGCGGAAGGCAACGCGCTCAGCCAAGCAAGCCGGCCAGGTGTGGTCATCCCGGCGACCCACCCCTCAAGGCGACTTTCCTGCGCTCCCGTCATCCTGGAGCCAGCCCGCCGGCGAGGCATCTTTAGACCGCAGCGTTCCCGATCACGCCCGGTGCCGGTTCAAAGGCATCCGCCGGTTTCCTCCCCGTCGCCGGGCGGATGGTGGATCCTCGATGTTCAACCCCTCGCCGGTGCGGCTCACCGATCTCAGGTGGACTCGAACCGTCGGGTCACCGGCGACCGTGACTCACTGCGCGACCTCCGCGAACTCCGCCAGCCTGGCAGTCAGCCGCGCCGCGTCCGCCGGGGCGACCGTTGCCCACTCCTGCCCACCGCGTCCGGGCGCGACGAAGCCGAAGTACGTCCCGACATCCGTGCGGAACCAGCTCACTCCCCCGGCCCGCCGCAGCTTCCCGCCCTCGCGCACCCGCACCGAGAACTGGCCGCCACCGCTGACCGGCCGGGCCTGGATCGCCAGGACCTCACGGATCTGGCTCTCCTGCGCCGCCGATCCGCCACCGTCACCGAAAACCGGGTCCCCCGCCGCGGTCAACGCCGACGCGGGCAGGGTCACGCCGAAGCCCGGGCCGGGCTCCCACGCCAGCAATTCCACCACCGCGGACCAGATCTCCGTGGCACGCAACGGCGAAAGGCCGATGGTGCGGCTCGGTTGCGTGGCCAGCACGGCCCGCTTCCCGCCGACCGCGGCCACCGCCCGCAACAACGCATCGTTCTGCAGCGCCTCGCATTCGACGTACAGGTCCGCGTGAGCCAGCGTCTCCAGGCGCGCGACGAGAGACGAATCGACCTGCCCGCCGGCGAACAGTCCGCGCTGGGCGAGATTGTCGTACACCGCCGCCCGGATCTCGTCGCGTTCCCGGCGGGTCGCACCGACGCTCGGCACGTCCAGCGGCGGCGGCACGCGCCCGAGCCCCAGGTCGGACCAGACGATGTCGAACGCGGACGCGGAGATCTCGATCAAGACAGTTCCGGTGGCGTGTCGAAGGTCCGCGCGGGCACGGCCGCCCGCAGCGCCGCATCCCGCGTGTTCATCACGTCGATGGCCTTGAGCCGCGCCTGTTCGGAGGCCTCGCGTCGCTCGTTCATCGCGTCGGAAAGACCAAGCAGGGCAAGAAAGTTCCCGCTGTGCATCGCGTCCGAGATCATCCGCGCCGGGTCGTAGGGCACCGGCGCGGGCATCTCGGCCCGCGCCCGCGCGGCGATCCCCGCCTGCTGCGACACCGCGTCGGCCAGTGCGTAGGACACCTCCGTCGCCTGCTCGGACCAGCCGGCGGCCTTGGCCAGCGTGTCGCGCACCGCCTCGCCCGCGGTGCCCTCCCACGCCTCGCGACTCTGGTCCGACATCAGGCCCAGCGCCTGCATGGACTCCCGCAGCCGCTCCCCCAGCGCCGCCCACTGCTGACCGATCTGGCCGGCCGCCGCCGGGTCGTTGCCCGCCGCGACCTCGGCCGCCATCGCCTCGTGGCTGTAGGACTCGTACCGGCGCTCGGGCTCGGGTGCTGTGTCCACGATCCCCGTCCTCCTAAGGCAGTTTCGGCTCGATCAGCTCGGCGACCGTGGTCGCCCGGTCACAGGCGGCGGCACTGTCGGAGAAGCTCGCGTTGGTCACGTCGATCTGCGCGCTGGCCTTCTCCCCCGCCGCCAGCAGTACCGCGCAGCCGCCGGTGGAGGACACGCGCACGGCGTCGTGCCCGCCGACGGTGACCTTCTCGCCGCCGCCGGTGTCCAGATCGTTCAGCCCGGCGGAGTCGTCGAGGGTGATGGTCAGCCCGAAGGACCCGGTCTCGGTCCAGTCGCACGCGCGCGCGGTGCCGATCGTCTTGTCCTTGCCCACCGACGTCAGGCCCGCGGTGGACCGGTCCGACGGCGACAGCAACCCGCACGGCCGCACCGCGGCGAGCCCGGTGACCGACGCCGAGGTCGGCGCGACGGAAGTGGAGGTGGCGGGTGCGTCGGAGGCCGCCTGGACACCGCATCCGGCCAGCAGCGAGCCGGCGGCGAGCACGAGCCCCGCGGTCGCGGCCCTACCCACCGCTGCAGTCGACGCCGCCGGCGGCCGCGTCGTCGGTGTCCTCGTAGCGCTTGAGCGCCTTGCCGATGTTGCCCTTGAGCTTCTCCAGCTCCTGGCCGAACCGGCTGAGCTGGTCGGCCGCCGAGCCCGGCCCCTGGATGCCGTAGCGCGCCATGAACGTGCCGATCTCCTCGGCGTAGCCGCCACCCAGCGGAACCTTCCTGCCGAGCACTCTGGCTTCGCGGACCATTTCGCCCACCACGTCCTGCAGCTTCGCGAGCTGGGCGAACGTCGTGGCGGCGAGCTCTGGGGACACCGCGAACGCGCCACTGTTGACGCTCGGTGCGGTCCGAGTGTCAGTCATCGTGCCTCTCCGTAGCCGGCCGGATCCTCACCGGAGCATACAGGCAGGAGTCCAAACGAGGGTTCTCTCACGCGGTTGGCGCGAGTTTGACACACTTGATGGCAGGCTGGGACGCGGTGTTTGCAGGGGGAGGATCGGGACCCTCCCGGGCTGCCGGGCCCCAAGCTGTGAGACGCTCCCGCGCCGTCCGCCCTAAAGCACGTGCGAGGGGCATGCGCCAGACTTCGGCACCAGGAGGTCGAGTGACGTCGAGGATCCAGCCTGCGGCCGGTGAATACACCGGTGAGCAGGCGGCAGGGCAAGCGCCGTACTACCTGTCCGGCACGCCCGGCCACAACGGTCACGGCACCGTTTCCCTCGACGAGCTGCACGACACGATGCGGCGGATCGCCGCCAACGTGGAACGCGTGCTCGTCGGCAAACCCGACGTGGTGCGCATCGCGCTCGTCACGCTGCTCGCCGAGGGACATCTGCTGGTCGAGGACGTGCCCGGCGTCGGCAAGACGTCGCTGGCCAAGGCGCTGGCCCGCTCCATCGACTGCACGGTCAGCCGGATCCAGTTCACCCCCGACCTGCTGCCCAGCGACGTGACCGGGGTGTCCATCTACAACCGCCAGACCGGCGAGTTCGAGTTCCGGCCCGGTCCGGTGTTCGCGAACATCGTGGTCGGCGACGAGATCAACCGGGCCTCGCCGAAGACGCAGTCCGCGCTGCTGGAGTGCATGGAGGAACAGCAGGTCACGGTCGACACCTCGACCTACCACCTCGACGACCCGTTCATGGTGATCGCCACCCAGAACCCGATCGAGATGGAGGGCACCTACGCCCTGCCGGAGGCGCAGCGCGACCGGTTCACCGCGCGGGTGTCGATCGGCTACCCGGACGCGCAGGCCGAACTGGCGATGGTCGACGAGCACGCCGGCCACAACCCGCTCGCCGACCTGAAGCCGGTGTCCGACGCCGCCACCGTGATGCGGCTGATCGGCTCCGTGCGCGGCGTGCACATCTCCCCCGAGGTGCGCCGCTACGCCGTCGAGCTGGCCGCCGCGACCCGGCAGGTGCCCGAGATCCGGCTCGGCGCGTCGCCGCGCGCCACGCTGCAGCTGGTGCGCGCCGCCCGCGCGCAGGCCGCGTTGTCCGGCCGCGAGTTCGTGGTGCCGGACGATCTGCACGCCGTCGCCATCCCGGTGCTGGCGCACCGCCTCGTGCTGACCACCGAGGCGCACGCCGCCCGCCGGTCGGCCACCGACGTGGTGCGCTCGGTGTTGCAGCGCGTTCCGGTGCCCCAGGGCGGGGCGCCGGTCAACGGCCAGAATCGCCGGTAGCCGGCCATGTTGCGGTCGCTGTCCGGGCTGACCACACGAGGCCGCTGCCTGCTCGCCGCCGGTGTCGCCGCCGCCGTGTGCGCGGTCGTGCTCAACGAACGCGATCTGCTGCGGGTCGCGGTGTTCGTGATCGCGCTGCCGTTGCTGGTCGCGGTGTTCATCGCCGCGGCGCGGGTGCGGATCGGCGCGGCCCGCAAGCTGCTTCCCGACCGGCTCGCGGCCGGCACCCCCGGCGAGGTCGAACTCGCCTTGTGGCGCAACGGCAAACTGCCCGCGGGCGAAGTGCTGCTCGAGGACGGCGTGCCCTACGCGCTGGGGTCACGGCCCCGGTTCGTGGTGGAGCGGCTGCCGCAGGGCCGCGTCGTCGGGCTGCGCTACCCGATCCAGCCGATGTTGCGCGGTATCCAGCAGGTCGGCCCGCTGCGCGCGACGCTGACCGATCCGTTCGGCCTGTGCGAGCTCGACCGCGAGCTGATCGGGCACTCCCGGCTCGTCGTGGTGCCCCGCGTGGTGACCCTGTGGGGACTGCCCGCCGGGGCCGGGGTCGGCGCCGGGGACGACGGCAGCGTCCGGTTGCACGCCGGCCAGGGCGAGACCGACGTGATCGTGCGGCACTACCGCCAGGGCGACGACCTGCGCAAGGTGCACTGGCGTTCGACGGCCCGCCGGGACGAGATCATGGTGCGCGTCGAGGAACGGCCGTGGCGTGGCGGCACCACCGTGCTGCTCGATCACCGGGCGGCCGCGCACCACGGCACCGGCCCGTCCGCGAGCCTGGAATGGGCGATCTCGTTCGCCGCGAGCGTCTGCCTGCACATGCGCAAGGCCGGGCATCGCGTGCGCCTGGTCACCGAGCACGGCAAGTTGATCGCGGCCGCGCCCGACGGCAACACGGCCGGCGGCGAGGGCTACGACAATCTCGTCCTGGACGCGCTGGCCGCGCTCCAGCCCGCGCACCAGCGGGATCTCACCACCGGGCACGACCCGGCCGAGGGGCAGGAGCTGATCGCGATCCTGGGCACGGTGAGCAACGAGGCGGTCAGCGAGCTGTCCCGGTACCGGCCCCGCGGCACCCGCAGTCTCGCGGTGCTGCTGGACACCCCGGCCTTCACCGGCGGTGTCACCGCGCCCGAGCAGCGCGCCGCCGCGACCAGCGAGTCCGTCGCGCTGCTGCGTGCCGCGGGCTGGGGCGTGGTGGTGGCCGAGCCGGCGATGCCGATGACACAGGTGTGGGCCGAACTGTGCCGCGCCGCCACGGGCAGCAGCACGCTGGTCGGTGGTTCGCGATGACCGCCACGCTGCCGCGGCCGGACGCCGCTCCCCCCGGCCCGCCGCGACCGCACGTCCCGGCGAAGCGGCACGTGCAGCCGCCGCCCGCGTGGCGCAGTTCGATCCTCGCGCCGATCGCGGCCGGGCTCGCCGTGCTGTGCGCGTCCACCTCGCTGACCGGCGTGGTCGGCGGGGCGAGTTACCTCGGCTATGTCGCGGTCACGGTCGTACTGGTCGGCTGCACCGGGCTGGCCCTGCGCTCGGTGCGCACCCCGATCCCGCTGGTCGGACTGGCCCAGCTGGCGGTATTGCTGCTGCTGGTGACGGGCGTGTTCACCGGCTCGGGCATCCTCGCGATCATCCCGGGCCCGGCCGCGTTCGCCGAACTGGACGGCGTGCTCACCGCCGCGTTCGACCAGATCCGCACGGGGCTGCCGCCGGTCGATCCGAC
>Ga0164243_10004936_pt1 | contig 20585 bp, 17 predicted proteins | sample OricompcompostOP_FD_108781 | JGI IMG/M metagenome (GOLD analysis project Ga0164243, IMG submission 108781) | Organic Plus compost microbial communities from Emeryville, California, USA - Original compost - Organic plus compost (OP) | ecosystem: Engineered > Solid waste > Mixed feedstock >...
ACCTGCCGGGGAGTGTGGCTCGACCGAGGCGAGCTCGACAAGATCATCGAGCGGTCCCTGACCCAGGCTCCTGCAGGCCAGCCGGCCGCGCAGCCCCGCGTCGAGGAGCGCCGGCCCGAGCCCCGCTACGACGACCGCCGCTACGAGCAGCCCCGCTACGACAAGGGGTATGACAAGGGCTACTACAAGAAGAAGCGCAAGGAGAGCTGGCTCTCCGAGCTGTTCGACTGACCTCAACGGCGCAGCGCGGCCTCGGCGATCCGCAGGAGCCGCTCGGCCTGTTCGCGCAGCGGGGTGTCGCGTCGCCAGATCGCGGTGAGCGGTCGGCGGAGGTCGAGCTCATGGCTCACCGCGACCAGCCGTCCCGCCTCGAGCGCGTGCGCGGCGGCTCGTTCGGAGACCACGGCCGGGCCGACCCCCGCCTGCGCGGCACCCAGGAGTGACGCCGTCGAGCTCACCTCGAGCGCCTGGCCCGGCGGCTCACCCAGGGCGGCCTCGAACGTGCTGCGGGTGCCGCTGCCCTCCTCCCGCAGCACGTAGGCCGCCTCGGCGACCTGCCGGCGGGTCAGCGGCTCGCTGCGGCGCGCCCACGGGTGGCCGGGGGCGACCACGATCGCCAGCCGATCGCGACCGATCAGCCGACAGGCGAGATCCTCGGGCAGGAGGTAGGTCTCGACGAAGCCGATGTCGGCCTGCCCGTGGCGCACGGAGCCGGCGACCGCGCGGCTGTTGACCACCTGCAGCCGGGGGCGTACGTCGGCATGGCGGGCCTGCAGCTGGCTCAGCCACTGCGGCATCAGGTATTCGGCGACCGTCAGGCTCGCCGCGACGCGCAGGTCCTGCTGGCGGTCGCGCCCCATGGCGACGAGCGACTCGCGCATCAGGTCTGCCTCGTGCACCACCCGACGCGCCCAGGCGACGACGGCCTCGCCGTCCTCGGTGAGCCTGCTGCCTCGCGCGGTGCGCTCGGCGAAGCGGATCCGCCACCGCGCCTCGAAGGCGCGGATCCGACCGCTGGCCGCCGGCTGGCTGACGCCTGCCGCCCGGGCCGCCGCGCCGATGCTGCCGTGCTCCGCGACGAGCACCAGCAGTCGCAGTGTCTCCAGGTCGACGTCCGGGGTCATAAGCCCAGCCTATGACGTGCCCTCGATGCGCGGTCTGCCGCCGTCGACCGCCGACCGGAAGGCTGGTCGCCATGACCAGCACCACCGCCCGACGCGTCTCACCCTGGCTCTTCCCGACCGGCGCCGCCGCCCTCTCGCTGTGGCTGGGGGGCCTGCTCGGCTGGGTGAGTCCGCTGCTGGTCGCGCTGGCGCTGGGGGCGCTGGTCGCCAACACGCTCCCGCCGCGGTTGCGGCCGCACGTCGAGGCGATCACGTCCTCCGGAATCGGCACGCTCACGCTGCGCCTGGGCATCGCCCTGCTCGGCTTCCGGCTCTCCGTCGACCACCTCACCGCGATCGGCGTGCGCGGCGTGCTCATCGCAGTCGCCACCGTCGGCGTCTCCCTGACCGCCACCCGGTGGCTCGGTCGCCGCCTCGGACTCGACGACGGCCTGGCGCACCTGCTCGCGGCCGGCGTCTCGATCTGCGGCGCCGCGGCGATCGCGACGGTGCAAGACGGCGTACGCGCCCGTCGCGACCAGGTCGCGGTGGCCCTCGCCCTCGTCACCGTGCTGGGCACGGCATGGATCGCCGTGATCCCGCTGCTCGCCGACCTGTTCGGCCTCAGTGACCTCGACGCCGGGATCTGGGCCGGCGCCAGCATCCACGAGGTCGCCCAGGTGGTCGCCGCCGGCTCGCTGATCGGCCCGGGCGCCCTCACGGTCGCGGTCAGCGTCAAGCTCACCCGCGTGCTGCTGCTCGCACCGGTCCACGCCCACGCGGTCCGGGCGGCACGACTGCCTGGAGACGCCGCGGCGCCCGTCGTGCCATGGTTCGTCGCCGGCTTCCTCGGCGCCGTCCTGCTCCGCTCCACCGGGCTGGTGCCGACACCCGTGCTGGCCGGGCTCGACGATGCCGCCAACCTCCTGCTCGCCGCTGCGATGGCCTGCCTGGGGCTCGGCATCGCGGCCCGGGCCCTGTGGCCGCTCCCCGGGCGGGCCGTCCTCGTGGCCATCCTGGGCACCGGCATCGTCACCACGGTCCCGCTCCTGCTGGTGCTGGCCACCTGACCCGGCCCGCGGGCCCGGCGCGCGGCAGAGTGGGGCACACTGGTGGGCCACCCGCGTCGTCTCCCAGGAGTGCTCCGTGTCCAGCGCCGAGGTCGCCCGCGCCCTCTCCCCACGCGGCGAGGTGACCCTGCACCGACGCGATCGAGACGGCCTCGACGTGCTGGAGCTGCGCGTCAACGGGGTGTTCGTCATGGACACGCTGGAGACCACCTCGGAGCGCGCCCTCGCCACCCGTGCGCTCGACGTCGTCGACAGCCCGGCCCACGTGCTCGTGGGCGGTCTCGGGCTGGGCTACACCCTCGCCGCGGTGCTCGCCGACCCCCGCGTCGAGGAGGTGACCTGCGTCGAGCTCGAGGAGAGCCTGGTCTCCTGGGCCCGCGACGGCACCGTGCCGCATGGTCCCGCGCTGTTGGCCGACACCCGCACCCAGCTGGTGGTCGGCGACGTCGCCGAGGTGCTCGCGGCGGCCGAGCCCGCGACGTACGACCTGGTGCTGCTCGACGTGGACAACGGGCCCGGCTACCTGGTGCACGATCACAACGCCGCCCTCTACGAGGCGCCGTTCCTGGCGATCGCCGCCCGCGCCACCCGACAGGTGCTGGCCGTCTGGTCGGCGGCGCCCAGCGATGTGCTCCAGGCGGCGATGCGCTCCGTCATCGGAAACTGCACCGCCGCCTCGTACGACGTCGTCCTCGGCGGCCGCCCGGAGACCTACTGGCTCTATGTCAGCAGGACCCGGGCGACCAGGTGACTCAGCGCTCCACCCAGGCGCGATCGAAGAGCACCATCGTGCTGCCCGCGCCGGTGATCCCGTGGACGTCGTCGCTCCAGGTGATGACCTCGGCGAAGGGACCCCAGCCGAGGAAGGGCACCAGCTCGTTGACCTCCTGCTGGATGCGGTCCATCACCGCCAGCGCCTCGTCGTCGGTCGGCGCGGCCTGGAGCTCCAGCAGCAGCGCGTCGACCTCGGCGCTCGTCGCCATGCCGAAGCCCTGCCCGCCCCCGGAGTGCAAGGTGGCGTACATCTTGGAGAACGGGTCGGCGTCGCGGTAGTTGAGCCCCCAGTCGGAGATGTCGTAGTCGCGCTCGACCCCGACCTTGCCGTCGGCAGATCCGACGGACACGAGCGCCGCCTGTCGGGTGGCCGCGCGCCTAGACTCCCGCCATGGACGCCGCAGACGACCTCTGGGACGTCGCCCTCGACGTCACCGCATCCTTCGACGGCCTCGTGGAGGCAGGGGTCACTCCCGACGAGCTGCTTCGCTCCGCCGCCGAGATCGCCGGCTGCCCGGTCGGGGCGGTGGCGCCCGGCGGGGCCGCCGCCCGCTACGACGCAGCCGGCCACGTGCCGACCACTCCGCACCTGGTGACGCCGCGGGACCGCGACGACTGGACGGTGTGGCTGGAGCGGGACGGAGCGGCGTGGCCGCACGACGACCTCGTGGTGCAGCGCGTGGTCGCGGCCCTGCGCCTGCTGCACCGGCTGCGTAGCGGAGCGATGCCGCCGCCCTCGCTGGCGACTCGGGACTGGTCGACCTGGTGCTCTCCAACACCGAGGGGTGGGACCGGCGCATCCGGGCCGCCGAGCTCGTGGGGATCGACCCCAACCAGACCGTGCAGGTCTTCGCCGCCTCCACCGCCGATACCAGCACCACCGCCAGCCAGGTCGCGACCATGATCGGCGATGCCACCGGGCGCAAGGTGCACCGCGGCGCCACCCGCGACGACGTCACCGCCTATGTGGTCCGCGCCCCCGAGCGCGACGCCACCGCGCTGGCGCTGGACCTGCACGCCGCGATCGCCCGCGCGCATCCCAGCCAGCGGGTGACACCGGACGAGCGTGGTCCGTGGCTCGGCATCGGCACCCGGGTGCATGTGCTGGAGGCGCACCGCTCGCTCACGGAGGCTCGGCGGGCGCTGGAGTTCACGTCGTCCCGTTGGCACGGCCGCCGCGCGATCGCCCACGAGCGACTCGGAGCCCTGGAGCTGATCACCCATCTGCCGGTGGGCCAGGTGATGGCCCATCCCGACCTGCGCCGCCTCGACGAGATCGCGTCCACCGATTCGGGCGCCGTCGACATCGACACCCTCGAGGCGTTCTGCATGTACGGCACGCTGCGCCGCGCCGCCGACGGGCTGCACGTGCACCACAGCACCGTCGCCGACCGACTCCGCCGCATCGAGTCCGTCATGGGATGGAACCTCGAGGATCCGAACGATCACTTCAAGGCGATGCTCACGCTCATCCTCCGGATCCGGACCCGGTCGGCGATCGCCGCACGGGTCGCCGGCCACGACCCCGCTGGCTAGGCTCGTAGCCATGGCCGACTTCCGCATCGAGCACGACTCCATGGGCGAGGTCAAGGTGCCCACCGACGCACTCTGGCGGGCGCAGACCCAACGCGCGATCGAGAACTTCCCGATCAGCGGCACCACGCTCGAGCCACGCCTGGTGCGTGCGCTCGCGCTCGTGAAGGGTGCCGCCGCCACCGTCAACGCCACGCTCGGCGTGATCACCGCCGAACAGGGCCGGGCCATCGAGGCGGCTGCTGCCGAGGTCACTGCGGGTGAGCATGGCGCACACTTCCCACTCGACGTCTTCCAGACCGGCTCCGGCACCAGCTCCAACATGAACATGAACGAGGTGCTGGCCTCCCTCGCCGCGCGAGCCGGTGTCGAGGTGCATCCCAACGACCACGTCAACGCCAGCCAGTCCTCCAACGACACCTTCCCGACGGCCATCCACGTCGCCGCGGCACTGGCCGTCGCCGAAGACCTGCTACCGGCCCTCGACCGCCTGGCGGGCTCGTTGGAGGCGAAGGCCGACGAGTTCGCCGGCGTGGTCAAGGCCGGACGCACCCATCTGATGGACGCCACCCCGGTGATGCTCGGCCAGGAGTTCGGTGGTTGGGCCGCCACCGTCCGGTACGCCGGGGAGCGGCTTGCCGACGTACTGCCCCGGGTGCGGGAGCTGCCGTTGGGCGGCACCGCGGTCGGCACCGGGATCAACACCCCGCCGGGCTTCGCCGCGGAGGTGATCGCCGTGCTGTCGGCGCGCAGCGGTCAGGAGTTCACCGAGGCCCGCAACCACTTCGAGGCGCAGGGCACCCGCGACTCGTTGGTGGAGCTGAGCGGGGTGCTGCGCACGATCGCCGTGGGCCTCACGAAGATCTGCAATGACCTGCGCTGGATGTCCAGCGGTCCCACCACCGGGCTGGCGGAGATCCACCTGCCCGACCTGCAGCCGGGATCGAGCATCATGCCCGGCAAGGTCAACCCGGTGCTACCGGAGGCCACGCTCATGGTCTGCGCGCAGGTGATCGGCAACGACGCGGCGGTGGCCGCCGGGGGTGCTGCGGGCAACTTCGAGCTCAACGTGATGATGCCGATGATGGCGCGCAACCTGCTCGAGTCGGTGCGCATCCTCTCCACCTCCACCCGCCTGCTCGCCGACCGGTGCGTCGACGGCATCACCGCCGACGCCGAGCGGATGCGGCGCTACGCCGAGTCGTCCCCGTCCGTGGTCACCCCGCTCAATCGGCACATCGGCTACGAGGCGGCCGCCAAGGTCGCCAAGAAGGCATTGGCCGACGGGCGCACCATCCGGGAGACCGTGCTCGAGCTCGGCTACGTCGAACGCGGCGAGCTCACCCTCGAGCAGCTCGACGAGGCGCTCGACGTGGAGTCGATGACCCGGCCCTGATCTCGTGAAAGCGCGCTCGCAGGCGCGCGGCGGCGTCCTACACTCCCGGGCATGGAGACCGGCGTGCCCGCCCCGGCCAGCCAGCGACTGGTGGCACGGGACGGCGAGCGTGTCCGCATCGAAGGCTTCCTGGCGACACCGGCGTCGGGCGCGGTGCTGCTCACCGGGCCGGCAGGGGCCGGCAAGACCACCTTGTGGGAGCACGGCTGCCAGGTCGCTGCGGAGACCGGCACGGTGCTCACCGCCCGCCCACACGAGGCCGAGCGTCATCGCCCCTACGCGGTGCTCCGCGACCTGCTCGGCTCCGTGCTCACCGACTGTCCGCAGGTGCCTTCGGCGCCTGCCCGGGCCGCCCTGCAGGCCGCCCTGCTGCTGGCGCCCGCGGAGGCCGCGCCCGAGCCCGCCGCCATCGACTTAGGCGTACGAGAGCTGCTCGCGCACCTGACCGCGTCCGGCTCGGTCGTCGTCGCCATCGACGACCTGCAGTGGGCCGACGCCGGGTCGCGTCGAGCGCTCACCCATGCCGTGCGCCGGAAGCTGCCGCTCACCTTCGTCCTGACGTCGCGCCAGGTGCCGGTCGCCGGCGCCGATCCGCTGCTGGACGAGCTCAGGCGCCGCTGCTGGGTGCCGATTGCGCTCGCCGGTCTCGACGTCGAGGAGACCCGTCTGCTGCTGGCGACCGCCTTGGGCCTTCGGCTGCCGCTGTGGGCAGCTCGCCGGCTCACCGAGCTGAGCCACGGCAACCCCCTGCACTCGCTGGAGCTCGGCCGCCACCTGTGCCAGCACGGACTTCCCGACGTCGGTGAGCCGCTGACGTTGCCCGACGCTCCGGACCTGCTGGCTGCGCGGGTGCGCTCCCTCTCCCCCGCGGCCCGCACCGCATTGCTGGCGGCGGCGCTCGAACCGAGGCTGCGCGAACCGGAGCTGGTCGCGCTGGTCGGGATCGACGCTGTGGACGAGGCCACGCGGGCGCAGATGCTGAGGTTCCACGGCGACAGGGTCCGCCCGAGCCACCCGCTGCTGGGTAAGGCGGCCCTTGAGGTCTGTGCGCCTGCGATCCAACGGCGTACCCATCGGGCTTTGGGCCAGGTGCTCCGCTCCAGCGGGAGTCCGCTCGCGGTGCGGCACGAGCTGCGCACCGGGCCGACGCGGCCCGACGCCGGCTTCGCGGACGAGCTCGCCGCCGCCGCACGCGAGGCCGCCACATCGGGCGACACCGAGCTCGCGGTCGAGCTCTGCGAGGCGGCTCTGGCCCACACGCCCGGCGAACCCACCGCGGCGGCGACCGACGTGCGCGCGGCCCGGGTGCTGGCACTGGCCAGCGCACTCGCCGACCTCGGCGCCACCACCCGCCTCGAGCGCCTGCTCGACGCCGAGCTGCCCGCGCTACCGGCCGGCGACACCCGAGCCGCGGCGCATCTCCTGCGCCTCGACTGCAACGTGGCGCATGCCGATCGGATGCTCGCCATCGTCGACCGCGCACTCGCCGAGCCTCTGGTCTCCGCGCCGCTACGCGCCCAGGCCCTCTCGCTACGCGCCAGCGTGCTGGCGGTGGTGAAGGCGGACCGCATCGACGAGGCGACCCGGCTCGCCACTCGGGCGTACGAACTCGACCCGGCCCAAGAGCTCGGTCTGGCCTGGTGCCGGGCACTGCAGGGGACGCCGTACCCGGCCGGACCGGCGGAGACAGCGGTGCGCCACGCCTGGCGCGGAGAGCCCGCGCGCGCGGACGCCGTACTGCGGCGCGCCGCGGCCGAAGCAGCCGGCGCCGGCCAGTTCCTGCGCATGCACGACCTGCAGCGGCTCAGCGTCGAGGTGGCGCTGCGCGCCGGTGACGTCACGGAGGCGGCGGCACGCCTCGAACGGTGGACCAGCGCTGCGGAGCTCGACGGCGTGGAGTCACCGGAGCCGACAGCGCTGGCCGCCCGCGTGGCCGCGCTGCGGGGCGACTGGTCGGAGGCGGCCACCGCGGCAGAGGCATCTCGCGCGGACGGGGAGGCCATCGGGAAGGGCTGGGCCGTGCTCGACGCCGGGGTCACGCTCGGGCTCATCGGCCTCCTGAACGCGCCGCGGGAGGCGACCGCCGAACTCACCGCGGTGAACCGGCACTGCGCCGCCGCCGGCGTCCGGGAACCCGGTGCGTTCCCCGTCGCGCTGGACCTGGTGGCGTTGCACCTCATCGACGGCCACCTGGCGGAGGCGACACAGGTGGCCGCAGACCTGGAACGCGCGAGCGTCGAGCTCGACCACCCGTGGGCGCGCGCGGTGACACACGGACAACGTGGGCTCCTCGACCTGGCCCTCGGCGCGCGCCCGGCCGCGAACTGCCTCGCCCGGGTCACGGAGGCCGTCGACGAGCTGGCGCTGCGCGGCACCCGTCACGACGCCGCACGGCTGCTTCTCACGACGGCGCGGCTGCTGCGCCGTCGACGCCGTTGGGCCGACGCCCGCGCGGTGTTCCTGGCCGCCGCCGACCGCTTCACCGAACTGGGTGCCACCGGTTGGGCGGCGGCTGCCGCCCAACCGGCCCGAGACGCCCCCATGACCACCAGCGGTCGTCAGCCAGCCCTCGGCCTCACCCGACGGGAGCAGGAGGTCGCTCAGTTGCTGCTCGACCACCTGACCGATGCCGAGATCGCGGAGACGTTGATGATCTCCCGCAAGACGGCCGGCCATCACGTGTCGGCGATCCTGGCGAAGCTGGGGGTCTCCCATCGGCGGGAGGCGGCGCGCCGCCTGCGTTCCGGGACCGGTGCGGCCGCCCCGGACTCGAGCACAGACGGCCGCAACCCGAGCCAGAGATAGGGCATCACTCCCGATGCGACGACCACGCGGGTCGGTGACGCTGAGGCGATCCGGCCGGATCCGTCGGCCGCAACGCAGGAGGACCCCATGCCGAGCCCCAGCCGCCCCCCGGCCCCCGACCACTCCCGGTGGCGCCGCCGCCTGAGGATAACGAACGCGCCGTCGGTGGGCGTTGTCGTCGCGCTGATCGCGCTCGCGGTAGCCCTGACCGGCGGGACGGCGTACGCCGCGGTGAAGATCGCCCCGAAGAACTCCGTGGTGAGCAAGTCGATCCGCAACGGTCAGGTGCGCACGGCCGACCTGGCCCGGGCCGCGGTGACCCGGGCGAAACTGGCCCGGGGTGCGGTCACCAGCGCCCAGGTGCGGGACCGTTCGCTGGCGGGCGCAGACCTCCGGAGCGACACCGTGACCGGCGCGGAGATCGACGAATCCAGCCTCGGGCCGGTGCCGTCTGCACTGGTCGCCGGCCATGGACGCAGCGGGCGCGGCTCCTGCGCGCCCGCCGGCGCCCAGTGGCAGACCTGTGGCAGTGCGGTGATGCCGCTGCCGGTCCCGGCGCAGGTGTGGGCGACCGCGACCGTGGACATGGTCGCGCCGGCGGGCACCGTGGCGGAGTGCCGTCTGCTCTCCGGCGCCACCACGCTGGAGACCCTGGCCGTCGAGATGCCGGGACAGGCCGGCGCCAACCACCGCTTCGTGCTCACCGGCCTGGCTCCGTCGGCCGACGGCCCACAACAATTGGCGGTCCACTGCCGCGCGACGGCGGGCGCACCCCTGCTCACCACCCGGTTCACGGCTCTCGCCGTTGGGTCGGCCGGCTGAGCACCGCCCCAGTCGCCGGGACGACATCCGGCAGACTTCAGACAGGTGCCTTACCTTCCCGGTTGTGACAATCGTCACGCCCCCCGATGGAAGGAACCCACCTTGACCCGTACCGCTCTGGCCGGGGTCGCGGCGCTCGCCGTCGCGATCGCCGCCTCGCCCACCCTCGTCGCATCGGCCGGGCCCGCCGACGCACCCCGCTCCGCTCCGTCGGCGGGCACCCTCCCCACCGAGGGGCTCGACATCCTCATCACGAACGACGACGGCTACGACGCTCCGGGCATCAACGCCGTCTACGCCGCCCTCAAGGAGGCCGGCCACAACGTCACGATGGTCGCGCCGGCGCGCAACTACAGCGGGGTCAGTGCCTCGATCCAGTTCAGCGGTCAGACCACGGCCTCCCAGCCGGTCGCGGGCGACGAGAACATCTGGAAGGTCGACCTGAGCCCGGCCGGCACGGTCTTCTTCGCGCTGGACGTGGTGCTGGACGAGAAGCCCGACCTGGTCATCTCTGGCACCAACGTCGGCTCCAACACCGGGTTCGACACCAACTTCTCCGGCACCATCGGCGCCGCCACCGTGGCTGCCGGCATGCAGGACATTCCGGCGATCGCCGTCAGCACCGCGACGGCCCGCGGCCAGGAGGCGGCGGCCGCCTACGACGAGACCGCCGCGCTCGTCGTCGACGTGCTCGATCGCGGCCTGCCGCTCCTGCCGCGTGGACAGTTCCTCAACATCAACTACCCGCTGCTCAACTCCGAGCGTCCGGCGCCCGCGGGCGTCGCGTACACCGCCAACGCCCAGGCCTCGGCCGCCGCCTTCGGTTACACGGCGCAGGACGACCCGACCACCCCCGACATCGAATATCGGGTGGTGGGCAGGCAGGGCACCGAGCAGCCCGCGCTCGGCACCGACACCGCGATGTTGCGCGACGGCTGGGTGACGATGAGCGTGCTGGACGCCGACCGCTCGGTGGACGCTGCCGACGCACCCGGCGTGGCGGCGCTGGTGCGCGCGCTCAACAACGAACCCGAGCCCGCCGGCAAGCCCGCGATCGACCCGCTGCCGCGGACGATCAAGAAGAGCAAGACCGTCAAGGTCGGCACCGTCAACATCGACAAGGGCGCCACGGTGAGGATCCGGTGGCAGCCGATCGCCAACCGCAAGGCCGAGACGGTCGAGCGGACCGTGAAGACGAGGAGGGCCGGCTTCAATCTCAAGGCGCCGAAGCAGAAGGGCCGCTATCTGGTCACCGTGAAGGTCAAGAAGGTCAACGTCGCCGACCTCGAGGCCGTCGTCCGGGTCAGATGACGCCCACCAAACTCCCGCAGCCACGCGGGGGGCGTGGTCGCTCCACGGGTGCTGTGACAACGATTCGCGACCGCAGCACCGCACGAGCAGGGGTCCTGTGCCCGTGGACAGGGGAGCTACGGTCGTTCCCATGGAAGACATCGGGGCCGTCCATCAGCAGTACCTGACCGAGGAGCGGCTCGAGAAGCGACGCGGATTCTGGCAGCCCGGCCCCGAGGGCGACCCGGCCACAGCGGCACTCGACGCGATCGTCGCGTCCGGCGCCCGCGACGTACTCGAGGTGGGCTGTGGCACGGGCGCCTTCGCGGCACGGCTCCAGGCCATCTGGCCGATCCGGGTGACCGCCCTCGACCAGTCAGCTCGCATGGTGGAGCTGACCCGCCAGCGCGGGACCGAGGCGCAGGTCGGCGACATCGCCGACCTGCGCCTGCCCGATCAGTCGTTCGACGCCGCCGCCGCCCTCTGGATGCTCTACCACGTTCCCGACCGGCGAAGGGCGCTCGCGGAGGTCCGGCGAGTGCTGCGGCCCGGCGGCACCTTCGTGGCGATCACGATCGGCGAGGACCACCTCGCCGACCTCCGGCTCGAGGCCGGCGGCAAGCCGTTCCGCCCCGGGTTCTCCAGTGAGAACGGCGAGGAACAGCTGCGTGAGCACTTCGCGGAGGTGGTCCGCTCCGACTTCCACACCCGCGCGGTCTTCGACGACCGCGCAGCGGCGCTCAGCTATCTCGACTCCGGCAGCGACGACGTGCGTTGGCGACTGCCCGAGTTCGAGGCGCCCCGGGAGTACGCCGGGCACGTCACCATGTTCGTCTGCCGCGGCTGACCCGCGGGCTCCGCAGTGGTGCGCGCCGTATCTCTGCAAGCTCGTCGCGACTCCCTGCAAGTTCGTCGCAGCTCGCCGCAAGTTCGTCGCGACTCGCTGCAGGTTCGCGATTGGCAGGAGTTGCCGGAGCCTCCGCTCGTCAGTGGTGGCCAGCCACATGGAGCCGGGCCGTGCGCATGCGGGAGGATCGCTGTCGAGACGCAGCCGATCCGACGAGGTGGCCGATGACCCACGACCTGCTCCCCGCCCTGACCGACCTCCGGGGCCGACACCCGGTGACCGTCGACGGCGTGACGCTGGCCCCCGACGAGCTGCTGGGCGCCGCGAGCGCCACCGCCGCGCAGTTGCGTGGACACACCCGGGTCGCGGTCAACGCCACGGCCAGCATGGAGACGGTCGTGGCCGTGGTCGCAGGACTGCTCGCCGGCGTCCAGGTGCTGCCGGTGCCACCGGACTCCGGCGCCGCCGAGCTGCGCCACATCCTGGCCGACAGCGCGCCCGAGCTCTGGGTGGGCCCGGCGCCGTCAGAGGCCGCGACGGCCGAGGGTCCGGGCATCGAGCACCTGCCGGTCGATCTCGCCGCCCGCGCCGAGCACGAGCCGGTGCCCTCCTCGCCCGACGACGTGGCCTTCGTGCTCTACACCTCGGGCACCACCGGGCTGCCGAAGGGCGTGCTGATCCCACGGCGCGCCGTCGCCGCCGGCCTGGACGGGTTGATCGACGCGTGGGCGTGGACCGCCGACGACGTGCTGGCCCACGGCCTGCCGCTCTTCCATGTGCACGGGCTGATCCTCGGCGTGCTGGGCCCGCTGCGCGTGGGCGGCGGCCTGGTGCACGTCGGCAAGGGCACGCCGGATCGCTACGCACAGGCGGGTCGCGATGGCGCGACCATGTTCTTCGGCGTGCCGACGATCTGGAGCCGGGTGGCCGAGGCACCCGAGCATGCGGAGGCCCTGCGCGATGCCCGACTGCTGGTCTCCGGCAGTGCGGCCCTTCCGGTGCCGGTCTTCGAGCGGCTCGAGGAGCTCACCGGCCATCAGGTGGTGGAGCGCTACGGCATGAGCGAGACGCTGATCACCGTGGCGACGCGTGCCGATGCCGCTCCGGCGGCCGGGTGGGTCGGGGTGCCCATCCGCGGGGTGGAGACGCGGCTGCGTGACGAACAGGGCAACGAGGTGCCCCACGACGGCGAGTCGGTGGGCCAGCTCCAGGTGCGCGGCAAGACGGTCTTCCTCGGCTATCTCAACCGACCCGACGCCACGGCGGAGTCGTGGACCGACGACGGCTGGTTCCGCACCGGCGACGTCGCCTGCATCGCGCCCGACGGTGCCCACCGCATCGTCGGCCGCGAGTCGGTCGACCTGATCAAGGCCGGTGGCTACCGGATCGGAGCCGGTGAGATCGAGTCCACGATGCTGGGCCACCCGGCCGTCGCCGAGGTGGCGGTCGTCGGCCTGCCCGATCCCGACCTGGGTCAGCGGATCGTCGCCTTCGTGGTGGCCCGCGGCGAGGTCGACGACGAGGCAGCGCTCGCGACCGAGCTGACGGCGTACGTCGGCAGCGAGCTCTCCGCGCACAAGCGACCCCGCGAGATCCGCTTCGTCACGGGCCTGCCGCGCAACGAGATGGGCAAGGTGCAGAAGAAGAAGCTCGGCTGACCTCGGCCCGGCGGCCGAGCAGCGGCGCGGCACTTGTCGCCCGATTTAGAACATGTTTCAATTCGGGCCGGTTCCCGATCCTGCTCGCCCGCGGAGGCCCGCCATGCCCGACGTCTTCTCCCCCGCCCGCCTCGGTCCGGTGCAGTTGCGCAACCGGGTCATCAAGGCGGCCACCTTCGAGGGCCGGACGCCGGATGCGCTCGTCACCGACGAGCTCATCGACTACCACCGCGCGCCGGCGGCCGGCGGCGTCGGCATGAGCACCGTCGCCTACTGCGCCGTGTCACCCGAAGGCCGCACCGACCGCCACCAGATCTGGATGCGCCCCGAGGCCGTGCCCGGGCTGCGCCGACTGACCGACGCCATCCACGCGGAAGGCGCGGCCGCGAGTGCCCAGCTCGGCCATGCCGGGCCGGTCGCCAACGCGGCCAGCAATCGCCTCCCGGCCATCGCCCCGGGCCGCCTCTTCAGCCCACTCGGCATGGCGCGGACCCACCGGCCAGACGACACCGACCTGCGCCGGATCATCGAGGCCCATGGCAACGCCGCCCGACTGGCGATCGAGGCCGGCTTCGACGCCGTCGAGCTGCACTTCGGCCACAACTACCTGACCAGCTCGTTCCTCAGCCCGCTGCTCAACCGGCGCACGGACGGCTGGGGCGGTCCGCTGGTCAACCGGGCCCGGCTGGCCCGCGAGATCGCCCGGACCGTGCGCGAGGCGGTGGGCGACCACATCGCGGTCACCGCCAAGCTCGGGATGGACGACGGCGTGCCCGGCGGCCTGCGCCTCGAGGAGAGCCTGCAGGTCGGCCGCTGGCTGGAGGATGACGGCGCACTGGACGCGATCCAGCTGACCGAGGGCAGCTCGCTGCTCAACCCGATGTACCTCTTCCGCGGCGAGGCGCCTCGCCGCGAGTTCGCGCGGGCGTTCCCCCAGCCCCTCGGCTGGGGGATCCGGGTCGGCGGACGGGCGTTCCTCCGTGAGTACCCCTACCGCGAGGCCTATCTCCTCGAGGACGCTCGGCAGTTCCGCGAGGAGCTGTCGATGCCGCTCATCCTCCTCGGCGGCATCACGGAGAAGGCGACCATGGACCTGGCGATGGCCGAGGGCTTCGAGTTCGTGGCGATGGCACGCGCCCTGCTGCGCCAGCCCGACCTGGTCAACCGGATCCAGAAGGACGAGGCCACCCGGTCGCTGTGCACCCATTGCAACAAGTGCATGCCGACGATCTACACCGGCGCGCGCTGCGTGCTCGCGACGCCTGCGCCCGCCTGACCGCAACTCACGCCGTCCGCCACGACGCGCGCGCCACCGATTGCGGCGTAGCTCCCGGTCAGGAGCACCATGGCGACGAGCGCACGACGCGGCGCGTCGTCGGCCGAGAGCCGGCGCACCCCCTCCAGCGTGTCGCACACGTCGACGCCGAGGCAGAGGCGCTGGAGCCGCGTGCGCTCGGTCGGCGCACCGGCGAGGTAGGCGCATCCCAGCGCGATCGCACGGGAGCCGAACACCCGCGTGAGGTAGGTGAGCTCCGGCGAATCGCGCACACCGAGCACCCGCGCCAGGGCGACCGGTGCGACCAGAGCGGCCGCGCCCAGGGCGATGCGGCCGATCGCCATCGCGCGCAGGCCACGGTCGAACGGTCTCGGCTGCTGGCGGGCGAGTGTCGTCGTCATGCGCCCGACCCTGCCAGGCCCGGCGCCGGCTGACCATGACCTCGGAGGTCATGGCGGCCTCCGACGGGCATCACACGACCAGCGACCGCCTCAGTACCAGCCGACGGACTGGCTGTGCCCCCAGGCGCTGCAGGGGGTGCCGTAGCGGCCCTGGATGTAGCCCAGGCCCCACCGGATCTGCGTGACGGGGTTGGTCGCCCAGTCGGCGCCGGCCGAGGCCATCTTCGAGCCGGGCAGCGCCTGCGGGATGCCGTAGGCACTGGACGTGGGGTTGTCGGCGTTCCAGCGCCAGTTGGACTCCCGGGTCCACAGCGAGTCCAGGCAGCTGAACTGGTCGCTGCCGAAGCCGAACTCGGCCAGCAGCATCTTCGCGATCTCCTTGGGGTCACCGTCGGAGTGGTCCTCGGTGCGGGTGATCGCGTTGCCCTCGGTCTCGGCGCTCAGCAGCGCCGGCTCGGCCGTGGTCGCGGTGGCGTCGCGACGGTCGACCTCGTCGCGCAGCCCGGCCCGCGAGACCGGCTGCGCCTGGGCGCGTTCGTTGAGCACCTCCGCGTCGAGCGTCGCGTCGGCGGCGGCCCGGGCCAGGTCGGCGCCCGCACTGCTGGCGGCCACCTGGCCGCCGCCTCCGCCGAGCACCCCGCTGGCCACCGTGGCTCCGGTCGCCGCCACGGCGATGCCCGACATGACCACCGTGCTCCGCACGATCCGCTTGGGCGCACTGGCAGCAGGTGCCCGGTGCTTCGGCACGTATTTCTTGTGTTTCGACACAGGCCAACTCAAGGCTCGACGACAGTGGCTTGGACCGGCCTCCGGTCCCCCGACCGGGAGCGGTCCGCGGACCACCATGCCGGACGACCCGCCCCCGGGCAAACCGACCCGCCCACGAAGTGGGACCGGTGTCACAATCAGCGGCCGTACGCCGCCACTCCCGTCACACCGGTCCCATCCGTTGCGCTCCTCGCCATGTGCCCATGGCGGTGCTCACATCGTCACGTGCTCCAACATCTCGGTGACCAACGCCGCGATCGGCGACCGCTCCGATCGGGTCAACGTGATGTGGGCGAAGAGCGGGTGGCCCTTGAGCTTGTCGACCACCGCTACCACGCCGTCATGGCGGCCGACCCGCAGGTTGTCGCGCTGCGCGACGTCGTGGGTGAGCACCACCTTGGAGTTGGCGCCGATGCGGGAGAGCACGGTGAGCAGCACGTTGCGCTCCAGCGACTGCGCCTCGTCGACGATCACGAAGGCGTCGTGGAGCGAACGCCCCCGAATGTGGGTGAGCGGCAGCACCTCGAGCATGCCGCGGTCGACGACCTCGTCGATCACGTCCTGGCTCGTCATGGCGCCGAGCGTGTCGAACACCGCCTGACCCCACGGCGCCATCTTCTCGTTCTCCGTGCCCGGCAGGTAGCCGAGCTCCTGACCGCCCACCGCATACAGCGGCCGGAAGACGACCACCCGCTTGTGCTGACGTCGCTCCATGACCGCCTCCAGCCCGGCACACAGCGCCAGGGCGCTCTTGCCGGTGCCGGCGCGGCCGCCCAGGGAGACGATCCCGATCTCCGGGTCGAGCAACATCTCGAGGGCGACCCGCTGCTCCGCCGAACGGCCGTGCAACCCGAACGCCTCGCGATCGCCGCGCACCAGGTGGACCTGCTTGTCGGGGCCCACCCGGCCCAGCGCCGTACCGCGGTCGGAGAGGAGCACCAGGCCGGTGTGGCACGGCAGGTCGCGGGCCTCGTCGAGGAGGAGGGTGCCGTCCTCGTAGAGCTCGTCGAGCGCCGCCGCGGGCAGCTCGATCTCCTGCATCCCGGTCCAGCCGCGCTCGGACTCGTGGACCGACTCCGCGCGATACTCCTCCGCCGCGAGGCCCACCGCCGAGGCTTTGATCCGCAACGGGAGGTCCTTGGAGACGAGGGTGACCTCGGCCCCCTCCGCGGCGAGGTTCTTGGCCACAGCGAGGATCCGAGTGTCGTTGTCGCCCAGCCGGAAGCCGCTGGGCAGCGCCTCCGGGTCGGTGTGGTTGAGCTCGACGCGGAGGGTGCCGCCGCCCTCGGCGATGGGAACGGCCTGGTCGAGCCGCCCATGGAGCACGCGGAGCTCGTCGAGCATCCGCAGCGCGGAGCGTGCGAAGTAGCCCAGCTCGGGGTGGTGCCGCTTGCCCTCGAGCTCGGTGATCACCACGACGGGGATGACCACCTCATGCTCGTCGAACCGGCGGATCGCGCCGGGATCGGCCAGCAGGACGCTGGTGTCGAGGACGTAGGTCCGCACGGATTCAGGTGCACGCTTGGCTGCCACGACTGACCTCCAACCGGGTGCGCACCCACCGCCCGGCCCTAACTCACACGGATGGGCCGGGTCGCCCGAAGGCCGGGGTGCCGACCTCCTCGCCGAGCACGGGCAGCGGCTGCTGCCTGGTCTCGTCTCTGGTCGCGATCACTCACGAGCGGGCCTCCTGGCATCGGTCCGGCTTCCCCACCGGTCGACGGAACCGACGCTAGCCCTCGGCAGGCGCCGATTCGGTAGACACGCCCGTGTGCGGGTGACCGGCAGGTGAACCTTCAGGACACGGCGGGTTCGCGCACGTGGATCAGCGTCGGCCGGTCGGCCGAGAACGCCTTGAGCACGGCGGGGCCCACCTCCGCGTAGGAGTCGACGGCGATCCCGTCGCACCCCATGGCGCGAGCCAGAGCCGGGAAGTCGGTGCCGGGCAGGTCCACCGCGATCACGCGACCGTCGCGGTCGCGCATCTCGTTGCGGATCTCGCCGTAGCCACCGTTGTCGACGATCACCACCGGCAGCGCCACCCCGGCCTCCGCGGCGGCGGCCAGCTCGGCGACGCTGAACATGACGCCACCGTCGCCGAGCACCGCCACCACCTGGCGATCCGGCAGCGCGAGCTTCGCCCCCGTCGCGGCCGGGAGGGCGTAGCCCAGCGTGCCGAGGCCGGCCGGGTAGAGGAAGGAGCGGGCCCGGTAACGCGGCAGGTTCGCCATCAGCCCGTAGTAGCAGGACATCGACTGGTCGGCGGTGACCACGGCGTCGTCGTCGAGCACCTCGGCGAGCGACTCGCACAGCCCGACGTACGCCGCGCCCATCGTGCGCGCCTCGGCACCGAGACGCGTGCGCCACGAGGCAGCGCGCGCGGCCCCGTCGCGGTCACGAGGCGTCACCGAGCGCTGCTCCAGGCCGGCGTTCAGGCCGGCCAGGGCCAGGGCGGCGTCGCCGACGACGGCGACCGCGGGCCGGGCGTTGGTGTTGACCGCGAGCGGGTCGACGTCGATACGAACCAGCGGGGTCTCGGGCACCGGCCCCCACCACCAGTCGGCCGGCGCCAACTCGGTGCCGACCGCGACCACGAGGTCGCTCTCCCGGACCAGCTCCAACGTCGCTTCGAGGTGGACGCCCGCACCGAGCGCCAGCGGGTGGTCCTCGGCGAGGACCCCCTTGCCGTTCGCGCTGGTCACCACGGGAGCGTCGATGGCCTCCGCGAACGCGCGGAGCTCGGCGGCGGCACCGCTGGCCCCGCCACCGGCGATGACCAGGGGTCGCTCGGCCGCCGCCAGCAGGTCGAGCGCCGCGGCGAGCTGCGTCGTACCCGGCGCTGCCGCCGGTGCCACGACGGGCGCCTCGGTGCGCACCTCGGCCTCCTGCTCCAGGAGGTCGAGCGGGATCTCCAGGTACGCCGGCCGCGGCCGGCCGCTGGTCATCGCGGCGAAGCACTGGGCCACCGCGTGCGGGATCTCCTCGACACTGGTCACCCGCTGGGCGTGCGCCACGACGGCGCTCATCGCGTCGAACTGGCTCTTCACCTCGTGCAGCAGGCCGTTGTAGCCGCCGGGGTGCCGCAGCGGCATGCCCGGCGCGATGAAGAGCACCGGGACGGAGTCCGACTGCGCCTGGGCCGCGGCGGCCGCGGCATTGAGGATGGCCGGCCCGGTCGTGGTGACCACCACGCCCGGCCGGCCGCTGACCCGGGCGTAGCCGTCGGCGGCGTAGCCGGCGCCCTGCTCGTGGCGCGGCGTGATGTGGCGGATCGACGACTCCTTGATCGCGGAGTAGATCGCCAGGTTGTGGGTGCCGGGGATGCCGAAGACGGTCTCCACCTCGTGCGCGACGAGCGCGTCGACGAGTGCCTGGCCTCCGTTGACGAGGATCGGGGACATGGGTGCCTCCTGATTCGGGTCGGACTCAGCCGACGAGGTGGGTGGGGAACTTCTCGCCGATCGCGCCGAGCCGTTGCGAGGCCAGCTCGAACGCGGCGGCCCGCAGGCTGGTGCCCTGCTCCTGGGCGCGGTCGAACATCTCGTGGCTGAGCGACCGCATCCGGTCGCTGATCTTGGCGAAGGACTGCTCGGGAGTGCCGTCGACATCGCCGAAGAAGACCCACCACCACCAGGCGTTGGTGGCGGAGTTGGCCACGAAGTCGGGCGAGACCTCCACCCCGCGCGCGGCCAGCAGGGCCTCCGCCTCGGGAGTGACCGGCATGTTGGCGGCCTCGACGATCAGTCGCGCCTTGACCTGGGCCTGGTTGGTCTCGTCGATGCAGTAGGAGACCGCCGCGGGCACCAGCACGTCGGCATCGATGGAGAGCCAGGCGGTCGAGTCGAGCTGCTGGTCCTCGGGGCGCAGGGCGCTCCGGTCGACGTTGCCCTTGGCGCTCCGGGTGCGCAGCAGAGCCTCGACGTCGAGCCCGGCCTCGTTGTAGACCACGCCCTCGACATCGACGATGCCGACGACCTTCACGCCGGCCGCGGCCAGGTAGCGCGCGGTCGCGCCGCCCATGGAGCCGAAGCCCTGGATCACCGCCGTGGCCCCTTCCGCCGCAACGCCGCGCCGCTCCATCGCGGCCAGCGCGGACTCGGCGACGCCGTACCCGCCGACGAGCTCGTCGAGGCTGATCCCGTCGACCACGCTGGCGAAGGCGGTGGCCATCCGCTCGCGCGCGGTAGGCGGGTCGTCGACGACCTGCTCGGCGGCCTGGATCGAGCTGCGCAACCCGACGTCGGGCAGGAGGGCGTCGATGGTCGCCTGCTGGACGCCGAAGTCCTCCCCCATCGTCCAGTGCGTCGCGATCATCGCGGCCATGGCCTGGAGGAAGCGACGCAGCACGCCGTCGGCCTCCGGGTGGTAGGGATCGAAGTCGATGCCGCCCTTGGCGCCGCCGAGAGGCACGTAGCGCGCGCCCTCCTCGAAGTGGATCGCCTCCTTGAGGGTCATCCCTCGGGCGAGGCCACGCACCTCGTCGATCGTGCAGCCGGCACGCATCCGGAGCCCGCCGGAGGAGACGCCACGCACCAGCCGGTCGATCACCAGGTAGCCGGTCGCGTCGCTCTCGGTGTCGCGCCAGACCGCCTCGAAGAAGGCCTGGTCGTCGCGGGTGGCGCTCGCGGCGTCGATCGCGTTGGGCAGCGTCATGGACATGGGGGCTCCTGGTCGTCGCACGTTTCTGACTGAGTGGTTAGTCAGTATGGCAACGATCACAGCACCCGGTCAAGGACCCTGATGCACGGCAGGCGGGAAACTCTGTGCCACCAGGTGACACAGAGTCTCCACGATCGCCGCCGCGGACCTACGTGGCGACGCCGAGGCCGAGCTCGCGCTCGA
>Ga0164243_10004937_pt1 | contig 20584 bp, 22 predicted proteins | sample OricompcompostOP_FD_108781 | JGI IMG/M metagenome (GOLD analysis project Ga0164243, IMG submission 108781) | Organic Plus compost microbial communities from Emeryville, California, USA - Original compost - Organic plus compost (OP) | ecosystem: Engineered > Solid waste > Mixed feedstock >...
CCAAGAAGCCAAGAAGCCAAGAAGCCAAGAAGCCAAGAAGCCAAGAAGCCAAGAAGCCAAGAAGCCAAGAAGCCAAGAAGCCAAGAAGCCAAGAAGCCAAGAAGCCAAGAGGCCAAGAGGCCAAGAGGCCAAGAGGCCAAGAGGCTGGGTCAGGTCAGACGCTGACCGACTGTTTGAGACCTTTGGAGACACATCATGTCGCACAAGCCATCGCGTCTGGCGTCACGTCTTGAAGGCTTGCGGCCGGAAATGCCTGCGCCCGAAGCCTTGGTCAGTGCAAAGCCGAAAGGCACGAAGGGCCAGAGCGCGCGCGAGGTGCGCAGCGCTGCGCGGAAAGAGGCGATCCTGCGCGCGGCGCTCGAGGAGTTCTCCGCGTCGGGCTTTGCCACCGCGCGGCTGGAGGATGTGGCGAAGCGTGCTGGCGTCGCCAAGGGCACGATCTATCTCTACTTCGCCGACAAGGAGACGCTGTTTCAGGAACTGGCGCGCTCGATGCTGAGCCCGCTGGTCGGCCATATCGAAAACTTCGCCAACGCCGATGTGCCGTTCCGCGTTCTCATCGACAACATCGTCGATGTGATGGTGCGGGAGGTGCTGAATACACCGCGGAAGGACATTATCCGCCTGATCATCTCCGAAGGCGCACGCTTTCCGATGCTCGCCGAATTCTATCACCGCGAGGTGCTGAGCCGTGTGATCGTTGCCTTGCGTCAGGTGCTGCAACGCGCCGTCGATCGTGGTGAGTTGCGCCACAAGGCGCTGATCGAATTTCCGCAATTGCTCGCGGCGCCTTTGCTCGTCGCCATCATCTGGAACAGTCTGTTCGGCGCGCTGTCGCCGCTCGACGCGCGAGCAATGCTGAAGGCCCATATCGACATTCTGCTGGATCGCGGGGGCGCATGATGGTGCAGCGATGGACCAAAGCTGTCGGCCTTGCGTCATGCCTTGCGCTTTGTCTCGTTGTCGCGGGATGCAGCAACCAGGATGACGGCAAGCTGCAGGGATGGGTCGAGGGCGATTTCATCTTTGTCAGCCCGGATGAGCAAGGCCGCATCGAGCAGTTGCTGGTGCGCCAGGGCGATGCCGTCAAAGAAGGGCAATTGATCGTCGTCCTCGATTCCGACCTGCAGAAGTCCGATCTCGGCGTGGCGCAGGCGACGCTGACCAACACCAAACAGGCTTTCGATCGCGCGCAGCAACTGGCGAAAACCGGAGCCGGTACGCAGAAGGATTTCGACGTCGCGCAGTCGCTTTACCGTGAAGCGCTGGCGAGGCTGGACGCCGCACAGACGCGGCTGACGCGCCGCAAATTGTTCAGTCCGGTCGAGGGCATGGTGCAGCAGGTCTATTACCGCGCCGGGGAGACGGTGCCGGTCGGCCGCTCTATCGTCTCGATCCTGCCGCCCGGCAATGTGAAGGTGCGTTTCTATGTCTCCGAGCCGCTGCTGGCGAAGATCGCCATCGACGATCCGATCCGCTTCAGTTGCGATGGCTGTCCGCCCGACATGGAGGGCAAGGTGATGTTCATCTCGCGCTATGCGGAGTACACGCCGCCGGTGATCTACTCGATGGAGGAGCGGCACAAGCTCGTCTATCTCATCGAAGCGAAGCCGAACGATCCAAAAGCCCTGCGCGTTGGCCAGCCGGTCGATGTCACGCTGCTGCCCAAGGTTGCTTCAAAATAAAGGCCAAAATGACTGTCGTTGCCGATATCGCAATCGACGTGCACGGACTGACCAAGTCCTTCGGCCCGCGCGTCGTCGTGCGCGATTTGTCGATGCAGGTGAAGCGCGGAACGATCTATGGCTTTCTTGGGCCGAATGGCTCCGGCAAGACCACGACGATCCGCATGCTCACCGGACTGCTCACGCCCGACAAGGGCGACGGCACTTGCCTTGGCTATGACATCCGTACGCAGGCCGACCAGATCAAGCTGCATGTCGGCTACATGACACAGAAATTCAGCCTCTATCAGGATATGTCGGTGCGCGAGAATCTCGAATTCGTCGCGCGGCTGTATCTGATGCGCGATCCGCCCCGGGCCGCCCACGACATGATTGCGCGGCTTGGCCTGAACGGGCGCGAGGAACAGCTCGCCGGTGAATTGTCGGGCGGCTGGAAGCAGCGGCTCGCGCTTGGCGCCTGTACGCTGCCGAGCCCGCAACTACTCTTGCTGGATGAGCCGACTGCAGGCGTCGATCCGAAAGCGCGTCGCGAATTCTGGGACGAGATCCACGCGCTCGCCGCTGAAGGCCTCACCGTGCTGGTCTCGACCCATTACATGGACGAAGCCGAGCGCTGCCACGAGATTGCTTATATCGCTTATGGCGAATTGCTGACGCACGGCACCGTGGAGGAGGTCGTCAAGCAGGCCGGCCTTGTCACCTACGACGTCAGCAGCGCGGACAATAATGGGTTGCTGCACGATCTGCAGGGCAAACCCGGCATCGACATGGTCGCGCCCTTTGGCAACAGCCTGCATGTGTCAGGACGCGACGGCACTGCGCTGGAGGAGGCGATCAGGCCTTATCGCGACCGGCCCGGTTTGACCTGGAAAAAATCCGAGCCATCACTGGAGGATGTGTTCATCGATCTGATGAGCCGCGCCAAGGATAACTTCCAATGAGCGCGCAAGCGACAGCCAATGCGGCAGCAGGCGAGCGGCGCGTGTCCGCCTGGCGCGCGTTCTGGCGCCGCACGCAAGCGATGCTGATCAAGGAATTCATCCAGCTCCGCCGCGACCGCGTGTCGTTTGCAATGATCGTGATGATCCCGCTGATGCAGCTCATCCTGTTCGGATATGCGATCAACACAACGCCGCGTGACTTGCCGACTGCAGTGCTGCTGCAGGAGAACAGCGATGTCGGCCGCTCGATCCTCAAGGCGTTGCAAAACACCCGCTATTTCAAGGTCACGCATCAGGTCGAGGATGAGGCGGAATTCGACCGGTTGCTGCAATCGGGCACGGTGCTGTTCGGTGTCGAAATCCCACGGGGCTTTGAGCGCGCGCTGCGGCGCGGTGACAAGCCTGCGCTCTTTGTCGCCGCCGATGCGACCGACCCGGTTGCCTCCGGTTCGGCGCTGGGTGCGCTGGGCCAGTTGGTGCAGACCGCCTTGCAGAATGATCGTGGTCTCCCCGATGCGGGGCAGCCCATATTCGAATTCCGCACCCATGCGCGATACAATCCGGCTGCCGAAACCTCGCTGAACATCGTACCGGGCCTCGTCGGCACCATCCTGACCATGACCATGCTGATCTTCACGGCGCTTTCGGTGACGCGCGAGATCGAGCGCGGCACGATGGAAGCCTTGCTGGCGATGCCGATCACGCCGGTCGAGATCATGCTCGGCAAGATCATTCCTTATGTGATCGTGGGTTTCATTCAGGCGTCGCTGATCATCGGCGTCGGTGTTGCGCTGTTTGGCGTGCCGATTCTTGGCAGCCTCGGGTTGCTGGCGGCTCTGTCGACGCTGTTCATTACCGCCAACCTCTCGATCGGCTACACTTTTTCGACCATCGCGCAGAACCAGCTTCAGGCGGTGCAGATGTCGATGATGTTCTTCCTGCCGAATATTCTTCTGTCAGGCTTCATGTTTCCGTTTGCCGGCATGCCGGCCTGGGCGCAATGGATCGGCGAGGCGTTGCCGCTGACGCACTACATCCGTATCGTGCGGGCGATCATGCTGAAGGGCTCGACGCTGGAGAATTTGCAATACGATGCGATTGCACTGTTTGTGTTGATGCTGGTGGCGATGACGATCGCAGTGACACGGTTCAGGCGGACGTTGGATTAGCCGGAAGCGCGGTGTTTTGGACTCCCTCTAAAAGGGGGGAGGGTTGGGGACCCCCACTTGCCCGCCCGCGCTTCGCTCGGCGGTCGACCACCCCCTTTCAGGGGAGGTAAGAGAAGTAGTTATCTGCGCGCAAAAAATCCGATCCGGCCGTAAAGACCATCGCGATCGTCGCTGTCGGTCGCCCAGCCGAAACCCGCCGACCATTCGAGAAACTGCCATTTCAGACCGGTGATGTGCAGGCCGGCGCGGAATTGTTTGTAATTTTCATCGCTGAAGCCTGCGAATTCAGGCCCGGCATAGAGCACATCCAACAAACGCCAGCCATAGGCGATGCGTGCGGAATAGCTCGGACCGATCGATGACACCGACGCATCGGCGGTCCACATCGATTGGGCATCCGGCTCGTACCAGAACTCGATGGCGCCGCGGATGCCGACATGGGTCCCGGCGAGTTTGCTGCCTGGATCGTAAGGCATCAGATAGTGATATTGCGCATCGAGCCCGGCAAACACGCTGACGACCGTGCGGTCGCGCATGAAGCGCCAGCCGGGCATGGCGAAGCCAACCGCCTGCGAGCCGGTTACATCGATATTGCCGAGCGTGCCGGATCTGTAACGATAGGTGCCGCTGCCGATCAGCGTCTTGAAGGTGAAGCCATCGCGATCGAGGAGGCCGGGTGACCACAAGAGGCCGCCATAGGAGAACGATCCGTGACGCCACAGATCGGTGCCGGAAAAAATGAGATAGGTATCGTCATAACGCCGATAGACATCGGCGTGGACATGCCGTGCGTACAGACAGAGAGACGCCGCGGCTGCGAATAGCGCCGCGAGCAGCACCCGAATGCAACACATGAAACGCAACTCGCACTGACGGCGAGCTGATGACGCATCTCAGCCCTGGTACGATGATGCTAGATAAGATCGATAGAGGGCGCAACTTATCCTTGTACGCCTTCGTCCGCTTCTTCTCCCTCCCCCTGAAAGGGGGAGGGTTGGGGAGGGGGTCTTTAAACCAATCGTCGCTGTTGAAATTGACCCCACCCGACTGCCTGCGCTGTGCTCGGCAGTCGGCCTCCCCCTTTCAGGGGGAGGTAAGAAGCGGATTCTCTAACCTCGCATCATCTTCCGGGGCGCTTCACCGAAGTTGCGCCGGACCATCGCCGAAAAGGCGCTCGCGCTCGCGTATCCAACCGATGCGGCGGCGCTGCCGACCGGCTCGCCATTCGACAGACGCGCAAGTCCGTCGATCGCACGCAGGCGCGAGCGCCATTCATTGAAGCTGAACCCGGTCTCCATACGAAACAGCCGTGCGAGCGTGCGGCGGCTGGCACCGGCTTTCTCCGCCCAATCATCAAGACCGCCGGGTGCATCGGGCTGGGCCAGCAAGGCGCGGGCAATACGCACGGCGCGGCTGTCGCGCGGCATCGGCACATGCATCTTGCGTTCCGGCATGCGTTCGAGTTCGGCGAGGATCAGCTTTGCGATCAGTCCACCGCGCCCGGCTTCATCGTAATCGAGCGGCTCTTCCAGCACGGCAAGGATGAGTTCGCGCAGCAAGCCGCCGATCTCAACGAGCATCGGCTGTTGCGGCAGGTTCGTGCAGGCAGCGGGATCGATGTAGATCGTGCGCATCGCCAGATCGCCGCGCATGACCATGCTGTGCGGATAGGCGGGCGGCATCCAGAGTGCCAGGGCGGGCGGAACGATCCAGGCGGCATCTTCGGTTTCGACCTTCATCGTGCCGGCAATCGCATGGATGAGCTGGCCGCGCTTGTGGAGGTGCAACGGGATCTGCTCACCATCGGTATAGGCCTTGGCGAGGGCGCCGACGACGCGCGGGGCGTCATCGCGGTTGTTCCGGTATTCGGGGTTTACAATCAACGGTCGCTCCGGCGGTGGCATGGCCCATTCGCGACGATAATCGGCCTAACATCGCCAATGGGCAAGCGTATTGTTCCGGCTATCGAATCCTGCCGGGTGTATTTTGATGACTGCCGTAGCTGCCTCGACCGACCTGTCCTCCCAAACCCGCCTGCAAATCGGGTTTCTGAATTGGGCGCATGCCGCCGACCATTACGTCTTGCTGATCTATCCGACGGTGGTCATAGGGCTCGAAGCGGTCTATGCGCGGACCTATGGCGAACTGATCGCGCTCTCGACCGCTGCCTTCATTTCCTTCGGCGTGTTCTCGTTGCCTGCGGGTTGGCTTGGCGATCACTGGAGCCGCCGCAACATGATGGCGGTGTTCTGGTTCGGCTGTGGCGTGTCACTGTTTGCGGCTGGACTGGCACCGGGCTTGATCACGCTTGGCATTGCGCTCGGCGCACTTGGCATGTTCGCGGCAATCTATCATCCGGTCGGCATGTCGATGCTGATCGAAGCGTCAAAGGCGCGCGGACGCACGCTCGCTTTCAACGGCGTGTGCGGCAACATGGGTGTTGCGCTCGCGGCCGGTATCACCGCTTTCATTGCTTCCTATCTCGGATGGCGCGCGGCGTTCTTCGTGCCGGGCGCGATCTGCATCCTCAGCGGTATTTCCTATCTTTGGCTGGTTGAAAACGACAGTCACGGCAAGGCCGCGCGCAAATCCAACCCCGATGTGCGCCTGAGCCCGGCGGCGACCTTCATCGTGTTCGGCCTGTTTATCATCATCGCGCTCGGCGCCGGAATGGCCTTCAATGTCATTACGGTGGCGTTGCCCAAGATCATCGATGAGCGCGCGGGTCAGGGCATCTCGCTCGTTGCCGTCGGCAGCATTGCGACGGCTGTGTTTGTTGTCGGTGGTATAGCCCAGCTCGCGGTCGGACGTCTTGTTGAGTGGTTCGCGCCGCATGTCCTGTTCGTTGCGGTGACGCTGTTGCTGTTCATTGGTACCGCCTGGGCGGTGGTGGCGACAGGGCCGATGCTGCTGGTTGCGCTCGCTGTCGCGATGGCGGGAGTCTACGGGCAGGTGACCGTCAACGATATCGTGCTTGCGCGTTACACTGCCGATGCCTGGCGCGGACGGGTCTATGCCGTGCGCTATTTTCTCGTCTTCGTCACAGCGGGTGTTGCGGTGGCGAGCATCGCCTACCTGCATGAGCGCGGTGGCTTCGACCTCGTTCTGATCGTGACGGCTGCGATCTGCCTGATGTTCTTCCTCGCGACGGTGACCCTTGCCTTTATCGTCTCCGGTGCAGAGTCGCGAAAGCCGGTGGCTGTCCCGGCCGAATAATCACGAAGCGCGCTCTGCGATCGCCAGCCGGCCCATCAAGGTCGCGATCTGGCGATCGCGCTGGGCAATTCCGTCTTCCATGCGATGGATGTTGTCGAACAGTCGAGCCGTGGTGAGGCGTAGGAAATACATGCCGAATTTCGGGTTCTGGAAATATAGCTGCTCCAGGCGGTCGTAGCCGATCGTTAGCAGCACCGTATCCTCGATGCATTCGACCGTCTGCGTGCGGCGCTTGTCGGGCGCAAGAAAGCCGAGTTCGCCGACGACTGCGCCGGTCTCCAGCACCATGTTGATCTCGCGCAGGCGCAGCTTTCCCGACACGACGAAATACATGCTGTCTGCCTTATCCTCCTTGCTCAACAGAATGTCGCCGGCCTTGTGCTCCTGCTTGTTGGTGAAAGGTTTGATCCATTCGAGCGATGAATCGCCGGCGCTGGCATCCTTCACCTTGCGGATGAGGCGGATCATCTCGTAGAGGCGCAACGAATTGATCGGCAGCAGGATCGCGTGCTGCACCAGCATCGGAAACACGCCGTAAGAATAGCCGAAGAAGATCGATACGACGTTATGCGCGATGCCGGTGATGCGCAGCGGAATCATGGTCTGCATCGCCAGCATGGCGACGCCGAGCGCGGCGTTGAAATAGCCGATCCCTTCGATCAGGGTCATGGATGGCAATGTCCGAAAAGGTGTGGTGGGGAACGCGACGGGCCGATACTAGCCCGTGACGTTAAGACAACGTTTGTGTGACACTTGTATGAAAGCGGGCCGGAAATGCGCTCATATCAACAGCTTAGTGGTTATGGTGCGGTCGGCCGATAGGAATCCTGCCGTGCTGCCGCCCGCAGCGATTCGATTTCCGCCTGCATCCGCTTCATGTTCTCGAACAGCCGCTTTGCGCTAAGCTGCATGAAGAAATATCCGAATTTCGGATTCTGGAAGAACAGCTGCCGCACCTGGTCATAGGTGACGATCAGCAATTGTCCGCCATCGACGCAGACGGCCGATTGTGTGCGTACCTTGTCCGGAGAGAGCATGGCCAGCTCGCCGACGACTTCGCCGGGCGGGATGGCGATGCCGAGCTCCGGGATTTTCAGACTGCCGGACATGACGAAGATGATTTCCTTGGCCTCGTCGCCCTTGCGGAAGATCACCTCGCCCGGCGCCATGGTCTTGGTCGACGTGAAGGGCTTGATCCAGTTCATGTCGAGATCGCCTTGCGTCGCCTTCTCGACTTCGCGCACGAGCGACAGCATCTGATTCAGGCGGAAGATGTTGAGCGGCAGCAATGCGAGATGCAGCACCAGCAGAGGGTAGGCGGGATTGAGATAACCATGGGCAATGAAGAAGACATTGCTGGCGATTCCGACGATGCGCAGCGGCACCATTGTCTTCATCGAGAAGGTCATGAAAACAAGGAAAGCGGCGATATAGCCCAGAATTTCCGCTAAACGGAGATGCGTGACATAGCCGAGAACGTCGGCAAGGTTCATGGAAAACCCCAAAGAAAAATGATTCAAAATACGACCGCAGCACGATGTGGTACTCCGGTCGGGTTTTAAATTGGCCATCTTTCCGGGCGCGTTCAACGGAATTCTGCCGGAGCCTGGAAGCACTTCAATGGGGCGACGGGCCTCGTTTCGGTTTTGCCTCGGCCGATGTCGCGGCTGCCTGGGAGACCTTGCCAAGCGCTCGAGAGCGCAAATCCCATTGCCTGCAATTCGCGTTTTCACTAACTAGCAGCCAACGCAGCCTGTAGTGAAAAGAAGTGCTGCCTTGGGGAGGTTATCGTATGCAGAAGCTCATCTGCATGGCTTTTTCGACAATGTTGCTGATGGGGGCTGCCGTCGCGGACGATTATCCCATCGGCCCTGTCACGGTTATCGTTCCCCTTGCGCCGGGAGGCGTTGCCGACCTTGTGGGCCGGACGATTTCGGGACCCATGCAGAAGGTGCTCGGCAAGCCGGTCCTCATCGAGAATCGTCCGGGGGCGGGTGGTGCAACGGGCGCTTCCGGTGTTTCGCGCAGTACGCCTGATGGACAGACATTGCTGCTGGCTTTGTCGCCGGTGCTTGCGCTTCCGGAAATGGACCGGCTCAATGGTCAAAGGCCATCCTATGAATTATCCGATCTTGTACCGCTCGCCCGTTTGACGGCGGATCCGTTTTGTGGTTCTGGTGCGGCCGGACTCGCCGTTTAAATCGATCGCCGATGTGGTCGAGGAAGCCAAGCGTAGGCCCAACGCTGTCTCGTTCGCATCGTCCGGCACGCGCGGCTCGATCCACTTCGCCATGGCGCTTGTGGAGCGCGCGGCCAAGGTGAAGTTCTTGCACGTCCCCTATCGTGGCGGCGGCCCGGCCGTGACAGCGCTGCTGTCCAAGGATGTCGATTTCACATTGGCTGCGCCCAGCGTGGCATCGGAATTCATCCAAAGCGGCCAGTTGCGCGCGATTGCGCGCAGCGGTGGCGGTTCCTTGCCGCGTTACCCGGATATCAAGAGTTTCAAGGAGCAGGGTGTCGACGCCGAATATCTCCTGTGGTCGGCCCTCTATGCGCCTGCGGCGACACCGAAAGCCGTGCAGGAGAAATTGAAGGCAACTTTGCGTACAATCTTCGCCGATGAGGACTTTCGGAAGAATGCCGCTAAAGCTGGTCTCGATCTGAGCATGCTGCAGGGCGACGAGCTGAAAACCTTCCACGAGAAAGAGGTGGTGAAGACCAATGAGGTCGTGCATCTCCTCGGCAAGATCTGATATCGAGAGAACCCAGAGACATGCGAATTGTGAATTATCATACCGATGGTGCCGTGCGCCTCGGCGTCATCAAGGACGATGCTGTTATCGATGCCCGGCGTGTGGCTGGAGACGATCCCAACGGCTGGTTTGCCGATACAATCAGCCTGATCCGTGGCGGAGACGACGCCATGGCGGACTTGCGGCAGATCGTTGCGAGGGCCGATACGAAAGCGTCGCTGCGCCTGTCCGACGTGCAGCTTGCGGCGCCGATCATGCCAAGCACGATCCTGTGCAGCGGCAGCAACTATCACGACCACAACGCGGAAAAGCTCAATACCGGTATCAGCGGTAAGGAGCCGGAATTCTTCATCAAGACAAGCGATTGCGTGATCGGTCCGGATGCTGACATCGTCTACGATCCGACACTCAGCAAGAAGATCGATTGCGAAACCGAACTTGCAGTGGTGATCGGAAAGCCGGGACGGCATATCCCGGTCGAGAAGGCACTGGATCACGTCTTCGGCTACACGATCGTCAACGATGTGACCGCGCGCGATCGTCAGGTGCGACGCAGCGGAGATTTCGTGTGGTATGAGCTGGGCCGCAGCAAGGCCTTCGAGACCAGCGCGCCGCTCGGGCCGTGCATCACGACGGCCGACGAACTTGGCGATCCGCAAAAGCTCAATCTGAAGACATGGGTCAACGGCGAGTTGCGGCAGTCGTCAAACACCGAATTGATGATCTGGAGTTGCGCGGATCTCGTGCATTTCTTCTCGATCAATTTCACCCTGAAGCCCGGCATGGTCATCATCACCGGCACGCCGGCGGGGACGGCCTGGTCGACGGACAAGGAACTGGGCGGCAAGTGGAAGCCGGCGCCGGGTCTTGTGCCGGCGACGCGCTATTGCGAACCCGGTGACGTGATCGAGAGCGAGATCGAGAAGATCGGCGTTCTGCGCAACAAGGTCGTCCACGTCTGACGCAGGACGGTGGCTGCGGCGTTTGTGAAAGCGCCGCAGCCTTTGCGCCGCTCGGTGAAATCTAAACTGCGGGTTCCGGCATCAGGTCGGTGACGCGGGCGCCGGTCCGTTTCCGGACGATTTCGGCAATGCGGCTGCGATGGCAGTGGCCGGGGTCGCGTTCGAAGCAGAGAAGGCACACGCGCCGGCCGGATCGGACCAGGGACAGGAGTTCGTCCATCGCCTCGATGGCATCATGCGTTTTGAGATGCGTATCGTAGATGCGCCAGAGCTTGTCGATCTGGCCGGATCGGGCGGCCTGCCGTCCCTCGGCCGGGGTGCCAAGTTTTTGCAGATGCAGATAGGCGATGCCGTTTTCATCCAGGGTTGCCGCAAGCTGCCGTTTGGAAAAGCCCGGTTTGCGGGAGGCCGCGACGGCCCTGGTATCGACGAGCAGTTGGACCTCGGCCTTCTTCAGCGCCGCCATTACGGCGTCGGGCCGGGTTTGCTCATAGCCGATGGTGAAGAGGGCCGGGATGGTCATACTCGCTCAACGGTCCAAAAAGGGCTGGAAAGTTCGATCCCAGTGAGGGGTTGCGAAATGAGGTCCTGCTCACCACATACGCCCTACTGCGATGTTGAGTTCTTGTTGAGTTCCATCACGTTTGGCCACGAATGTAGTGCGGTGACGCCGGATGTACGCGCACCACACGCATTTCGTGGCTTTTCTTTTATCATTGCGGGATACGCGCCATAGTCTCCGCCACTTTTGTTGCAGGATTCAGTCCTCGGGTCATCTGCTGACAAGCCGCTCCTCAGAGATGAATATAGACTGGCGGCCAGACAGCCCGATTTCGATCAGGCCGTACTTTTTGAGGAATATGCTTCTGGACTCAATCTGGGGTTATTGCGACGCGCAGGGCATTGGCCCAAGCGGCGATCGCACTTACTGAAGCTGGATAGTCGGAGATCCTGCAGGAGAGTTTGCCATCCATGACGGCAGCCGTTCGTCTGTACGAACATCTTTGATTTCAAGAAACCGAGCCTTATTGGGCAATATCAGGTGTTCGCTATTTCTCTCTGACGCTCTTCGCATATGCATGGTGATAAGCGTCACTGTTTATGAAATGGCGCTCGCGCAGACGGCGGCCGGCATTGGCGCCGGCCACGCAGAAATGTGGAATGATGATTTACTGGCGCGTGCCGGAGCCAGTTGTGATTCTCGGATTGAGCTCGCACTGTCCGTCGCGGCCGTCATTGGATGTCGCCAGACATTCCGCCATTGTGGCGAAGCCACAATTGACCGCGCCTGACGTCTTTTCCGTCAAACAGTAGCGTTCTTCGCTGGATACTTGCGGCTGGGGTTGCGGTTGGGGTTTGGTTTGAGCGGATGCTGCTGAACCAATTGCCAGGAGAAAAACAAAAGCGGTTAGGATACGCATTAGGAAACTCCTGCTAGCCTCCCCGTCAAAAAAGTCTAGCGCGGTAGGCCCCCGCCGGTACATGCCAGGGTCGGCGATCGGTTAATTTTCCAACGGCGCAGTCATTCACATTTTGTTGTCATTTGGCGTGGTTATCGATCTTAAATCGCTTTGTGTGCCGACGTTTGTCATGTTCAATCCGTTATCCTGAATTACAAACGTTATTGCTGTGATTGGATGATTTGCGGAGCTTGAAGATGTTCGTCTTGCGGAGAGCGGGCTGGCTCGCAGCGATATTGCTGGCCGGACAACTCTGCTTCACCCTGTCGGCAACCCCCGCCGAGTATTCGCCACTTAATTGCGTAAAGGCTGAGACCGAAGCTCAGAAAGTGATCTGTTCCGATTATGGCCTCGGTCAGCAAGAGGCGCGGATGGCGGCGTTGTATGCAATGGCCACATCACTTGTCGCCATGGGTCAGCGTGGAAACATTCAGGAAGAGCAACGCGCCTTTCTCAAGGAACGCGATGCCTGCGGGTCAAACGTCAATTGTATTCGTACCATCTATGGGCATCGCATCAGACAACTGGATGCGGTTATGACCGGTATTATTCAGCGTGGCCCGTTCTGACATCGTTGTAGTGCGAATTATCTGGTTGGATTGATTATTTCGAAAGCCGGTTTTCGTGTGAGTTGTAGGGCTCACGTCCGCTATAAAATTCTGACGAATTGAGCTCGCGCGCCACGATGCGGCAATTGATCACCGTAGTCGCTATCGGATCGGCAGGCGACGGGCGAAGACCCATAAATCCGAGTGGTCTGTCTCATGGATTGACGATCGGCTGCAATTATCAGCGGTGACACGGAGGTTTTAGTCGCGTTTGTCCGTTTGCTCGTGCAAGAGAAGTTGCTCTCGCAGGACGAGGTCCGGGATAAGCATCCCGCGGTTCCTATGCGCGGTATAGAACAGGTGCGCGACCAAGATTCAAAGTGCTCTGCAGGGGACTACCGGTGCAGACGCCTGTGCCTAAGTCTTGATCCGGATAATTTGCGGTTCGTCAAGTTTCAAGACGATTGCAGAACGGATGATGGTACTGACCGGTGAAATTCAAGATTTAGCTGATACGAGATAATTTCTGAATAGGGAGTGTTGAGATGTTGTCGCCGCACTTCAATTACAATCTCGTTTTCCCCACCTCAGATCCATTCGCAACCTCCAACGCGCTGCGGCCTTTGGCACATCGCCTCATCCCTGGAGGAGCGCACACCTACGCAAAAGGAGACGATCAATATCCCGTTCTCTCGCCTGGCTTCATTTCCCGCGGTGCAGGCTGTCATGTCTGGGATGTCGATGGCAACGAGTTCATCGAATACGGAATGGGCTTGCGTTCGGTTACACTGGGTCATGCCTTTCCAGCGGTTGTTGAAGCAGCGGTCAAGCAGATCTGGCAGGGGGCCAATTTCACGCGGCCATCGCCACTTGAGGTGGAGTGCGCCGAGGGCCTGCTGGAAGTGTCACCCGGCGCAGAGATGGTGAAATTTACGAAAGACGGATCGACGACCACAACTGCTGCCGTTCGACTTGCGCGTGCTTATACCGGACGCGATATGATTGCTCTCTGTTCGGACCACCCATTCTATTCTTACGATGACTGGGCGATCGGAACGACGCCGATGGATGCCGGCATCCCGCCGCATATCATGCGCTTCACACGGACATTCCGTTACAACAATCTCGCCGGCGTCGAAGCGCTATTCTCCGCGCATCCAGGGCGTATCGCCGGAGTCATTCTTGAGGCGGAGAAGGATGTCGAGCCCGCGCGTGACTATCTCACCAATCTGCGCGATCTATGTCATCGCAACGGCGCGCTTCTTATCCTCGATGAGATGATCACGGGCTTCCGCTGGCCGCAACGCTCGGCGCAGCGCTATTTTGGCTTCGAGGCGGATCTCGCGACCTTCGGCAAGGCGCTCGGCAACGGCTTTGCCGTCTCTGCGCTGGTCGGCAAACGCGACATTATGCAACTCGGAGGGCTCGATCATGACCGCGACCGCGTGTTCCTCTTGTCGACAACACATGGCGCGGAGACACATGCGCTCGCTGCGGCACTGGCAGTGATGCAGGTCTATCGGGAACAGCCTGTCGTCGAAACACTGGAGCGGCAGGGGCTGCGGTTGCGGGCAGGGGTTGAAGCCGTTGCCGCGCATCACGGTCTGCAGAATTATTTCCAGTTGATCGGCCGGCCGGTGAACATGGTCTATCGCTGCTGTGATCGCGACGGCGTTCCGTCACAGGCGTTTCGAACATTGTTCCTGCAGGAGACGATTTGCCGCGGCATTCTGGCTCCGTCCTTTGTGGTCAGTTATTCACACACGGATGACGATATCGATCAGACCATCGAGGCGATCGACGGGGCGCTGTCGACCTATCGCCGGGCCCTGGAGAATGGCATCGAGGCCTATCTGGTCGGACGCTCGGTGCAGCCGGTCTTCACCAAGCGAGCGATGCCACCAAAGGTCACCGTTGTCTGAGCGAATAACGAAACATCTGCTTTCGGAAAGGTGGCTGAAGCAGCCTCGTCAATGCTTCGTCAGTGACGGCGGCATGACGCGTGGTGGCCGCGTCGCAAGTTCGCCTTCAAGACGCGCAATATTCTCGAACAGGCGCTTGCTGGTGAGCTTGAGGAAACCCAAGCCGAATTCGGGATTCTGATAATACAGCTCCTCGAATTTCTCGTATGACAGCGACAGCAATTCGCCATCCTCCTGCGAAATCAGCGTTGCCGTGCGCACACCCTCTGGCGAGAGCAGGCCGAGTTCGCCGACGACAGCGCCCGGTTCGAGATTGATATTGATTTCCTGCAGGATGAAGCGACCGGACACGACAAGATACATCGCTTCGGCGATGTCTCCTTTCCGAAAGATCACCTGGCCCATCCTGGTCTTGCGGCGGCTCATGAACGGTTGCAACCAGGTCATGTCGAGATCGGCACGCGCGGCGCGCTGCGTCCGCTGGATCAACTGACGCATCTCATGAACACGATAGAGATTGAGCGGCAATACAATGCAGTTGAGCACGAAGGTCGGCCAGACGCCGGAGATGCCGGAATAGAACAGAAACAGGACGTTCGTGACGATGCCGACGATGCGCAGCGGGATCATCGTCTTCATCCAGTATTGCACGACGGTGAGGGCAATGCCGGCGCTTGCCGCGATTTGCGCAAGAAGCGGAATATCCATCAAGTCTCTCCGGGCTGCGCGTTCTCTCGGCAGCAAGAAATGCATGTTGCCGGACTATCGCCGTGGAGGCGTCCGGCAATCAACTGTTGACACCAATCGCTACTTGAGCCGCTCGATCAACGCCATGGCAGCCGCAGGGGCGCGCACCTTGGCTTCGTGAATGAAATAGACGAATACGTCGCGGCTTTGCTTCTTCGGCTTCGTCGTGGGATCGATCAGCGGCAGATCGTCCGGCAGGCCGCCGCGGGCCCAGGTGGTGACGCGATCGGCCCATGAATCCAGCCCTTTCGGTGGATAGCCGGTTTTAAGCTTTTCCTCGCCTTTTTGCAGACGGGCATAGACGAAGTCGGCTGTAACGTCAGCAATCGCGGGGTAGGTGGCGTGTTCGGAAAAGACGACAGGGATCTGAAACTGTCGCAGCAGCTTGGCAAACTCTGGCGTGCAGAAGCTATCATGCCGCACCTCGACGACATGACGCAGAGCGCGGCCATCGAATTCGGCCGGAAGCAATTCGAGAAATTTGCCGAAATCGGCTTCGTCGTATTTCTTGGTCGGGGCGAATTGCCACAGCATCGGGCCGAGCCGGTCGCCGAGTTCGGTGACGCCGGAATGTAGGAATTTCTTGATCGAGTCGCCGGCCTCGGCCAGCACGCGGCGGTTCACCGCAAAGCGCGGTCCCTTCAGGGAGAAGACGAATCCGTCCGGCACCTCCGACGCCCATTTGCGGTATGTCGCCGGGCTCTGCGTGCGGTAGAAGGTGCCGTTAATCTCGATCGAGGTCAGATGCTGCGCGGCGTAGGTTAGCTCCTGCGTATGCGGCAGCCCTTTCGGGTAAAATACGCCTCTCCACGGCTCGTAAGTCCAGCCGCCGATGCCGGTATAGATACGGCCCTGTTTGACAGCCACACCATTCTCCTTGCGCTGTGCAACCATATCGCAGGAAGCGACTTATGTAGAAACCCGGTTTTGAGAGTAGGCGGCGGTGGTATTTCCGGGGGGGCTTTGTTTGTGCTGGGTTCATGTTAAACGCCAGTCGTCCGAGCCGGTAGCCCGTCCAAGGCCAGCCGCCTCAATCTTTATGTGTTGAAAGGAATCCCCATGCGTTCATTCCTGCTGGCAGCCGCCGCGGCCGCAACCCTCGCCACGTTCTCATCGTCGGCGGATGCGCAGTCCCGTACCCGTGTCGGCGGCCTGACATGCAATCTCGCGCCGAGCGTCGGTATGGTGATCGGGTCCCAGCAGCAGGCGGCCTGCGTCTTCCAGCCGACCCGTGGCCGGCCGGAGCGCTATAACGCCCAGATCTCGCGGCTCGGCGTCGATCTCGGCGTCAAGGAAGGTGGCCGGCTGTATTGGGCGGTACTCGCGCAGTCTGGTCAGAGGCCGCCTCGTTCGCTCGTGGGTGACTATGTCGGCGCCAGCGGCCAGGCCGCGTTCGGTGTCGGCGCCGGCGCCAATGTGCTGGTCGGCGGATCGGATCGTTCGGTCTCTCTGCAGCCGGTGTCCGTCTCGGCCCAGCGCGGTGTGAATGTCGCAGCCGGTGTTGCGGCGCTGTCGCTGCGCTGATGATCGGCACTCATTGAATGCCGAGAGGCCCGGCTTGTGCCGGGCCTCTTTTTCATGACGCGCATGCTTACGCCCCCGGAACGCTGCCGGGCGGCAGGAAATCCACTTCATGCGCGGCCGAGCGGCGGACGACTTCCTCCGGATCGGTGAGGTTATGCAACTGATCGAACAATTCCTTGAGCGAACGTGATGGTGAGACCCAGAACAGGGCGCGCGTCGGCTGATCGGTCCTGTTGTAATAGCCATGCGGCAGGCCCATCGGCATCTTCACGAGATCGCCGGTACTGGCCTTCACCCATTTGCCATCGAGATACAGGTCGAACGTGCCTTCCAGCATGTAGATGAATTCATCCTGGGTCGGATGAATGTGCGGCGGCACGAATGTGCCGGGCGGGTCGAAAGTCTCGAAGGAAAACGACGAGGCGCAGTTCGATTTCTCATAATAGGTGTGGCCGAGAATATTCCACACCGTTGGCGTCTGGCTCTGACCAGACGGTGTGATGCCCGGGATCAGCTTGATATCTGTCATCGCGCAAGGTCCTCGCTGTTGATGTGAGATCACGCCGCCGCGGCAAGGGCGGGATCGGCAAAGAGCGGCACGATCGTGCCGGGTTCGTCGAAGCCCCCCGCGACCTTGTCGGCCAGGTCCTGCTTGCCGGATGCCCGCGCCAGCAATTCGACGACATGCGGGGGCGGCGGCATCAGGATCATATTGCTCCATAGGGTCGAGGCCTCGACGCGCTGGAATGACGCATCGAATGTCGCATTCATCCAGGCGGCATCGTAGGGGGCGTCACCGCGCTTCACAATCGCATCGAGATAGACGGCGGCCGCCTTGATCGCATTGTTGGAGCCTTGGCCGACGATCGGATCGTTGAGGATGACCGCGTCCGCAAGCCCGAGCACCTGTTTGCCCGAAGGCAGGGTGCCGATGCCCTTGCGGACTGTCGGTACGACGCGGCCGGCCAGGTTGCCATTGGCGTCGGTGGGTGTTGCATCAGCGATGCGCTCGTATTCCCACGACACGAATTGCTTGATCAGCGATTTGGTCTTCGCCAGTTGTGTTTCGATATCCATCGTCCCATCGAAAGCATCAAGCGGGCCGCCCGGCACGGCTTCGAAAAACAGGATCTCGCACGGCCCCGACAGGGTGAGACACGGGATCATGAACAACTCACCCGCGCCGGGGATCAGTGTTGCCGTCACGCAGGTCTTTTCATAAGGCGCCGTGCCCTTGGTGTAGACGACCGACAAGGCGCGCATTGGTTTGTCGTATGGAGAGCGGGTATCGTCGCGGGCAAAGAGCTGCGTGACCGGCCCCTTGCCGGCGGCGACGATGACGAGATCGCTGTCGGCGGCATAGCGTTCGAGTTCGGGGATGCCGGCATCGGCGATTTCCAGTGTGCCGCCTTGCGCAACAAACACGTCCATGAAGCGTGGAAACTTGACGCGCTGATCGACCGACTGCGCGGGCGCTGCAAGGTTGCCGACAAAGCCAAAAGCCTTGTTACCCGAGCCGTCCGGCGCGGCCACTGAAACGCGCATCCCGGTGATGGCGGGCGCGGTGTCATTCCAGAAATCGAGGCCGAGCCTGCGCTCCTCGGCGCGTGCGGTGCCGAACACGCATTGGGTGGACATGACCTTGCCATTGGCAATGTCGGCGGCGGACCGGTTCTGCACAACCCGAACGGCATACCCCGACTGCAAAAGTCCGACGGCGAGAACGAGGCCGGCCTGACCGCCGCCGACGATGGTGACTTGGCGCATGATTCCAACTCCGCAAAAGTGAGGGCGTCCGTTGCGGGCCAAATTGGATGACGCTTTTACCGGGACGTCTATCCATTGGACGCAGGGATTATCCGCCGGATGCAGATTTCCGTCCTTTGAGGCACTCATCGCCAAAATTTGATGCTGGCCTTTGGCCGGGGGCCGTCACAGAATGGTCGTGTAAAGTCCTGTTTGGGAGGCAGGATGATCCAGACGGGCCATGTCAGCACGCCGCCGCTGGCTTATTTCAATGCGGTCAACACGTTTGATCCTGGCGAAGCTGAAGACGGCGTCGCCCGGATTTTCTGTCCGCATCGCCTGACGCCGCTGCAGCACGGGGCGCCGGGCTTTCATGCAATGCACAATTCGGCGCGGTTCGATGGCTTTTCCGTCAATTATGTGCAGTACGGCGCTGAGGTCGAAATCGATCCCGGCAAGCTGGATGGCTTCTTCCTGCTGCAGGTGCCGCTCAGCGGGTCATCCGACGTGCGTTGCGGTGCGGCCCGCGTGGCGTCATCGCCGGAGGTGGCAACGCTGCTCTCGCCGACATTGCCGACGGTGATGACCTGGCATGCCGGCTGCAGCAAGCTGATCGTGCTGATTGATCGCAAGGTCGTCGAAGGGCATCTAGCGGCTATGCTCGACCGGTCTCCCGACGCCGTGGAGTTCGATGCACAGGTGCCGCTGACGGACACCGTCGGGCAGGCGGTTCGCGCACACGTCACGTTGATGCAGCAAGCTGCGACGCAGTCGATCATGCTGCCAGCGGGAAGTGGGAAGTTGGTCCAGCGCGAATTACGCAACGGTCTCGTCGGCCTGCTGTTGACCGGGCTGTCGCACGATCACAGTGTGATGCTGGCGCAGGGGACAGCCGTGCCGGCTCCAGGGCATGTGAAGCGGGCGGAGGATTTTCTGGCGGCGCATCCGGATCGCGACATCAGTGTCACCGAACTGGCCGACATTGCCGGTGTGAGCTTGCGGTCGCTGCAGGACGGTTTTCGCCGTTTCCGCAACATGACGCTGACGGATGCCATTCGCGATGCGCGCCTTGCGTACTGGCGACGACTTCTGCAATCGCCGCCGGATGGCGCGGGCGTTGGCGCGCTGGCCATTGCTGCGGGGCTGATGCATCTTGGCCGTGCCGCGGCGCTTTATGCCAAACGCTATGGCGAGACGCCGTCGGATACGTTGCGGCGGCATCGGCGCGCGAGACAATGAAACGACTTACTGGAACGCGACTTCAGCGAAGCTGCGCAGCTTGCGGGAATGCAGGCGTTCCCATTCCTGCGATTTCAGTTTCTCGATGGCGCGCAAGCCAATGGTGAGATGCTGGCTGACGCGCTGGCGATAGAATTCGGCGGCCATGCCGGCCAGCTTGATCTCGCCATGCAACGGCTTGTCGGACACGCAGAGCAGGGTGCCGTAAGGCACGCGGAAGCGGAAGCCGTTGGCGGCGATGGCCGCCGATTCCATGTCGAGCCCGACCGCGCGCGACAGCGACAGCCGGCGGATCACTGCGGCATGATTGCCAAGCTCCCAGTTGCGATTGTCGACACTCGCAACGGTGCCGGTGCGCAACACGCGTTTGCGCTCATAGCCTGAAAGACCCATGACCTCCTCAACGGCCTGTTCAAGCGCCACCTGCATCTCGGCCAGGGCTGGCACGGGCACCCAGAGAGGCAATTCCTGATCCAGCACATGATCCTCGCGCACATAACCATGCGCTAGCACGTAATCTCCGAGCTTCTGCGTGTTGCGCAGGCCGGCACAATGGCCAAGCATCAGCCAGGCATGCGGCCGCAGCACCGCGACATGATCGGTGATGTTGCGTGCATTTGAGGGACCGGTGCCGATATTGATCATGGTGATGCCGCGGCTGCGCGGGGCGAC
>Ga0164243_10004938_pt1 | contig 20574 bp, 23 predicted proteins | sample OricompcompostOP_FD_108781 | JGI IMG/M metagenome (GOLD analysis project Ga0164243, IMG submission 108781) | Organic Plus compost microbial communities from Emeryville, California, USA - Original compost - Organic plus compost (OP) | ecosystem: Engineered > Solid waste > Mixed feedstock >...
ACCGCCCCGGAGAGGATGCAGCCGTGCGCAACATCCCGGTGCCCGAGTGGTTCCCCGCCCCGGTGACCGTGCCGTGCCGCTTCTGGCACGAGCATCAGCGCCGGTATCCGCGCCCGGTGCGGCTCCTGGCGGAGACCCCGCACGGCTGCAGCGTCGAGCTGGACGAGATCGCCTGGCGTCAGCTCTACGAGGACGCGGACGAGTGGTCCGGCTACCAGGAGCGCGCTGACGAGAGCTTCGGCATCGTCTCCTCCGCCCGCGCCACCCTGCAGCGCCTGCGCGAGTACGCCCGCGAGCAGCGACGCACGCTCTGAGACGACGCGATCGCCGCTCAGGCGAAGCGGAACAGCGGCGGCACGATGACGAGCACGAGCGCGGACCACGCCGCGTAGACCGGGAGGTAGCCGGTCTGCCAGCGCAGCAGCGTGCGCAGCCCCGCCCCCGCGCCCTCGCGGGGCGGCACGACGCGCCTGGCGAGCAGCCACGCCGTGACCGCGAGGTTGACGAGCAGGACGACGTTCACCCCGAGGGCCACGAGACGGTTGGGGGTGATGCCGGCCTCGGCGATGCGCACCGCCATCGCGGCGAGCGCGAAGCCGTCCAGGGCGAGGGCGCCGGCCACCAGGAGGAGCTGGGTCGCGTCCAGCCAGCCCGCGGGAGCGTCCTCCTCCCGCGCCGAGAGGACGTACAGCACGAGGGCCAGCACGATCACCAGCAGCAGGTCGATCGCGATGAGGACCTCGCGGTTGCCGGCGAAGCCTCCGGTGACACTCGCCACGGCGAGCATGACCAGCACGGCCGCGGCGAACAGAGGCGTGAAGATCCGACCGAGCACGGGTGCCATGTTCTCGATGACCTCCTGCTTCGCGTCGACCAGCCATGCCGCGACCACCGCGGCGCCCGCGGCCCCGCACGGGGCCGCCCAGGAGCCGATCGCCTCGCTCGCGTCGATCCCCGAGGCCGCCAGGACCATGCTCGTGAGCGCCACGAGCACGCCGCCGCCGAGCGCGATGAGACTGAGATAGACGAGCCATTCGCCCGTGAAGCGGATCGCGTCCATCCGCCGCTGCGCCGAGCGCCAGCCGGCCCCGGTGTACAGCAGGCACACCGCGAGCCAGAGCAGGACGAGCAGGTGCACGGCGAACAGCACGGCGGTGTCCGACCCCTGCGCGAAGGGGTAGGCGAAGACGAGCCCGGCCGCGACGACGACGATCGCCGCGGCACCGGCGAGCGGACCGCCTCGGGTGTGCCGGCGCCAGGCGACGAAGCCCGCCAGGGTGGCCGCGGCGAGGAGAAGCCCGCCGAGCGCCGCCTGCACGGGCCCCGCGCCGGCCAGCTCGGGCACTCTGACCAGCGCCGCTGCGAGCACGGCGAAGACGCCCGCCCCCAGCATGCCGCCGAGCCGGCGTCCCCGAGGCGACTCCTCGAGCACGAGCTGCTTCCACAGCCGGCGCGAGTGCTCGCGGGCGAACTCGCCGGCGAGCTCGTGCTGCGCGCCGACGCGCTTGATGGCGATGAGGAACGCCTCGTCCTCCGCCAGCCCCGCCTCCCGGAAGGCGCCGATCTGCGCCCGCAGGTGGTCCTCGAGCTCGTCCGCGTCAGCCTCGCTCACGGTGCCCCGGGAGAGCAGGTAACGCCGCCATTGCGCGAGGGCCGCCTCCGGGTCTCCGCCCGCGGGCACGGCCGAGGGCGTCTGCACGGGCTCCGCCTCGCCCGCTCCGGTCCGCTCCGCGCGCATCACGCCAGCCCCGTCTTCGGCAGGGCCGCGCCGGCGCCGGGGGCGAGGGCCGCGCCGAGCTCACCGAGCGCCTTGCTGAGCGTGCGCACGACCGCCGACCACTCCCGCCGGTGCTCGCCGAGGGCGGCCTGCCCCGCTGCGGTGATGAGGTAGTAGCGCCGCCTCCTTCCGTTGCCCGCCTCGCCCCAGCGGGAGACGACCAGGCCGGCGTCCTCCAGCCGGTGCAGCAGGGGGTAGAGCAGCCCGTCCGTCCACTGCATCGCGCCGTCGGAGAGCTCGCGCACGCGGCTCACGATGGCGTATCCGTAGCTCTCGCCCTCGCTCAGGATGGCGAGCACGAGGGGTGTCGCGCTGGCGGCGACGAGGTCTTTCGAGATGCGCACGGCGTACCTTCCTTCCGCTTCCCCGAAGCAATACCTCGGACTACTAGGTATAGCCGACGGGAGCGGCCGGCGGCGGCGACGTGGAGGAAAGCCACAGGCTTCACGAGGGATGCCGACCTCCCGGCCGCGTCGGTCAGTCCTCCGTCGCCCGCGCCTCGAGGGTGTTGAGGATCGACTCGGCGACGTTCAGGGCGACGGTGCTGTAGGTGCTCGTCGCCCGGGCGTCGGCCAGAGCCTCGCGCTGGGCGTGGAACACCTTCCGCCGCAGCTCGAGGATCTGCGCGTACTCCTGACCGGCCGGGGTGCTCGGGACGCTGCGCTCGGCGACGGCGTCCTGACTGCGCACCTCGCCGGCGACGCGCTCGACCACCTCGGGGGCGAAGGGCGTCCCGTCGTCACGGGAGAGCTCGGGATCGTCCAGCAGCCGGCTGGCCGAGCGGGACAGGTCGCCGAACAGGGCACGGATCTCCTCCGCGGCCGGCGCCCGGGCCTCGCGCACGCCCAGCCGGCGGGCGAGCGGCGCGAGGGTGAGCCCGCCCAGCAGCAGCGTCGCGACGGCGACCGTGAAGGCGACGAGGATGAGCGCCGAGCGGTAGGGGGTCTCCACGGGCAGGGTCTGCACGGCGGCGACGGTGACCACGCCGCGCATGCCGGACCAGCCGATGACCGCGCTCGAGCGCCAGCCCAGCTGCTCGCGCTCGTGGAAGACGCGATCGGCCTCCTCCCGCCGGGCGAGACGGCGCTGCGCCTCCCGGGCCGAGCGCCGTCCACGGAGGGTCGCCGCGCGGGAGCGCAGGCCGGAGCCCAGCCGGACGAGCGGCCCGACGCGGCCGGCCGCGATGGCCCTGCTGCGCCGCGCGAGCAGCGCGAACAGCGGGAAGGCGAAGCCGAGGCGCACGAGCACCAGCACGAGCACGGCGACGAGCCCGAGCACGATCGTCGTGCCGATCCCGTAGTTGTCCTGGGAGGCGTCCACGAGATACTCGCGCAGCTGATAGCCCATCAGCAGGAAGACGCCGTTCTCCAGGAGGAACTGCACGGTGCGCCAGTTGGTCTGCTCGGCGAAGCGCAGCTGCGCGGTCTGGGTGCGCACGCTGTGGTGACCGACGATCAGCCCCGTGGTCACGACCGCGATGACACCCGAGGCCTGCGCCGCCTCGGCCGGCACATAGGCGAGGAAGGGCGCGACGAAGGACACCGAGGTCGTCAGCACGGGATCCCGGAAGCGTGAGCGCACGAGCACGGCGAGCACGCCGACGACGGCTCCGATCGCGACCGCGACGATCGCCTCCCAGAGGAATCCGCCGACCGCTCGCGGCAGATCGAAGGAGGCGGCGATCGAGGCGACCGCGGTGCGCATGAGCACCAGCGCGGAAGCGTCGTTGATGAGGCTCTCGCCTTCCAGGATGGTCACGATCCGGGACGGCAGGCCGACGCGCCGCGCGATCGAGGTGGCCGAGACGGCGTCGGTGGGGCTCACCACGGCGCCGAGCGCGATCGCGCTGGCCAGGTCGAGCTGCGGCAGCAGCCACCACAGCACGAGGCCCACGACGACCGCCGAGACGATGACGAGCGCGACCCCGAGGGCGGCGATGGGCCCGAAGTTGCGGCGGAAGTCGATCAGCGGGAAGTTCACGGCGGCGGCGTAGAGCAGCGGCGGCAGCACGATGGCCAGGATCCACTCCGGCTCGAGATGGATCTCCGGCGCCCCGGGCAGGAAGCTCAGTCCCGCGCCTACCGCCACGAGCGCCAGCGGCGCGGCCACGCCGATCCTCCTGGCCACCCCCGCGACCGTCACGATGACCAGCACGACCAGGGCGAGGAACAGGGTTGCGCCGTATTCCATGCTCGCGCCCTCGCCCTCGTCCGGGCCGGCCTGCGTCGCGCTGCTGCGGCGGACCGGCGTGCTGACGAGCACGACGATACCGAGCCCGCAGGCAGCGGGCGAAGATCACGAATGGATAACTATCGGCTCTTTGCTCTGAGTCGTTAGGCGTGAAGAGCGTGAGGATGCGACAAGGAGCTTTCGGAAGGCTTGAGCGAACCTTGAGCATTCCGGGGCGCTCCCGGCGCCGTCGCCGACGGCGCGCCGGGGCGGGCGGCTCCGGTGAGACGGGGGGATCCGGGAGAGGCGTTGGGGGACGCGACATGCACACGAGCACACCAGGCGGCCGCGCGGGCGCGGCCGGCACGAGCGGACGAGGGGGCCGCACCGGCGCGGTCCTGAGCGCGTCCGGCCTCGCCCTTGCGGCCGTGATGGCGGGCATTCTGGCGTTCCCCGTGGGCGCCTCGGCCGACAGCGTGCTGCCCGCGGCCGCACAGCCCGTCACCCCGGATGACGTCGACGGAACCAACATCAGCGCCGACTGGACCGTGACCGACGAGGACACCGCCCCGCCGACGACCCTGCACCAGTGGGACACCTTCCTGCGCGGGGGCTCGACCCCGCCCTACGGCCAGGAGTTCACCCTGACCGAGCCGTTCGCCATCCCGCCGGAGCTGGAGGGCCGCCGCTGGGTGTGGGACATCGAGAACAAGGTCCCCGGAACCGCCTCGGTCGACGCGGACGGCCTGACCTTCACCGTGGCCTCGACGACGAAGGCCCGCCTGCAGTACTACCTCGGCAGCGGCGGCTATCCGGCGCTGGACGCTCTGCAGCCCACCCTGTCCACGGTGTTCGACCATCCGCTGTCGTGGACGCAGACGCTCCTGAGCGGAGACAGCTCCTACGGGCCGACTCTGCAGATGAAGCTGCAGAAGGAGGTCAGCCCGGGGCGGTGGGCGCAGGCGACCGTGGTCAGCGTGTGGGCGCCGGGCACGGGAAGCCGCGACCTCGCCGCCGGCCTCTGGTTCGCCAACACCCCGATCTACTCGGACGGCTTCCTGCAGGGCGCCCTCCTGAACAGGGCGGCCTCCGGCCCCGGCGTGGACGCGCAGACGCTGCTCGCCAACTTCGGAGACTGGGAGCTGGTGTCCTTCGGTCCGAACCTGGGCACCGACCTGGGCTACAGCTACTCCTTCCAGGACTTCTCGATCCTCGGGCAGAGCTTCCACTTCCAGCCCGCCCCCGTGCCCGCGGGAACCGTGAGCATCGGCGACGCCGCAGCGGTGGGCAGCCCCCTCACCGCGGTCGTCGCCGGCTGGCCGGAGGCGGCCACGCTGAGCTACCAGTGGATGCGTCAGCGGGACGGCGGCTCCGCGGAGCCGATCGGCACACCCGGCTCCCCGAGCTACACGCCGGTACCCGGCGATGACGGATACACCGTCTGGGTGCGGGTGACCGCGACCCAGCCCGGATACGAGCAGACGGTCGTCGACAGCGCCGCGCTGACGGTGGCGAAGGGATCGATCCAGGCCGGCAGCATCGGCGTCTCCGTCGCCGACGGGCGGCCCCCCGCGATCGGCAGCACCCTGCTCGCCCAGATCGGCGGAAGCTGGTCGCCCCCGGCCGCCCAGCCGGACCCGTCGTCGGTGAGCTGGCTGCGCAACGGACAGGCCACGGGCGTCAGCGGCGCCGCCTACACCGTCACGGAGGCCGATGCGGGGTCGCTGCTGCAGGCCGAGGCGACGGCACAGCTGGACGGCTATCAGAGCGTCACCGTGTCCAGCAGCGCGCTGCGCATCCCCAGCCCGGACGTGCCCCCGCCCGCGCCTGTGCCGGTCCCCGGCTCGGCCGCAGAGCTTCCGCAGGAGGCTGCGCTGCCCACCGACACCGCGGCCGCGCCGGAGCCTCAGCCCGGCCAGCCGCGCAGCGTGACCCTCCAGCTCGGCGCCGCGTTCGCGAACCAGTGGTACTGGGTCACCCTCTACTCCGCCCCGACGGAGCTGGGCTGGTTCTGGGTGGGTGCGGACGGGGTGCTGACCGTCCAGCTGCCCGACGCCTTCCCCGCCGGGACGCACACGGTGGCCCTGTTCGACACCACCGGCGCGACCGCGGCGTTCGTCCCCGGCGTGGCGATCCCGCCCTCGGCGGTGACGCCGGTCGATCCGGTGACGCCCACCCCTCCGGCCACCCCGGTCGGACCGTCCGGCCCGGTGCCGCCGGCAGGCGCCTCGGATGGTACGGCCGACCTCGCCTCCACGGGTGCCGGCGACACGGGTGCGTTCCTCGCCGCCTCTGCGGCGTTGCTGCTGCTCGGCGCGGCCGCGGTCGTGGTCGGCGCCCGCCGTCGCCGACGCAGCCCCTGAGGTCGCGTGCTCAGCGCGCGAGCCAGAGCGCGCACACGGCCGAGCCCACCGTGAGCGGTGCGAGCACGGCTGCGAGGATCAGGTACCGGCTCCAGGGGACGGGCGCCTCCAGCCGGACGAGGCGGTCATGCCAGAGCAGGGTCGCCAGCGAGGCCCAGGGCGTCACGATGGCGCCCGCATTGACGCCCGCCAGCAGCGCGAAGGTGGCCAGGGCGCCTTGCGCGTGCGGCTCCAGCACGAGGTAGGCCGGCAGATTGTTGAGCAGATTGGCGCCGAGCGCTCCGGCGGCTGCCATGCCCAGAAGCGCTGGCAGGCTCTCCCCCTGGGGCAGCACGAGGCCGAGCAGGGCGGTGACGCCGAGCCGGCCGACGACGGTGACCACGAGGAACAGGCCGCAGCTGAGCAGGATGACCGGCCAGGGCACCAGCGCGAAGCGCAGCGCGCCGGGTCGCCGCAGTGCGAACAGCACCACGAGCATCCCTGCGGCGATGCAGGCGGGAAGCCACGCGGGCGTCACGATGACCAGCGCGATGACGAGCAGCAGCAGCACGGCCGCCGCCAGCAGCCGCAGCAGCCGGTCCGGCGAGCGCGGCGCGCCCTTCTCGACGGGGAAGCGCTGCCGCAGCTCGCGGCGGAAGACGATCGCCAGCAGCGCACAGGGCACGAGAAGCCCGGCGAGTTGCGCCGGCCAGCCGAGCGAGGCGAAGGCGGCCACGTCGGGATCGCCGAGGTGCTGCTGCGCCAGCAGGTTGCTGAGGTTCGAGACCGGCAGCAGCAGCGAGGCCGTGTTCGCCAGCCACACCGTCGTCAGGGCGTAGAGGACGGGGCTGAGGCCCGCCCTGCGGGCGAGCACCACGACGATGGGCGTGAGCAGCACGGCGGTGGTGTCCAGCGAGAGGAACACCGTGCTGGCCGTGGCGACGGCGACGACCATGAGCCAGAGCGCGAGCGCCCGCCCCCGCGCGCACCACGCGGCCGCCGCGGCGATCGCGTGGAACACGCCGGCCTCCGCGGCGAGCCCCGCCACGACGGAGATCCCCACGACGAACAGCAGGACGGGCCAGACGCGCGAGGCGAGCTGGGCCAGCGCTTCGGGCGGGACGCCGCCGGCGAGCGCGGCGATCGTGCCCGCGAGGATCAGCAGCGCGCCGAGCAGCGCGGTGCGCAGGCCTCGGGGCGGCATGGTCACCAATCTAGGCTGGGTCTCCCCGGGCCGGGACGCCGTCGTCCCGGCCGCGGGGAGCGGCCAGCGGCTGCTACTTCTTCTTGCCCTTCTTGCCCTTCTTCTTCTTGTCCTTCTTCTTCGCCATGCCGCACCTCCTCTCGTCAATGACGTGTTGACGACGAGTCAACCGCATGTTGACGTTTTCGTCAACCTTTTGTTGCCGGTGGGACGCACCCCTAACATGGGGCCATGCCAAAGGCCGGAGGCGAGGACAGCATCCGCGACGCACTCCGCGCCCTCGAGGCGGCGAAAGCGCCCCTGGACGCGCTGGACGCCGCACGGCGACTGCGCGAGGCCGGCGAGGCTCTCGAGCGGGACGCCGTGCAGGCCGCCCGTCGCGAGGGCGTGTCCTGGTCGAAGATCGGCTCGCTCTACGGGCTCACCAAGCAGGGCGCGCAGCAGCGATTCAAGGCGCAGACCGAAGCCGGGCGCCGGGTCAGCGAGCGCGGCGAGTCGCCGAGCGGTTCGCCTTCTTGATCGCCTCGACGAGCTCGTCCTTCTTCATCCGGGAGCGCCCGGCGATGTCCAGCTCGCGCGCAACGTCCAGCAGGTGAGCGCGCGAGGCGTTCGCGTCCACGCCCTCCTGCGTCCTGCGGCCCCGGCGCTGCGCCCCGGCGTCGGAGGGACCCTTGCGGCCCTTGGGCTCCCAGTGGTCGCCCACCTTCTCGAACTCGTGCTTGAGGGCGGCGAACGCGGTCATATGCGCCCGGCGGCCATCGCCGTAGGAGTCGATCGCCGAGGACAGCGCCGCCGAGTAGACCTCCTGCGCGTGCCGCGGGCTGCGCTCGATCGTGCTCGGGAGATTCACTTTTCCAGGCATGACCTCCGGATACCCGTTGCCAGGCTCGGGCATGCGGCACCGCCCGCGGTCGCGTCGCTCCCCCGGGTCCCCGCCCCCCGCGCTGCTCGGGCGGCTCAGGCCGCCACGCGCACCAGACCCCGGGCGGTGCGGCTCAGCTGCTCGCTCGCCTGGCGTTCCTGCTCCAGGCTGCGCTCCAGCAGGGCGCGCACCTCCGCCTCTCCGACCGCGTCCGCGAGCACCACCAGCCCCTCGTACACGGCGGTCTCGTAGTGCGCCGCCGTGAGGGCGGCCGACAGCTCGACGCCGTCGCGCAGCGGCTCCTCCGTGCGCGCCAGCATGGACAGGCACTCCCGCATCAAGCCCGTCGTCGCCGCCGAGGGCGAGCACCGCGGCTCGCGGCCGAGCAGCTCGAAGGCGCGCTCCAGGGCGCGCAGCTGCCACTCCGTCTCGTCCAGCCGGTGCGAGAAGAGGCGCCGCAGCTCCGCGTTGCGCGCGGCGACCTCCAGCTCGTGCAGCATCGTGAGCGCATCGCGCTCCATCGTGAGCGCGACTCCGAGCCGGTACTCGAAGAGCTCGCGCAGATGCTCGATCCGTTCGTCGAACATGGTCGCCTCATTCCTTGTCGTCATTGACATGTGGTCCTTCACGCTGCGGGGGCGGTGTCCGCGCCCGGTGGCCTTGCCCGCCTGCCGGCTCCCGGCGGCTGAGGTCCCGATCGGCTCGACATGGCTAGAGCCAGTCCCGGCGCTTGAACGCCACGAAGAGCAGCACGTCGATGACGATGATCGCCGCGACCACGACCTCCCAGCTGTAGGGCCAGTCGACGCCGGGCATGTACTGGAAGCTGAAGCTGAACAGGGCGGAGAGCACGGCAGGGACCGACAGCAGCGCGGCGTAGGCCGAGATCTTGCGCATATCGGAGTTCTGCCGGATCGACACGTTGTTCTGATGGCTCGCGAGCACGCCGTCCAGCGCCCGGTCCTGGTCGTTCACCAACTGGTTGGTGGCCGCGAGGTCCTCGATGAGGTCCCGAAAATACGGCTCGATGCGCTCATGGCCCATCCGCAGGCCCGCGAGGTGCTGGCCGCTGGCCTGCAGCGCGACGGACAGGCCCGAGATCGCGCGCTGGATCCTCCCGATGCGCTTGCGCAGGGCGTAGATGCGCCGATCCCGCTCGCGCAGGCGCTCGTCGAACACCTGGGCCTCCAACACCTCCAGCTCCGTCTCGATGCGGTCCGCGACCCGGGTGTAGACCTCGACGAAGCTGCGCATGATCGCGTAAAGCCCGCCCACGGCACCGGAGCCGACCGTCCCCGTCGCGTGCTCGAGGATCGGTCCGAGGTCGGGAGCCGACGCCATGCCCTCGCGCTGGACGGTGACGAGCACGCCCTCGCGCACGAAGATGAACGTGGGCACGATGGCCACCTCCAGAAGCCCTCCGCCCTCCATCAGCCCCCACAGCACGATGAAGAGATGATCCTGGTAGGCCTGGATCTTGGGCTGCTGGCGGCCGGAGACGGCGTCGGCGACGGCGAGCGGGTGCAGCCCGAACAGGCGCGCGAACTCCTCGATCTCGGCGGGATCCGGATCCACGAGGGCGACCCAGAGATAGCCGTCGCGGCGTCGGCCGGCGAGGGCGGGCAGCTCGGAGCGGGGCATGTCGCCCACCTCACGTCTGCCCTCTCCCGCGAAGAGGGCCAGCTCTCGGATCATCGCCGCACCGGTGCAGGCGCGAGAGAGGCGGCCCGTCGACCGGGTGGTCTCGGGGCCGCCTCTCGCGCGGTCTCCTAGTCTTCGCGCTCTCTGCGCCGAAGCCCCACGAGGGGGGTGATGTCCACGGAGTATGTGTGCTGGGGCTCCACGGCCGCCGCGTCGGGGACGGGCGCCAGAAGCCTCTCTGTGTCGATGCTCATTGCCGAACTCCTTCCGGTCCTGCCCGCTCACCTGCTCGCGGCCCTGCGGACCGCCCCGAAGATCGCCGCGGCGACGAACAGCAGGATCCCGATGATGGCGAGCCAGAGCAGCCCCTTCACGACGAAGCCGAGCACCCCGAGCAGGGCGCCGATGACCAGTGCGATGATGATGAGAGCCAACATGCCGCCCAGGTTATGCTCGGGTGAGAAGAGGCGCCTGCCCCTGGCGCCGGGCTCCGAAACGTGATATATAGGCGCTTCGGCTTCTCTGCCGACGGCGGGAGGGATATCGCAGTCACCGCGAGAGAGGCGGCCTGTATGAACGCCAGCGGCCTGCTCGCATCACTCGGGGTGCGGCTCCCCGTGCTCGCCGCGCCGATGGCCGGCGGCGCGACGACATCCGCCACGGTGATCGCCGCCGCGAAGGCGGGAAGCATGGGCTTCGTCCCCGCCGGCTACCGCAGCGCCGAGCAGTTCGCGCAGCAGCTGGCCGAGGCGCGGGCGGGCGGCGCCCTCCTGGGCGCGAACCTCTTCGCACCCCCGGCCGTCCCCGTGGACCCGGAGGCCTACGCACGGTATCGCTCCTCGCTCGCCCCCGAGGCTGCAGCGCTGGGCGTCGAGCTGCCGCCTGTGCCACGTGAGGACGACGACGACTGGGCTGCGAAGCTCTCCGTGCTGCGCGAGCACCCGGTCCCCGTGGTGAGCTTCACCTTCGGGCTGCCGGACGCGCGGACCGTCTCCGCGCTGCGCGCGGGCGGCACCATCGTGCTGCAGACGGTGACGACCGCCCAGGAGGCCCGCGCAGCCGCCGATCGCGGCATGGACGGCCTCGTGGTGCAGGGGCACCTCGCGGGCGGCCACTCCGGCACCCTCACGCCCGAGCGCGCACCGGCCGCGGTCCCGCTTCCGGAGCTCGTGCGGGCCGTGATCGCGGCGACTGGGCTCCCCGTCATCGCCGCGGGGGGCATCGCCGAGGGCGCCCAGCTCGCCGCAGTGCTGGCCGCCGGGGCGCAAGCCGCCGCGGTAGGCACCGCACTGCTGCGCGCGAGCGAGAGCGGCGCCTCGGCGACCCATCGTGCGGCCCTGGCCGACCCCGCGTTCACCGATACGGCCGTCACCCGCGCATTCACCGGCCGGCCGGCACGCGGGCTGCGCAACGGCTTCATGGACCGGCACCGGGACGCCCCCCTGGGCTACCCCGCGCTGCACCACCTCACGGCGCCGCTGCGGCGGGCGGCAGCCGCCAGCGGGGACGCCGGCCGGCTGCACCTCTGGGCGGGCGCGGGCTTCCGCGAGGCGAAGGAGCTGCCGGTCGCGGAGATCCTCAGCTCGATCGCCGGCGGCTGACGGCCCTGGCGGCGAGCGTCCCGGCGAGCAGCTGGGCTGCGGCGAGACCCGCGACCAGCAGCAGGGCGCCCGTCCAGCTCCCGCTCATCTCCGTGAGCAGCCCGGCGAGGCTCGGTCCGGCCGCGGCCATGAGGTACCCGACCGACTGGGCCATTCCGGAGAGCCGGGTCCGCTCGTGGTGGTCGCGCGCACCCTCGCTCACCAGGGTCAGCGCGACGATGAGAGCGGCGTTCGAGCCGAAGCCGGCGACAGCGGCCCAGATCAGCGCGAGCTGGGGCGCGAGCAGGAAGCCCACGCCCAGCAGGACCACGGGCACGGCCGCGACGAGGATCGCGGGGAGGTATCGACTTCGGCCCCGCATGATCAGCGGCACCGCGAGACCGGCGACGATGCCGACGGCCTGGAAGACGAACAGGTGCAGTCCGGCCACCTCTGCCGGCACGCCCTCGGCGCCCTCGATGGTCGGCAGCCAGGTGACGAGGATGTAGAAGGTCATCGACTGCAGGCCCATGAAGACCGTCACGAGCCAGGCCTCGGACTGGAGCCAGACGCTGGAGCGCCCCCGTGGCGCCCGTGAGGCGACGGGCGCTGTCGCAGCCCCGGCGCGGCGCACCCGCGGGATCCACGCGGCCGCGACAAGGAGCGCGAGCAGCGCCCACACGGCCAGCGAGAAGCGCCAGTCGGTGGCCTGGGCCAGCGGCACGGCGACCGCGGAGGCGGTGGAGGCTGAGAGGGTGATCATCGCCGAGTAGATGCCGGTGGCCCGCGCCACGGCGCCGGGATAGTCCTGCGCCAGAAGCGTGGGCACGATGACGTTGCCGACCGTGATGGCCAGGCCGATCACCGCCGTGCCCGCCCAGAGCCCCACGTCGCCCGTGTAGGAGCGCGCCACGGTCCCGAAGGCGAGGACCAGGAGCGCGAGCAGGAGCGAGCGCTCAGCGCCCAGCCGTCGGGAGAGATGGTGCACGAAGGGCGAGGCGACGCCGAAGGCGACCAGCGGCAGGGCGCCGAGCACGCCGAGCGCGCCCTCGCTCAGGCCCTCGTCCGCACCGATGAAGGGCAGCAGCGGCCCCACCATGGTCAGCGCGGGGCGCAGGCAGAGCACCACCAGGAACACCGAGGCGGTCATCAGCGCAGCGGGCAGGGAGCGGGAGGCGGCTTGCGGGCCGGGTGCTGTCGTCACGTCGTGTCGTCTTTCTCTGCTCGCTCACGGGCCGTGTAGATGTCAGACATTTACCGTAACATCGTCGTCACCGCGGTTCCGCGGGCGACGGCGAGGAGCAGACCGGAGGTGCATGGTGCCCCTGAGCGTCCCGGTGCGGCAGGTGCCCCTCGTCGCACAGGTCTCCGAGCAGTTCCGCAGCCTGGTGGAATCCGGCGCGTGGCCCGTCGGTGCGCGGATACCCGGGGAGAACCAGCTCGCGGAGCAACTGGGCGTCAGCCGCGGAACGGTCCGCGAGGCCCTGCGCGCCCTGAGCCTCGTGGGGCTGCTCGAGCCGCGCGTGGGCGACGGCACCTATGTGCGGGCGCGGAGCGAGCTGTCGGGCCTGCTCGCCCGCGACGAGCCCTCGACGGCGCTCGACCACGTGCTCGACACGCGCGCGGCACTGGAGGCGTCGGCTGCGCGGCTCGCCGCGCTGCGCGGCGACGCGGAAGGGCTCGCGGCCGTGGAGACGGCGGCGCGCGAGCGTGACACTGCCCATGAGCTGCGCGACCGCGCCGCGTACGTGGTCGCCGACGCCCGCTTCCACAGAGCCGTCGTGCAGGCCAGCGGGAACCCCCTGCTGCTGCGGCTGTACGACGCTGTGGAGGAGATCCTGGTCCGGTCGATCGACGACATCGCCCGGCTGCCCGAGCCTCCCGCCGTGCACGCCGCTCATGACCAGCTGCTGCGCGCCCTCCGCGCCCGCGACGAGAAGGAAGCGGGTGCAGCCGCCTACGCGCTGATCGAATCCGTCCGCGCTCTCGGCCTGCCCGCCCTGCCGTGAGCACGGCGCGGCACCGCTGGCGCGGCGCGCCTCCGCGCGATTCAATGGAGGCCGGAGGGGATGCCATGGGCACGCGTCACACGGTGGTGCAGACCACCCTGGGCCCGATCACCATCGTCGCGGACGACTCCGCCGTGACGGGGCTGTACTTCGAGGACCATCTGCGCCGTCCCGCGCAGGACGATCTCGGGCCCTCCGCCGTCGATCCCCTGCTCATGCAGGCGGCGGGGCAGCTGCAGGAGTACCTGCAGGGCCGGCGGCAGGCCTTCCAGCTGCCGCTGAGCGCCGACGGGGATCCGTTCCAGCAGTCCGTCTGGGCCATCCTCCAGCGCATCCCCTTCGGGGCGACGACGAGCTACGGCCGCATCGCGGAGCAGCTCGGCGACCGGGCCCTCGCCCAGCGCGTCGGTCAGGCGGTGGGGGCCAATCCGCTGTGCGTCTTCGTGCCCTGCCATCGGGTGCTCGGCGCGGACGGGAGCCTCACCGGCTACGCCGGCGGGCTGGACCGCAAGCGCGCGCTGCTGCAGCTGGAGGAGCCGCCGGCGCAGACCGCGGGACGGCTGTTCTGAACGCCGACCTCGTCCTCGGCGAGGACGGCCTGGCGCGGCCGGCCTGGGCCGCCCGCGACCCGCTGCTGCGCGCCTACTACGACACCGAATGGGGCATGCCGGTCACCGACGAACGGGGCGTGTACGAGCGCCTCACGCTGGAGGCCTTCCAGTCGGGCCTGTCCTGGGCGACCATCCTGCGCAAGCGGGAGGCGTTCCGGGCCGCGTTCGACGGCTTCCGCCCCGACGTCGTCGCCGGATACGGCGAGGCGGAGATCGCACGCCTGCTCGCGGACCCCGGCATCGTGCGGAACCGGCGCAAGATCGAGGCGGCGATCACGAATGCGCAGGCGACCGTCCGGCTGCGGCCCGAGGGCGGCCTGGCGGCGCTCGTGTGGTCGTTCAGGCCCGAGCGCACGCCCCGCCCGCGGCGCATGGCCGAGATCCCCGCCAGCACCCCGGAGTCCTCGGCGCTCGCGCGCGAGCTGCGGCGGCGGGGCTTCGCCTTCGTCGGCCCGACCACGATGTTCGCCCTCATGGAGGCCATCGGCATCGTCGACACGCACCTGCTCGGCTCGCATCGTCGCGGCAGCTCGGGGGTGTGGCCCGGCTGAGCGGGCCTCGGCGCGCCTCGCGCCGCTACTTCGCCGTCACGAGCAGCTGCCCGTCGGCCCAGTCGAAGCCGACGACGTGCCCGAAGTAGAAGGCGATCCCGGTGTTGTACGAGGTCTCCGCGCCGAGCGCCTCGAGGGTGGCCACGTCCTGGCCCAGGGTCGTTCCGGTCTGGAAGGACCACAGCGCCGCGCCGTCGGGCGTCGCGACGGCGATCGGCTGGCCGGGCTCGAGGATGCCGTCCTTGCTGGCCACGTCGGTGACCACGGACGAGTTCAGCAGCGAGGCCGGCGCCCCCGTGTCCAGGTCCGTGGGGCCGCAGGCCTGCGGCAGCGACGCGATCGTCCAGCACAGGTTCACATCCTTGTCCCAGAAGCGGGCGCCGGGCACGTTCGCCGGCGGGGACGACAGAGCGGTGAGCGGGGTGGACACCGTGCCCTGGCCGGCCACCGGCTTGCCGAGGGCGAGCGTCCCGCTTCCGCTGGCGGGCACGTCGAGCTGGAAGCCCTCGTTGTAGGGAGCGGCGAGCTGCACGAGCGGTGAGAGCAGGCCGCTGGACTGCCAGTCGCCGTCCGCCGGTGCGACCCCCATGATGCCCTGCGCGCCGCTGGTCAGACCTGAGGCGGACGAGGAGTCGATGAGCCCGAGGGTGATCGGCTGCGCGGTCGCCACCCCGCCGATGCTCACGGTCGCCTGCACGAGGCTGGCCTGCAGGCTCGAGTCGACGTACTTCTCGGTGTAGCTCGCGCCCGTGGAGGTGACGGCCGGGCCCACGACGCTCTCGTCCACGAACAGGCCGGTGGAGCCGGTGTCGAGCATCACCGTGAAGGGGGCTCCCCCGCCGACGCTGATCTGCACCATCAGCCGGGGCGTGCCCGAGGAGCTCGTCGAGGTCACCGGCACGGTCGCCGCAGCCGCCGGCGTGGCCGAGGCCGCGCCCGACGCCGTAGCGGAGCTGCTCGACACCGCAGCGGGGGCGCCGCTCGCGCACGCGCTGAGGCCTCCAGCCATGGCGATCAGGGCGGCGGCGAGCAGGGCACGGCTGGGGCGCGGGAGCATGGCTCCATCCTCGCGGCCGGCGGGACGCGGGCCCCGCAGCGACGCGCGCGGCCGCGAGGAGCCGCGCCACCGCCGCTCAGCTCCCGTCGCGCGAGGACGCCGCCTCCAGCAGGCGCAGGACCTCCTCATCGCGGAGCTGCTCGAAGCTCCGATAGGAGGACCCCACGGAGTGGAACGGCTGCGGCCGCAGCAGGCACACCACGTGGTCCGCGCCGGTCAGCCGCATGATGGCCTCCTGGCTGCCCACCGGGGCGGCGACGACGACGGCGTGAGCTCCCAGACGACGTGCCACCTCGCATGCGGCGGAGCAGGTGGCGCCCGTGGCGATCCCGTCGTCCACGATGAGCGCCGTGCGGCCGGCCAGCCGCGGGGCGGGCCCGCCGCGGCGGAAGCGCCGGAGCTGATCCGCCACGGCGGCGCGCTCACGCGCCACGACCGCGTCCAGCTCGCCCGGGCTCACCCCGGCGATCTCCACGAGCACCTCGTCGATCACCACGACGCCCTCCTCGCCGACGGCGCCCATCGCGACCTCCGGTTCGAAGGGGATGCCGAGCTTGCGGACGACCGCCACGTCCAGGGGTGCGGCCAGCGCCTGCGCGACGGGAGCCGCGACGGGCACCCCGCCCCGAGGCAGGCCCAGCACGACCGTGTCCCGCAGTCCCAGATCGTCGACGCGTGCCGCGAGACGCTCGGCGAGCTGCCTGCCCGCGTCCTCGCGATCCTCGAAGATGTCCGGAGCCTGAGCAGGCTCGGCGACGGAATCTGTCTCTACCATCCCGCTCCCCACCGGATCGGTTTCGCCTTCGCCCTCGTCCCGCCCAGTCTTCCGGCACGGAGCCTGAGGCGGGCAGGGGCTTGATCGCCCGGGTCCGCGCACGCTAGAGGGCCGTCACCGCAGCGCCTCCCGCTGTCCTAGCCGCTCGGGCCGGGCGCGTCAAGCCCGCTCCCGGCCGCGCGGCCCGGTCCTAGCCTCGTGCCCAAGCGACAGGAGCACCGGCGAGAGGAGCCGAGATGGCCGACGTCCAGCGAGGAAACGCGAAGCACGGACCGCGCCTCGACGAGCAGCTCGAGCAGGAGTCCCGCGGCATGGTGCAGGGTCACGGCAGCCCGCACGCCGAGCCGTTCCGGGAGACCGAGCCGCTGCCCGACGACACGGACGCCCCGGACACGGAGCGCGCCTTCCGCCACGAGATGCGCGACGGCAGCCCGCACGACTGAGCAGGACGAGGAGAGAGACGATGACCCTTCCCCCGCAGAGCCAAGATGTGCCCGGCCACGAGGATCAGATGCAGCCGCGGCCCGACCACGGCGAGCAGAGCTATCGCGGCTCCGGCCGGCTGAACGGCAAGCGAGCCGTCATCACCGGGGCGGACAGCGGGATCGGCAAGGCGGTGGCGATCGCGTTCGCACGCGAGGGAGCCGACGTGCTGATCTCCTACCTCGACGAGCACGACGACGCCAAGGACACGGAGCGCTGGGTGACCGAGGCGGGCCGCAAGGCCGTCCTGGTGCCCGGCGACGTCAGCGATCCCGCGCACTGCCGCAGCATCGTCGACACCGCGGTGAGGGAGCTGGGCGGCATCGACGTGCTCGTGAGCAACGCGGCCTACCAGATGACGCACGAGGACCTCGCCGAGATCAGCGACGAGGAATGGGACTACACCCTGGCCACGAACCTCAGCGCGTTCTTCCACCTGGTGAAGGCGGCGCTGCCGCACCTGAAGCCGGGTGCGTCGATCATCGGCAGCTCCTCCGTGAACTCGGACATGCCCTCGCCGCAGCTGCTGCCCTACGCGGCGACGAAGGCCGCGATCGCGAACATGACGGCCTCGCTCGCGCAGCTGCTCGGCCCGAAGGGGATCCGTGCGAACAGCGTCGCGCCCGGGCCGATCTGGACGCCGCTGATCCCCTCCACCATGCCCGAGGACCACGTGCAGAAGTTCGGCGAGAACACGCCGCTGGGCAGGCCAGGGCAGCCCGCGGAGCTCGCGCCCGCCTATGTGCTGCTCGCCTCGGACGAGGGCAGCTACATCTCCGGTGCGCGCCTCGCCGTCACCGGCGGGCGGCCGATCCTGTAGCTGCGGCGCCCCCGCGGGACCCGCGCTCCGGGCCGCCACGGTCCCCCGCAGCGGGACGGGGCGACGCGGGTGCCTAGGCTGGGGGCATGGCGACGGTCCTGCTCGTGCGGCACGGCGCGACGGCGGCGAATGCGGCGGGCGTGCTCGCAGGCAGGGCTGCGGGCGTCCCGCTGAGCGCCACGGGACGCGAGCAGGTGGCGCGGCTGGCCGAGCGGCTCGCGCCGGTGCCGTTGCGCGCCGTGGTGTCCAGCCCCCTGCGGCGCTGCCGGCAGACCGCCCGTGCGATCCTGCGGAGCCAGGCGGCCGGCGTGCCGACGTTCCTCGACGCGGGCATCACCGAGTGCGACTACGGCGAATGGCAGGGCCGCGCACTGCGCGATCTGGCGAAGGAGGAGCTGTGGCGCATCGTGCAGACCCAGCCCTCCGCGGCGGTGTTCCCCGGCGGTGAGGCGATGGCGGGGATGCAGGCCCGCGCGGTGGCCGCGGTGCGGGCGCGCGATCGCGCTGTCGAGGCGGAGCACGGCGCGGGAGCCGTGTGGGCCGCCGTCAGCCACGGCGATGTGATCAAGTCCGTGCTCGCCGACGCGCTGGGCATGCACCTGGACCTGTTCCAGCGCATCTCGGTGGGCCCGGCGTCCGTGTCGATCGTGCGCTACGGGGCGGCCCGCTGCGAGGTCCTCGCCACGAACGCCGATTCTGGCGACCTGTCCTGGCTGCGCGACTCCCGGCCCGCAGCGGAGGCGGAGCTCGGCGGCGGGGCGGGCCACGGCGTGCAGGCGACCCCGCCCGGACCCGGAGACGCGGGCGGCGAGCGCTCTTAAGATGGGGCCATGCCCACGATCGTCCGCAGCTTCGACTGGCCCGACCGAGTAGTCGTCGGCACCGTCGGCCGTCCGGGGCAGCGCGCCTTCTACCTGCAGGCCCGCGCGGGCGCCGAGGTGGTGAGCGTCGCCCTGGAGAAGATGCAGTCCGCGCTGCTGGCCGAGAAGATCGACGAGCTGCTCGACGCGCTCATGGCCGAGCCCGGAAACCCCTTCAGCGTGCCCGCCACCGTGCCCGAGGAGCTGAGCGACGACGAGCCGCTCGACCAGCCGGTCGAGCCGGAGTTCCGGGTCGGCCGGATGGGGCTGGGCTGGGACCCGAGCACGCGCCAGCTGGTCATCGAGGCGTATCCCCTGGAGGAGCTCGACGAGGACGACGAGGACGAGGATTCCGAGCCCGAAGAGGTGCTGCTGCTGAGGATCCCGGTCGGCACCGCGCGCGCGTTCGCCAAGCGCACTCTCGAGTTCGTGGCCGCGGGGCGGCCGCCGTGCCCGCGGTGCGGAGGCCCCGTCGACCCCGAAGGGCACCTCTGCCCCCTTCCGGACGACCTCGAGCCCGACGACCTCGAGCCCGACGACCTCTGATGGCTCTCGAGCCCGAGCTCTGCGCGGGCGAGATCGTCCTGGCGGGCCGGATCAGCTCCGCGTCGAACGCCACATTCCTCGCCAGCATCGGGCAGACGCGCGTCGTCTACAAGCCGGTCGCCGGCGAGCGCCCGCTGTGGGACTTCCCCGACGGGGATCTCGCCCATCGCGAGGCCGCCGCCTATCTCGTCTCCGAGACCCTCGGCTGGCACGTCGTCCCGCCCACCTGGCTGCGCGACGGCCCGCTGGGCTTCGGCATGGTGCAGCTGTGGCAGGACACTGATCCGCAGCAGAGCGCCGTGGACGTCGTGCCCGCCGACGCCGTGCCCGAGCAGGGCTGGCGGCGCGTCTTCGACGGCCTGGGCGAGGACGCCGCCCCGGTCGCGCTGATCCACGAGGACTCCCCCGCGCTGCGGCGGATGGCGGTCTTCGACGTGCTCGTGAACAACGCGGACCGCAAGGGCGGGCATGTGCTGGAGATGCCGGGCGGCCACCGCCACGGCGTCGACCACGGCCTCACCTTCCACGAGGAGCACAAGCTGCGCACGGTGCTGTGGGGCTGGATCGGCGAGCAGCTGCACGCCGAGGAGCTCGACGGGGTGCGGCGCGTGCTCGCCGCCGTGGACGGGCGGCTGGGTGAACGCCTGAGCGCCATGATCACGGCACGGGAGCTGGCCGCGCTCGTGGAGCGTTGCGAGCGCCTGCTCGCCCGGGGCCGGTTCCCCCGCCCGCGCGGGGACATGCCCGCGGTGCCCTGGCCGCTGTTCTGAGACGCGTGCCGTGAGCGGCCCGGATCAGCCGGCCCAGTAGCCCCAGCCGCGGCCGAACATCCCGTCGAAGTCCCCCGGGCCGCCCGAGCCGGCCGCGCCGCGGCCCCCGCGGCGTGAGCCGAGGTAGGAGCCTACGACCGCGGCGCCCAGCTCGTCGGCCTCCGGGGCGACGACGGTACCGTCCACGCGGTCGGCCATCGACTGGATGAAGCGCGCGAGCCCGGGGTCCTCGCCGAGCCGGAAGAAGGTGGTGTGCGCGCCCAGCCGCATCGAGGTGTCCAGCTCGCGCACGGCGTAGGCCACGGTGACCGGGTCGGGCGGGTAGCTGAAGGCCACCTCGCCGCCGGGCTCGAGGTGCGAGGTCGGCTCGCCGTCCGTGACGATGAGCAGCACGGGCTGCGCGCCGGGATGCTTGCGGAAGTGCCGGTTCGCCAGCAGCAGGGCGTGATGCAGGTTCGTGCCCTTCTCCCATTGCGCGTCCAGCGCCACGAGCTGCTCGATGTCCATCACCTCCGCG